>Ga0070665_100000722_pt1 | contig 43957 bp, 48 predicted proteins | sample KBSS13metaG_FD_65862 | JGI IMG/M metagenome (GOLD analysis project Ga0070665, IMG submission 65862) | Switchgrass rhizosphere microbial communities from Kellogg Biological Station, Michigan, USA - KBS S1-3 metaG | ecosystem: Host-associated > Plants > Roots > Rhizosphere > Soil ...
GAGCGGCGGGGCGTCCCGCTGCGGCTGGTCGCGGCGGCGCCGTGGACGTCGTACCGTCCGATCGGGGTGCCCGCGCTCGGTCAGGAGTACGGCAGGCGCGTCGTCGAGGAGCAGGCCGGCGAGCACCTCGTCGAGGCCACGGGGATCGCCGCGGAGGCGGTACCGGGGCTGCGCGTGCAGCAGGAGGTCCGCGGCGGGGAGGCGCCGGTCGTGCTGCGGGAGGAGTCGGAGCACGCCGCCCTCGTCGTGCTCGGTTCCCGCGGCCGCGGCGGGTTCACCGCGCTGCTGCTGGGCTCGGTCGCGATCGCGGTGGCTGCCCACGCGACGAGCCCCGTCGTGGTCGTGCGCGGGACGCCGACGAACGGACCGGTGCTCGTCGGTACCACCAGCGAGGACGGGCAGGACGACGCCGCTCTCGGGTTCGCCTTCGAGGAGGCAACCCTTCGCGGGGTGCACCTGGTCGCCGTGCATGCGGTCACCGAGGCGGTGCTCGATCCCTTCCTGGTGCCGCTCGTCGACTGGTCGGCGCTGCAGGCCGAGGGGGAGCGGCGGCTGCGGGACCGGCTCGCCCCGTGGAGCGGGAAGTTCCCCGGGGTCGCGGTCGACACCGTGGTCGTGATGGACGGCGCGGCCCGCGAGCTGGTGTCGCGCTCGGACGCGGCCGGGCTGGTCGTCGTCGGGTCACGGGGGCGGGGGACCGTCACGGGGCCGCTGCTCGGCTCGGTGAGCCAGGCGGTCCTGCACCACGCGGCCTGCCCGGTCGCCGTCGTGCGGCCGGAGGGGGCGTCGTGACCGTCGTCGTCGGGGTGGACGGCTCCGACTTCGCCACCGCGGCGGTCCGCTGGGCCGCGGCCGAGGCCGCGCGGCAGGGGGTGGGGGTGCGGCTCGTCCGCGCCTACCAGCTGCCCGCGGGCACTTCGACCGAGGACCGGGGGTTGATGCGCACGCACGCCAGGCGGCAGCTGTGGGCGGCGGCGCACGCCGCCCACGCGGTGGCGCCGGGCGTCGAGGTCGAGCAGGTCGACGTCGAGCGCGACCCGTACGTGGCCCTGGAGGCCGAGTCGGCCGCCGCCCGCGCCCTCGTGCTCGGCGCCCGCGGGATCGGCGGCTTCGGGGCACTGCTGCTCGGGTCGGTGTCGGACACCCTGACCCGCCGGGCCGCGTGCCCGGTCGTGGTGGTGCGTGGACCCGAGCCCTCGGACGAGGCGCTGCGGCGAGAGGACCGGGTCCGACCCGTGGTCGTCGGTGTCGACGGCTCGCCCGCGAGCGAGGCCGCCCTGGCCTGGGCCTTCGCCGAGGCGGACACCTGGCGCGCGCCGCTGGTCGCGGTCCACGCCTGGTCCGAGTACTGGGAGGACCCGAGCGGGGTGGAGATCCCGATCCACGAGACCGAGGAGCGGGAGGTCCTGGCGGAGCGGTTGGCCGGCTGGGCCGAGAAGTACCCCGACGTCCGGGTCACGCGCGAGGTCGTCCTCGGGCCCGCCGCCAAGGTGCTGGTGGCGCGGTCGGTGAACGCCCGCGCCGTAGTCGTCGGGTCCTTCGACCGCGGCCGGGTCCAGCGGGCCCTGCTCGGCTCGACGGGCCGGGCGCTGCTGCACCACGCCCACAGCCCGGTCGTCGTGGTCCGGGCGCGGACGTGACGGCCGCGCCGCCCCCGCGACCCGGGACGTTCGGCCCGCCGACTCGGGCCGGTGAGCCGGTCCGCGGCGCGCGTGCGCGGCGGATCGTGGCGGGCGAGCAGAAGGAGGAACGATGACGAAGATGACGGATGGGACCCCGGCCGAGCGGCCGACTCCCGTGGCCGACCTGATCGACCTGTCCGGGCGGACCGCGATCGTCACCGGGGCGGCGGTCGGGATCGGCTACGGGATCGCGTACCGGCTCGCCGAGGCGGGCGCGGCGGTCGTCGTCGCCGACCTGGACGGCGACGGCGCGGAGGCCGCGGCCAAACAGCTGGTCGCCGACGGGTTCGAGGCGGTCGCGGTGCAGGCGGACGTTGCCGACGAGCAGGACGTGCGCGCGATGGTGCGCGCGGCCGTCGACCGCTTCGGCGGGGTGCACATCCTGGTGAACAACGCGGGCATCTACCCGGCGATCCCGGTGGTCGGGCAGTCCCTGGCGGACTTCCGGCGGGTCATCGACGTCAACCTGACGGGGGTGTTCCTCTGCGTGCGCGAGGTGGCCGAGCAGATGATCGTGCAGGGCGCGGGCGGTCGGATCATCACCGTCACCTCGATCGACGCGCTGCACCCCTCCGCCGTCGGGCTCGCGGACTACGACGCCTCGAAGCACGGCGTGTGGGGCTTCACCAAGAACGTCGCGCTCGAGCTGGCGCCGCACGGGATCGCGGTCACCGCGATCGCTCCCGGCGGGATCGCCACCCCCGGGGCCACCGCCCGGGCGGGCGCGCTGCCCCAGGGCGTCGACCTGGAACAACTGGCGGCGCAGTTCGTGGCGCGGATCCCCATGGGCCGCCTCGGGGACCCGGACGAGATCGGCCGGGTCGCGCTGTTCCTCGCCTCGGACCTGGCCGCGTACATGACCGGCACGCAGGTCGTGGTCGACGGCGGCGCGCTGCTGCGCTGAGAAGTGGACCGAGAAGTGGACCGCGCTGTGGACCGAGCCGTGGACTCCGCCGACACCCTCGACCGGGCCGCCCCGGACGACCTGCTGGAGCTCGCCGTCGACCGCGCAGGCGTGCCGTGGCAGGTCGGCGTGCTGCTCGTGCTGGACCGGCCGCTGGACCCGGCGGAGGTCCGTCGGGCGCTCGCCGAGCGGGTCCGGGCCGTGCCCCGGATGCGGCGCAGGCTCGTGCGCACGCCGCCGCTGTGCGGGCGGCCGGTGTGGGTCGACGACGCCGGGTTCGCCGTCGGGCGGCACGTGCGCGAGGTGCGGTGCGAGGGACCGTTGACCGACGATGCGCTGCACGAGATCGCGGTCCGGGCCGTGGGCACCCCGTTGTCCCTGCGGCGGTCGCCGTGGGAGGCGGTGGTGGTGACGGGCCCGACCGGGGACCGCGGCGCGGTCGTGGTGGTGTTCCACCACGTCCTCGCCGACGGGATCGGCGGGCTCGCCGCGCTGGGGGCCCTGGTCGACGGGGGCCCGGTCGGGGGGAACCCGGTCGAGGGGACCGTGGTCGGCGCCGTCGACGGGGATCCGCTCGGCGGGGCGCAGATCGGCGGCGGGGGTCTGTTCCCCCGCCCGGCCCCGCGGGTGTCGGAGCTGGTGGCCGACGCCCTCGCCGCACGCGCGCGGGCCTTGCGGCACCCCCTGCGCGGGGTGCGGCGGGTCCGTGAGGCGGTCGGCGAGCTGCGGGCGACCGAGGCACCCCGGCCGGGACGGTCCTCGCTGAACCGCCCGGTCGGGAGGGCGCGGGTGCTGCGGGTGGTTCGGGTCGACCTCGCGGCCGTGCACAGCGCCGCGCATCGGCACGGCGGAACGGTCAACGACGTGGTCCTGACGGCGGTCGGCGGTGCGCTCGGCGCGCTGCTGCGTGGCCGCGGCGAGCAGGTGGAGCAGGTGGTCGCGTCGGTGTCGATCTCGGCGCGGCGCCGGGCCCGCGCGGACCGGTTGGGCAACGCGGTCGGTGTCCTGCCCGTCGGGCTGCCCACCTCCGGGCCCGCCGCGGCCCGGCTGCGCGAGGTTGCGCGGCGCACCGCGCTCGGGCGGGAGCGGCCCCGGGCGGCGTCGGCGCCGCTGCTCGACGCGGTGTTCCGACTCGCCGCGGCGGTCGGCGCCCTGCCCTGGATCGTGGCACACCAGCGGCTCGTCACCACGTTCGTCACGAACCTGCGGGGGCCGCGGACGCCGCTTGCGCTGCTGGGCGCGCGGATCCGCGAGATCGTGCCGGTCACCACGACCACCGGCAACGTCCCGGTGGTGTTCGGCGCGCTGTCCTACGCGGGCACCCTGACCCTCACCGTGGTCGCCGATCCCGAGGCCTGCCCCGAGTTCGAGACGGTGGTCGCGGCCCTGCGCGCCGACGTCGCCGCCCTGCTCGCGGCTCCGCTCGCCGTCCCGACCCCGGGACCACCACCGACCTCGCGACCGGCGCGGTCGACGCGGTCCGCGGGCCCGAGGGCTCCCGGCGCCGACCGCGGGAGGGAGTCGTCATGACCCGGGCGACCCGCGCGATCACGATCGCCGCGCCGCCGGAGTGGGGGTGGCCGTGGCTGGTCCAGGTCGGGGCGTGCCGGGCCGGGTGGTACAGCGACGACCTGCTGGACAACCTCGCCCGGCCCAGCGCGACCGGGATCGTCGGGGACCGGCTGCACGTCGCCGTCGGCGACCGGGTGCCGATGTCCTTGTTCGGCCCGCCCACGGACCGCACCGCCTTCCGGGTCGCGGAGGTCGACGTGCCACAACGGCTGCTGTGGACCAAGGCGGGCAGCAGCTGGGCCTGGCGGCTGACCGCGACCGACGGTGGCCGGACTCGGGACGTTCGGTCCTCATGTCCCGGGTCCGACAGCCGCTGTGGGGTCGGGATCCGGGGCGCGACGGTGAGGGCATGACCGCTGAACCCGCAGACCAGATCGCCGCCCCGACCGACCGGACGCGGCTCCGCCCGCTGTCCGAGGTCGGGGTGCGGGACGCAGGCGAGGTGGGCGGCAAGGCCGCCAACCTCGGCGAGCTCGTCGGGGCGGGGTTCCCTGTGCCTGAGGGGTTCGTGGTGCCTGCGCCGGCCTACCTGGCGGCGATGGACGCCGCAGGGGTCCGCGCGGAGATCGCCGAGCTGTACGGGGAGGCCCTGCGAGACCCCGAGCCGACGAGCGTCGAGGAGCGGTGCGCGCGGATGGCGGCGCTGGTCCGCGGGGCGGGCGTCGGGTCCGCGCTGCACGCCGAGGTGGCCGAGGCCTACAGCGCCCTCGGGATCGAGGGGCTGGGCCCGGCGACCGTGGCGGTGCGGTCCTCCGCGATCGGGGAGGACGGGGCGGGGGAGTCGTTCGCGGGCGTGCACGAGTCCTTCACCAACGTCCGCGGGCACGCGGACCTGGTGGCGGGCATCGTGGACTGCTGGGCGTCCGCGCTGGCGCCCCGGGCGGTCGCCTACCGCGCCGAACGCGGGATCTCCGGGGAGCCCGCGGTCGCCGTCGTCGTGCAGGAGATGGTGGCGGCGCAGCGGTCCGGGGTCGCGTTCACCGCCGACCCGACGACGGGGCGGCGCGACCGCGTGGTCGTCGAGGCGGCCTTCGGGCAGGGCGAGGTGGTGGTCAGCGGGGCGGTCGAGCCGGACACGTACGTCTTCTCGGCCCCGGACCTGCACCTGCGGTCGATCCGGGTCGGCCACCAGACCCACGAGATCGTCCGCGGTCGGGACGGCCGCGACCTCACCGTCACCCTGGACGGCACCCGCGCCGAGGCCCGGGTGCTCGACGACCGCGACGCGCAGGCGGTCGCCCGGCTCGCCCTGCGGGTGCAGGACCACTACGGGTGCCCGCAGGACGTGGAGTGGGCCATGGTCGCCGGCGTGCTGTGGTTGCTGCAGACCCGACCGATCACCACGCTCACCGAGCCCGCCCCGGCTGCGGTCGCGGCGCCGTCGTCGGACCCGTCGGCGTCCGGGGAGCCGACCACCGCGAGCCCGGCCGAGGCGACCTCGACCGCCGTCACTCCGGCCCCGAGCACTGCCTCGACCGACGGTGTGGCCGCGGGTGGCGTGGTCGTCGCCGGTCTCGGCGCGGCGCCCGGGCGGGCGAGCGGGCGGGTCCGGGTGCTGCACACCCCCGCCGACGGCCGCAGGCTGCAGGCGGGCGACGTCCTCGTCGCGCCCCGCACCGACCCGGACTGGCTGCCGACGCTGCGCCGCGCCGCCGCCGTCGTCACCGACCAGGGCGGGGTGACCTGTCACGCCGCGATCGTGGCCCGGGAGCTGGGGATCCCCTGCGTCGTCGGGGCCCGCACGGCGACCGCGGACCTGGCCGAGGGCGAGACCGTGACGGTCGACGGCGCCGCGGGCGAGGTCCGCCGCGGCGGGCTCGCGGTCGTGCGCGACCCGGCCCCGCAGCCGCTGCCGCAGGTGGCGGTCGCCACGGGCACCGAGCTGCACGTCAACCTGGCCCTGCCGGAGACCGCCGAGCGCGTCGCCGCGATGGACGTCGACGGTGTGGGGCTGCTGCGGGCCGAGCTGGCGCTGACCGCCGCGCTCGGCGGCAGACACCCGCGCGCCATGCTCGCCGCGGGCGACGGCGACGAGTTCGTCGAGGCGATGGCCGCGGCGGTCGGACGCATCGGCGCCGCCTTCGCGCCGCGCCCGGTGCTCTACCGCACGACTGACCTGCGCAGCAACGAGTTCCGCGGGCTGACCGGCGGCGCCGAGTACGAAGAGGTGGAGCGCAACCCGATGATCGGGTACCGCGGTGCCTACCGCTACCTGCGCGAACCGGACCTGTTCGCCCTCGAGCTGCGGATGCTGGCGCAGGTGCGCGAGCGGACCCCGAACGTGCAGCTGATGATCCCGTTCGTCCGGACGCGGTGGGAGCTCGCGGCGGTCCTGGAGCTCGTCGACGGCAGCCCGCTGGGCGCGCAGCGCGGCCTGCAGCGCTGGCTGACCGCCGAGGTGCCGTCCGTGGTGCACTGGCTGCCGGAGTACGTCGGGCTGGGGATCGACGGCGTGTCGATCGGCAGCAACGACCTGACACAGCTCGTGCTGGGCGTGGACCGGGACTCCGAGCGGCTGGCCGACCTCTACGACGAGTCCGATCCCGCCGTGCTGGACGCGATCACGACGATCATCGAACGCGCGACGATGCTGGGCGTGCCGACCTCGCTCTGCGGTCAGGCGCCGAGCCGAGTCCCGGGCTTCGCGGAGTTCCTGGTGCGGGCCGGGATCTCGGCGATCTCGGTCAACCCCGACGCCGTCGGGCGGGCCCGGGCCGCGATCGACGCCGCCGAGCGGCGGCTGCTGCTCGAGGCCGCCCGCCGCACGGTGGGGCGGCCCTGACCCACCGCCGCACCCGCGCCACAACGCGGGTGCGGGTGGGTGTGCGTTAGCCGCCCAGCGACTCGACCTGCAGCGCCAGGGGTCTGCGGGGGCTCGCGGCGGGTTCGGTCCCGGTCAGTGGCGCTTCGCCCACCCGCAGCAGCAGCTGGGGGCAGGCCGAGCCGCGCAGGACCTCGTCCTCGAGGAGGGCCCGGGTGCCGTCGACCTCCAGCGGCTCGCTCAGCGGGCAGGTGGCGAGCCCGGACCGGGTCGCCTCCAGCAGCACCGCGCTCGTCGCCTCGCCCGCCCGGAGCCGGGAGAGCCGGTCGTCGGAGGAGGTGGTGAGCAGCAGGAGCGTCGCGCCGTCCGGCCCGTCGCCGACGCCGGTGCGGCGGTGGCCGGGTACGCCGTCGAGCCTGCTGGGTCGCCCCGTCCAGGCCGCGAGCTCGGCGCGGTAGTCCGCGGACGCGGCGTGCTCGACCGCCGACGTGCGCAGCGCGGTCGCGACGAGGTCGTGGGTCCGCGGGTCGTCGACGACCCGCAGCTGGGCGCCCTGCGCCGCGGCGACCCGGACCAGCCGGTCGAGGGTCCCGCGCGCGAGCGGCAGGTCGCGGTAGGGCCTGCGGTCGGTGTGCCGACGCGGGATCGCGTGGACCAGGGTGGGGTCGACGGCGGGCTCCGGTCGCGGGCCCGGCCGGACCCCGAGCACGGCCAGCAGGTCCGGCTCGTCGGGGGAGGGCAGCCGGTGCACCACGGCCCCGTGGCCGCGGGCCGCCAGCGCGACCCGCAGGTGGTGCAGGGCCGCGCCGCAGGCGAGCAGCAGGTCGCGGCCGTCCGGGTCGGTGCCGGGCAGCCACCGGGTGAGGTCCGCGCACAGGTGCACGACGCCGTCCCCGGTCCGCCACCACCACGGCTGCGAGTTGTGCACCGACGGCGCCAGGCGGGCGAGGTCGAGGGCGGCGCGGACGTCGCCGTGGTCGGCGGGACCGCGGGGATCGGCGGGGCCGGCGTGGGGGCGGCGGGTCGGGTCCACGGCGCTCACCGCGACGATCGCGCGCGCCTGCCGCGGCCGAACAGCAGCCCGGGAAGCGACAGGAAGCAGGCGCCGATCACGAAGCCGAGGTCGTAGAGGTGCCCGGAGTTCGGCACCGCGTACACCGCGACCCGGTCGACGAACAGCGAGACCAGGAACGTGATCGGCAGGATGATCCCGTGCCAGAGGCCCAGCCAGAACCCGGGTTCCCCGGCGGCGGGCGGCACGGCGGGGTTCGGCACAGCGGCGCAGCCCGCCACCGCGAGCAGCAGCACCGCGGCGAGCAGCGGGAGCGCGCGCCTCACGACGTCCACCGCTCGGCGAGCGGGGCGTCGAGCGGAGCGCCGCGGGGCACGACCACGACCGGGCAGGGTCCACGGTGGACCGCCACCCGCGCCGGGTCGTCGAACCGCGCCGGGCCCGCCGGACCCGCGAGCACCAGCGCCACGGCACCCTCGGCGTGGTCGAGCAGGTCCGCGAGCACGGGGGCGCCGAGGTCGTCGACCGAGACCTCGACCTCCGGACGGGTGCGGTGCGCGAGCGCGACGACGGCCTCCGCGGGCCCGGTGCGCGCCGCACCCCACCGCTCGACGACCAGGGTGGCGCCGTGGCCCGCGGCGAGGTCCGCGCCCGCGGCGAGGACGTCGGCGTCGCCGGAGCCGGTCAGCAGGGCCAGGACCACCCCCCGGTGCCTGCGGTGCGACCCGCGCACGATGACGAGCGGGCAGTGCGCCCGGCGGATCAGGTCGAGCGCGACGGAGCGGTTCGCCGCCTCCGGCGGATCGTCCCGGCCCGCCATCCCGACGACGAGCAACCGTGCCTCCCGGGAGGCCGCGGCGAGCACGACAGCGGGGGACCAGGCGGCGGTGCGCGTGCGGACCTCGAGCGCGGGGGCGGCGTCGCTGGCGATGCCGACGGCCCGGGCGAGGACCCGGTCGGCCTGCGCGGGCGGCTCGCCGTCGCCGACGGCGTGGACCACCAGCAGCGGGCACCCGCGGGCGACGGCCTCGCCCGCGGCGACGCGCACCGCCGCTAACGCCACGCCGCTGCCGTCGACTCCGACGACGACCGGACGGATCTCGGACACGGGTCCTCCTGAGGGCTGGGAGTCGGGCGGGGGCTCAGACGGGGGCGAGGCCTGCGTCGACCCGGGTCGGGTCGACGATCAGTACCGGGCAGGCCGAGGCCTGCAGCAGAACGGTCGCGCAGGCACCGATCCCGAGCCCCGCGTGCCTGCCGACCAGGACGAACTGGGCGTCCTCGGTGTGTTCGAGCAGCGTGCGGGCGGGCCGCCCGGACTCGATGCACGTCCGCACGGCCACTGTGGGGTAGTCGGCGGCGAAGGCCTCGGCCAGCTCGTCCAACGCGTGCCGGGCCAGCACCGAGTAGGACTCCCGCCGCGCGGGGCCGTCGCGCCGGACGTGCACGATGCTCAGGCCCGCCCCGCGGAGCGCGGCGAGCGCGGCGGCGTGGTGGGCGAGCGCGGCGCTGCCGGGTTCGCCGTCGACGGCGACCACCACGGGCCTGCCGCGGTCGGACAGGGGACGGCCGGGGGCGTGCCGCACCACCGCCAACGGCCCGCGGTGGCGGTGGGCGAGCCGGGCGGCGGTGCTGCCCGGCGCGGGCCGCACCCGCCCGGAGCCGTGGTGGCCGACGACCAGCAGCGCGGCGTCGACGGCCAGCCTGCTGAGCACCGGGGCGGGGCGGCCGAACCAGGTGCCGGTGTGCGCGACCCGGTCGGGCGCCGCGATGTGGGCGACGGCAGCGCAGCGCGCCAGGACCGCCGGATCGGGATCGCCGCCGGGCTCGACGACGTGGGCGATCCGCAGCGAGGCGTCGCGCAGGTCGGCCTCCTGGGCCGCCCACGCGGCGGCCTGGCGGGCGGGTCCGGACCCGTCCACCCCGACGACGACGGCCCGTGTCACGGTGCCCACTCCGCGTCCCGCTCGTCGGTGGAGCGGACCGTCAGCGGCCGGTCCATCGGGAACGACAGATCCGAGTCCTCACCGGGTAGGCGTGGCCAGGCCTCAGCGGGCTCGCGGGGCGCGGGGATCGGGGTGACGGCGGCGGGCACCGGCGCCCGCTCCTCGAAGAACCGCAGCAGCTCGACGGGGAACGGCATGACGAGCGTGCTGTTCTTCTCGACGGCGACGTCCGCGACGGTCTGCAGCAGCCGCAGCTGCAGCGCTCCGGGCGTCCCGGCCATGGTGGCGGCCGCGGACGCGAGCCTGCTCGACGCCTGCTGCTCGCCCTCCGCGGCGATCACCCGGGCCCGCCGCTCGCGCTCGGCCTCCGCCTGCCGCGACATCGACCGGGTCATCTGCTCGGGCAGCGAGATGTCCTTGAGCTCGACCAGCTCGATCCGCACGCCCCAGGGCTGCTCGGTGGGCGCGTCGATGACGGCCTTGAGCTCGGAGCTGATGCGTTCCCGGTCCGACAGCAGGGTGTCCAGGTCGGCGCGGCCGATGACCGTCCGCAGCGAGGTCTGCGCGACCTGCGAGACGGCGTGGTGGTAGTCCTCCACGTTGACGATCGCCTTCACCGGGTCGACGACGCGGAAGTAGACGGCGGCGTCGACCTTGACCGTGACGTTGTCCCGGGTGATGGCTCCCTGGGCGGGGATCGCCAGCACCACGACCTGCGTGCTGACCTTCACCATCCGGTCGGCGATCGGGACGATCAGGTTCAGCCCCGGGCGGCGCACGGTCTCGAGGACCCGGCCGAACCGGAAGACGACGCCGCGCTCGTACTGCTGCACGAGGCGGATGCACAGGACGCCGACCACCACGACCACCACGACCGCGACGCCGACCCAGGTCACCGGAGTGTTCATGCGTCCAGGGTCCGCGCCCCGCGGCGGGACCGGCAGGTGTCGAGCGACCCGACGGACCGGGCCCGGTGGCGCACCGGTCGCGGGTCCTTCGGCAGGTGTGCCGGACCGGCGGCGGGGCCGACGCTGGCCCCCACATCCCCAGGTGAGGAGGACACATGAAGGTACGCGACGTCATGACGACCGCCGTGACGACACTGCGGTCCGACACCCCCGTCCAGGTGGCCGCCGCGACGCTGGTGTCGCACGGGCACAGCGCGGCGCCCGTCGTCGACTCCGACGGTGGACTGGTCGGCGTGGTCACCGAGGCGGACCTGGTCCGGGGGCGGATCGCACCGGACGGCTGGCGGGTCGAGATCGAGCCGGAGGCCGTCGTCGCCGCGGTGATGAGCCACGGCGTGGTCGCGGCGGAGCCCGACGACGACCTCGCCGACGTCGTCGCCCGGATGCTCGACGAGGGGCGGCGCGCCCTGCCGGTGCTCGACTCCGGGCGCGTCGTCGGGATCGTGACCCGACGCGACGTGCTGCGGCTGGTCGCCCACCGGCGGCTGCAGTCGGAGGAGGCCTGGGCCGCGCGGACGGCCCTGGCGAGCCATGACCGCGGCTGAGCGGCGGGGCTCGGAGCGGATCGTGGTCGGGGTCGACGGGTCGCCGTCCTCCGGTGCGGCCCTGCGCTGGGCCGTCCGCCAGGCCGACCTGACCGGGGCCCACGTGCACGCCGTCATCGCGTGGTCGATCCCGGTGACCTACGGGCCGATGCCCGTCCCGCGGCTCTGGACGGACTGGTCGGGGATCGCCCGGTCCACGCTGGAGGAGTCGCTGCGGGCGACGCTCGGCGACCGGGCGGGCGACGTGAAGGCCGAGGTCGTCGAGGGCGGCGCCGCACTCGTGCTGCTCGAGGCAGCCCGGGACGCCGACCTCGTCGTCGTGGGCAGCCGCGGGCACGGCGGTTTCGTCGGGCTGTTGCTCGGCTCCGTCGCCCAGCACGTGACGACGCACGCCCGGTGCCCGGTGGTCGTCGTGCACGACCGGGAGGAGTCGTGAGGCGCGCGGGCGAGCACGCCCGGCCCGCCGGGCCGCTGCGGCCGCGGCGGCGCCTGGTCGGGATCGTGACCCGGCGGGACGCCCTGCGGACGGTCGCGTGGGGCGACCACACCGCGGACGAGGTGCGCCGCCGCCGCGGCCTGCCGCCCGCCGAACCCCCGCGCCCGGTCCCGGGCCGAGAACAGGAGCAGAGAGCATGGACCGATCGCTGATCGTGGTCGGCGTGGACGGGTCGCCCGAGTCCCGGGCGGCCCTGAGCCACGCGCTGGAGACCGCCGCCCGGCAGGACGCCGCAGTGCGCGTGGTGATGGCCGTACAGGCCGCGGACTACGCCCCGGAGTTCGAGTGCGGGCCGCCCCCGACCCCGGCGGAGACGACCGCGACGGTCGAGCGCGGGCTGCGCTCCGCCGTCGCCGAGGCCCGCACGGTGGTGGGCCCGCTCGCCGCGGCCGTGCCCGTCGAGGTCGAGGCGGTCTCGGGGGCGCCGGCGAAGGCGCTGGTCAGGGCGGCCGCGGACGCGGACGAGCTCGTCGTGGGACACCGTGGCCGCGGCGCGGTCGCCGGGGCGGTGCTCGGGTCGGTCGGGCGCTACTGCGTGGCGCACGCGCCCTGCACCGTCACCGTCGTGCGCGCCCTCGCGGGCGCGGGCGGGCGGGGCTGAACCGGCCCGGCGCCCGCCCGCCGCCTCCCCTCAGGGGGCGTCCGGACCGTCGACCTGGTCGGCGGTCCGACGGCGTGGGGTGGCCGGGAGCGGGTCGCCGACCGGCGCCCACCCGACGCGCAGCACGATCTGCGGGGACAGGGTGCCGTCGAGCACCTCGTCGCGCACGAGCCCGCGGGTCCGGTCGAGCTCCAGCGGCTCCGACAGCGGGCAGCTCGCCAGGCCCAGCTCGGTGGCCCGCAGCAGCACGGCGCCGAGCGCCTCGCCTGCGCGGAGCTGGGAGAGTCGGTCGTCCGACGAGGTGCCGAGGACCAGCAGGGTCGCACCGTCCTCCGGCGCGCCGCCCTCGGCCAGGCCGATGCCTGCGAACCGCCGGGTGGCGGTGTGGGGGAGAGCGTCGGCGGGGACGTTGCGGGCGGGGACGCCGTCCTCGCCAGCGACCAGGCCGGACCAGAGCGCGAGCTCGGTGTCGTAGCCGGTGGTGGCCGCGTGGGAGGCGGCGGCCGCGGCGAGCGCGTGCAGCAGCGCCGCCCGCGCGGCGCCCTCCGGGACGGTCCGCAGCAGGGCCCCGTGTGCGGCGGCGGTCGCCGCCAGCGCGTCCAGGTGCTGGTCGGGGACGGGCCAGTCGCCGAACCGCCTGCGGTCGGTCCGGCGCGCCTGCAGTGCCGCGACCTCCGCGGTGTCCGGGGTGCCCGCGCAGCGCGGGCTGCCGAGGCGGACCGTGGCGAGCAGATCGGGCTCGTCGGGATCGGGCATCCGCTCGACGACGGCGGGCACCCCGAGCGCCGCCAGGCCCACCTGCAGGTGGTGCAGCGCGGCGCCGCAGCTCAGGACCAGGTCCCGGCCGTCCGGGTCGGTCAGGGGGAGCCAGCGGCGCAGGTCGGCGCGCAGCCCGATCGAGTCGGGCCCGATCCGCCACCGCCACGGCTGCGTGTTGTGCACCGACGGCGCGCGGGCGGCCAGGGCGAGGGCCGCCTGCACGGTTCCGGCGTCCACCCGGGACATGATCATGGTCCCTCCTTCCGACGGGATGGGTGTCCCTGTCATCTCGCCACGCCGGGGCGCTGCGGCGTAGATGCCGGTCGTCGTCCGGACCCGGGACTTCCGGCCCGCGGACCGGGGTCGTGCGCTGCTGCCGCGCCGCCCCGTCGGCGAGCCAGGCTCGGGACGGCTCACCGCAGTGGAAGGAGTGGTCATGCAGGCACAGGGACCGGTCGTGGTCGGGGTGGACGGGTCGGCGTCGGGCGCCGAGGCGGTCTGCTGGGGGGCCCGGGAGGCCGCTCGGCGGCGGGTCCGGCTGCGGCTGGTGTCCGCACTGGTCCTGCCGTCGCCGAACCACATCGGCAACCCCGGGCTGGGCACCTCGTACAAGGCGACGATGACCGAGGCCGCCGAGACCGTCCTGGCCGACGCCGTCGCGCTCGCCCGGAGCACCGAGCCCGGCATCGACATCGAGTCCGAGCTGCGGACGGGGTTCGCGGTCCCGGTGCTGCTCGCTGAGTCGGAGCAGGCGGGCCTGGTCGTGGTCGGCAGCCGGGGGCTCGGCGGGTTCTCCGGGCTGCTCGTGGGCTCCGTCGCGGTGGCCCTGGCCGCGCGCGGTGCCGGCCCGGTCGTCGTCGTGCGCGGGGACGCCGAGGAGGGCGCGGCCGACACCCGGCCGGTCGTCGTGGGGGTCGACGGGTCCCCGGTCAGCGAGGAGGCCCTGGCGCTGGCGTTCGAGGAGGCCGCGCTGCGCGGCGCGCCGCTGCTCGCCCTGCACACCTGGCAGGACGACGTCGTGGAGCTCAGCATCGCCCCGCTCGTCGACTGGAACGCGGTCGAGGCCGAGGAGCACGTGCTGTTGGCCGAGCGGCTCGCGGGCTGGTCCGAGAAGTACCCCGACGTCGAGGTGCGCAGGCGGGTCGTCCGCGACCGGCCCGCCGCCGAGCTTGTCGACCTCTCGCGCACCGCGCGGCTGGTAGTGGTCGGCTCCCGCGGCCGTCTCGGGGCGGGCGTTCAGCGTGGACGCCCGCCCCGGCGGTCCATCCGTCTGCTCCCCAGCGACGGACGGTGACCGGCGCGGTCGTCGTCACGCCACCGGCACGGACGACGGTGCGCCTCCCGACGGGCGGCGGGCAGGGCCGAAGGTCCCGGTCATCTGCGCAGCAGGGCCGTCGCGGCCACACCGCCGACGAGCCAGCCCGCCAGGACCGCGACGTCGAGCCACGCCACCCCGGTCGCCGCCGGGCTCAGCGCGTCCCGCAGGCCGTCGGCGAGGTGCTTGAGCGGGAACATCGCCCCGACCGTGCCCATCCACGCGGGTGTGCCGCCGGTGGGGAAGACGTCGGAGAAGAAGGACAGCGGCAGCAGCACGCCCAGCCCGATCGCGTTGACGGCCTTGCTGCTCGGCACGACCGCACCCAGCGCCAGCCCGCAGGCGGCGAGGGCCGCCGTGCCGAGCACGAGCATCCCGACCGCCGCCGGGATCCCCGCCGGGCGCACCGCCACGCCGAGGGCCAGGGTGCCGACCCCCGTCACCAGCACCGCCGTGACCAGCGCGGTGGCCAGCGCGGACCCGGCCCGGCCCGCGAGGTGGGCGGCCTCGGGGAGCGGGGTGCCGCGCAGCCGGGCGAGCACGCCCCGCTCGCGGGCCAGCGCGAACGCCGCGGGCAGGGTGACGAACCCGGCGACGGCCGCGCCCCACGTCGTCATGCCCGCGGCCACGGCCAGGGGCATCCCGGGATCGCTTGAGGCGGGCACGACGAGCAGCACGAACACCACGACGGCGAGCGGCATGACCACGGCGAAGAAGACCGAGCCGGGCTCGCGCAGCGTCGTCTGCACCGCCCATCGCAGCTGCCCGACGGTCAGCGCCGCCACGGACGGGCGGCCGGGCCGCGTCGCGGCGACCCGGGTCGGGCGCGCGGTCACCGCGGCGTCGCGGGAGTCGGCGGCGCGCGACCGCCCACCGGGCTCGCGGCGGAACGCCACGGTGGCGACGAGCGCCCCGACGAGCCCCCACGCGGCGAGCACGCCGAGCGACCCGAGGTGCCATCCGGCGCCGGGATGGAACGGGGTGAACTGGTCCCGCAGCGCGTCGGACAGCGGCTTGAGCGGCAGGTACGACGCGATCGTGTCCGCCCAGCCCGGCAGCTGCCCCAGGGTGAACAGCCCGGAGACGAACCCCAGCACGACCGAGGCGCCGATGGAGGCCGCGGACGCGACCGCGGCGGACCGCGACACCGCGGCGACGGCGAGGCCGAGCGCGGCGAAACAGCCGACCCCCACCACGAGCGTCACGAGCGAGGCGGGCGCGGTCCGCCAGACGATGCGCACGTCGTAGACGGTGATCCCGACGACGAGCAGGACCACCGTCGAGAACAGTGCGACGGCGACCATGGCGGCGACGCGTCCCGCCAGGTAGCTCGCCGTCGGCAGCGGGGTGCCGCGCAGCCTGCGCAGGATGCCCTGCGTGCGGGCGATCGCCAGCGAGATGGCGACGGTGGGGAAGGCGGCGTAGAGCACGCCCAGGGTGATGGCCGAGGGCGTCACGAACTGCATGACGCGCACGCCGCTCGCCTCGTCGACCACGGCGTCGCCCGCGAGGAAGCCGATCACGACCAGCCAGGTCAGCGGGAACAGCACCGTGAACACGAAGACCACGCGGGTGCGCCAGAGCTCGCGCACCGCGTACCCGAGCTGGCCCGCGGCGAGGTGGACGACCCCGGGGCGGGCGACGACCGTCGTCACGACCCCACCCCCGCGGGCGTGACGAGGTCGAGGTAGACGTCCTCGAGCGACGGGTGGGCGACGGTCAGGACCGGCAGCTCCAGCCCGCGCTCGACGGCCCAGCCGGTGAGCCGGTGCAGGGCCAGGGTCGGCTCGGTGGTCCGGACCTGCCGTTCGAGGCCCTCGGTGACCAGCGGGCCCCCGAGGTCGGGCAGCGACGCCGGGTCCACCCCGGCGGGCAGCCGGAAGGTGACCACGGACGCCTGCCGGGCCGTGCCGCCGATCTCCGCGGGCGACCCGACGGCGACGAGCCTGCCCGCGACCATGACGCCGACCCGGTCCGCCAGGTGCTGTGCCTCGTCCATGTAGTGGGTGGTGAGCAGCACGGTCTTGCCGAGCCCGCGCAGCATCTCGACCATGTCCCAGGCCCGGCGGCGGGCGGAGGGGTCGAAGCCGGTCGTCGGCTCGTCGAGGAACAGCAGCTCGGGATCGCCGACCAGACCGAGGCCGAGGTCGAGGCGGCGGCGCTGGCCGCCGGAGAGCGTCCTGACCCGGGCGTCGCGCTTGTCGACCAGCCCCACCAGCTCGACCACGTCGTCGACGGCGAGCCTGCGGGGGTAGAAGCCGCGGTAGAGCCGCAGGAGCTCGCGGACGGTGAAGTCCTCGTCGAACCCGGCCTCCTGCAGCACGATCCCGATCCGCTCGCGCAGCTCGCGGCCGCCGTGCTCGGGATCGCAGCCGAGCACCGAGACCCGCCCGGAGGTGCGTCTGCGGTGGCCCTCCAGGATCTCCACCGCGGTCGTCTTGCCCGCGCCGTTGGGCCCGAGCAGGGCGAACACCTCGCCGGTGCGGACGCCGAACGACACCCCGTCGACCGCGTGGACCGCCCCGTAGACCTTGTGCAGGTCGCCGACCTCGATCGCGTCCATCCCGTCTCCTCTCCTCGACGGCCAGCCTGGAAGCCGGGCACGGGTGCGACCAGGGCCGTCGGCCACTCCCGCGGCGGGTCCTCCGACCGCGGGTCCTCCGGACGCCCCGGGTGCCGTCCGGCCCCTGTGCGCGGCACCCGGCCCGCCCTACCGTCGAGGCGCACGGCCGTCCACCATCCCCGTCGACCATCCGCTGAGGAGTGACCATGACCACCGTCGAGACCGTCCACCGGGCCCCGACCCCGCACGAGCGGCGGGTGGACCTCGTCGCCGCGGCGATCCGCGCGCACTCCGCGTTGACCGGGGACGCGGGGCGGGCGGCGGCCGAGGACGTGCCGGCCGTCATCGACCACATCCCGGAGAAGCCGCGATGAGCCCCGTGGTCCTGGTGGGGGTCGACGGCGGCGAGCCCGCGCTGGTCGCCGTGTCGTGGGCGGCCCGCGAGGCCGTCCACCGCGGGGCGATGCTGCGGCTGCTCGCGGTGACGCCGTGGGCGGCCGACCCGATCCCGTCGGCGTGGGTGGCCGCGGCGGGCGCCCGGGCGGCGCGCGTGGCGCTCGCCGAGGCGAGGCTCGCCGTCGCCGCCGCACGGGCCGCCGAACACCTTCCCGAGACCCGCGTCGAGCAGTCGGTGCGCGAGGGGGTGCCCGCCGACGAGCTCGGCCGGGCGTCGGAGCGGGCGGAGCTGGTGGTCATCGGCGGGCCGGTGGGCGGCTGGGCGGGCACGATGCTCGGCGTCGCCCTCGCCGGGCGCGCCAGCTGCCCGCTCGTGGTGGTCGAACGCCCCGGGCGTCCGGCCGCGGACGGCGGGATCGTCGTCGGGGTCGACGGGGCGGAGGACGGCGATGCGGCACTCGCCGTCGCGTTCCGCGAGGCGGGGGAGCGGGGTCTGCCGTTGGAGGTCGTGCACGCCTGGAGCGACACGCCGCTGGATGCGGGCACCGAGGATCTCGACTTCGCGGCGTTCGCCCCGGACGTCCGGCGCGTCCTCGACGCCCGGATCGCGGCGTGGCGCCGGGCGTACCCCGCGGTGCCCGTGCGGCACACCGTCGTCCGGGACCGGCCCGAGCGGGCGCTGGTGCAGGCATCCAGGGGCGCCCACCTGGTCGTGCTGGGGGCCCGCGGCCGGTCGGGCGTCATCGGGCTCGGGGCGGTCGGACGCCGGGTGGTGCTGCTCGCCGAGTGCCCGGTCGCGATCGTTAGGGCCTGGAAGTCCAGCGAGTCGAGCCCGAGCACGGGGCACCCCGGTGCGGGTCGGGTGCGGCGGCGAGGTCCGGCCGCTGGGGCCGGGCGACGCGGTTCGCCCGCCGCCGGGTGACAGCTCCGAAGAGGACAAGCCGTTCGTCGGGATGAGGGTGCGGGCCGTGCTCCGAGTGGCTGAACCGTGGCCCCAGCCCTTCTCCCACCCCGGCCCGAGGGCTAGACAGGCGGGGTGTCGTCCGGTTCCCGCGATGCGCGTACGACGACCGCGTACGGGAGGGCTCGGCTCGGGACCACGGCCACCAGCCAGGGATGACAGCCACATGGACGACAGCCCCACCGACGACGGCCACGGCCCCACCGACTCCGAGACACCCGAGCTGACCTTCCCTGACGCGCCGCGGATGGAGCTCGACCAGCTGCTCGAACAGCTCGTCGACCGCGCGCATGAGGTGATCGGGGTCCAGGGCAGGTTGCGCGGGCTGCTGCGGGCGAACCGCACGATCATCTCCGACCTGGCGCCCGCCGCCGTGCTGCACCGGATCGCGGACGCCGCGCGGGACGTCGTCGGAGCCCGGTACGCGGCGCTGGGCGTGCTCGACGGGCGCGGTGGGCTCGCCGAGTTCGTGCACGTCGGGATGCCTCCGGAGACCGCGGCGGCGATCGGGAACCTGCCCGAGGGCAAGGGCCTGCTCGGCGCGCTGATCGAGGACCCCCACCCCATCCGGCTCGACGACCTCGCCACCGACCCCCGCGGCTCCGGCTTCCCGGCGCACCACCCGCCGATGACCAGCTTCCTCGGCGTGCCGATCCGCATCCGGGACGAGGTCTTCGGCAACCTCTACCTCACCGAGAGCACCCACGGCGGGTTCACCGCCGAGGACGAGGAGCTGGCCCGCTCGCTCGCGGCGACCGCCGCCGTCGTGATCGACAACGCGCGTCAGTTCCACGCCACCCATCGCCGCGGTGAGTGGCTGGGCGCCACCGCGGAGATCACCCGGCGGATGCTGGAACCGGGCGGCCTCCCGCCGCTGCGCGAGATCGCCGAGCACGCCCACCGGCTGGCCGACGCCGACCTGGTCGCCGTCCTGCTCCCGGACGCAGAGCGGCGCACCCTGCGCGTCGCCACGGCGGTCGGCGGGCCCGCGACGGCGGTGCCCGCGGCCGAGCTCGTCGGGCACGTCAGCCGGATCGGGGCCAGCCTGTGCGCGCACGTGCTGACCACCGGCGAGCCGCTGCGGCTGGCCGACGCACACGACCATCCCGGCCTCCCGCCCGCGGTCCTGGAGGAGGCGATCGACGTCGGTCCGGTGCTGGTGGTGCCGCTGACCGGGGCCGCGGGCGCGACCGGGGTGCTCGCCGTCGCGCGGCTGAGCGGGCGGGTCCCCTTCCTGGACGAGGACCTGCGGATGGCGGCGGGGTTCGCCATCCAGGCCGCGCTGGCACTGGAGCTGTCCGACGCCCGCGCCGAGGCGGAGCGCTCGGCCATGCTGGACGAGCGCGAGCGGATCGCCGCCGATCTCCACGACCACGTCATCCAGCGGTTGTTCGCCTCCGGGCTCGCCCTGCAGGGGATCGCGGCCCGGCTCGACCCGGCGAGCGCCGCGCGGCTCCGGGAGGTCGTCGGGGACCTGGACGACACCATCGCCCAGATCCGCACCAGCATCTTCGGTATCCAGCGGCTCGCGGACGACTCCGACGACGGCCTGCGCGCGGGCGTGCTCGGTGTGGTCGCGGACGCCGCCACGGCCCTCGGACACTCCCCTCAGCTGCGGTTCTCCGGCCCGGTCGACACCCTGCTCGGCGCCCTCTCGGCCACGGACCGCGCGGAGCTGGTGGACGACCTGTGCGCGGTCGCGCGGGAGAGCCTGGCCAACGTCGCCAAGCACGCGCACGCGACGACGGTCGAGGTCGACCTCGTCGCCCAGGCCGGCGAGCTTGCGCTGGTGGTCTGCGACGACGGCGTCGGCCTCGGCTCGGGCGGTCGTCGCAGCGGCCTGGCCAACCTCCGCCGCCGCGCCGAACGCCGGGGCGGCCGGATGACGCTGACCGAGGCGGAGCCGCACGGCACGCGGGTGGAGTGGGTGGTGCCCGTGGAGTCCCCGAGCTGAGGGTGGCCACCCGGACCCCGCGCCAGACGCCGAGCCGGTCGCGGTGCGTCGCCCTGGAGGCGGGTCAGCCGGTGCTGACCGGGATGGTGGTGGGCTCGGACGCCGCGGGAGCGGCGGGGATCGGGACCCGGATCTCGAGGACGCCGTTCCGGTAGGAGGCGGCGATGTCGCCCTCCGCCACGTTCTCGGGCAGCGGCAGGGTGCGGGTCATCTGGCCGTAGCGGATCTCGTGGCGGGTGTAGCCCTTGTCCTCGCGGTCCTGCTCGATGCGGCGCTCGGCCTTGATCCGCAGCATGCCGTCGGCGGCGGTGATCTCGACGTCCTTCGCCGGGTCGATGCCGGGCAGCTCGGCCTTGATCACCTGGGTGTCGCCGTCGCGGTACTCGTCGACGCGGATGAGGTCCTCGCCGGGCCAGTCCCAGGCCATGCCGAAGGGCCGGTGCATGGGCAGCGAGCGGAACCACTCGTCGAACAGCTTGTCCATGCGGCCGAGCGGGGCCACGTCGGTGCGGTCGCGGCGGGAGAGGGTGCTCATGGGTGGTCCTCCGGTTCCATCGGGTCGTGATCGGACGCCCTCCACGGTGCGCCCGCGGCGTGCCGGGGCGCAGGGCCTTCCGTCCCTGCGCGGTCCGCCGGACGTCCCCCGCGGACCGGCGTGGGCCGGTCGACGGCGCGGGTGCGGACCTTCGGCCCTGCGCGGCGCGGCCGTTCCGCCGGACGGTGGCGGTATGGAACCCGCACCGGTCGACCCGGCCCCCGACGAGGACGAGCACGCCGCCGTCCAGACCGCAGTCCACGATGCCGGCCACGCTGCAGTCCTCGCCGTGCTGTACGAGGACGGCGACTGCGACGAGATCGCGTTCTGGACCGTGCAGGAGCACAGACGCGGGCGCGCCGCCCGGTCCGAGTGAGCCCGCTCAGCCCAGACGGACGGCGGTGACGGCGAACCGTTCGACGTCGGCGACGTGCCCACCGGTGCTGACGACGACCGTCGCCGTGCCCGGCCCGGACGCCCCGACCGCGGTGGTCCAGCGCGTGCGTTCGCCACCGGCGGGCAGGCAGCAGGACTCGCCGAGCAGGGCGGCGGTCCCGGCCGCGCGGACCTGGACGCGCAGGCTCTCGTCCACCCCGGTGACCTCCCCGCCGACGGTGACCGGCGCCGACACCCGCGCGCCGTACGCGGGGGTGTCGAGGGTGAGGTCGGTGTCGCGGGTGCCGACCGCCTCCCACGGGGCGTCGGTCCCGGTGCCCAACCGGGCGAGGTGGACGACCGCGGCGGTGGCCGGGCGGCCGTCGGGAAGCGCGAAGCCGACCCCGATCCAGGCCTCGCCGTCGTCGGTCTCGGTCGAGGTCACCCGGTCGATCCCGGTGAGTCCGAGCGCGGCGGCGAAGCCGAGGGCCGTCTCGCCGGGATCGAGGTGCCAGGGTTGGTGCCCGCCGTCGCGGTAGGCGGTCTGCCAGCGCGCGGCCTCGGCGGCGTCGGCGAAGGGCCACAGGGCCTGGAACCGGAAGGCGGGAGCGGGGGTCGTCGTCGAGGGCGGGGTGGTCGCGCTCGACGGGGGAGGGGGGCCCGGCGAGCGGTCGCCGGTGCAGCCGGCGACGGCGAGCACGGCCCCGAGGACCAGGGCGCCGAGCGCCCGCCGTACACCGGCCATCGCCTGCCTCCCGGAGGTCGGCCCCCATGATCGCGCACCCGGCCGCCGGTGGGCACGGGTCGGACGCCCGGTGGTGCCCGTGGCGAAGGTCCTCCCGGACGAGACCGACGGCCGGGACGGACCGGGGCGCTCGGCCCTCCCCGCCCGGACGCGCGCGGTCCACGGTGGAGGAAAAGGCGAGAGAGGAGAGAACCATGACTACCACCCTGAGCCGGGCCGTGCCGCCGCAGCCGCTGGTCGACCTCGTCAACCCGCTGGTGCGGGGAGTGCTGCGCTCGCCCCTGCACGGCGCGTTGGACAGCGCCCTGCTGATCCTGCACGTGACCGGCCGCCGGACCGGGCGCCGCCACGACATCCCCGTCGGGTACATCGAGCTGGACGGCGCCCATCTCGTGGTCACCCAGCACACCTGGCGGGCCAACCTGCGCGGCGGCGCCGAGGTCGAGGTGACGAAGCGGGGCGGGCGGGTCCCGATGCACGCCGAGGTCGACGAGGACCCGGCGTCGGTCGCCGCGGGGTTCGACCGCGTGGTGGAGCGGTTCGGGTGGCCCGCGGCGGGGCGGATGCTCGGCCTGACCGACCACGCGGGCCGCAGGCCGACCCGGGCCGAGCTGGAGGCGGCGGTGCGGGAGTACGGCCTGGCCCTGGTGACCCTCACCGCGGAGCAGTGATCGTTCCCGGCGTCACCCGACGACCGTCGGGTGACGCCGGGTGGGTCAGGGGCGGGGACCGCGGGACCGGTGGGCGCCCGCCAGGCCGCCGAGCACCGTCACCGCGCCGACCAGGACCAGCAGGGCGGGGACGACCACCGACCAGCTCAGCGTGAGCAGGTCGAGCTCCTGCAGCAGGAACACCGTGCCGAGCAGGAGGAAGCCGAGCCCCGCGCCGAGCACGGCGGCCGGGTGGCGCGGCGGGTCAACGGCCGACACGATGCACCTCCACGTCCCCCACGCCCACGTCGAGCGTGAGGACCGGGTCGCCGGGCGTGTCCCAGGACAGGCCCAGCCCCTCGCGGACCGGGGTGTCGTCGACCGACACGCTGCCCGCCACCACCCGGGCCTCGATCCCGAGGGCCGCGCCGGACGGGACCCGGACGACGACCCTCCCCGCGCCGACCCGCACGGCCGTCCGCCCGCCCAGTGGCGGTGCGCCTCCGGTCAGGTCGACCTCGACGGTGCCGGCCGCGACCGTGGTCTCCGCGGGCCACGCGCCCGCCCGCGGGGCGACGGTGCGGTCGCCGACGGGACCCGCGAACCGCCCGGCGCCCACACCGACCGCGGTCGCCAGCACGACGAGCACCACACCGAGGACGACGACGTCCGCCCGGCCGCGCCCCCCGGCCAGGGACAGCAGCAGCACCGCGCCGACGAACAGCAGCCCCGCGGCCGGGCCGAAGCGCCAGGGGACCGAGATCCCCACGACGTCGAGCAGCCAGGCCGTGCCGACCGCCACGACGAGCGTGCCGAACACGATCCGGCCCCAGTGCGGGCCCGCGGTGCGGGTGGGCGTCGGCTCCAGGGTGCGGGTCACGGCCTGCTCCGGCGTCCGGTCACGAGCACCACCACGCCCACCCCGACGACGACCAGCGGCCAGAACACCTGGTCGCCGAACCACGGCATCCAGTGCCGGGCCAGGAGCAGCGCGCCGAAGCCGATCAGCAGCGCACCCGCGGTGATCGCCACGGTGTGCCGGTCGGCGGGCCGCCGGGGCAGGTCCGGCTCGTCCGCGGCCGCCTCCGGGACGAGGATCCAGGCCACGATGTAGACGAGTACCCCGAAACCGCCCGACAGCGCGAGCGCCACGGCGGCGATGCGGATCAGGACGGGATCGACGTCGAGCGAGCGGGCGATCCCGCCGCACACGCCGCCGAGGACGCGGTCACGCCTGCTGCGGCGCAGCCCGCGCCCGTCGGGCGGCTGCTCGTGCCGCGGCAGGAGGGGGTCGGGACTGGTCACGGGTCACCTCCGGTGGTGTCGTGGACGACCATCGCGCGGCCTGCGCGGCCCCGCCCGGGGCCAACGGACCGGGACCGGGCACCGAAGGACCCGGTTCGCGGGGCCCCTCAGGCGGGTCGACCGAGCGGCATCGGTACTCCTCGACCAGCGCCCAGGGGCCTCGGCGTGGCCCTGGCAGTCGGCCACGGTGGCCCGGTAGGCGCGCGCTCGGCGGGGTCCCAGCCCGCGACCCAGTGCCAGCTGCCAGACCAGGACCGGTGTGCCGTCGGCGAGGAACTGCTCCTGCCCAGCTGCTGTCCTGGATCGTGTGATGGGTGTCGCTGCCGAGTTGAAGCCCGTCCACGTCACGTCATGGTGGAAGCGACGCAGGGCGACCGTCTCAGGGGCGCCTGACGGTCCGGTCAGCCCTGCGCCTGGATCGCGGTGATCGCGACCGTGGTGACGATGTCGTGCACGGTCGCGCCGCGGGAGAGGTCGTTGACCGGCTTGGCCAGGCCCTGCAGGACCGGGCCGACGGCGACCGCGCCGCCCGCCCGCTGGACGGCCTTGTAGGTGTTGTTGCCGGTGTTCAGGTCGGGGAAGACGAACACGGTCGCCCGGCCCGCCACGTCGCTGTCCGGCAGCTTGGTCCGGGCGACACCGGGGTCGACCGCGGCGTCGAACTGGATCGGGCCCGCCACCGGGAGCGCGGGGCGGCGGGCCCGGACCAGGGCGGTCGCCTCCCGGACGAGGTCGACGTCCGCGCCGGACCCGGACTCGCCGGTGGAGTAGCTCAGCATCGCCACCCGCGGCTCGATGCCGAACCGCGCCGCGGTGTCCGCGGCGGACAGGGCGATCTCGGCCAGCTGGGCGGCGTCCGGGTTGGGGACGACCGCACAGTCGGCGTAGACCACGACCTGGTCGGGCAGGCACATCAGGAACGCGCTCGACACCAGCGAGACGCCGGGGGCCGTGCGGATCACCTCGAACGCCGGGCGGATGGTGTGGGCGGTGGTGTGGGTGGCGCCGGAGACCATCCCGTCCGCGGCTCCGGTGTGGACCATCATCGTGCCGAAATAGGTGCCGTCGGCCATCAGGTCGAGCGCCATCGGCAGCCCGACCCCGCGGTGGCGGCGCAGCTCGGCGTAGGTCCGCGCGAAGTCCGCCCGCCACGGCGAGGTGGCCGGGTCGACGATGCGGACGCCGGGCAGCGACAGGCCCAGCGCGCCCGCCCGGGCCCGCAGGTCGGCCTCCGGGCCCAGCAGGGTCAGGTCGACCACGCCGCGCTGCAGGAGCTGCTCCGCGGCGGCGAGGATGCGGTCGTCCTCGCCCTCGGGGAGCACGATGTGCCGCCGGTCGGCGCGGGCCCGGTCGAGCAGCTCCTGCTCGAACATCAGGGGCGTGGTGCGGGTCGGGCGCGCGACGGCGAGCCGGGCGGCGAGGGCGTCCTGGTCGATCGCGGCGTCGAAGAGCCGCAGTGCCGCCGCGATCTTGCGGTCCCCGCCGGGACGCAGGGCGGCGCGCACCCGGCTGACCGCGGAGACGGTGTCGTAGGTGTCCGCGGCGACGGCGAGCACCGGCACCCCGGCGGCGCCGAGTCCCTGCGCGAGCCTGCCCACGGCGGGATCGACCGAGCCGCCGGTGAGCACGAGGCCCGCGATCGCCGGGTACGCGCCGGACAGGTGGGCCGCGAGCGTCCCCGCGACGAGGTCGGCCCGGTCGCCGGGGGTGATCACCAGGTCGGCGTCCCGGATGCGGTCCAGGAAGTGCGGCAGCCCCATCGCCCCCACGATCACCCGCTCGATCTCCCGCGCGGCCCCGGGGTCGCCCGCGACCCGCTCGGCGTCGAGGGTGTCCGCGACCTCGGCGACGGTGGGTGCCGCCAACAGCGGCAGCTCGGGCAGCACCCCGCCGTCCGGCCCGCCCGACGCCGCCGACAGCCCCGCCCGCACGGTCTCGACCTGCGCCGGGTCGACCCGGTTGCACACCACGCCCAGCAGGTCGCAGCCCCGCTCGGTGAGGGCCGCGACGTCTCGCCGCACGGCGGCGAGGACCTGCGCGGCCGTCCGGTCCCGGCCGCCGACGACCAGCAGGACCGGGGCCTCGAGGTGGACCGCGATGCTCGCGTTGAGGTCCACCTCGGTGGCGGGGGAGTCGGTGAGGTCGCTGCCCTCCACCACGACGACGTCGGCCGTCTCGGCGAGCGCGGCCCAGGCCGCCACGACCCGGCCGAGCAGCACGTCCCGCGGGGCGTGCAGGTCGGCGGCGGTGAGGGCGTAGGACGCGGCGTGGTCCTGGGGGAGCCGGAAGTGGTGTCGGATCAGCTCGACGTCGGGGTCCGGCGGCTCGGCCGCGCCGACGACCGGGCGGAGGAAGGCGGTCCGGCCCGCCCGGCGGGCGAGCGCGTCGACCACTCCGAGCACCACTGTGGACTTGCCCGTCCCCGGCTCGAGCGCGACGACGGAGACGGTGCGGGTGCGCCGCTTCTGCACGGGGGATCCTGCCTGCCGGGGGATGCTGGCCCCATCGTGTCCGACGACGGTCCGGCCCGCCGTCCGGCCGTCGCCCGGCGGGTCGGGTGGACGCTCAGACCGTCCGTCGCTGCCCGGGCGGTGCTGCGCCGGCGTCCCGAGCGGGTCCCGGACCGCGGCCGCGACGCTGGACGCAGCTGGACGCATAGGCCTCCATGGCCTTCCAGTCATGGTGGTCGCCGGGTCGGCTGCCCGCGACGAACCGGGCGTGGCCCGACGGGCCCGCCGATGGAGGCGTCCGGTCCGTCCGGGGTCGGATGCGCGAGGTCGCCGAGCAGACCGCTCACCAGCAGGCCCACCGCGACCGGGTCCTGCAGGTGGGGCAGGTGGCCCGCCCCGGGCAGCTCGACGTACCGCCATCCGGGGTGGCGCCGCGCCGTGCGGCGGGCCGCGGACACCGGGACCAGCCGGTCGCGGTCCCCGTGCACGAGCAGCACGGGGACGTCCACCGCGGACATCAGGGCCTCGTAGCGCCGCGGGCGGGCGAGCCTGCGCGCCAGCGAGCGGGAGGTGTCGAGGAACGCGCGGTCGCTGCCCGGGGTCTGCGCCCGGGTCGCGACCCGCTCGACGAACCGCGCGAGCAGGTCCGGCGGGAGCGCGTCCGGGGCCACGCCGCCCAGCTCCAGGCTCTCCCGGGCCGTGGCCTCCGCGCCGATCCGGTCCCGTCGGCGCCGCCGGAGCCGCTCGCCGAGCCCGGGCACCGCGTGCAAGGCGAGGAGCAGGGCGGTGGCGGGGGAGGAGGCGATCCGGCCCGCGTCGGGCAGAGCCGGGGCCAGCAGGACGAGCGCGCGGACCAGCTCGGGGTGCCGGGCCGCCACCTCCACCCCGATCAACCCGCCCATCGAGTTGCCGACCAGCGTGACCGGCCCGGTCTCCGCGCGGAGGTACCGCGCGAGCGCCGCGACGGACCGGTGCACGTCCCCGTGCAGGTCGACGGTGACCACGTGCGCGTGAGGGCGCAGCTCGGGGACGAGCCGGGCCCAGTCCAGCGCCGACCCTCCGACCCCGTGCACGAGGACGACGGTGGGTCCGATCCCGCCGCGGTCGACCGCCTCCACCCGGGCCCGCGGGCGGTCTCCCGCGAGGAACGGGACCCGGCCCCCGATCCACCAGCACGCCGCGATGGCCGCCGCCCCGACCAGCGGCGCCTTCACCCACGCCGGCGCGGGCAGCGGTCGCAGCGCGGTGGCGAGCAGCATCAGCACCGGTCCCTGGATCACGAACGCGGCGAAGGCGTTGCGGGACCACCGGGTCCACCGCGGGCCGGACCACGCGAGCCTGCGCTCGGCGAGTCCGACCAGCCACACCGAGCCCAGGACGACCAGGACCGCCTCGACCGCCGCGAGGGCCGACGCCTGCCAGTGCCACCCGCCGAGGTAGGGACCGGAGTCGCGGGCGACGTCGCGCAGCCCGCTGGCCAGGGCCAGCACCGGGAGCAGCAGCAGGGTGGCGAGGGTCGCGGCGCCGCACAGCCGTCGGACGCGGTCGGGGACGTGCCGCTCCCAGCCCGCCCGACGCGCCGCGACACCCAGCACGAACAGCCCCAGGCACTGGGGCCACTGCCACAGGTGCAGGTCCGCGACCTGCCCGCTGCGGGCGGGCCACCACAGCCGGACCACGAACGACACCAGCGCGACGGCCACGACCGCGGCGACCAGGTGCCGCCCGCGCAGCGTGAAGTGCACGCCCCAGAGCACCACCGGCACCGAGAACAGCAGCAGGACGAGCGCGAACCACAGCGAGCCCGAGTCCAGCAGCGGGTGCCGGTGGGTCAGCACCCACCAGAACGACACGTCCCGGCCGGCCGCGCGGTAGGCCACCCAGACCGACGCCGGCCACACCAGCAGCGCGGAGACCAGCCACGGCAGGCCGAGGCGCAGGGCGCGGTCGCGCAGGTAGCCGAGCCTGCCGTGGCGCGCGACCGCCGGGGCCACGAACAGGCCCGCCACGAAGAAGAACAGCCCGATCACGAACAGCCCGGACGGGCCGAGGACCGCCACCAGCGCCGTCTCGACGACAGGCGGGTACCCGACGTCGCGGACCTCGTGGAACGCCCACCCGCCGACCGCGGAGTACCCGAGCAGCGCGTGCCCGCCGATCACCCAGGCGACGAGCAGGGTGCGCAGGTCGTCGAGGTGGGCCAGGCGGTGCGCAGGGGACACCGGAGCGAGGGTCACGGGAGCAGCGTGGTGCCGTCTGCCGGGCGCGGGACAGGGGCGGAACGTCCGACCGGCCGGGGCCGAGCGGGCCTCCCGCGGCGGGACGAAGGGCCCGCGCACCGGGGTCCCCGGACGCTGCCGCGGCCCTGCCCGGCCGGACGACGCTCGTCCCACACCCAGGGAGGGACGATGGAGAACCACACGCACCGCGGCGGCTCCGGCGAGGCCGCGCCGCGCGCGACGAGGATCCGACGACGCCGGACGGACCGGGTCGAGGACGCCGTAGCCACGCTGCTCGTGCTCGGCACGATCGTCGCGGCCCTGGTGATCGCGCTGTTCTCGTTCTCCGTCCACCGCGGCGGGGTGGACCGGGCCGACCGCGAGACCGCGGACCGCACCCACGTCGTCGCCCTCGCCACGGCGGACGCGCCCCCCGCGGCGTCGGTCCGCGGCGGAGCGTCGCTACCGGTCAGCGTGCCCGCCACCTGGACCACGTCCGACGGCCGCGCTCACGCGGGCGACATCCGGGTCACCGGTCGACCGGAGGCGGGCGACGAGATCCCGCTCTGGGTCGACGGCACCGGCGCCCCCGTCCCCGCCCCGATGACCCGGGGTACCGCGATGGGCGTGGCCCTCGCCGACGCGGCGGTGCTCCTGCTCGTGCTCGGCCTGGTGGTGTGGCAGGCCTCGCGCACGGTCCGCGCGGTGATGGTCCGGGCCAACGCCCCGGCCTGGGAGCGGGAGTGGGCGGCGGTCGAACCGGGCTGGTCGGGACGGGCGTCCAAGGAATGAGCGGGCCGGCGCGACCCGGTGACGCGCCCGCCTCGGTCGGCGCCGCACGGGATGCTGCTCCGGCGGGATCGTGTTCGAGCCGGCCTTCGCTGCGGCGGTGGTCGACGCGCCGCCGCTGCAGGCCGTGTTCGGGACCGCGGGGCTGCCCGGCTGGGTGCTCACGTGCCTGGTGCCGATGCCCGTCGTCGTCTGGGGCGTCGACGAGCTGTTCCGCCGGGCCGGGTGTCAGGCCGCCGCACGGTAGGCGGCCACCGCGGTCGGGAGGGTGGGGAACAGGTGCCCGGGGCCCAGCGCGTCGAGCACCCCGCCCGCCTCCAGGTCGTCGACGAGCTCGCGCTTGGCCCGCGCGATCGCGACCACCCGCCCGTCCGCGGCCAGGTCGCGGACCAGCCGGCCGAGCGTGTCCGCCGCGGTGACGTCCAGCTCGGTGACCGCCTCCAGGTCCAGCAGCACCCACCGGACCGGCGTCTCGGCCGTCGCGACGGCCTCGCGCACGCTGCGGCGGAAGTCCTCGGCGTTGGCGAAGAACAGCGGCGCGTCGTAGCGGTGGACCAGCAGGCCGGGGATCTGCTGGGTGTCGGGGAGGTCGCCGACGTCGTGCATCCCGGCCACGCCGGGCGCGAAGCCGAGCACCGCGGCGTGCGGCCGGGCGATCCGGCGGACCAGGTCGAGCACCGACAGTGCGACGGCGGCGAGCACGCCGTAGAGCACCCCCAGGGCCAGGACGGCGGCGACCGTGGCCAGTGCCAGCAGCAGCTCGCTGCGCCGGAACGCCGCGATGCGGCGGAACTCGCCGAGCTCCACCAGACGGACGGCGGCGTAGACGACGAGCGCGCCCAGCGCCGCGCGGGGCAGCGTCGCGAGCTGGTCCCCACCGACCAGCAGGACCAGCACGACCACCAGGACCGCGACGGCCGAGTGCAGTTGGCTGCGCGCCCCCGCCGCCCGCCCGAGCGCCGTGCGGCTGCCCGAGCTGCTGACCGGGAACCCGCCGAGCAGCCCCGCCGCCAGGTTGGTGCCGCCGAGGGCGAGCAGCTCGCGGTCGGCGTCCGGGGCCGCGCCGTCGCGGCCCGCGAAGGCCCGGCCGGTCAGCACGACGTCGGAGAACCCGACCACCGCGACCCCCAGCGCCGGGAGCACGAGCGCGCCGTAGTCCCCGAGCCCGATCGCGGGGAGCGTCGGGACGGGGACTCCGTGGGGGACGGCCCCCACCGTCCGCAGCCCGGCGAACCAGGGCACCAGCGCGACGGCGAGCGAGGCCAGCACCACGACCACGAGCGGCATCGGCGTACGAGGTGCCCAGCGGGCCCCGATCCCGAGCAGCACCAGCGCGGACAGCGACAGCACGAGGGTCGGCGGATGTACCCCGGCGAGTCCTGCGACGAAGGACCGCAGCTGGGCCACCGGCCCGTCGCCGTCCACCCGGGTGCCGGTCAGCGACCCGAGCTGGCCGATCACCATGAGCAGCGCGATCCCGGCCATGTACCCGACGAGCACCGGCCGCGACAGGAGGTCGGCGAGGAACCCCAGCCGGGCGAGCCGCCCGACCACGCACACGAGCCCGACGACCAGCGCCAGGCCTGCCGCGAGCGCCCCGTACCGCGCGGGGTCGCCCGCCGCGAGCGGGGCGATCGCGACCGCGGTGAGCAGCGCGGTCGTCGACTCGGGGCCGACCGACAGCAGCGGCGAGGTCCCCAGCAGGGTGTAGAGCGCCAGCGCACCCACCGCCGCCCAGAGCCCGGTCACCGGCGACAGCCCGGCCACGCCTGCGTAGGCCATCACCTGGGGGACCAGGTAGGCGGCCACGGTCAGGCCGCCGACCAGGTCCCCGCGCAGGCCCGGGCCGTCGCGGCGGGCGAGCGCGGCCAGACCCGGCCGCAGCCCGGCGGCCGGATGACGTCCCTCCGGCATCGGTCCCCTCCTCCCCACGGTCATCGTCGGTGACGACGACCGCGCCCGGCAGGGTCCGCCGACCCGCGCCGACTCCCGGCCGAAGGGGCCGGACGGCCCTGGACACGACCCGCGTTCGGCGCTACACCGGAGGTAGGGCGACGAGGAGGTCGACGAGGAGGTCGGGGTGCGGCGCAACGATCAGCGGTACGAGTCGGGCCTGGTCGAGCGGGTGTGGGTGGGGGAGTGCCGCTCCTGCGGCGCGCAGGTGCGCGTGCACACCGCCGCGCAGGCCCGGTCCTGGGAGGCGGCGCACGGCCGGACCGGGTGCGGGCGCGACCTGGTCCTCGACGAGACCGGGCGGGGCTGGCGCCCCCGGCGCGGCGGGGTCCCGATCAGCCGATCCGACGACCGGTCAGGTGCTGTGCGGGGAGGCTGAGCGTGTGTCCGGTGCGCCCCGGCGCCCAGGGCTCGGGCAGCCGGTCGCGCAGTGCTGCCAGCCTGCCGGGCTCGGTGACCTCGTAGGCCTCGCCGACCGCGAGCACGCTCCACCCGCTGCGGGTCGCGGGATCGATCCGGTCGGCCTGGAAGGCGATGACGGCGTTGCGGGTCGCGGCGGCCAGGATCGAGCCCGCACCGGTCCGGAACACGATCTCCTCGCCGTCGAGCAGGTAGGCGACCGGATGGGCCGCGGGCATGGCGTGGTGGCTGAACACGACACGGCCGATCTCGGCCGTGCCGAGCAGCCGCAGGCAGTCGGCTCGGTCGAGCTCGGCGAGCTCGGGCTCGGTACCGGTGGGGAGGGACTCCAACACGCGGTCCACTCTGCCGGTCCGCGGGCGAGGTGCCCCGGGCCGAAAGACCCTGTGTGGCTCGCCGGGCGACCTCACCCGGCGCGGAGGCGGGTGGCGCGGCGCCCCACCAGGGTCGTCGGTCCCGATCCGGCCCGGTCCGCTCGGGTCGGGGCGGGCCGCGGGACCGTGCTGCGGGACCGGGGCCGGGCGGGCACGATCGGACCGGACACCGGCTCGGACGGCCGGCGAGGCTACGGAGGACGAGTGTCGACTGCAGGAACGATCGTGGTGGGGGTCGACCCGACGACGTCGGCGGGGCTGGCCGCGGGCTGGGCCACCCGCCTCGCCGACTCGGTCCACCTGGTGCACGTCGCCGCGGACGGACGGGTGCCGGACTGGCTGCTCGGGCTCGCCGCGGCGACCGGCGCCGATCCCGAGGTCGTCGCGGGGGACCCCGCGCCGGACGCGCTCGCGAACCTGCTCCGCGACCGTGCGCGGGGCGCCGCGATGCTCGTCGTCGGCGGGCACGGGCGCGGCACGCACCCGGGCCTGCAGGCGGGCGACCTCGCCGCCCGGCTGGCCGCGGACCCGCCGTGTCCGGTGGCGGTGGTGCACGGCGTGGACGCCGAGTCTCCGCTGCCCGCCACGGGACCGGTCGTGGTGGGGATCGGCGGCGGGCCCTCGGGCACCGCGGCGCTCGACGCCGCCGCGGACCTCGCGAGCGCCCTCGGCGCCGACCTCGTGGTCGTGCACGCGTGGACTGACGTCGCGCCCGGCGCCCACCGGCGCGCCGACGACCCGGAGGCCCTCGCCGCGCGCGGTCGGGAGGTGACCGAGGCGGCCCGGCGGCGGGTGGCGCAGCGACGGCCCGCGGTGGCCGTCGAGACCGCCCCGGTGCAGGACACCGCGCTGCGCGCGTTGCTGCACCGGGCCGAGAAGGCGCAGATGCTGGTCGTGGCCCCGCGGGTCGGGCCGCCGCCGCCCGAGTCCGCGATGCAGGCGGGCTCGACCACCCGCTCGCTGGTCGCGTTCGCGCCCTGCCCCGTCGTCGTGGTGCCCGCCTGAGCGGCGCCGTCCCGCGCGGGCCGCGCCCGCGCGGTGCGCGCCCGGGTCGGGTCAGCCCCGCACCACCCGCCCGAGCCGGACGCCCGCGAAGTCGACGGCGACGTCGCCGTCCCGCACCGATCCGATGTGGACACCTGCGAAGTCGCGGACCTCGCCACGCTCGTCGGCGGTGCCGATCCGCACGCCGCTGTCGCTGACGACCACGGCGGCGGTGAGGGTGCTGCTCATGAGGGTCTCCTCTGTTCTCCCCGGGCCCCACCGTGGGGCCTGCGGGTGGTTCTGCCGACGGCCCGGATCTCAGGCGCCCCGCGGAACGACGAGCACGGGGCAGGGCGCGTGCCACAGCGCCGACCGGGTGGTCAGGCCCAGCTCGGTGGGCGGGGACGGGCGGGCGCCGCCGACGACGAGCAGGTCGGCGTCGAGGGTCTCGTCGAGCACCTCGTGTGGCCAGGCCCTGACCAGCTCGGCCACCGCCGAGCCGCCTCCAGCGCCCCCGGCCTCTCCAGTGTCCGCGGTGCCCCCGGCCGACCCGGCGCCGACGGCGGCCGCGGCGGCCCCGACCAGCCGACGGCCGCGGCGCACGGCCTCGTCCAGCCCCACGCTGCGCTCGCCGAAGGACCGCGGCACGGCGTGCACGATCCGCAGCCGCGCGCCGCAGGCCTCGCTGACCGCGACCGCCGCCTCGAGGACGGGCGCGTCCGCGGCCTGTTCCTGGACCGCCACCACGACCGTCCGCGGTGGCTCGGGCGCCGCGGAGCGCAGGAGCAGCAGAGGCCCGTCCGCGCCGCGGGCCGCCGCCGAGACCACCAGGGCCGGTCCTGCGGAGACGACGTCGGGCTCGCCGTCGACCCACTCGCGGACCCAGCCGGGAACCGGTGCGTCCGGGGTGGCGACCACGACGAGCGGGCGGGCTCCGGCCCGGGTCGGCGACGGGGCGAGGGGCATGGCGGTCCTCCGGTCTGCGTGGTGTCGGAGCCAGCGTGGGCGCGGGCGGGGCGCGCCGGCAGGGCCGGACGACCCGGACCCGCGGGGCCGCCGGGCGCGGCCCTCCGGCCTGCCGCCGCGGCCCGCGACGGGCCCATCGGCCCTGTCCGGTGCGGCGCGCGGCGTCGGAGAGTGGGTGGTGGGAGCCGCGAGGGCCGCGGCGGGAGGGATCGCGATGACCGCCATGATCGACAGCATCCGGCCGGACGACACCGTGGTGCGGCTGATGCGCACCCCGGTGGCGTCGGCGGAGACCGGGTGGAGCGTCCGGAACGTCGCCGAGGAGCTGATGGCCGACGAGGTCGGCGCGCTGCTGGTCGACGGCGTGCACGGCACGGTCGGGATCGTGTCCGAGCGGGACGTCGTGGTGCTCGTGGCCACCGGCGGTGACCCCGACACCACCCAGGCCCGCGACATCATGACCACCGAGCTGGAATGGGCCGAGGTCGACGAGACCATCCGGCGGGCCGCCACCCGCATGCGCGCCGCGGGCATCCGGCACATGCCGGTCCGTGGGGCGGACGGGCGGCCCGTCGGGATCGTCTCGGCGCGCGACGTCCTGACGGTGATCACCGACGAGCCGCGATGAGGTGTTGGGTCGTCCGGCGGCCCGGTCCGATCGCGGGCGGCCCGCTGGTGGCCGTCGACCGCGCCGAGCCCGAGCCCGGCCCCGGTGAGGTCCGGCTGCGGGTGTCGGCGTGCGGGGTCTGCCGCACCGACCTGCACCTCGCCGAGGGCGATCTGGCCCCGCACCGACTCGAGACGGTGCCCGGCCACGAGATCGTCGGGGTGGTCGACGCGCTGGGCGCGGGCACCCGGCGGTTCGCCGTGGGCGACCGGATCGGGGTCGCGTGGCTGCGCCGGACCTGCGGCGCGTGCCGGTTCTGCCGCCGCGGCGCCGAGAACCTCTGCCCCGACGCCCGGTTCACCGGCTGGGACGCCGACGGCGGGTACGCGGAGTACGCCGTCGTCCCCGAGGCGTTCGCCCACCCGCTCCCCCCGGGGCTGGACGACGCCGAGGCCGCGCCGCTGCTGTGCGCGGGCATCGTCGGCTACCGCGCCCTGAAGCGCGCGGAGCTGCCGCCGGGCGGGCGGCTCGGGATCTACGGGTTCGGGGCTTCCGCCCACGTCGTCGCGCAGGTGGCGATCGCGCAGGGGGCGACCGTGCACGTGCTGACCCGCTCGCCCGCGGCGCGCGAGCTCGCGCTGTCGCTGGGGGCCGCCTCGGCGGGCCCGGCGGACGGCGAGCCGCCCGAGCCGCTCGACTCGGCGGTCACGTTCGCCCCGGTCGGCGAGCTGGTGCCGGTGGCGCTGCGCGCGCTCGACGCGGGCGGGACGCTGGCGATCGCCGGCATCCACCTGAGCGACGTCCCGCCGCTGCACTACGACACCGACCTGTTCCGCGAGAAGCAGGTCCGCAGCGTCACGGCGAACACCCGCGCAGACGGCGAGGAGTTCCTGCGGCTGGCGGCGGCGCTGCGGCTGCGGCCCTCGGTCGAGCGCAGGCCGCTGTCGGCGGCCGACCGCGCGCTGGCCGACCTCGCCGCCGACCGGGTGACCGGCGCGGCGGTGCTGCTGCCCGGCTGAACAGCCCGGCCGCGGCGGGTTCTTCGACCTGCGAGGAGGGGGCGGAGAGCCGCAGCGCCCGCCGGCGGGCGGCGACGAGGGTGGGTCCACACAGGATGGAAGCGAGGAGGACACCATGGACATGCTGCACGGCGGACCGGTGGTCGTCGGGGTCGACGGGTCGGAGCCCGCTCTCCGCGCGGTGCGCTGGGGCGCGACGGAGGCGCGGCGGCGCGGGGTCGGTCTGCGACTCGTCGCGGCGGTCGGCTGGACGGACGTCACCCCGGTCGGGGTCGCCCCGCTCGGGCAGGAGTACGAGCGCCAGGCCCTCCTGCGGGCCGCGGAGGACTTCCTGTCCGACGCCGACGCCGCGGCCACCGGGGTCGCCCCCGATCTCGTCGTCGACCGCGCGGTGCGCATGGGCGCCCCCTCGGCGGTACTGACCGAGGAGTCGGAGCACGCGGCGCTGCTCGTCACCGGGAACCGCGGCCGCGGCGGGTTCGCGGGACTGCTGCTCGGGTCGGTCGGTGTGCCCGTCGCCGCGCACGCGGCCTGCCCGGTCGTGGTCGTCCGGGGGGACGTGCTCTCCCGCGGGCCGGTCGTCGTCGGGGTGGACGCCGAGCACAGCGACGCCGCGCTCGGGTTCGCCTTCGACGAGGCCGCCCGCCGCGGGGCGCCGGTGGTCGCCGTGCACGCCTGGAGCGAGGCCGCGCTCGATCCGTTCCTGGTCCCGTTCCTCGACTGGGACGCGGTCCGGGCGGACGAGGAGGCCGTCCTGGAGCGGGCCCTCGCACCCTGGGTCGCCAAGTTCCCCGCGGTCGAGGTCCGGCCGACCGTGCTGCGGGACAACGCCGCCGCCGCCCTGGTCCGCGCGGCGGAGGGTGCCGTGCTCGTCGTCACCGGGACCCGGGGGCGGGGCGGGGCCCGCGGGCTGCTGCTGGGCTCGGTCAGCCAGGCACTGCTGCACCATGCGCCGTGCCCGGTCGCGGTGGTCCGGCCCGAGGGGCGGCGGTGACCGCCGTCGCGCCGGTCCGGCCCGCGGTCCGCGCCGGGCTGGTCGTCCTCGGGCCGGCCGTGTCCGCGGCGGCGGTCTACGGCGGGGCCGTCACGAGGGCCGAGGGGCGCGGGCCTTCGGGGCCCTCGGTGACGGCCGGGGGGACCAAGGTCCCGAACTCGGCTCAGGCGGCCGAGACGGTGGCGAGGAGCTGTTCGACGAGCTCGTCGACCGCCTCGCGCGGGGTCGCCGCGCTGACCGACCGGGAGGCGTCGTGGGGCAGCAGGATCCGGGCCCGGATCGGGCGCGGGTTGCCCGGGTCGTGGTCGGTGATGACGCGCAGGTGCGTGGGCGCCTGTGCCTCGGGGACGCGGCCGAACGCGACCTGGGCGTAGTGGACGAGGGCGGGATCGATGCCCTCGCCGAGCTGGACGGCGAGGGGATGCAGGGTGGTGGTCATGGCATCACCCTGCGCCTTCTCGCGGCGGGGCGGCAGGGGCGAAGGCCCCGCCGCGGCGGGCCGGAGGGCCGTCGCCGCAGGCTCAGCCAGGTGAGGCCCGCGACCGGGATCGGCAGCCAGAAGTTCACCACCCGCCACGCCAGCACTCCGACGACGGCGACCGCGGGCGGGCAGCCGAGCCCGATCAGCGAGGGGATCAGCACGCCCTCGACGACGCCGATGCCGCCGGGCGTCAGCGGGACGACCGCGAGCAGCCAGGTCAGCCCGTAGGCGACGAGCAGCCCGCCGATCCCGGGCCGGAACCCGGCGGCGGTCACGAGCAACCAGAGGGCGGCGGCGTCGAGCAGCCAGTTGCCCGCCGACCACCCGATCACCGCCACCAGCAGCCGCGGCCTGCGGGGGAGGGTGGCGAGGTGCTCGGCGACCTGGCGCGCCTGGGCGCCGACGCGGGCGCCGTCGAGCCGCGGGATCGGGCGCAGGAGACGGGACACGATCCGGTCGACCCGCTCCCCGCTGCGGACCGACACCGCCGCCACCAAGACGACGGCGGCCAAGGAGACCGCCACGGCCGCCGCGGTGATCTCGACCGCGCTGGGCGGCCCGGCCCGCAGTGTTCCGGTCAGGGCGAGCGCGAGGATGCCCGCGAGGACGAGCGGGGCGGCGGTGGCCTCGACCGTCGCCAGGTAGAGCCCGTCCGGGGCGCGGACACCGTGCTCGTCGAGCAGCCGCAGACGGAGGGCGGCGGCGGTCGCGGTGCCGCCCGGCAGCACGTGGCTCGCGCCGAAGCCCGTGAGGTCGATGCGCAGGATCGTCCCGCGGGTCAACGCTCCGGTGGGCAGCAGGGCGTGGGACATCATCGCGGCGGAGACCAGCGCTCCCGCCTCGAGCAGGACCGCCCCGAGCAGCGCGAACGGCCCGACCCTCCCGACCCCGGCCACGGCCTCGCGCACATCCGGCACGAGGGCGGCGAGGCCGTAGGCGAGCGCGAGCGCGAACACGAAGCCGACCACCCACCGGCGGCGGCCCGGGCCCGTGCGGGACACCGTGCTGCGGTCAGGACGCCGGCGGCACCGCGGCGACCAGCCGCGACAGCAGCACGACCCCGACGACGCCCAGCACCAGGAACCCACCGATCGGTCCCGCGACCTCCGCGGCCCCGAACCGGATGCCGGCGCCGATCTGGAACACCGTGCCGAGCACGATGGAGGGCAGCAGCGCGGCGATGAGGACCAGCAGCGGCCCCGCGACGAGCGGGCCCACGGGTGCGCGCCGCAGGACCAGCAGCCCCCCGACGAGTGCGGCCGGGACGATGACGGCGAGGTCGAGCACGTCGGTCACCATCGTGGTCGAGGGGCCCAGGGTGGGCGGAGCCGTGCCGGAGAGCAGCGCGGTCACCAGCGGACCGGCCCACACCACCGCGGTCACCGCTGAGGCGGCGAGCAGGAACACCCCCACGGGACGACGTGGATACGCCGGGCCGTGCACGGTCGCGAGCAGCACGGGTCGCGCCACCGCGAGCGCGGCCAGGACGAAGGCGGGCAGAGCCGCAGCGACGACGGCGACCTCGAGCAGGAAGAGCGGTCCGAAGGCCGAGCCGAGCGCGGTCGTCGCGCCCGCATAGAGCAGGTAACCGACCAACCCGAGCAGCAGGAGCGCGGCCCGAGCCGACCCGGCCCGAACGCTGCGCAGCGCCACCGGAACCAACGCGGCGACGAGCAGCGTCACCACCGCCACACCGAGGTTCCCGGCGGCGGTGAACACCGTGTCGTGGGCGTCGACTCCGCTGCCGACGAGTAGCGCCTGTTCGCCGCGCGAGGTCGTGAACGGGACCGGATCGCCCCGGCCGTGCAGGACCAGGAGCAGGGCCGCGTGCACCGCGGCGAGACCCGCCGCGAGCCCGGCGACGAGCAGGTACGGCCCACCCGTGACCGCGCCCCCCGACATGTCGACCCCGGTGCCGGACTCGGTCACCGCCCCGGCCACGACACCGGTCTCCGCGCCGGTCTCCGCAGCCGTCATCGGGCGATCTCCGCCCGCATCTCGCGCCACGTGCCTACCGCTGCCGCGCCGACCGCGGCCAGGACCGGCACGGCCCACGGCCACAGCCCCATGACCAGCAGGCCCATGTGGAACACCGCGATGCCCGCCAGACCGACCAGCCTGCGCCGGGGATCGCGCGCCAGCGCGAGGAGGCCGACCGCGAGCTCGTAGCCGATGCCGACGATCGGCACCCAGACGAGTGGGCGGGCACCCAGCGTGGCGGCCCACAGCCGCCGGAGCAGCTCCGGGCCGCCCAGCCAGTCGCCGAGCGCCTGGTAGAGCTGGGGATCGGTGGCGAGCAGTGCCGCGTTGAGCGCCGCCCCACCGATCATGAGGGCTCCGAGGACCGTGCCGGTCCGGACCGCCCAGTGCCTGGGGTACACCGTCACCTCCGAAGATGAGGGCGGGGTCGCGGCCCGGAGACCGCGACCCCGCCGGGTGTCAGGCGTGTCCGGTCGCCGTGTGCCCCGTCGGCGTGTGGTGCGCCGTCGGGTGCGCCCGGACGTGGATGAGCTCACCGAGAGCCCACGTCACCACGATTCCGCCGAGGAACGTGGCCAGCAGGATCCCGTTCTCCGTCCACAGCGCCGCGACACCGAGTCCCAGCGTGGCCACGCCCGCGAGCAGCGCCGTGCGCTGCAGGAACCCGGGTGCGAACCACTGCCGGAACGCGAGCGCCGCCGCGGCGAACCCGAGCACCAGCCCGGTCGCCGCCATGCCGCGCGGGTCCTTGATGAAGGGCATCTCACCCCACACCAGGTAGCCGACGTACGGCACGACGATCGCCGCGACGAACACCGTCGCCGCTGCGTCCTTCCAGTTGAGCCTCATGATCTCCACCTCCTCTCCTGACGCCGTCGAGCCTGCTCCGCCGCGGCAGTCGTCCGTAGGGCAGAAGGGCCGGGTCTCGCCCGCCGCAGGACCCGGACCCCGCGGGCCGGACGTCACCGCGCTCGGCGCCGGACGATCGCCGCGACGCCCAGGAACGCCGCGGCCAGCACGACCCAGCCGGTCCACCCGAGCAGCCCGGTCGTCGCGTTGTCGACGGGCTGCCCGGCGGTCGAGAACAGCAGCGCCAGACCGGCCGTGGCGTTGAGGAACCCGTGCGCGACGGCGGCGGGCCACACGCTCTCGGAGCGCAGCCGCAGCCATCCGAACAGCACCGACAGCACCACGCAGAACGCGACCATCAGCAGCAGCCGCACCACCGGCCCGTGGAGCGGGTAGTTGTAGCCGAGGAGCAACGCCGGGGCGTGCCACAGCCCCCAGACGACCCCGATCACGACCATCGCAGGCCACTTCCCCCACGGCAGGAGCTCGGGCAGGAGCCATCCCCGCCAGCCCCACTCCTCGCCCAGCGCCGGGAGCACGTTGACCCACCCGACCACCAGGACCTGGGCGAGCTGGGTCGCGACGAGCACCCACGGCGAGACCGGGAGCGGGCCGAGCGCCTGGCCGAGCCCGGAGAGGTGCTCCAGGTCCGGCCGGTAGACACCGACCGCGGCGGCCAGGGCGAGCGCGAGCACCGCCAGCGGGAGCGGCGCGAGCCACGCGAGCAGCCCCCAGCGCCACCAGCGGCGGAACCCCGTGCCGCCCAGGCCGGTCCCCTCGGTGATCCGCCGCCCGCGCTGCACCGTCAGGCGGACCGCGAGCACCCCGAGCGTCGGGCTGAGCATCATCGCGCCGAGCAGCAGGGTGGCGCCGGGGGTGGCGAGGCCGCGGCCGCTGAGCCACAGCGGGCTCGCGACCAGCCAGGACGCGCCGAAGGTCACCCCGAGGAAGACCGCGACGGCCCGCAGGTCCACCCGTGCGACGGACCGCGCCTCGGCCGTCACCGCCCTCCTCCTTCGGGACGACGCACCAGAGAGACAGTGGGCATGACGGCTCCTTCCGACCCCGGCAGGCTCGCGCCCGACGCGACCCGCGGGCAGGGGCCGAGGGGCCGGTCCCACCGGCCGTTCGGCCCGGACGCCGTCGAGGGGACTTCGGCGCGGAGGCAGGGCCTTCCGACCCCTGGGAGGGTTCCGCCGGTGCGTCGCACGATGACCCGAGGCGACGAAGGAGGAGACGTGATCGAGGAACTGGTCGGACTGCCGGAGGGGGTCTTCGGCCTGCGGGTCGGCGGCACGCTCACGGTCGAGGACTACGAGAAGGTCATCGGGCCGATGGTCGAGCGGGCCCGCGAGGCCCACGGGCGGCTGCGCTGCCTGATCGAGATCGACGCCGACTTCCACGGGCTCACCCCGGCCGCGGTGCTCGACGACGTCGGCATGGGCCTGGGCACGGTCGGCGCCTACGACGGGGTCGCGGTCGTCACCGACAAGACCGGCCTCCGTACCGCCACGGAGTGGGCCGCGTTCGTCACCCCGTTCCCCATGAGGGTGTTCCCGGCCGGGGCCAGGGCGGAGGCGGCGCAGTGGCTCGCCGACCTGCCCGCGGACGCGACGGTGCAGGTCGCGCTGGACGCCGCGACCGGCGTCGCCACCGCGGAGGTGGACCAGGCCCTGCGGATCGAGGACTTCGAGCGGCTGGCGGCCACGGTGGACCCGTGGACCCGCGAGCACGGCGAGCTGCGCGGCCTCGTACTGCACATCCGCCGGGTCCCCGGCTGGACGAGCCTGGGCAGCGTGATCCGGCACGTCCAGTTCGTCGTCGGGCACCACGGCAAGATCCGGCGGATCGCGCTGGTCAGCGACACCCCGGTGGCATCGACGGTCGCCGCCGCGGCCGACCGCGTCGTACACCCCCAGGTGCGCCCGTTCGCCGGGACCGATCTGGCCGCAGCGCAGGCGTGGGCGGCGGGGGACTGAGTGCGGTTCGGGCGCGGCCACACCGAGGGGGCTCCGTGAGCGACGAGATCGACCTGCTCGACGCCTACTGGCGCGCGGCGAACTACCTGTCCGTCGGCCAGATCTACCTGTTGGACAACCCGCTGCTGCGCGAACCGCTGCGCGCGGAGCACGTCAAGCCGCGGCTGCTGGGGCACTGGGGGACCACGCCCGGGCTCAACCTGCTCTACGCGCACCTGAACCGCGCGATCCGGGCGCGCGACCTGAACGCGCTGTTCGTGACCGGCCCCGGGCACGGGGGACCCGGGCTGGTCGCGAACGCCTATCTCGAGGGCACCTACTCCGAGGTCTACTCGTCGATCACCGAGGACGTCGACGGGATGCGGGCGCTGTTCCGGCAGTTCTCCTTCCCCGGCGGCATCCCCAGCCACGTCGCGCCGGAGACCCCGGGCTCGATCCACGAGGGCGGCGAGCTCGGCTACGCCCTGCTCCACGCCTACGGCGCGGTGTTCGACAACCCGGACCTGCTGGCGCTGTGCGTGGTCGGCGACGGTGAGGCCGAGACCGGTCCGCTGGCCGCGAGCTGGCACTCGAACAAGTGGCTGGACCCGCGGCGGGACGGGGTCGTGCTGCCGGTCCTGCACCTCAACGGCTACAAGATCGCCAATCCCACGATCCTCGCCCGCATCCCGTCCGACGAGCTGGCCGCGCTGATGCGCGGCTACGGCTACGCGCCCCGGTTCGTGTCCGGGGACGACCCGCGCGCCGTCCACGAGGAGCTGGCCTCGACCCTCGACGACATGCTGGACGATATCGCCGCGATCAAGGCGGACCCGCCCGCCGGTCGTCCCGCCTGGCCGATGCTCGTGCTGCGCACGCCGAAGGGCTGGACCGGCCCTCGCGAGGTCGACGGGAAGCAGGTCGAGGGCACCTTCCGCGCCCATCAGGTCCCGCTCGCGGGCACCCGCACGGACGCCGGACACCGGGCCCGGCTCGAGCAGTGGATGCGCAGCTACGAGCCGGAGAAACTGTTCGACTCCGACGGCAGGCTGGTCGACGAGCTGCGAGCGCTCGCCCCCGAGGGCGCCCGCCGGATGAGCGCCAACCCGCACACCAACGGCGGGCTCGTGCTGCGCGACCTCGCGATGCCGGACTTCCGTGCCCACGCGGTCACCGTGGACCGACCCGGCGTGGAGAGCAGCCCCGCGACCACCGTGCTGGGGGAGTTCCTCCGAGACGTCATGGCGCGCAACGCCGACCGGTTCCGGCTGTTCGGTCCGGACGAGGTCGCGTCGAACCGGCTGCAGGCCGTCCTGGAGGTGACCGACCGGGCCTGGAACGCCGAGCTCGTCGAGGGGGACGACCACCTCGCCCCCGGCGGCCGGGTGATGGAGGTGCTGTCCGAGCACCTGTGCCAGGGCTGGCTGGAGGGCTACCTGCTCACCGGCCGCCACGGGCTGTTCACCAGCTACGAGGCCTTCATCCACATCGTCGACTCGATGCTCAACCAGCACGCCAAGTGGCTCAAGACCACTCGCACGATCCCGTGGCGGGCGCCGATCGCGTCGCTGAACTACCTGCTGTCCAGCCACGTGTGGCGCCAGGACCACAACGGGTTCTCCCACCAGGACCCCGGCTTCCTCGACCACGTGATCAACAAGAAGGCCGAGATCACCCGGGTCTACCTCCCGCCGGACACCAACACCCTGCTGTCCACGATGGACCACTGCCTGCGGTCGCGGCACTACGTCAACGTCGTCGTGGCGGGCAAGCAGCCGCAGCTCACCTACCTGACGATGGACGAGGCGATCGCGCACTGCACCCGCGGGCTGGGCATCTGGGACTGGGCGGGCACCACCGACGGCGAAC
>Ga0070665_100000723_pt1 | contig 43936 bp, 39 predicted proteins | sample KBSS13metaG_FD_65862 | JGI IMG/M metagenome (GOLD analysis project Ga0070665, IMG submission 65862) | Switchgrass rhizosphere microbial communities from Kellogg Biological Station, Michigan, USA - KBS S1-3 metaG | ecosystem: Host-associated > Plants > Roots > Rhizosphere > Soil ...
CCAGGGCGACGCCACCCCGGTACGACGTACGCGCGGCGCGCGAGGTCGTCGCGACGACCTCGACCCGGTCACCCACCTCGGCGGCGGCCAGGTGCTCCTCGAGGCGCGAGCGGGTGTCCGGGCCGCCGTAGCGCCAGTCCGCCGGGAACGGGTCGACCGCGAGGACGTGGCCACCCTCCGGCAGGGCCGAGGCCAGCACCACCGTCGAGCGACCCTGGTGGCTGCCGATCTCGACGACCGTGCTCCCCGGTGCGAGCGACCGGACGGAGTCGAACAGCACCGCGGCCTGGTCACGCGTGAGCCAGCCCTCGATCGGCTCCGCGAGTGCCCAGGTGGCGGCGAAACCAGGCTCGTCCATGCCACCGCACCTCCTCGCTAGGCTGACCGGCGGCCAGGATAGGGGCGATCGGAGGACGGATGGCCCGCAGGAGGGGATGGCTGCTCGGCCTGTGGCCGCTCGCCCTGTCCCTGCTGATGCTGGCCCCGTTGCGTCATCCCGGGCACCTCTTGGCGCGCGACCTGGTGTTCGTCCCGCGCGAGCCCTTCACCGACGCCGCGCTCGGCCTGGGCGGCGCGCCCGCCCGGTCGGTCCCGCTCGACCCGGTCGTCGCGGTGCTGACCAGCGTGCTCGACGGTGCCGTGGTGGGCCGGGTCCTGCTCCTGCTCGCGCTCGCCCTCGCAGGTGCGGGCGTGCTCCGGCTGACCACCGGACTCGGGACCACGGCCCGGCTCGCCGCCTCGGGCTTCGCGGTCTGGAACCCCTTCGTCGTCGAGCGGATGGCGCTGGGCCAGTGGGCGCTCGTGCTCGCGTACGCCGCGTTGCCGTGGGTGCTGGTCTCGGCGGCAGCCCACCGGCGTACCGGGTCGCGACGATCCTTCGGCGGTGCCGTCCTGTGGGCGGCCCTCGCCTCGCTGACGCCCACCGGCGGTGTCTTCGCCGTGGCCGGGGTCGTGGCCGGCGGGGTGACCGGCCGGCTCCGGTCGTGGTGGCTCGTCGCGGCGGTCGTCGTGCTGCAGCTGCCCTGGGTGGTGCCGTCGCTCGTCGGAGGCGCCGGCCGGACCTCCGACCCCGCCGGCGTCGACGTCTTCTCACCGGGTTCGGACGCGAGCGGTCACCCAGCGCTGGCCCTGCTCGGGCTCGGTGGCATCTGGGACGGTCTGAGCGTGCCCGACTCGCGTCACTCGTTCCTGGCCGTCGCGGCGATCGTGCTGGTGGCGGTCTCGGTCGTGGTCGGCGTGCGCCGGTGGTGGGCCGTGGCCCCCGAGCTCGCCCTGCGCCTCACGGTGCTCGGCGCGATCGGGCTGCTGCTCGCCCTCGCGCTGACCACAGGTCCCGGACAGGACCTCCTCCGGCACGCCGTGACCTCGGTCCCGGGTGCCGGGCTGCTCCGCGACGGACAGAAGCTGCTGGCGCCGTTCGTGCTGCTGGTGGCCTGCCTCTTCGGTGCCGCGGTCGACGTCGTGGCCCGCGCGCTGACCCGCTTCGGCGTCGAGGTGGTCGCGTCGGTCGGGCTGCTCCTGGTCCTGCTCCCGCTCGGGCTGGTGCCCGACGGCGCTGACGCGGTCTGGCACACGGTCGAGCCGGTTCGCTATCCCGCCGCGCTCGAGCTGGTCGCGACGAAGGTGGACGACGGGCCGCCCGGACAGGCCCTGGTGACCCTGCCCTGGCGCTCCTACCGCACGGTGTCGTGGGGGACCGGGCTCCCGTCCAGCGACCCGTTGGTCCGGATGGTCGACCGGCCGGTCATCACCTCCGACGACCTCACCGTCGGCGTCCGCGTCGTGCGTGGTGAGAGCAGCGTGGCCGCCCGGGTCGGCGACGCGCTCGCGCGGGGACGACCGGCGGACGTGCTGCCGTCACTCGGCGTCGGCTGGGTCGTGGTGTACGCCGACGACCCGGCGGCGGGCGACGTCGACGTGACGGGTCTTCACCGGGTCGTCGCCACCCCCGAGCTCAGCCTGTACGCCGTGCCGGGGGCCACCGCGTTCCCGTCACCCGCGTCCTGGCGACGCTCGACGGTCGTCGGAGCCGACCTGCTGGCGCTCCTCGTGGTGCTCGGCGCGGCCGTCGCCGCGCTCGCGGGCGAGTGGTCGCGTGGTGGCCGTGACGCCGTCGACCCGGTGCTAGAGTCGCCTCACTCGTCGGAGAAGGAGTCCTAGATGTCGATCATCACCGCGGTCCTCGTGCCCGCCCTGGTGGGCGTGGTGCTGGCGGGTGGTGTCTCGTTCGGACTCGTCCACGCGTCGACCAAGGCGCCGAGCACCAACCCGGCCAACGAGCCGATCCTGGCCTACGGTCAGCCCGCGACCTGAGTCGAGCCCTGCGCCTGCAGGATCGCCTCGATCTCGGCGGCGGACTCGTCCCAGTCGAACGACAATGCCCAGTCCCGGCACGCCGCGGACAGTCGCGCCCACAGCGCACGGTCGGTGAGCAGCCGCTCGACGGCCACGCGGAGATCGTCGGTCGAGCTCACCAGCAGGCCGGTCTCCTCGTCACGCACCGACTCGCCCACCCCGCCGGCTGATCGGTAGGCGACGGTCGGGGTGCCCTGCAGTGCGGCCTCGATCACGGCCAGGCCCCACCCCTCCCGCACCGAGGGCAGCAGCATCGCGGCGGACGAGGCCAGCACCTGGTCGCGCTCGTCGGCGTCGATCCGCCCGACCAGCTCCACCAGCTCGCCGGCGCCGGCGGCTGCGACGTACCGGCGCAGCTCGGGCTCCCACCACCCCGTTCCGATGATCCGCAGCCGCAGGCCGGGGTGACGGGGCTCGAGTGCGACGACCACGTCGACGGCCTGCTCGATCCGCTTGTGCGGGACCAGCCGGCTCAGCGTGCACAGCGTGAGCGGTGACCGTGGCACCGACTGCACCGGTCGTCGTTCGGCACCGTTGGGCACCACCCGGACCGCCGCGGCCGGGACGCCCAAGGACACGAGGTCGTCGGCCGTCGCCTGCGACACGGTCAGGAACGGCAGCGACCGGTAGAGCCGGACCGTGGTGCGCTCGATCAGCCAGCCGACTCGACCGCGCCAGCCGGGGTAGATCATCCGCCACTGCTCCCGGTGGAGGTGGTGGACGAGCGGGAACGTCGTCCGTCGTCGGACGAGTCCGAGACCGAAGGGGATCCCGTTGACGACCTCGATCACGGCGTCACAGCGCCGGCCGCCGCCGGCGGTCGCCCAGGCCAGGCCGCGCGGGTAGACGGTCAGCCGGTGGCCGCGTCGCAGGAAGCGCACCCCGCGGCGTACCTCGTCGGCGGGGGCTCCGTCGTACGCCGCGCAGCGGATCGTGACGTCGTGCCCGCGGGCGGCGAGGCGCTCGGCGACGTGCTCGATGTACTCCTCGGAGCCGCCACCGTCCGGGTGCCCGGTGTCGCGCCACGACAGGAAGGCGATCCGCACGGCCGTCAGCTCCCGGTGACCGGGATGCCGGCCTCGTGGGCGAGCTCGTCGCACAGGGTCATCTGGAGGCCGGGCAGCTGGGTGAGCGAGAGACCGAGAGCGGCGAGCCCGGTCGTCGAGTCGGTCAGGCTGAGCAGCGCCGGCAGGCTGTTCTGGTCGCGGTCGAAGTAGACCGACGGCAGATACCCGACCTGCCCACCGGGCGTGGCCACGAACTGGAAGAAGCCGATCCCGATCTGGTTGCGGATCCCGAGCCGGACGCTGCCGGTGGTGGGCATGTCGAACCACGGCGTGCGGGCGTACGCGTCGCCGTACCGGGTCACGAAGCGCAGTTGCTGACCTTGGTTCACCTCCACGCGCACGCTCTGCGGATCGGTCCCCGAGACCGTCAGCAACGTGGCCGCTCCGGCGGCGAGGTGCGGCTTGGTCGCGGTCAGCTCCAGGACGCGGTCGCGCTCCTGCACGGGGATCCACGGCTGGTACTTGTCACCGGTGTTCAGGTAGAGCGCCTCGCAGTTGCCGCGGATCGCGAGATCGTCGGTGTTGCCGCCGGTGGGCAGCCCGGCGACCTGCGAGACCAGGTGGCTCTGCGCCGTCGGGCTCACTTCGTGCTGCCAGCTGAGGTAGCGCTCGAGCGAGTCGCCGCGGTGGACGAACGCCGCCATCGTCGTCCCGATCGACATCTGCGCGACCAGGGAGAAGGCAGCACCGGCTGCGAGCACGGCGAGGGCGGGTGCCCGCCAGGCCCGGTGCCGGCGTACCACACCGCAGAGCAGGGCCGTGGCGATCGCGCCACCGAGCACCATGGCCGGCACGAACTCGGTGGCGTAGCGAGCCGCGTAGTAGCCGTAGCCCATGACCCCACCGGTGACCAGGATCGAGACCAGCATCGGCAGCCGGAGCAGCGCCAGCGCACGGCGAGCCCGCGGCCGCGCCACCGCCACCAGCGACCCCAGGAACATCAGCATCAGCAGGGGCATGAACGCGGTCACGCTGCCGGTGCGGTAGGTCTGGTCGACGAAGGCCCCGTCGTACGCCGGAGCAGCGTGCGCGGGCAGGGTGATGAACGGGAAGTAGTCGACGAACCGGATCCCGTCCGGGCGCAGGTAGGCCATGAACGAGGTCGTGAAGAACTGGGGTCCGGTCAGCCCTCCGCCGTTGGCCGCCAGGGCCTCGCGGCGGTGCTCGTTGAGCGCCGTCCAGACCTGGTCCTGCAGGGGAAAGATGTAGACGGTGCCGAACTTGTACTCGTTGAGCGCGATCGACAGCAGCAGGGGAACGGAGCCGGCGAGCAGGACCCGCCACCACAGCGGGCTGGTCTCCGCACGCCGCGGCCGGAAGCGCCACCACAGCCCCAGCGCGATCGCCGCCAGCGAGATGGCCCAGCCCTCGGTCGCGCGCGAGCCGACGCTGAGCAGAGCGAACACGAACAGCCACCAGGTCGCGTGCCGTGTCGGCTCGGCGAGCAGGCGCACCAACCAGTAGAGGCCGCCGACGACCGACGCCACCGCCCAGACATAGGCCTCGTGGTAGACCCACGGCTGGCCGGCGTCGAAAGTGAGGAAGGTGCCACCGGTTGCGGCCGCCAGGAAGAGCGCGACGACGGCACCCGTCCCGGCAGTGACGTCCTCGAAGCCGCTCAGCCGCGGCAGCAGGAACCACACCAGCTTGGTGACCATCACCGCGAAGACCACCCAGGCGAGCAGCATCGACAGCAGCGTCAGCCGCCCGTCGTACTCGTGGGTGGTCAGCAGCACCGGCAGCCGCAGGATCGCCGGCCACGGCGGGAAGTACATGAACGTCTTGCCACCGTGGACGAAACCCTCGATGCCGAGGCTGTCTGTCGGAAGGGCGAGGTGGCCGTCGAGGATCGCCCGCGCCTGCTGGTCGTAGAACGTCGAGAACAGGCCGCTCTGGAGGGTCGTGCGGGTCAGGCTCGCGTGGTAGTCGAAGAGCGTGAGGACGTACGCGAGTCCCCCGAGGAAGAGTCCTGCCGTCGTGGCGACGAGTCGGTTGCGCTCCGTGCCAGGTGCAGGGATCACATCACTTCCAGGCGGTACAGGAACTGGTACCCGAACAGCCGGGGCCAGACCCTCGTCGCCATCCGGTCGGTGCGGGCCGCCCCGGAGGCCACCCGCTCGCGCACCCTCGAGCCGCCCGCGGCGAGCATGTCGAACGGTGTGCCGACCGTTGCCCGGTCGGTGATCCGCAGACCGCAGTTGCCGATCAGGGCCTCGATCGAGTCGCGGGTGAAGAAGCGCAGGTGGCCCCGGTCCAGGGGCCCACGCTGGTCGTAGTCGAACTTGCCCAGCGCGGTGCGGCCGCGGGGATACCAGTGGCCGAAGTTGGGCACCGACACCAGGACCTCTCCGCCGGGCCGCAGGGCCCGGGTCAGCTCGCTGAGCAGCGAGTGCGGCTCCACCACGTGCTCGAGGATGTCGCCCGCGACCACGACGTCGAACGCGCCCTGCAAGGCGAGGGGGAGCGGCTCGTTCAGGTCGGCCTCGATGAACGCGTCGACGCGCTGGGCGACGCCGTCCAGCTTCTGCCGGTCGAGGCCGGTCACGTGGTGGCCTCGCTGCCGGGCCAGGTCTGCGAAGCGGCCGTCGAAGCACCCGGCGTCGAGGACCCGCGCAGAGGGGCGCTCGCACAGCCAGCGCAGCAGCACCGCGTGGGAGCCGTACTCCTCCTTGAGCGCGTAGGTGTCGGTCTCGGTCGAGGAGATGCCGCCGCCGAAGCCGCGCGCGTTCGCCCAGTGCCGGACCACGTCCGCGGACACGTCGCGGGCGTAGGACAGGCCGTTGACGTAGCAGATCTCGTCGCCGTAGTAGGTCGGGATCGCGACCTCGACGATCCGCTTCTCGGCAGCCAGCAGGCCGAGGATGATCTCGGTGTCGAAGTCGAAGCCGTCGGAGTACGCCGCCAGCGGCAGGTCGTTGAGGGCGTCGACCCGGTAGGCCCGGTAGCCGCTGTGCCACTCGGAGAGCTGCGCCCCCGTCAGCCGGTTCTGGAACGACGTGAGGATCCGGTTTCCGACGAACTTGTACGCCGGCATGCCACCGGCCCGCGCCTGGCCCTTGACCATCATCCGCGAGCCGAAGACGGCATCGGCGGTGCCGGACGCCAGCGGCCCGACGAGCCGCTCGATCTCCTCGGGGGCGTACTGACCGTCGGCGTGGAGGAGGACCACGATGTCGAGCCCGTGGTCGATGGCCCACGCGTAGCCGGCCTTCTGGTTGCCGCCGTACCCGAGGTTGTGCTCGCGACGCACCACCGTGATCGGCAGCGGGGACGCCTCCTTGACCGCGAGCCCGACGGCATAGGTGTCGTCCGTGCTCGCGTCGTCGCAGACCATCACGTGGTCGACGCGCTCGGTGAAGGACGCAGGAAGGCGGGAGAGCGTGGCAGCGAGCGTGCTCGCCGCGTTGTAGGCGACCACGAGCACCCCGACGCGCGGGGTCGGCGACACCGCTGGCGTCTCGGTCGCCCCCGGATCAGTGATCGGATCGGTCGGGTCGAGCACCCTGCGTCTCCCTCGCTCGAGTTGGGCAGGAGTGTAACGAGTGCCGCGGGTGGTCAGGGCGTCTCCCGGCGCGTGGCATCATTCCGCCCATGACCGACCTGGAGCTGGTCGATCTCGCTCGCTTGCGCAGCGACGTCGACGTGGCCGCCAAGGAGTACGCCGCGGCCGCGCCGTTCCCGCACCTCGTGGTCGACGACGTCCTGCGGCCGGAGGCCTTCGGCGCGGTGGTGCGTGACTTCCCGGGGATCGACGACGAGTTCTGGAAGGGCTACCTGCACGTCAACGAGACCAAGTACTGCAACGTCCACCCCGACACCTGGGCCGACAGCCTGCGCGAGGTGGCTCGCGAGCTGACCTCCTCGGACTTCGTCACCTACCTCGAGGAGCTCACCGGCATCCAGGGCCTGATCCCGGACTGGTCGATGGACGGCGGTGGGCTCCACCAGACGCTGCGCGGTGGCCACCTCAACATCCACGCGGACTTCACCACCCACCACGTCCACGAGAACTGGGCCCGCCGGGTCAACATCCTGCTGTACCTCAACGACGAGTGGCACGACGAGTGGGGCGGCCAGCTCGAGCTGTGGGACAAGGACATGAAGGCCTGCCACGACCGGGTGACGCCGCGGGGCAACCGGATGCTGGTGTTCACCACGTCGTTCGACAGCTTCCACGGCCACCCCGACGGCCTGACCTGCCCGCTGGGGGAGGCGCGTCGCTCGATGGCCCTCTACTACTTCACCGAGGAGCAGGCGCCGGTGCGCCGGGCGACCAACTACCGTGCGCGGCCGGAGGAGGGCACCGGCCGACGGGCCGCCATCGCCGCCGACCGCGTCCTCCTCGACGTCTACGACCGCCTGAAGCGCCGCCTCGGGATCACCGACGAGGCCGCCCACCGGGTGCTCCACCGGCTCAACCGGCTGCGCGGGCGAGACCGGTGACCGAGACGTCGACCCGCCCCGTGCGTGGTCGACGGCCGACCCTCTCCGGGGCGCGGCTCACCGAGAGCCGCCTCCTGCTCGCGCTGCTGGTCGCCGGCGCGGCCGTGCAGAGCGTGATCGCCCTGCGGCTCGCCCGGACCAGCTGGTTCGGCGTGGACGCGCTCAACTACCTGACGACCCGCGGCCCGGTGCCGAGCGCGAACGAGGGCCTGTTCCGCCCGTACGGCGGCCACTGGCAGACCATTCCGCTGCTGGTCTACCGCGGCATGTTCTCCGTGTTCGGGCTCCACTCCTACCTGCCGTACGTCGCGGTGGCGCTGGCGCTGCACCTGGCGATCGTGTTCGTGCTGTTCGCGCTGCTACGCAGCGTCGGCGCCCACGTGCGCACCGCGGCGTTCACCTCGGGGCTGGTGCTGTTCTACGGCGCGGGAGCCGAGGCCTTCATGTGGGACGCCCCGATGGTCCTCACCTCCGGACTCCTGATCGGGCTGGTCGGAGCGCTCGTGCTGGTCCGCTCCGGCTTCTCGCGTCGCAGCCTCGTCATCGCCGGCGTCCTCCTGCTGGCGGCCGTGATGTGCTCGGGCACCGGGCTGGTGGCTGCGGTGACCGTCGGCTTCTTCGCCCTGCTCCGCGCGGGACTGCGCGGAGCCCTGGTGGTCGGCGCACCTGCGGTCCTGGCGTTCTCGGTGTGGTTCTTCACCATCGGCCGCGACGGCCGCGTCCACTTCTCGGCCCGGACGATCCCGGAGATCCCGGGCTTCGTCTGGAGCGGCCTGACCGGGTCGGTGGGGTCGGTGCTCGGCGTCCCGGCCACCGGGTGGATCCTGCTGCTCGCGCTGGTGTCGGTGGTCGCGCTGGCCGGCGTCCGCGCGGTGGGGCTGCGGCAGCTGGCGGTGGCCGGCATCCTGGGCGCGGTCACCCAGCTGGTGCTCTCGTCGTTCGCGAGCCTGGTCGTCGGCGACGGGGCGGCCCGCGTCGGGCGGTACGAGTACCTCGTCCTCGTCCTCCTCTCGCCCGCCCTGGCGCTCGGCCTCGAGGCGACCGTCCGCACGGTCCGCACCCAACCGTGGGGCGCGAGGGCGGTCCCGGTCGCGGCGGTGGTCGTGCTGTCCGTGTCGATCGGGCACGGTCTGACCCTGGAGCGGCGGCAGGCCGACTTCGGGGCCGCCAGCGCCCGGCTCTACAAGACCTGGGTGTACGGCGGGCTGCAGGCCGCCGATGCCGGCGAGCGGCAGCTGACCCAGGACGCCTCCACCGGCTTCAACGGCGGCCGGTTCGAGCTGTTCGCGCAGCCGGAGCTGCGCGATGCCCTGCCCGACCGACCGGCCAGCCCGCAGGACCGCCTCGACACGGAGTCGGAGTACTTCGTGGACGTCGGGGTCACCGACCCCGGGCTGTTCAGCCCTACCCGGATCACCCACGTCGAGGGCCTGAGCGGGCACCTGGGGGCCAAGGCGGGCTGCTACTCCATGACCGTCGACGGCACCGGTCAGCCCACCTTCGAGGTCACGACCGGGAGCGGCACCGAGATCGGCATCACCAGCGGGACCACGCTGGTCGCGACCCAGGTCGTCCGCGACGGCGTCCGGTCCGCACCCCGCACCTGGGGCGTCGCGCCGGGACCCGTCTACGTCGCCACCACGGCCCGCGACGCCACCCTCCGGATCGTTCTCAACGGGTCGGGCACCGTCGCGGTCTGCCACCGCTGACGTGGACGGGGAAGACCCTCAGCGCGCGCCGATGTCCTCGTGGTCCGCGCGGGTGCGGAGCTGGGCCACGGCCGGGTGCGCCCGAGCCGCGAGCCAGGCCGGCACCCCGTCGTCCATGCTCCGCCAGCCGGGACGCCGGAGGAACGCCGACACCGGGCGGTCGACCAGGCGCTCGGAGGCCACACAGATCGCGACGGTCGCGAGGAGACCGGTCGCGGTCCTGGCCTGCCAGGCCCACCCGTCGGTGTGCCGCTGCACGAACATGAACACCGGGTAGTGCCAGATGTAGAGGGACAGCGAGGCGCGGCCGAGCAGCATGGCCGGCCGGTTCCCGACGACGGAGGTGACGAACGCCGACCGAGCCCCCAGGGCGACCGCGACCAGGAACACGGCGAGGTCCCACTCGAGCACGGTGCCGCCCCAGTGCAGGTACGCCAGGTCGTGGTCGCACCAGTACAGCAGCGGGACGAGGCCGACCAAGGAGAGCGCCGCGATCCAGGCCAGCGCGCGGTCGGTGACCTCGAGCCGGCGTAGCTGGGGGAGCGCAGCGGCTGCCAGCACGCCGACGACGAAGGGGTCGATCCGCACCGTCGTGCGCACCAGCACCTGGAAGATGAACTCGGTGTCGGCAGCGTGGAACCGCCACCACAGGAGCACCAGGTAGAAGGCGCCGAGAGCCCACAGCAGGCCGACCGGACGGCGTCGCAGCAGGTAGAGGAAGCCGGCCATGAGCACGAAGGCCTGCATGTCGACCGAGAGGTACCAGAGGTGCCCGAAGTCGGGTCGGGAGGTGACCAGGTTGCCCTGGACGTACCAGTTCCACGTGTAGGTGAGGACGTGCCCGACCGACGTCGACGTGTCGGCGTGCCACGCCTTCGCCGAGCCGTCCGACGCCGAGACCACGACGGCGACGACGAGGAACACCCACAGGGTCGGACCCACGCGCACGATCCGGCGGACCAGGGCCGTGTCGGGCCTCATCGCGGTCAGCTCACGCCGGGCGGTGAGGGCCTGGAACATGAAGAACCCGGCAGCGACCAGGAAGATCGTGACGCCGCTGTTGCCGTTGCGGAAGAACGGCCGTACCCAGGCGTGGCTGTCGATCCACCCGACCGGCCACAGCTGCCATCCGTGGGACAGGACGACGAGCACGATCGCGACGCCGCGGAGGCCGTCGTACAGGCCTACACGCGGGCGATCGGACATGAGCCGCACTCTAGGCGGTGTGGCGACACGTGCTGCGTCGCGCCGAAGTTACCGAGGAGTCACGTCCTGCTAATGTGCGCGTCACCTGGCGGAGCAGCGGAGGGACGTGTGATGCGCAGGCTGATCGGACCAGTCGTGAGCTTCCTCGGCGCGTTCCTCGTGGCGGTGGCGCTGTTCGCGCAGTTCTACATGAGCACGGCGTTGCTCAAGACGCCGTTGGACGTCGACGAGATCATCGCGGTGGACGGCACGGCCCAGGTGCCGGATGCCAAGGGCAACGTGCAGGAGACCCCGGTCCTCGCCTGGAGCGTCTACCACGTCGACACGACGCTGTCGGACTCGAAGGTCGTCTCCTTCCAGAACTCCCAGTGCCTGGTCAAGGACATCGGCAACCCGACCGGTTGCGTCTCCTCGGACGACCCGCAGGACCGCCTGCTGTCGGCGACGACCGACAACTACGCCACCGACCGGCGTACGGCGGAGTCCCTCAACGACCCGAAGTACGTGCCCGCGGGCTCGGTCCCCCACTCCGGCGTGATCAACAAGTGGCCGTTCCTCGCCGAGAAGAAGACCTACACCTACTGGGACGACTCCTTGCAGAAGGGCGTCCAGGCGACCTACGCCGGCACCGACAAGCTCGACGGACACGAGGTCTACGTCTACGACGTGCAGGTGCCGAAGACCGAGATGGACGTCGCCGAGGGCGTCAAGGGCTACTACACCGACGACAAGCAGCTCTACGTCGACCAGCTCACCGGCTCGGTGGTCAACCAGGTCGAGCACCAGGTGCGCACCGACCTCGACGGCAACCCGGTGATCGACCTCCACATCCAGTTCACCGATGCCCAGGTGAAGAAGCTGATCGACGAGGCGAGGACCGCCGACGGGCAGCTCACCTTGATCCGGAAGATCGTCCCGATCGTCGGCTACGTCGTCGGCATCCCGCTGTTCCTGGTCGGCTTCCTCCTGACCCGGCGCAGCCGCCGCAGCCCCAGCTCGACCACCACGACCTGAGCCCGGTCAAGGGTCGAGATCGGCGGCGAACAGCGCCGTCCCGGGCGTGATCCTGCCCCTGGCCTGTGACCAGCCGCCCCAGACCCGATCGTGCTCGGCGGGCCACTCCGGCTCCAGCAGCGCCACGATCCGGAAACCGGTGCCGGCCAGCAGCGCCACCCAGTCGCCGAGCGTGCGGTGGTGCTCGACGTAGGCCACCAGACCGGACTCGTCGTCCACCTCGACGTACGGCGTGCGGTCCCAGTACGACGTCGACGCGGTCAGCCCGGCCTCCGACGGGTCGTCGGGGAAGCTCCATCGGGTCGGGTGCGTGATCGAGAACGCGAACCGACCACCCGGCCGCAGCACCCGGGCCACCTCGGCGAGCGCGACGTCGAGGTCGGCGATGAACTGCATCGCGCCGAACGAGCAGAACACCACGTCGAACGCGCGGTCCGCGAAGGGCAGCGCGGTCGCCGTGGCCCGCACGGAGGGGACCGCGATGCCGGTCTCCTCGTCGATGCGCCGCGAGTGCTGGAGCTGGCGGGCGGACAGGTCCAGCCCGTACGACGTGCCTCCGTGCACGCGCACCCAGCGGGAGCACTGGCCGGCCCCCGACCCCACCTCGAGCACCTCGCGTCCCGAGACGTCGCCGAGCACCCCCGCCTCGTCCTCGGTCAGGCCCTCGGGCCCCCAGACGAACCCGGTGTTGCCCAGGAAGCCGCCGTGCGTCGCCTGGTACTCGTCGGCGTACCGGTCCCAGTCGGGTCCGTTGGCCCGGCGCGACTCCTCCTCGCTGACCGCGCGGCGCTCGACGCGCACCCGTTGCGGCAGGTGGTCCTCCACACGAGCGAGGCTACTGGCACCTGGCAGGGTGACGGTCATGGACTTCGGCGATCTGACTCCGCTGGCGGGAGGCTGGTCGGGCCAGACGTTCGTGGCCGAGGCCGGGGGAGAGCGGTCGGTGGTGCGGATCTACCCGCCCGGGCTGCGGGCCGACGACGCACCGGAGATCGACGCCGCTGTGCTGCGGCTGGTGCGCGGGTTGGTGCCGGTCCCCGACGTCCTGGAGGTACGCCGTGGGGTCACCGGCGCGGACCGGCCCGGGCTGCTGGTCACGTCGTTCCTGCCGGGGGAGCGGGGCGACCTCGTGCTGCCCGGGCTCGACGACACCGGCGCGGCCACCCTCGGCGACCGGATCGGCCACCTCCTGGCCGACCTCTCCGGGATGCCGACGCTGGCGGCGGGTCCGTTCGTCGACGACGACCTGACGATCGGTGACTTCGGTTCCCCCGACGGGCTGCCGGGGTTCGTCGCCGACCACGCCACCGCGCTCGGACCAGAGGTGGTCACCGGGCTGGCGCCCGTCGCGGAGCGCGCCCAGGCCATGCTCGACGGCGTCGGCCGTACCTGCCTGGTGCACTCCGACGTCAACCCGAAGAACCTGCTGGTCGACGCCGCCACGCTGAGCGTGACCGGGCTCCTCGACTGGGAGTTCGCCCACGCCGGTCACCCGTTCACCGACCTCGGAAACGTGCTGCGCTTCGACCGCCGCCCGGCGTACGCCGACGCGGTGCTCGCCGCCTGGTGCGAGCGCCGAGGCGGCACACCCGACGAAGCCCTCGGCCTGGCCCGGGCAGCCGACCTCTGGGCCCTAGTCGACCTCGCCTCGCGGCGTGGCCACAACCCGGTCGCAGACCGCGCTCATGAGCACCTCGTCGCCATCGCCCGGTCAGGAGATCCGCGCGCGGTGCCGTAGCGCACCGAAACGCACTCATCTGCCGATGAGCGGATGGGGTTATAACAACGAACGCGAGTTTCCGTGAGCGTCCACGACCTCGACAACGGCGTCTCCGTCTTCGGGCACGACGAGCCGCAGCCGCTCCCGGCCCGCGCCGTCGCGGAGGACCAGCCCGACCGAACCGTCTGCCTCGCGTGCCAGTCGCATGCGGGAGCGCCCCACGCCGTGCTCTCTGTCGATGTAGCGGTGTTGGACCTGAGCGGCCTCCTCCGGGTCCAGGCCCTCAATCTCCTCGACCAGGTCTGCGATCGACCATTCCGGCTGATCGCTGAACTCCAGGAACTTGGTCGATCCTCCAGCATCCTGGGCCAGACCGAACCGGAAGCTCTCGTTCTGTTCGTAGTCGTCGAACGTCAGGTATCCGCCGTGCTCAACGCCATCCGGTGTGCGACCGCCCCCGAACTGCAGTCCGCCGCACTCGGTCCCCTCGTCGTTCACGAAGAGGATCCCAGCCGTTTCAGCACGCCCCGGATGCTGCACGTGCCTGCCCCGCATGGGCATGGTCCGGCTGTGCGCAGAGTTGCCGATCACCATCCGCAGAGTGCCGTCGTTCTCCACCACGTTGATGCGCTTGACCGTGAGTACGTCGAGGAAGGATGCACGCGTTGAAGCACCCGCCTGTCCGGCGGCCTCCTCTGCCAGACGGAGCGCCCTCGTCGCCGCGTCGTACGCCTCCCGGGCTGCGACCAAGGTGTCATCCAGTTCGCTCATGGAGCACATGTTGCAGCCGGGGAGGACCAGAGGCAACGCACTCTTCTGCCGCTGTCCGTGCTTGCTCATGCCGATGAGCGGTCGACCCATCGGTCGTTCGCACCTCCTCGAGCGGGCGCGAGTCGTAGCCTGCTCACCGGACTGAGTCGAGGGCGGATGCGAGTGGTGGGGTGGATCATCTTCGGCCTGGCGGTCGGCTGCTTCAGTACTGCCGTGTTGATGGTCATGGGCCGCCGCCGGGGCCACACGCCCGCTCGTGAGACCGGCGTCGTCGTGGAGGCTTCTCCATCCGTCCCCCACGACCATCCCTGGAGCCTGGTGGGTGCGGTGGTGATGCCGGGCTCCTTTGGCAAGGTTTCGGCTACCTGGCCATTCGGGTTCATGGACGTCAACGCCCACTCGGTGGAGGTGCGGATCCGGCCCGGTTGGTTAGGCCGCACGTTCGGGGCCCGGCCGATGCGTGTCTCACCGGCCGAGGAGGTTGAAGTCTTCCCGGCTCGGGGGTGGTTCGGCACGGCCTACGTCGGGATCCGCGCAGGAGACCGTGAGTGCTACTTCATGTGTTCTGGGCGAGCGGAAGTGATGGGGCAGCTACGGGCCTCCGGCTACCGGGTTACCTCCACGGAGCGGAAGATCGTCTACCTCTAGGCATCCGCTCATGCCGCTGAGCGGGAACGGCACTACTTAGAAGCGATCCGCACGGGACACGGGCGAGAGCATACGAACGCCGAGAGCTCGTGACTGCGGATCGGTCAGAAACGCGCGCTCGCACCGCTGTCAGGGCTCGCTCATGCCGATGAGCGGCTGTACCCGATGCCTCAGGCAGGGTCCTTGACGAAGTGTCAGCCGCCGCCACGAGTTGGATCGTCGGGCGATCCATCCGCGAAGCGGCGTAGGAAGGATCTACACCGCCCGTCGGTCACCGCGGCGAGGGCCAGATGATCAGCGGCGGGTATGCCACTCAACAGTGGTGCCGTACGCCGTGAAGCCGAGCCTTCGATAAATCGATTCTCCCTGTTCGGTGGCGTCGAGCAGCAGCGTGGTTGCCCCCAGGTCTGCGGCGCCGTGCACGGCGACCGCGGTCATAGCAGTACCGACGCCCTGGCCTCGCCAGTCGTGCATCGTACCGATCCCCCACAACATCCCCGTTGTCCCCGACGCAGCGGCGGCAGAGGTCGCCTGGATCGATCCTCCCCGATCAACGGCAGCGAACAACTGCACCGGCCGGGCCGCCATCCTGAGCACCGCTGGCAGCATCGAGCCGGGCGGCGGACCATCTTCTGCCTCGATCGCGGCGGCAAAGGCAGCTGTGGTGGGAAGCCGCGGATCGCTGATGTCACCGACCTGCACGCGGCTCAGCTGCAAGGAGTCGGGCAGAGGTGGACGCGGCACGCCTGCAAGGTCGGTGCAGATCATCCCGGTCTGGCGCTCCTGCTTGAAGTTCCCGAGCGAGCACAGGTAGGCGGTGACATTCGGGGCGTCGCCACGGACGAGTAGGGACCCCTTGGCCAAGGTCGCGGGATCGATCGACCTAAGGAAGTCCAACGCCCCGTCACCGTAGATGTCAAGGACGCGGGTCCCCACACTCCCCGCGTAGTCCGGTCCGGTGACGAAGATGTCGGGCGGAACGCTCTCGCGCAGCACCTCCCGGCGCAACCCTCGGGCCACGTCGAGCGTCTCGTCAGCACTCACCTCGTCATCATTCCGTCGCCAACCCTCACACGTAAAGGGCCGGGGGACTCCCCGCGTTGTGGGGGTTCCGCGACCTGTGAACGACCTATCTCGGAGTTACTGACGGACGTCCAGGAGTGGGCAAGCCGTCACGACCCTTCGGGGTGGAACGACCGCTCATGCCGCTGGCCGAGCACGGGTCGCATGTTCCAGGTACCTGGCGACACGCCCACCTGGTTCGCACCGGCGTCCGGCCTCGAGGCGCTCAGGGTCCCTAGCCTGAAGACGGTCCCCGGAGCATCCCCATGCCTGAGGGGGCCTAGTGCAACGCCCGCTTCGTCCCCGACGTGGCGGGCGTTGTCACGCATCGCACCCACCTACCACGAGGGCGGGCCTGGGCGGTCCGGGACGACTGGGTTGCGGTCCGGGCGCCGGCGCCCCGAGGATCTGGATGTGAACCAGACGTCTGCCACGGCGAGGCTGAGACGTGCCGTCCGGGCGATCATCCTGGCCGATCGTGACCGTGTCCTGCTGTGCCGCTTCGGCTTTCCGCATCCAGCCGTGCCGACGGGCGCGACGGGCGTCTGGGCGGCCCCCGGCGGTGGCATCGAGCCCGGTGAGGTGCCGCTGGCGGCACTACGCCGGGAGCTGCGCGAGGAGACCGGCCTTGTCCTGGACGCCGACCCGCCTCACGTCTGGCACCAGGAGGTGGCCACCCGTGCGGATGGCTACGACGGGATGGTCAACGACTACTTCCTGGTCCGTACGACGCGATTCGATCCCCGCGGCGCGCTGTCTGATGACGACCTGGCCGCCGAGCACATCGGCGCGATGCAGTGGTGGCGGCACGAAGACATCGCCGACTACGGCGGGCCCGACCTGTTCTCACCCCGTGACTTCGCCACACTGCTGGCGGCGCTGATCGCCGGTGACATCCCGGGCACGCCACTCATGCTCGGCCTGTGAACCTTGGGCGGTTGCCCTCTCGACCCCTTGGTCCCCGTCAGCCCGACGGTCGTGAGACCTCCGCCAGGATCATGGTGGCGAGGAGCTCTCCCAGCCGTGCGTGCGAAGCCATGTCGAGGTGGACACCGTCGTCTCCAGGCCGGGCGACCTCCGCGGCGGCGGCGTACAGGACTCCCCGCTGGTGCGCCACTCGACGAACCTCCTCCGCCAGCCGCAGCGCGCGAGCCGCGTGCTCCGGGTCCACGTTGTCGCCCACGAGGTCGCGGTACGCCGGAGCGGTGCCGACCACCTGGGTCGGACCGACGAGGACAGTCGCGGGCACCTCACCGCGCCGATCGGTGGCGTACGCAGCGACGGCGTCGACGTAGCGGCCCAGTGCCTCGGCGATCTCCTCGGGGCTGCGGTCGTACCCGGGCTTGAGGTCGTTGCCTCCCAGCATGACAACGACGACATCGAGGGGACGGTGGCTCAGGAGGCATGGCACGAAGTACGTCCGACCGTTGAGGCCGGGCCTTCCTGGCTCGTCCAGGTCGGTGGTGCGTCCGTTCAGCCCCTCCTCGATCACCTCGTAGCCGAGGCCGAGCGCACGCTGGAGGGTGCCGGGCCAGCGACGATCGGCGTCGAGACGCACGTAGTCGGGGTCGGGGGTGAGCGTGCCTTCCACGCCGGGCGCCCATCGACAGGTGCCGTAAGTATTGGAGTCGCCGAAGCACAGGACCCGCAGGGCGTCCGGATCTGTGACCACGCCGACGATCGTAGATGGCTGTCACTCATGCTCGGCGGCGCCGAACAAGCGGTCGGGGCAGAGGGTCGGCACCGAGCTTCTTGCAGTGCGCATCATGCGCCCACCACCGCTCCCTCACAGGAAGTTTCGCCTCGGCGGGGGACCGGTCCGGGCAAACACCCGACGGCGCGGAGCGAGGGGACCTACGCTGCAGGCGAGGGGGCAAGCCGCATGCTGAGGGACGTCAATCGCAACCCGCGCCGATGGGTTGACGAGTCGCGCCGAGCGCTCGTGATCGAGGGTTGGCATCCCTCCGCGCCCTCGGACGTCGGCTACAACCTCAAGGTGGATGGCGACTGGCTCGGCACGTTCGAGAGTCTCGAGGCCGCCGCCCGCGCAGCGCGAGTTCCCCTGGGCAACAAGGGCCGCGCGGTGGTGCTCCTGCCCGATCCCTCGGGAGCGAGCGGCCCGGTGAAGCCCAACCTCCGCCTGGTCCGGCCCGTCTCTCCCGACACCCCCTGACCCCTCTCCGTGCCTGTCACTCCCACCGGGGAGGCTCGCCCGAGTGGTCGACGGCCATGATGGATCGGTGAACGAGACGAGCCCGACCGTGACCGACGAGCAGATCCAGGCGCTGGCGGCGTCTGCCAAGCCCTACAGCCTGGTCCAGCTCAGCTGGGCACCCGACCGGCACCAGCAGGGCGGGGACGCGATCGAGCTCGAGCACCAACGACGGATGGTGTCGTTGCGCGCCGCGGGCGTGATCGCGATCCTGTGCCCGGTCCTCTCCGACGACGTGGCGGGCGTGGCGATCATGACCCAGCCGCCCGAGTCGGCCCGGGCGATCATGGCGGCCGATCCGTGTGTTCAAGCCGGCATGATGACGTGCGAGGTCCTCCCGTGCTTGAGCTTTCCGGGCGACTCCCTGCCGGGGTGACCTGGACGCCCGGAAAGCGGCGCGCGTACCGCCGGTGCGTGCGCGGTGGTGCCGAGCACGCTCGTCGCCCGGCCACGAGCCGACGAGCACCGAGAGTTCACCGCCTGGACGGCCGCCGCGAGTTGGACGCATCACACAGGCCCCGCGTAGACTCGCAAGGCGCTTGGAGTCTGCCGACGTCCCGGACGGAGCGGACACCGGCTCGCTATCTCAATCCTGTGGTCGGCTCACCGTCGATCGCGGAACCCCGATGGTAGTGACCAGGACCTCACGCGTGCCCGCCCACAACTCCATCCACCCCAAGGAAACTTCTTCCATATGAGCAGCACCTTCGCTTACGCCGACATCGACGCGCCCCAGGTGGCGATCAACGACATCGGGTCCCAAGAGGACGTTCTCGCCGCGATCGACGGCACCATCAAGTACTTCAACGACGGCGACATCGTCGAGGGCACCATCGTCAAGGTCGACCGAGACGAGGTCCTGCTCGACATCGGCTACAAGACCGAGGGTGTCATTCCCTCCCGCGAGCTGTCGATCAAGCACGACGTCGACCCCAACGAGGTCGTCACCGTCGGTGACAAGGTCGAGGCCCTGGTTCTCCAGAAGGAGGACAAAGAGGGACGCCTGATCCTGTCCAAGAAGCGCGCCCAGTACGAGCGCGCCTGGGGCACCATCGAGCAGGTCAAGGAGGAGGACGGCGTCGTCGAGGGCACCGTCATCGAGGTCGTCAAGGGCGGCCTGATCCTCGACATCGGTCTCCGCGGCTTCCTGCCGGCGTCGCTGGTCGAGATGCGCCGCGTTCGCGACCTCCAGCCCTACGTCGGGCAGACGCTCGAGGCGAAGATCATCGAGCTCGACAAGAACCGCAACAACGTCGTGCTGTCGCGTCGCGCCTGGTTGGAGCAGACCCAGTCCGAGGTGCGCCACGGCTTCCTGACCCAGCTCCAGAAGGGCCAGATCCGCAAGGGCGTCGTGTCCTCGATCGTCAACTTCGGTGCGTTCGTCGACCTCGGTGGTGTCGACGGCCTGGTCCACGTCTCCGAGCTCTCGTGGAAGCACATCGACCACCCGAGCGAGGTCGTCAACGTCGGCGACGAGGTCACCGTCGAGGTGCTCGACGTCGACATGGACCGCGAGCGGGTCTCGCTGTCGCTCAAGGCGACGCAGGAAGACCCCTGGCAGCACTTCGCCCGCACCCACCAGATCGGCCAGATCGTGCCGGGCAAGGTCACCAAGCTGGTGCCCTTCGGCTCGTTCGTGCGGGTCGAGGAGGGCATCGAGGGCCTGGTCCACATCTCCGAGCTGGCCGAGCGCCACGTGGAGATCCCGGAGCAGGTCGTCCAGGTCAACGACGACGTCATGGTCAAGATCATCGACATCGACCTCGAGCGTCGCCGCATCTCGCTGTCGCTGAAGCAGGCCAACGAGACCGCCACCGCCGCCGACGTCGAGGAGTTCGACCCGACGCTCTACGGCATGGCCGCGACGTACGACGACCAGGGCAACTACATCTACCCCGACGGGTTCGACCCCGAGACGGGCGAGTGGCTCGACGGCTACGACGAGCAGCGCAAGGCATGGGAGGACCAGTACGCCCAGGCCCACGCGCGCTGGGAGGCTCACGTCAAGCAGCAGGAAGAGGCCAAGCAGGCCGAGGTCGAGGCCGGCGAGGCCACGTCCTACACCACCGGCGCTCCCGACGAGGCCGAGACGAGCGACGAGTCGGGTGGCTCGCTCGCCTCCGACGAGGCGCTCCAGGCGCTCCGCGAGAAGCTCACCGGGGGCAACTGACCCGCTGACCACGCAACGGCCCGTCCCTCCGGGGGCGGGCCGTTCGTCGTTTCCCGGGAGAAACACAGATGCGCTCCGGCCGGCGCTCCAGGACCATGTCGGCGTGCCCTTGCAGAGCTTCGATCCTGCCCACGCCGCGCTGGTGGCGAGCTGGGCTGTCGGTGATGACGTCGTCCGCGCCTGGTGCGCCGTCGAAGGCGACGCCGTCCCTGCAGACGTGGTCGCCGGCTGGTCGACGGCCGACGACGTCGAGGCCTACCTCTACGGCGACACCGACGACGCTCCGGTCGCGTACGGCGAGCTGTGGCTGGACGACGAGGAGGGCGAGGTCGAGCTCGCCCGGCTCCTGGTAGCCCCCGAGGTCCGAGGCCGAGGGATCGGGCGGGCCCTCGTGACGGTCCTGGTCGAGCAGGCCCGACGCACCCATCCGGAGCTGCCGACCGTGATCCTGCGCGTCCGTCCGGAGAACGAGCAGGCGATCCGGGCGTACGCCGCGGCGGGTTTCGTGGCGGTCCCCGACGACGAGCAGCCGGTCTGGAACGAGGGGCAGCGTTTCGCCTACCACTGGATGGTCCTGCCGGCCTGACCTCCGACACGCAGCCGCGTTCGGTGACACCATGGCGTGTGTCGTGAAGTCACTCGTCGCAGGTACGGACGGCAGGCTGCCGTTGATGCTGCTCGGGCTGACGGCCGTCACCGGCGTCGTCGACGCGGTCAGCATCCTGGCCCTGGGCCGGGTGTTCGTGGCCAACATGACCGGCAACGTGGTCTTCATCGGTTTCGCGATCGCGGGAGCCGCGGGATTCTCGCTGATCGCGTCGCTGTGCGGGCTGGGCGGGTTCCTGGTCGGCGCGAGCGCCGGCGGACAGCTGATCGCGAGGCTCGATGCCGAGCGGTCACGGCTGTTGGCGATGGCCGCCTCTGCCGAGCTCGCCCTGCTGGCTGTCGCCACACTGGTGGTCGGCTTCTCGACTCCGCTCGACGCGAGTGAGCGCGACCTGGTGGTGCTACTGCTCGCGGTCGCGATGGGGGTCCAGAACGCCGTTGCCCGGCACCTGGCCGTTCCTGACCTGACCACCACGGTGCTGACGATGACGTTGACGGGTCTCGCCTCGGACCTGAGGCGGGGCGAGCACGGCACCGCTGTCGTGCGCCGGTTCCTCGCGGTTCTGGCGATGTTCGCCGGCGCGGTCCTCGGAGCGACCCTAGTCATCCACCAGAACCCGACCTTCGCCCTGGCGATCGGCACGGCTCTGCTGGCCCTGGTCACCTCGGCGGCGTGGCGTTCCGCGGCCACACCGTCCGGTCCCGGGTAGCGAGCCGGCCGTCGAGGAGACCTCCCGCACGGACAACACGTCGGCCCGGACCGCGAGGTCCGGGCCGACGTGCGACTGGCTGACTCTCAGGGGGCCGGCGACCCCGTGACCACCAGCTCCGTCAGCGACGAGTACTGGCAGCCACCGAAACCACCGTTCGGGCAGTTGGCGGAGAACGGCGCCGGGACCTGGTTGGCCTCGATCGTCGCCCGCACGTAGAGGACGTTGGCCTGGCCACCGGTTGCCGGAACCGAGTTGAGGTGACCGACATCCCCGGCACCGAACGTCGGGTGCGCGGCGGTGGTCCAGGTCGTGCCGTTCGGCGAGGTCTCGATCAGGAGGTCGCCGGTGGCCGAGCTGGCGCCGGTGCCACAGGTCTCGCTGGGGTCGACCTGGAAGGAGTCCACGTCCACCGCCTGCGGCAGCTTCACCACGATGGCCCGCGGGACGAACGTTCCGGTCGGGTCGCCGCCGCCACCGGCGTCGGTCACCCAGCTGGTACCCGAGCTGGTGTCGAACGCCTGGTCGGGCCCGCAACCGAACGCGGAGAAGTCCGTCCCTTCCGCGGACTGGACGCTGGCACCCCCGGAGAGGGCGGACCAGTCCTTGGTGATCTGGAAGTCCGTCGCGTCCGTGGCGGGGTTGAAGGACCCGATCGAGACCGCCTTCGCCGAGTGGGCGTCCCCGAGGTAGCCGTTGAAGCTGGCGGCCACCTTGGCGTACGTACCCACCACCAGGCCCTGGCCGGCCGGGAAGATCGTGTAGTCCCCGTTGGCGTCGGTCGTGGTGGAGTTCTGGTAGCCCTGCCCGGCCAGCTGCACCAGGGCACCGGCCACCGGGTCACCGGTGGTCGCGTCCGTCACGGTGCCCCTGATCACTCCGTCATGCGCCCGGCTCGCCGGCGGCGGCATGTGGAAGTCGCTGGCCGGGGTGGTGTCGTCGGAGTCGATCGACCCGGCGAAGTACCCCATCCCACGGTGGGCGAAGACCCGCCAGATGGCGGTCGCGTGCTTGCCGCCGTAGGCCGCCAGGTCCGCCCGCAGGATGGCGTTGCGCATGTCGAGGAAGTCGGGGTCCTCGGCCGAGAACGTCATCGCTCGCGTGACCAGGTTGTCGGTGATCCTGTGACCGAGCTTCTTGCGCAGGTCCCAGAGGGTCTGGCCCCAGATCTCGCCACTTCCGTGCACCTCGGCGCCCCCGACGATGTTCGGGAAGTCGCCGTAGACGTAGCCGCCCTTGATCGACGGGTCGAAGCCGGAGGTGCAGCCCTTGGTCCTGGCGCCGACCGGGCAGTCGATCGCCATGGTGCGGATCAGGTGCTGACCGGCCGCGACGTAGTCACCCTCGAGCAGGTTGCCCTTCGTCTTGGTGTCCTTGAGGAAGCCGTGGCTGACCAGGTAGTCCATGGCGTAGTAGTCGCTCCACGCCTCACCCATCGAGCCTGCCTGGATGCTGTTGAGCGTGGAGTTGCCGTTGGCATCGATCACCAAGCGGTTGGACAGGCCGTGCGTGTACTCGTGGTACTCGACAGAAGCGTCCAGGGAGCCGGTCGTCGGGACGAACGGGTCCTCGGCGTCCGAGGCTCCGGGGGCGTGGAACAGGTACATCTGCATCGTCGGTGAGATGCCGTCCGGAGGTGTGCTCATGTTCGCGTTGTCGATGTGGGCGCCGTCGGGCATGCCGTTGGCGGTGTTGGCGCCGTCCAGCGTGTTCAGCATGACCTGGTCGTGACCCTTGGCCGTGAAGTTGCCGGCCGCCGGCGTGAACGAGATCGGCTTCTTGGCCAGGTAGTCGTGGAAGTTGCTGGCGAAGTAGAAGCCGTTGGTGGTGTCTTCCTTCAGGTTCTGGCGCCAGGAGTTCGGCTGGTGAGGGTTCCACACGCAGAACCACTTCTTGCAGAACGACGACGCACCGTTGCCGAACTTGAACAGCTTGAACTGCGAGCCGTGCTTCGTGCCGGGTACGGGCGTCTTCTCACCCCGGTTGATCCTGTTGTCGTCGTTCAGGTCGGCGAACGCCGTGACCGACGAGCCCTTGAGGAACGTCGCCTTCTTCTTCAGCCAGCCGCGCTTGAAGAAGTTGACCACCCTCGGCTTGCCACCACGGGCGGCGCCCGGGAAGTTGTCGTACACCTTCGCGTCGCCGTTGGCGTCGTCGGTGTTCGAGTGGCGGTAGAGGGTGCTGCCGCTGGCTGCGTCGATCACGTGCTGGTAGGCACCCTTCGAGGTCTGGACGTACGTCGACCACCCCGGGCGCAGGCCCGATCGGGTCAGGAACCAGACGCGCTGGGAGTAGTCACCGTTGGACCACCGGGTGCTGGCCGCGGGGCCGCCGCGGGAGGCCGTCACGGACGCACGGGCGAGCGAGCCCTTCACGTCGCGAGCGGACGCCGAGCGCGCGCCGGTGGCGGTCACCTTGCTGGCGCTGGGGGCCTTCGCCGCCAGCCGGGCCAGCCTCGAGACCGGGCTGCCCTGGACGGCCAGGACGCGACCGTCGCGGGTCACCCGCACGATGAGTCCGTTCCCGAAGAGGGTGCGGCCGGCGGCTCGCTGGTCCCAGGAGATGTTGTGGACGCCGATCGAGTCGACGTAGTCCTGACGGAACTGCAGGGTCTTGAGGTCACCGCGGTGCAGGCCGAGTGCCGACAGGTGACTGCGCACGTAGTTCAGCGCGACCGTGCGGGCCGGTGCCGAGGAGCGACCGGTCAGGTAGCCGTTGAGCCGGCCGAAGTCGCGGACCGTGTGTGTGAGTGGGTCGATGCTGATCACGGCCTGGGCACCGAGGCTCCGGTAGTAGGCGCGATCGGCCTTGGTCAGGCCGTTGGCCCTCGCGAGCGCGCTGCCGTGGAGCTGGCGGGCGTCGTAGGAGCTGAGCGCCTTGGTGCGTAGGTCGCCACCTCGGGCGCTGGTGGAATGGGCGGGCGAGCGGGTGCCGCTGGTGGCGGCTTGGCTGGGCAGGCCCAACAAACTGACCGCGAGAACGGTGCTGCCGATGGCAGTGACCGTCAGTGCTTTGTTCCTGATCGGAGACACGGATGGTTCCCTTCGCAAGAGGCCGGAGATGAGGGATGGAGTCACCCCAGCACTCCGACGCTGCAAATGGAAGACCTGAAGTCGATCATCGATTTCTCGCGTCCGTGCACGAAGGCCCGGACCATGCGGTCCGGGCCTTCGTGGTGTTCCGTGCGTCCTAGCTGGCCGGCGTTCCGAACACCGCGAGCTCGGACATGTCGGCGTACTGACACCCGGTGTAGCCACCCGAGGTGTCCGGGTTGCCACAGATGTCGGCGAAGGTGCCGGGTGTGCCGTTGGCAGCAGCCACGTCCTCGACCTGGTCACCGTTGATGGTGAACCGGACGTACTGGACGCCGGCCGCACTGCCGGTCGGGTCCACCTGGTTGAGGCGACCGCGGTCAGCGATACCGAGGTGACCGCTGGCCACCTGGGTCCAGGTCGTGCCGTTCGCCGAGACCTCGATGGTGAAGTCACCGGTCGAGGAGCTCCCCGAGTCGCCACAGGTGGCCTTCGGGTCGACGCCGAAGCCCGACACGTCCACCGCCTGCGGCAGCTTCACCACGATGTGCTTCGGCACGAAGGTGCCCGTGGGATCGCCGGCGTCGTTGCCCACCGTGCTGCCCCAACCGGTGCCGAGGCTGCCGTCGATCGCACCGCCCGGGCCACAGCCGAATCCGGAGAGGTCCGGACCGTTGAAGTCGGTGATCGTGCCGCCGCCGCTGTCCATCGCCCAGTCGTGCTGGACGCTGAAGTCGGCGGTGGCGTGGTCACCCACGGGCACCGTGACGGACTTGCTCGACTGCAGGTACCCGGCACCGCGCACGACGACCTTCGGGTACGTGCCCGGGTACATGCCCCAGGTGGACCCGATCGAGTAGGTGCCGTCGGCGTGAGTGACCGCGCTCAGCTGGTCACCGAAGCCGGCGACGAACACGGTTGCTCCGGCGACGGGGCCACCCGTCTCCGAGTCGGTGACGGTGCCCTGGATGAACTGGTCGTCGTTGTGCGTCTTCGGGTTCGGGGGACGGTGGAAGTCCTCCGCCACGGCGGTGTCCGCACTGTCGACGGACCCGGCGTAGAAACCCATGCCGCGGGTGGCGAAGATCCGCCACAGCTGGGCGGTGTGGGCACCCTTGTAGGCCACCAGGTCGGCCTGCAGGATGGCGTTGCGCATGTCGAGCATCGACGGGTCGTTCGCCGAGAGCGACATCCCGCGGGTGATGTCCGTGTCGGCGACGGTGTGACCGAGGGCTTTGCGGATGTCCCAGAGGGTCTGGGCCCAGACCTCGCCCGAGCTGTGCACCTCGGCGGAGCCGGCGATGGTGACGAGGTCGCCGTAGGTGTAGCCACCGTTGGGGTTGACCCCCGGGTTGTAGGTGTCGATGCAGTTGCGGCTCTTCGAGCCCACGGAGCAGTCCATCGCCATCGAGCGGAACGGGACGAGCTTGCCCTTCGTGTCGCGCTGGCCGCCCATGAGGTACTGGCCCTCGAAGATCTGCCCGTCCTTGGCGGTGTCCTTCTGGAAGTGGTGCGTCACCAAGTAGTCCATCGCGTAGTAGTCCGACCACGCCTCACCCATCGAGCCGGCCTGCAGGCTGTTCAGGGTGGAGTTGCCGTCGGCGTCGACGACCAGGCGGTTGGACAGACCGTGGGTGTACTCGTGCAGCAGCACCGAAGCGTCGAAGGAGCCGCTGGTGGGGTTGTACGGGTCGTAGTCGTCCGGGTAGCCGGGCAGGTGCCACAGGTACATCTGCATCGTCGGCGAGATGCCGTCGGGAGGCGTGTTCATGTTGGCGTTGTCGATGTGGTCGAGGTCGGGCATGCCCTCGCCGTCGGCGTTCGCACCGTCGAGCACCTGCTGCAGGACCGGGTCACCGCCGGCCGTGGTGAAGCTGCCGGCGCTCGGGGTGAACCCGATGGCGCGGTCGTTCTGCAGGTAGTCGTGGTACTTGTTGGCCAGGTAGAAAGCGTTGTTCTCGTTGGCCTGCAGGTTCTTCTTCCAGGAGTTGGCCTTCTGGGCGTCCCAGGTGCAGGCGTACGCCTTCGTGCAGAACTTCGAGAAGTCGTAGTCGCTGTAGGGGCTTCCACCGGCCGTCCCGTCGGGCGGGAAGACGTCCTTCTGGGTGTCGTGGAAGGTCCTCAGCTTCCCGGTGGCGTGCCTCTTGGCACCCGGCATGGGGGTCTGCTCACCGGCGTTGACCGCGTTGTCGTCGTTCGCGTCCGCCCAGGTGATGACGTTGCGGCCGTCCAGGGTCTTGGCGTGCTTGCTGATCCAGCCCTTCTTGATGAAGTTGACCACCATGGGCCGACCCGGGTGGGTCTGCTTCTTGTGGTGCCGCCTGCCGTACCTCGGCCCGGCCGGAGCGCCCGGGTAGTAGTCGTAGACGTAGGCGTCACCGGTGGCGCTGTCGCTGGTCGCGTGCCGGTAGAGGGCCGTGCCGGTCGCGGCGTCGATCACGTGCTGGTACGCCGCGTTGTCACCGGTCTGCACGTACGTCGACCAGCCGGGGCGCAGACCGCCGGCGGTGAGGAACCAGACCTTGGCCGCGTAGTCGTTGTTGGACCAGCGGGTCGTCGCCGCCGGGCCACGACCTGACGAGGAGACCTTCTGGCTCTGGACCGAGCCGTGCACGTTCTTCGCGGCGGAGGTGCGCGCCTGAGCTGCCGACATGCGAGCAGCCGGGGCTTGCTTCGCCAGCGCGGCCAGCCCGGACACGGGCGAGCCCAGGACCGAGATGACGCGGCCCTGCTTGCTGACGTTGACCTGGAGACCGTTGCCGAAGACCGGAGTGCCGTCGACCCGCTGCTGCCACGACAGGTGGTGGATACCGAGCGTGTCGACGTACTCCTTGCGGAACACGAAGGTGGTCAGGTCCGAGGACGTCAGACCCATCGCCGCGAGGTGGGAGCGGACGAAGCCGAGGGCGACGGAACGCGCCGTACCGCTGTGCCGACCGCTCAGGTAGCCGTCGAGCCGGGTCAGCTGGCGAGGCGTGCCCGTGAGGGGGTCGACGTCGTCGATCGCCTGCGGGCCGAGCGAGTGGATGTACTGCTGTCCCGCTGCGGAGTGCTGGCGGATGGACTGGCGCTGTGCCTTGATCAGGGCCGTGCCGGCGAGGTCTCGCCGGTCGAGGTCCTGCGGGGAGCGGGCGTCGGCCCCCTCGGCTCCCCGGGTGTCGGACGAACCTGCCAGTGACGGAGGACGTTGATGGCCGGTGGAGGCGATACTCGGGACCCCGAGCAGCGCGATGGAGAGGGCTGTGCCACCGACCGCGGCGGCAGACAGCCAGTTCTTCTGTGCTGAGAGCAAGGTTCAGCCTTCCGAGAGGAGATAGGGACCGGTGCCTGGCGTCGTCGATGTGAGGCCGGCCACTGCACCCTATGTATCAAGAGACCCCTTGACCAGAGCCTGAAAGGGTGGAGTCGGGGAGATTTCCTGGCGTCGGTGAGACCATGACCGGCATGCACGTGGGTCTCACCGGAGGCGTCGCTTCGGGCAAGAGCACGGTGGCGGCGATCCTCCAGGATCTGGGAGCTCTCGTGATCGACGCCGACGTGCTCGCCCGCGAGGTCGTCGCGCCCGGCACGCCGGGTCAGGACGCCGTCGTGCGGGCGTTCGGTCCCGAGGTGCTGGGGGCCGACGGAGGTCTGGACCGAGCCCGGTTGGGGTCGATCGTGTTCGCCGACCCGGCCCTGCGTGCGGACCTGGAGGCGATCATCCATCCCCTCGTCCGCGCCCGCGCCCACGAGATCGAGGAGGCCGCGCCGGCCGGTGTCCTGGTCGTCCAGGACATCCCCTTGCTCGTGGAGTCGGGGCAGGCCAGCAGCTTCGACGCGGTCCTCGTGGTCGACGTACCCGAGGACGTGCAGGTGGACCGAGCGGTCCGCGAACGCGGCTGGACCGAGGAGCAGGCCCGGTCACGCCTGGCGGCGCAGGCGACGCGGGCAGACCGCCTCGCGGCCGCGACCCACGTCATCGACAACACCGGGACGCTCGAAGACCTCCGTCAGCGTGTGACGGAGGTCTTCGACGAGCTGGTCAGCGCCGAGGCGCCCAGCTAGCGGCTGGCTCTCAGGCAGCCAGATCGGGGTCGCCGAGGCGACGCAGCTTCTGCAGTGCCTCGCGCTCGAGCTGACGGACCCGCTCGGCCGAGATGCCGTGCCGGGCACCGATGTCGGCGAGCTTGTGCTGGCGCCCGTCGAGCAGCCCGTAGCGCGCTCGGATGATGTCGGCGGCCCGGTCGTCGAGCTCTCCGACCAGCGCGTCCAGCCGCTCGCGCGACTCGACGTCGAGCACGGTGTCGTCGGGGCCGGGGGAGGTCTCCTGGGCCATCAGGTCGCCCAGCGAGGTGTCGCCGTCCTCGTCCACCGGGGTGTCGAGGCTGACGTGGTCACGGCCCCAGGCGAGCAGGTCGAGCACGCGGTCGAGGTCCATCCCGAGCTCCGTGGCGATCTCCGCGGGCTCCGGCTCGCGGCCGAGCTGGCGCTCCAGGGTCCGGCGGGCACCGCCGACCTGGTTGAGCTCCTCGACGACGTGCACCGGGAGTCGGACGACGCGGGCCTGCTGGGCGATGCCGCGGGTGATCGCCTGGCGCACCCACCACGTGGCGTACGTCGAGAACTTGTAGCCCTTGGCGTAGTCGAACTTCTCGACCGCGCGGATCAGGCCGGTGTTGCCCTCCTGGATCAGGTCGAGCATCGGCATCTGCGCCCGGCCGTACTTGCGGGCGATGGACACCACGAGGCGGAGGTTGGCGTTGATGAACTGGTCGACGGCCCTGCGACCCTCCTCGGCGAGCCACTCGAGCTCGGCCTCGGTCGCGGTCATCGGGGCGCCGCCCTTCTTGCGCCCGACCCGGCCCTCGGCCAGGAGGTGCTCCGCGAACAGGCCCGCCTCGATGGTCTTGGAGAGCTCGACCTCGGTGGCCGCGTCGAGCAGGGGTGTCCGGGCGATCTCGTCGAGGTACAGCCCGACGCTGTCGCGACCCTCGATCTCGCGACTCACGCTGATGGTTCGTGCTGCCATGACGCCCTCCTGTGCTGCCCGGGGCATTACCGACGAGTAAGTACCCACACCGACTCCAACGCACCGGGGGGCGGGAGGATTCCCGCTCCGGGTTGTTCGGACCCTTCACCCGTCCAGACGAGTAGCAGCGTCCGGGAGTTGCGTCTCGGATGAACTCTCAGGGACTTCTCAGGGCGGCCGGGACGCCTCGCGAGCGAGCTCGCTGCGGCGCTCGCCGCGGTGGGTGGAACGGACTCCGTCCGTCCCACCCGTCCTCGCTCAGACGAGGCCCATCCGGTCGAGGATCCAGGCCAGGGTGAACGCCCGGTCGCGCCAGGCGCGGTAGCGCCCCGACACGCCGCCGTGACCGGCGGACAGCTCGGTCTTGAGGAGGACGTCGGGGCGGCCGAGCCCGTCCGGCGCCGTGGCCCGCATCCGGGCGACCCACTTGGCCGGCTCGACGTACAGGACCCGGGTGTCGTTGACCGAGGTGGTCGCCAGGATCGGCGGGTAGTCCTGCGCGCCGACGTTCTCGTACGGCGCGTAGCCGGCGATGTAGTCGTAGGTCTCCGCGTCATCCTCGGGGTTCCCCCACTCGTCGTACTCGGTGACCGTCAGCGGGAGGCTGGCGTCGAGCATCGAGGTGAGGGCGTCGACGAACGGCACCTCCGCCACGAGCCCCCCGAACAGGTCGGCGTGCTCGTTCGCCGCCACGCCGATCAGCAGGCCACCGGCCGAGCCACCCTCGCCGACGGTCCGGTCGTGGGTGGTCCACCCGGTCTGCACGAGGTGTCGAGCGCAGGCGGCGAAGTCGGAGAACGTGTGGCGTTTGTGGAGGAGCTTGCCGTCGTCGTACCACCGTCGGCCCATCTCGCCGCCACCGCGCACGTGCGCGATCGCAATGCCGGCGCCCCGGTCGAGCACGGAGAGCCAGGCGACCGAGAAGCCGGGGTCGATCGAGATCTCGTAGGCGCCGTACCCGTAGAGCAGGAAGGGGATCGGCTGGTCGCCGTCGGCGCCACGCGCGCCGACGCGGTGGACCAGCGAGATCGGCACCTGGGCGCCGTCCTCGGCGACGGCCCAGAGCCGGTGCTCCTCGTACGCCGCGGGGTCGTGGCCACGCACCGGCTGCTGCTTGCGCAGGGTCAGGTCGCGGGTGCGCACGTCGTAGTCGTAGACGGACGACGGCACTGTGAGGGAGGTGTACGACACCCGGACGATCGGCTGGTCGAACTGCGCACCGCCTCCGCCGCCGACGGTGTACACCTCCTGCGGGAAGTCCACGAGGTAGTCGTCGTCGGGTCCGTCGTCGCCGAGCTCGAGGATCCGGAGCTGGGTCAGGCCGCCGCTGCGCTGGTGGACCACGAGGTGACCGGCGTACGCCGCGACGTCCTCGAGCCGGACCCGTTCGTCGTACGGGATGAGGGGGGCCCAGCCGGACGGCGGCGTCGCCGCGATCGGGCAGGTGCCGATCTCGAAGTCGGGACCCGTGTGGTTGTGCTGGACGAGGAACACGTCCTCGCCGGCGATGACCGCGTGCTCGAGGCCGTACTGGAGGCCCTCCTCGCGCGGATGGAAGACGACCCACTCGGCGTCCGGGTCCGCGCAGTCGAGGTAGAGGCTCTCGGTGGTGTTCTTGGAGGCGGAGGCGATCACCAGGAACCGCTGGGTGCGACTCCGGCCGACCCCGACCCAGAACCGCCCGTCGGTCTCGTGGAACACCAGCTCGTCGGGATCGGTGGACCCCAGCCGGTGACGCCAGACCTTGTCGCGCCGCCAGGCCTCGTCGACCGTGCAGTAGTAGAGGTCGCGACCGTCGGGGCTCCACACCGCGCCACCGAGGACGTCTTCGATGCGGTCGGGCAGGAGCTCGCCGGTGCTGAGGTCCTTGACCTCCAGGACGTAGCGCTCGTTGCCCACGGTGTCGGTCGCGAAGGCGAGCAGCGTGCCGTCGGGGCTGACCGTGACGCCGCCGATCGAGTAGAACTCGTGGCCCTCGGCCAGCGCGTCGTGGTCGAGCAGCACCTGCTCGCCGGGCAGCGCCGGGCTGTCCGGGCCGGCATCCTCGTCGGGCTGCGGGGGCACCCAGTTGTCCTCGTCGGTGATCGGTGCACGACACGACGTGCCGTACTCGCGGCCCTCGAAGGAGCGGCCGTAGTACCACCAGCCGCGGTTGCGCGACGGAACCGACAGGTCGGTCTCCTTCGTGCGGCCCTTGATCTCGCCGAAGATCGCCTCGCGGAGGTCCGCGAGATGGTCGGTGCTCGCGGACGTCCAGGCGTTCTCGGCCTCGAGGTACGCCGTGACCTCGGGGGTGTCCTTCTCGCGCAGCCAGTCGTACTCGTCGGTCCGCGACCGTCCGTGGTGCTCGGTGGTCACGGGTCGCCGGTCGGCCACCGGAGGGCGTTCGGGAGGCAGCACCTCCGCGGCGGGGCTCGTCATGAAGCGGACAGTAACTGCTGTGTCTCCACACCGCCCGCGCTACTACCATCTCGTCGTGCTCGAGCTCCGTGAGGTCCCCGCCGACCAGCTCTCCGACTGGAGTGAGCGGCTGTCCGCCCGGCGGACGGCGCTGCGCTTCGCGCTGGAGTACGACGATCCCGCCGTCGCGGCCGAGCGGGCAGCCGAGGCGGTCGACCGCGTACTGCCCGAGTCCACGGTCTACACCGTCGAGGAGGACGACGTCGTCGTCGGTTTCGTGTGGTGGGGGAGCGAAGGACCAGAAGCCGTGCCCTACGACCTCCAGCTCGACGACCCGGCCCGCGTCGACGAGCTCCTGCCGCTGCTCCTCGAGCGCGCGCGTGCCGACGACCGCGCGCTCTTCGGGGTGTCGGCCCGCCCGGACGACCCGACCGGTCTGGCCATGATCGCCCTGCCCGGCTTCACCGCCCGCGCGACCAACATGCGTCTGGTGCTCGACGGTCCGGTCGCCGATCCGGCGCCTGTCGAGCTGCACGTGATGACGCAGGAGGAGTTCGACACGTTCCGCGACCTGATGGTCGTCGACTACGCCGGCGAGCTCGCCCAGGCCGGGATGACCCAGGAGGCGGCTCGGAAGCAGAGCGAGGTACAGACCGCCCAGCTGATCCCCGACGGCCTCGCCTCCGAGGGCCAGTCGTTCTTCACGGCCCGGGTCGAGGGCGAGCCGGTCGGTCGGCTCTGGCTGAGCACCGAGCGGCCGATGTCGTTCGTCTACGACGTGGAGGTGCGGGCCGAGCACCGGCGCAAGGGGTACGGCGCGGCGATCATGAACGCCGGCGCGATCTGGTCGCGCGAGCACGGCCACTTCGCGATCGGGCTCAACGTCTTCGCGCACAACCCCGGCGCGCGTGCCCTGTACGACCGGCTCGGCTACCAGGTCACCCTCGACTTCCGCACCGTGCCCGTGGGCGATGGCGCCTGACGCTGGCCGCGTGGTCGACCTCAACGCCGACCTCGGCGAGGAGGTCACCGACGACGCCGGGCTGCTGGACGTCGTCACCTCGGCGAACGTCGCGTGCGGCTTCCACGCCGGCACGCCGGCGATCATGCGGTCGGTCTGCGCGGAGGCTGCCCGGCTCGGTGTGGTCGTCGGGGCCCAGGTGTCCTACCGCGACCGTGAGGGCTTCGGCCGCGTCGCGCGCGACGTCGATCATGACGTCCTGCGCGACCAGGTGGCCGAGCAGGTGGCGGTGCTGTCCGAGATCGCCCTCGGCGAGGGCACGCAGGTCCGCTACCTGAAGCCGCACGGGGCCCTGTACCACCGGGTGACCGACGACCCCGAGCAGGCCGACGCCGTGCTCGCCGGGTCGGGGATGCTCCCCGTCCTCGGGTTCCCCGGCTCGCGGCTCCTCGCCCTCGCCGCCGTGGCCGGCCGGCCGGCGTACGAGGAGGGCTTCCCGGACCGCGGCTACGCCGGGGGACGACTCGTCCCGCGCGGTAGCCCGGGTGCCCTGGTCGAGGACGCGTCGGCGATCGCGGCCCAGGCAGTCCGGCTCGCCGCGACCGTCGCCTCGGTGTGCGTCCACGGCGACTCGCCGGGTGCGGTCACCCACGCAGTCGCCGTACGACGGGCGCTCGAGGACGCGTCGTACGTCCTCGCGTCGTTCGTCGACTGACGGCTCGCTCCTCCACAGGTGAGCCCACTATCTGTGGAGGAGAGGCGGCGATCTGTGGACGAATCGGGCCGACCTGTGGAGGACACGCCGAAGCCGCGAAATACCTGGGAAATCTCTCTCCGAACCCCTTGCGCCCACAGGTCGTCCGGGCATAGAACTCTCTCTACCAGCCCGCCGCTTGCGGAGGGTTGGGACGGAGAAGCAGGAAGATCCAGATCGCGAGCTTGCTCGCGGCGCCGGCCGGTGGCGGCAGGTGGGGTCGGATGGTTTGTCCGGGATCGGGCGCCACCGCGCGATCGACCCGAAGGGCTCTTGGTGCTCATACCATCGAGAGCCCTTCACCTATTTCACGCGCCGGACACTCGCGCGCAGCGCGCGTCTCGAAACCCATGGGCGATGCGTGGATCATGAATCCCGTGCATCTCCTCCCCGTCGGCCGTGACGCCGTTCTGGTCGAGGTGGCGTCGCCGCAGGAGGCCGTCTCCCTCGCGACCTGGGCCCGTGGACGTGCGCTCGCCGCCGACGTCGTGCCGGGAGCCGAGAGCGTGCTGCTCGACGGCGTGACCGATCGCGACCGGCTCGCCAGCGTCCTGGATTCTTGGCGACCGACCACCGACCAGCCGGGCCCTCGGGTCGAGCTTGCAGTGACCTACGACGGACCGGATCTCGAGGACGTCGCGGAGTACTGGGGCTGTGCCGTGGAGCAGGTGGCGGCGCGGCACCAGGCTGTCGAGCTGGTGTCGGCGTTCTGCGGGTTCGCGCCCGGCTTCGCCTACCTGTCCGGACTCGAGGGCGAGGTGCCGCGGCTGGCCACGCCGCGCGCGCGGGTGCCGGCGGGGTCGGTCGCCCTGGCCGGCCCGTGGTGCGGCGTGTATCCGACGGCGTCCCCGGGCGGGTGGCGGATCATCGGGCGGACCGACGCCGTCCTGTGGGACCAGGCTCGCCCGCGGCCGGCGCTGCTCGCTCCGGGGACCCGAGTCAGGTTCCGGGCGGCCCCATGACCCTCGAGGTGCGCCACGTCGGTGCCTCGACGTTGGTCCAGGACCGGGGTCGACCGGGGTGGGCCCACCTCGGGGTCCCTCGCTCGGGCGCGCTCGACGCCCCGGCCGCCGCACTCGCGAACCGGTTGGTGGGCAACGACCCGGACGATGCCTGTCTCGAGGTCGTGCTCGGCGGTCTCGTGCTGGCCTCCGACCACGCGCGCTGGGTCGCGGTGACCGGTGCGCCCTGCCCGGTCGACGTCGACGGACGCGCCGCCGACTTCGGTGCGGCCATCCGGCTGGCGGCCGGCGGCGTGCTGAGGCTCGGACGGCCCGAGGCCGGACTGAGGACGTACGTCGCCGTCAGTGGCGGCGTCGTCGTCGAGGCGGTGCTGGGCTCGCGCTCGAGCGACACACTGGGAGGTGTCGGGCCACCCCCGGTCAACGTCGGCGACCGGCTACCGGTCGGCCGCTCGAGCGGTGCCCCGAGGCCGATCGACACGCCGCGACCGCCGGTCCCGGGTCCACTGCGGGTCGGTCCGGGACCGCGCGCCGACCGCGTTCCGGGTGACGTGCTCGACCTCCTGAGCCGCACGACGTACGTCGTGTCGCCGGACTCCGACCGGATCGGCCTGCGGCTGCTCGGTGATCCGCTGCCGCTCGCACGGACCGACGAGCTGCCCAGCGAGGGGATGGTGCTCGGCGCCGTCCAGGTGCCACCCGACGGCCGGCCGGTGGTGTTCCTCGCCGACCACCCGACGACAGGTGGCTACCCGGTGGTCGCGGTCGTCGAGCCGGCGGACCTGTGGCAGTGCGCGCAGCTGAGACCGGGGGAGCGGGTGAGGTTCAGGAGGGCCGCCAGGCGCTGAGCGCCGGGTCGTCGCCCGGGAGAGAGCGCACCGGTCCGGGAGGCGTCTCGGCCGTCTCGAACCGCACCGTGACGATGCCTCGCCCCGCACCCCAGACCCAGCCCCGGCCGAGCTCCTCGTGGACGACGTCCATGCCGGGAGCCCAGGTGCGCAGGTCGGGAAGGTCGGGCAGTGCCTCCACCGGCTCCTCGTCGTCGGCCGGCTCCTCCTCGCCGAAGAGGTCGTCCTGGATCCAGTCGGCAAGGCCGGAGACGCCGACCCCGAGCAGGCGCACGCCACCGGTGACGTCGAGCTCTCCCAGCAGACCTCGGGCCAGCCGCGCGATCGCCGGGCCGGCGTCCGTGGGTGCCTGGAGGGTGGTCGAGCGGGAGAGTGTCGTGAAGTCGTGGAGCCGGACCTTGAGGGTGATCGTGCGTCCCGAGAGTCCGCTCTTGCGGAGGCGCTCGGCGACGTTGAGGGCCTGCCGGCTCACCAGCCCCTCCATCAGGCGGCGGTCGGTGACGTCGGTGTCGTAGGTGCCCTCGACGCTGACCGACTTCGTCTCCCGCTCGGGCACCACGGGGCGGTCGTCCTGGGCGCGTGCGAAGAGGAACAACCCGTGCCCGTGCGCCTTGCCCAGGAGACGCACCAGCTCGTCCTCGCTGACGCTCTCGAGGTCGGCGACGGTGGAGATGCCGGCGCGACGCAGTCGCTCGGCCGTCGCCGGACCGACCCCCGGGATCACCGTGACGTGCATGGGGCGCAGCAGCTCCTGCTCGGTGCCGGCGCTGACCAGGACGAGGCCGTCGGGCTTGTCGAGCTCGCTGGCGACCTTGGCGATGAACTTCGAGGTGCCGATGCCGACCGAGGCGGTCAGGCCCCCGGTCACCTCGGTGACCCGGGCGCGGATCTCCTCGGCGAGCGCCCGGACGCTGTCGTCGTCGTACGCCGGGAGCTCCGCGGCGGCCAGGTCGACGAACGCCTCGTCCAGCGACAGCGGTTCGACGAGCGGTGACACGTCCCGGAGCACCTCCATCACCCTCACGCTGGTGTCGCGATAGGCGTGGAAGCGTGGGTTGAGGAAGGCGGCGTGCGGACACCGCGACCGCGCCTCGCGGGTCGACATGGCCGAGCGCACGCCGTACTTGCGGGCCTCGTACGACGCGGTGCTGACGACGCCGCGACCCCCGACGCCGCCCACGACGACCGGCTTGCCGCGCAACGACGGCTTGTCGCGCTGCTCGACGGAGGCGAAGAAGGCGTCGAGGTCGAGGTGCATCACCGACGCCTCCGGACGCATGTGCGCAACCTATCTTCGAACGCCGACGGGCCGGTCGCCTGGCGCGCCGGCCCGCTTGGCGTCCACGGTCACGCCTCCGGCACATGCGTTCCCCAGGTCGCCGCACGACGCGGTGTCACCGTCGGTGTACGCGGGGACCGTCGTCGGATGACCACCACACTCAAGGCCCACGGGCCCGACGACCTCCTCGCGGCCGTGCCCGTCGTGCTCGGGTTCCATCCGGAGGAGTCCCTCGTGATGCTGACCTTCGGTGCCGCGCGCTGCTTCCATGCACGCCTGGACCTGCCGACGGGTCCTGACGACGCGGCGATCCGGGATGTCGTCGAGGTGCTCCTCGCGCCGTGCCTGACCCACGGGATCGGCAGCGTGGCGTTCGTCGTCTACTCCGCCGACGCCGGTCTCGCCGCGGCGCTCGCGGCCGCGCTCGTGCCTGCCTTCGTCGCCGACGGGATCGGCGTCGTCGATGTGTTACGCGCCCACGACGGCGGCTGGTGCAGCGTGCCGATCCGCGCCGACGCGGCCGAGCCGCCGCTGGTGCCCTACGACGACACGCACCACCCGTTCTCCGCGCAGGCGGTGTTCGAGGGGCGGGTCACCCATGGCAGTCGGGAGGCGCTCCGGGCCACCGTCGCGCCGGAGGCAGCTCTCGGGTCGCGGTGGGGTGACGCAATGGCGTCGTTGCCGGATCCCGGGCCGGAGGAGGTCCGGTGGGTGAGCCGGCTCGTCGCCGGGTGGGTCGCCTCGGGTGTCGACCCGGACGCCGACGACGCCGCTCGCGTCTTGCGTGCGGTGACGCGCATCGACGTCCGCGACTCTGCTCTCTACGCCGTCACCCGCGAGACGGCACGGGACCACCTCCGGGTCTGGGTCGCCCTGCTGCGCGGCGCACCCGACCCGGCCGTGCCGGACGCCGCCGCGGTGACGGCGTTCTGTGCCTGGTTGGCCGGCGACGGTGCGCTCGCCTGGTGTGCGCTCGACAGGTGCTTCGAGGTCGACCCCGACCACCGTCTCGGCGCGTGCCTGGCCGAGTGCCTGGTGCGGGCCGTCCCGCCCACGGAGTGGACGGAGGTGGTCGACGTCGAGGACCGGCGCAGCGACAGCGCCTGACCCACCCTTTGCGGCGCTTCCCAGGGCTGCGGCCCGCCCCTACTGTGACCGCATGGGTGAGGACGTCGACGCGCAAGAGTTCTCACGCGCCGATCGCACGCGCTACCGCGAGAAGGTCCACCGCTGCCTCGACGTGTTCGAGCGGATGCTCAGTGAGAACGCCTTCCACACCGACGACCCGATGACGGGGCTCGAGGTCGAGCTCAACCTGGTCGACGAGAAGGGCGACCCGGCCCTGAAGAACACCGAGGCGTTGGCCGCGATCGCCGATCCGGCGTTCCAGACCGAGCTCGGCCAGTTCAACATCGAGATCAACGTGCCTCCCGCGTTGTTGCGCGAGTCGGGGCTGAAGACGTTCGAGGCCAACCTGCGCCGGTCGCTGAACGACGCCGAGGCCCGGTCGTCGGAGATCGGCGCCCACCAGGTGATGATCGGCATCCTGCCGACGCTCGCGCCGGGTCACCTGAGCCCGTCGCACATGAGCGCCAACCCGCGGTACCGACTGCTCAGCGAGCAGATCCTGCACGCGCGCGGCGAGGACATCCGGATCGACGTCACCGGACCGGAGCGGTTGATCACTACGGCTGAGTCGATCCTGCCCGAGGCCGCCTGCACCAGCACGCAGTTCCACGTGCAGACCTCACCGGAGCAGTTCGCGGCGTACTGGAACGCCTCGCAGGCGATCTCGTCCGTGCAGCTCGCGGTGGGCGCCAACTCGCCGTACTGCCTGGGCAAGGAGCTGTGGCACGAGACCCGCATCCCGTTGTTCGAGCAGGCGGCGGACACCCGGAGCGAAGAGCTCAAGGCACAAGGGGTGCGACCGCGCGTCTGGTTCGGCGAGCGCTGGATCAACTCGGTGTTCGACCTGTTCGAGGAGAACGTCAGGTACTTCCCGGCGCTGCTCCCGATCACCTCCGACGAGGATCCGCTCGCGGTGCTCGAGGAGGGCGGCACCCCTACGCTCGGCGAGCTGCGGCTCCACAACGGCACGATCTACCGCTGGAACAGACCGGTCTACGACATCAACGACGGCACCCCGCACCTGCGCGTCGAGAACCGCGTCCTCCCGGCCGGTCCCACGGTTGCCGACCTGATCGCCAACGCGGCGTTCTACTTCGGCCTGGTCCGTCACCTCGCCGAGAGCGACCGGCCGTTGTGGTCGCAGATGTCCTTCCAGGCCGCGGAGGAGAACTTCCAGACCGCAGCCCAGGACGGCATCGATGCCACGATCTACTGGCCGGGGCTGGGGGAGATCAAGGCGACCGAGCTGGTGCTGAGACGGCTGCTCCCGATGGCCCATGCCGGACTCGAGTCGTGGGGGGTGGCGGCCGACGAGCGCGATCGACTGCTCGGCATCATCGAGCAGCGCTGCCTGCTCGGCGTGAACGGCGCGACCTGGTTCGTCGACCGGATGCACCGGCGGTCGGGTGACGACCGCTTCGACGCGCTGCGGGCCACCTTGCTGGAGTACTGCGAGCGCATGCACAGCAACGAGCCGGTGCACACCTGGGACTGATCTGCCCTCGCTCAGCGCCGGCGGATCCGTCGCCACTCCTGCGACAGCCCCGACCGTGGATCTGTCCAGCCGTGCCGGGTCACGACGACGTACGTCACGTCCACCTCACGCTCGCTCGCAGCCGCGATCGCCGGGCCGAGCCAGGCCGCGTCGACATCCTGGAGGGTCAACGGCCCCGAGCGGGTGACCCAGATCCACGCCGGATCGTGACCCCCGCGGAGCACGGCTCCGACGATCTCGGTGCGGAGCCCGTGGTCCCAGCCGGGGTCGTCGGCGACGGTGGTGGTCGGGCCGCCGGGAACGCCGACATGGAGGCACGGCGGGACATGCCGACGGTGGTCGGACGTCGCCAGCTCGAGCACGGCGGTGCGGAGGAGTCGCCGGTGGGCGAGCGGGACGGGTTCGCTCAGCACCGGCATCCCGCCAGCCTGCCCGAGGTCGCGTCGGGGCAGCCCGCGTCGTCCACAGAGACGACGGATCACGCGACGGCACAGGTGGGATAGGTTGCGCGGGGAGAGGTCCCGAAGAACGTTCGGTGGACGCGGAGGAGGACCCATGGGAGCAGTGGTCGTGGGCTACGTGCCCAAGCCGGAGGGTGAGGCGGCGGTCGACCAGGGCATCGCCGAGGCGAAGCTCCGGGGTGCCTCGTTGATCGTGGTGAACTCCCATCGCGGCGGTCGCGAGTACGACGGCGACGCGTCGGCCAAGTCCGAGAGCGACCTGGCCGCCCTCGAGGCGAAGCTGACGGCCTCGGGCGTGGAGTACGACGTCCGCCAGCTGGTGCGCGGCTTCGAGCCCGCCGAGGACCTGATCGGGATCGCCGAGGACAGCGGCGCCGACCTGATCGTGATCGGCCTGCGTCGTCGTACGCCGGTCGGCAAGCTGATCCTCGGCAGCAACGCCCAGCGCATCCTGCTCGACGCCCCGTGCCCGGTGCTGGCGGTCAAGGTCGGCTGATCGACCGATCCCGGTTGGGGCAGGATGAACGCATGACCATCCACATCACCGGCGACGCGCACGCCGACGAGGTCCTCACCGACAGCCCCTTCGCCCTGCTGGTCGGGATGATGCTGGACCAGCAGTACCCGATGGAGCATGCCTTCCGGGGGCCGGCGAAGGTGTTGGATCGGTTCGGCAGCATCGAGCCGGCGGCGATCGCGGCAGCCGACCCCGAGGAGTTCAAGGCGCTCTGCTCGACGCCTCCGGCGATCCACCGGTTCCCGGGGTCGATGGCCGAGCGGCTGCAGACGCTCGCGGCGATCGTGGAGGACAAGTACGCCGGTCACACCGAGCGACTGTGGACCGAGGCGACGTCGGGGGCCGACCTGCTCAAGCGGGTGATGGAGCTGCCGGGGTTCGGCAAGCAGAAGGCGCAGATCTTCACCGCGCTCCTGGCCAAGCAGCTCGACGTACGACCGGAGGGCTGGGAGACGGCGGTCGGCGACTACAGCCTCGAGGGCTACCGGTCCGTCGCGGACGTGACCGACCCGGCGTCCCTGCAGAAGGTGCGCGACTACAAGCAGCAGAAGAAGGCCGCCGCGAAGGCGGCCGGTGCCTGAGTCGCGGGACCTGCGTCACCCACGTTCCGACGGACCGTCCCGGAGGTGGCTCCCGCTTCGTGGAAGCGACCAGGGCCATGGCAGAATGACAGTGCGGCTCTTGACCACACCGGGTCTTGCCGCGCCCACACAGTCTTGACGAGAGGTGTTCGTGTCCTCGACCGCGCGCAAGAAGACGACGACGAGCCAGACGAAGACGGCGACCAAGTCGCCGGCCAAGAAGGCACCGGCGGCGCCGAAGACCAGTCCCGCCAAGAAGGCTCCAGCCGCCAAGCAGACCGCGGCGAAGAAGGCGGCTCCGGCGAAGAAGGCGGCGGCGACCGCCGACGGCGCGGTGACCCTCGACGACGTCAAGGTGGGTCCCGACGGCAAGAAGGTCCTGCCTGACCTGCCCGACGAGCAGTTCGAGAAGGACGTCGCGGCCGACCCCACGATCGTCGAGGACGAGAAGGAGGCGACCTTCGTCGTCTCCGACGCCGACGACACCGGTGAGCCCGAGCAGCAGGTGATGGTCGCGGGTGCGACAGCGGATCCCGTCAAGGACTACCTCAAGCAGATCGGCAAGGTCCCGCTGCTGAACGCGGAGATGGAGGTCGAGCTCGCCAAGCGGATCGAGGCCGGCCTCTTCTCGGAGGAGAAGCTGGGCAAGGGCGGCAAGATCTCGGCGAAGCTCGACGAGGAGCTCCAGTGGATCGCCGAGGACGGCCGCCGCGCGAAGAACCACCTGCTGGAGGCCAACCTCCGACTGGTCGTCAGCCTGGCCAAGCGCTACACCGGCCGCGGCATGCTGTTCCTCGACCTGATCCAGGAGGGCAACCTCGGCCTGATCCGGGCCGTGGAGAAGTTCGACTACACCAAGGGCTACAAGTTCTCGACGTACGCCACCTGGTGGATCCGGCAGGCGATCACCCGCGCGATGGCCGACCAGGCCCGCACCATCCGCATCCCGGTGCACATGGTCGAGGTCATCAACAAGCTCGCCCGCGTCCAGCGGCAGATGCTCCAGGACCTCGGGCGCGAGCCCACCCCGGAGGAGCTCGCCAAGGAGCTGGACATGACGCCCGAGAAGGTCGTCGAGGTCCAGAAGTACGGTCGCGAGCCCATCTCGCTGCACACCCCGCTCGGCGAGGACGGCGACAGCGAGTTCGGCGACCTGATCGAGGACTCCGAGGCGATCGTCCCGGCCGACGCGGTGAGCTTCACGCTGCTGCAGGAGCAGCTGCACGCCGTGCTCGACACCCTGTCCGAGCGCGAGGCGGGCGTGGTCTCGATGCGCTTCGGTCTCACCGACGGCCAGCCGAAGACGCTCGACGAGATCGGCAAGGTGTACGGCGTGACGCGGGAGCGGATCCGCCAGATCGAGAGCAAGACGATGTCGAAGCTCCGTCACCCGAGCCGCTCCCAGGTCCTGCGCGACTACCTCGACTGAGGTCCTCGAGCAGAAGTTCCTGGACCGCGCCGACGGTGACGCCTGCGGGCCGCGCACCTGCGCACGGCGTACCACCTGCGCCTCGCGCCGAAGTCCGCGCAGCCCGCCGTGCCCAGCGGGACGGCCACGAATGAGCCGCTGCGTCGAGGTCCGCTTCGTCTGCCCGTCGTGCTCGAGGTCACTGTGACCAACGTCGAGGAACGTGCCTCCTGACCGCGCAAGCTGGTCGAGCATGTCGAGCGCTTCCAACACCGCGTCATGCCGCATGAGCGACCCTGACAGCAGATGAGTGCGTTTCGGGCGCTCATGGTGCGCTCATCCGCGTGTGAGACAAGTGAGGTCACGCGTCTTGCTCGCTGGAAGGAGTTCACGGTGAAGCACCCGAGGTCGACCTCCATGGGGATCGCGGTCGCGCTGGGCGCGTTGGTCGCGCTCGTCCTGCAGACTGTCCCGTCGTCCGGGACGTCAGCCCTCGCCAGGCGGCCGTGCCCGCCTCTACCGAAGCTGGCCCAGCCCGTGAACCTCGATCCGGCGGACTTCAGCGCGAAGATCAACAACCCGCGCTGGCCGATGACCGTGGGCAGCCGCTGGGTCTACCGCGTCACGAACATGGAGACCGGGCATGTGAACCACGACGTGATCAGGGCGACGCACCGCAAGAAACTCATAGCCGACGGGATCACCGCCCGAGTCGTCAGCGACGTCGTCACCCATCACGGCACGCCGGTCGAGGTCACCAGGGATTGGTACGCCCAAGACTTCTGCGGAACCATCTGGTACTTCGGCGAGCACACCATCGCCTACCGCCACGGCAAGCCGCACGACAACGGCACCTGGCAGGCCGGCAAACACGGCAACATGCCGGGCGTCGCGCTCCCGGCCGAGCCGAAGGTCGGTCTGACCTACCGTGAGGAGTACTCCAAGGACCTGGCCGAGGACCAGTCCCGTGTCCTGGTTCTCGACGAGCAGGTCAAGGTCGGCGCTGGTCACTTCAAGCCTGTGCTGATGACCGAGGACTTCTCGCCCATCGAGCCCAACGTGTCCGAGCTGAAGTTCTACGCGCACGGTAGCGGCCAGGCGGTCCTCGCCGTCGATGTCTCAGGCGGGTCGGACCGCGAGGAGTTGATCGCCTATCACCCCGGAGGCTGACACAACGACGGACATCCGCTCATCGGGGTGGCGCCTGTGTGGGCGAGGGAGAGGCGGCCCCACTCGTGCGGTCAGGCCAGACGGGCAGCTCTCCCGGCCTCGACCTCGTCCATGACGGCCAGGGGGTCGTCATTGCAAGGCTCAGCCCTGCAACGTTCACGCGGCCCTGCTGCGCGACTGTCTCGACTGAGCGCCGCAGCGCTCAGTCGAGACAGTCGCGCAGCAGGGCCGCGTGAACG
>Ga0070665_100000724_pt1 | contig 43929 bp, 35 predicted proteins | sample KBSS13metaG_FD_65862 | JGI IMG/M metagenome (GOLD analysis project Ga0070665, IMG submission 65862) | Switchgrass rhizosphere microbial communities from Kellogg Biological Station, Michigan, USA - KBS S1-3 metaG | ecosystem: Host-associated > Plants > Roots > Rhizosphere > Soil ...
AGTCTTGCGGCGTGAATCAGGCAGAACCGGGCCGCATCGGGCCTGAGCGCGGGGGGATGCGTCCGGGCGTCACGGTCTGTCGCTGGGTGAGGCTCGTGAGATTCTGCGGAGCGGCGGCCATGTTTTCGGTGGTGTCGGTGCTGGTTTCGCCGGACTCCAGGAACGACGCCATGTCTTCCGCGGCCGAGGTGGCACCGCTGTCGGTCACTTCAGTGGACTTGGCCGTCATCGGGATCGCCCCGGCGTAAAAGCCGACGGCGAACAGACCCTGCTGCTGTTGATAGGAGAAGTTGATCAGTTCGCAAAACTCGCGAATTAACTGCTGGGCCGACTGATCGTTACGTTCGGCGGCCTGCACGGCGAGCTGGTGCTTGCGGTCGCGGAACCGCATGATCTGTACGAATCGGCCGGTGGATTCCGTCGGGCTCCAGTTGCTGCCGACCTGCTCGTACGCTTCAAAATGCGTGCAGCCCAGCCGCGCCAACGTCTGCCGGAATCGGCCGAGGAGGCGAGAGTGTTCCACCCGCTTTTCGCGAGGGACAAGATAGCTGTTGGTCTGCAATAACATGCGACGTCAATCCGTTCATCCGCCCGTGCTTACAATCCCATTGTGACACAAGGTTGCACCCCGATCAAACCGGAAACCGGGAAACGAATCGGGACCAACCGCAGTACGATGTTATAGGCCTATCGGATGATCAATCCACCTACTTTGACAACCAAATCCGCTCCGCTAACCTTCTGCCGATGAACCCCAAACAGCTTGCCGCCCAAGCCGCCATGCCGCACGTGAAATCGGGCATGGTTGTCGGACTAGGCACCGGATCGACGGCCGACTTCTTCCTCATCGCGCTCGGCGACGCCATCGCCAAGGGCACGCTGAAAAACGTCCGCGGCATCCCCACCAGCGTGCAATCCGACCGCCGGGCACGTGAGCTGGGCATCCCGCTGACGACGCTGAACGAGTGCCCGCACTGCGACATTACCGTGGACGGCGCCGACGAGATCGACCCGAAGCTGACGCTCATCAAAGGACTCGGCGGAGCGCTGCTGCGTGAAAAGATCGTCGCGCAGGCGTCTTCCACGCTCATCATCATCGCCGACGCCAGCAAGATCGTGCCAGCCTTGGGTAGCAAGTGCCCGCTGCCGGTGGAAGTCGCGCCGTTCTGCTACCAGACGCATGCCGCGTTCCTGGAATCGCTCGGCAGCAAGCCTGTCCTCCGCCGCGGTGCCGACGGCAACCCGTACGTGACCGACAACGGCAACTACATCTACGACTGCCGCTTCGCCTCAATCAGCGACCCGGTCGGCTTGCAGAAGAAGCTAAAAGACCGTGCCGGCGTGGTGGAATCCGGCTTGTTCATCGGCCTCGCGACGATGGCCTTCGTCGCGACCGATGACGGCGTGAAAACGATGAAGAAAGAATAGATGAACGCAGCGACACAGAGACGCAGAGAAGACTTTTGAATTGCCTTCTCTGCGTCGCTGTCTCTGCGTTCATTTTTCCTGATCTGGTACGTCTGTGCTCCATCTGTGGCTAAATCTTTTTCACCACCAGTGCACTGTTCTTACTACCGAACGCGATGCAATTGCACAGTGCCGTCTTCACATCCACGGGCCGCGAAGTATTCGCCACATAATCCAAATCGCACTGCGGGTCCGGCCGATCCAGGTTGATCGTCGGATGCACCGCCCCCGCGTTCATCGAAAGTACCGTCGCTGCGATGCCCGCCGCACCGCAGGCGCCTTGCGGGTGGCCGATCATCGATTTGGTGCTGCTCATCGGGATTTCTCCCGCCCGTTCGCCGAAGCAGTGCTTGATCGCCAGCGTCTCCATGCGATCGTTCAGTTCGGTGCTCGTACCGTGCAGGTTGATGTAGTCGATTTCCCCCGCCGTCACGCCGGCCTCGGCCATCGCGAGTTGCATCGCCCGCACGGGCTCGACGACGTCCGGCGCGATCTGCACCCGATGAAACGCGTCGCAGGTTGATCCGTACCCCGCGATTTCCGCCAGCGGTATCGCCCCACGAGCGGCAGCATGCTCCGCGTCTTCCAACACAAACATCCACGCCCCTTCGCCGAGGACGAACCCGTCGCGGTCGATACTGAACGGCCGCGACGATTTGCCCGGCTCGTCCCACCGCCGAGTGCTCACGACCCGCATCTTCTCGAACGCGCTCAAAATTCCCGGCTCGATCGGCGAGTCCGCCCCGCCCGCCAACACGATCGGCACGACGCCGGCGCGGATCATCATCGCCGCGTAGCCGATCGCGTCGGTGCTGCTCGTGCAACCGGTGGAGATGACATGGCTGGGCCCGCGCAAGCGCAGCGCGATCGACAGTTCACTCGATAAATTTCCGTGTGTGCCGCCAGTGATTGAATACAGCGACGCCTGCCCGCCAGTGAACATCTGCTTGTACTGCTGCTCGACGAATCCCAACCCGCCGCCGCCCGTGCCGAGCGCGACGGCGATGCTCCGCTGAGTCTCCAGATCGTCAAGCGATGAGAGCAGTCCCGCCTGCTCCAGCGCCTCGCGCGAAGCCGCCAGCGCCATCGGCACCATCCGCGGCACCTTGCGAAGTTCCACGGCCGGCAGCACGCTTTGCGGATCAAACCCGCGTACCTGCGCCGCGACCGAAGATTTCAGCCCCGCAGTGTCGATCCCGTCGATCCACCCGATGCCGCTTTTTCCCGCCAGGCACGCCGCCGCAAACGCCTCGCGGCCGATGCCGTTAGGGCTGATCGCCCCGATCCCCGTGATGACCACCCGTTTTTTCGCGTCCATCCGCCTCTATCCTAGCTCGCCGCAAGCCGTTACGCCCGGGGAAGTTCCAACTTCGATGGCGAAAAGTCCGATAGAGAGACAGTGCCGACCGCCCTAGCCCAACTTGCCCCGTCGCCGCTGCCAAAACGCGACCGACGGCTGCTATTCGTGACGATCGCCCTCATCGCCTGCGCCTTCGCGGGACGGATCGCGTTCATCGGCCAACCCGTGAACTCCGACACCGCCATGTTCGTCTACATGGGCAAGCTCGTCAGCCAAGGCGGCCGAATGGGCGTCGATCTCGTCGACAATAAACTCCCCAGCGTCGGCCTGCTGATGAGCGCCCCTTACCGCCTCTTCGGCGCCGGGTGGTCGATGTACGCGATCCTCGGCCTCGCGATGTCGATCCTCGCCACCGCCGCCCTCACCCGCGCCGCCGGCCGATGTTTAGGTCCCGCCGCGCGATGGCCGGTCCTCATCGCGGCCGCCCTCTTCCTCAACTTCACGCCCGCCGTCTTTGGGCAACTGCAGCTTGAGACGATCGAAGTCTTCTTCACCTGCCTCGCCGCCGCCGCTGCGATGGAACTGCTCCGGACCGGCGATTGGCGCGACGGCGTAGCGTCAGGCCTGGCGATCGGCATCGCCATGTGGGCCAAGCCCACCGCCGGCGCAATCCTGCCGGCGATCGTCCTCGCGATCACCTTCGCCACCGATTGGCCGATGAAAAAACGCCTCGTCGCCACCACGGCCATCGCGATCGGCGTGCTGATTCCCCTGGCCACCTGCGCCGCCCTCGTCTACGCCACCGGTATGGCCGACGCGCTCCCCGCCACGCTCGCCCAGCTCAAAGATTACTCCTCCAATTCCTCCGCCGACGCCATCGACCTCCTCAAGCCGCTGGTCGTGCTAGGCGTCGTGCTCTTCCCGATCCTTATGCTCGGCTGGGTCTTCCGTCGCGACCGAATTGGGGCGAAGGATGAAGGCGGAAGGATGAAGGATGAAAAAGGAAAATCCGTTTTCATCCTTCATCCTTCATCCCTCATCCTTCGATTCCGCGTTTTCATCCTCGCCTGGCTCCTCATGGAACTCCTCGCCGTCATCAGCCAGCGAAGAATGTACGCCTACCACTTCCTCGTCCTCGCCCCGCCGGCCGCCTTACTCCCGGGCCTGCTGCCGCGTATCCCAAGCGCCCGATCTCTCCTGCTAGCCTTCGGCCCTCTCGTCGCCGCCAGCTTTTTGCTCGCCCTCCCGATGATGCGCCTGTCGCCCGACACCAGCCGCTACGCCCGCGTCACCGCCTACCTGCAAACCAACGCGAGCCAGCACGACGCCGTGTGGGAAGACGACTACGCCCGCTTGCTGGTGGAGACTGACCTGCGGCCCGGCTCGCGCGTGCCGCTGATTTTCCTGTTCGCCAACTCCGATCGCTCGCCCGCCGCGTTCAGCCAGCAGATGCTGTCTGACTTCCGCACGCGCGATCCGCGCTTTGTCGTGCTGCCGCAGGATACGAACAGGCTGATCGACCTGTACCAGAACCACATGATCGAGATGGTGCGCTACCCCGCTCGCGCTCAAGGCTTCGCCGACGCCATCCGCAACGTGCAGCTGTACGTCGAATCGTGCTACACCCCGCGGGCCACCATCGACGGTGTCGTGATCTGGCAGCGCACCGACACCACGACCAATGACCAAGCCAACGTAAATTTAAATCAGTGAATCGAGGGTTCGAAGAACCCCGTTTTGATCACGAACCACCCAAGAAAAGCCGCCTATCAGACTTGAACTGATGACCTGCGCATTACGAATGCGCCGCTCTACCAACTGAGCTAAGGCGGCAACCCAACCGGCGTTTAGGCCGGGGAGAAAAGAATATCCGAACGGCATGGAAAATCAAAGGATGAAGGCAGAAGGATGAAGGATGAAAAAGGAAAGAGAAGCGGGTCCTCTTCCCTTTCATCCTTCATCCTTCTGCATTCATCCTTCAATTCCTACTCCAGCACCACCGTCTTGCCCGGCGGTACGTCAACCGTCTTCCCCGCCACCAGCAGCGTCACCGTCACCGCCGACGGGTTGTACGCGCTCTTGCGATTCGCCGCGATCACCATCCGCTGTCGCGCCGCCTCGTAGTCGAACAGCTCGATATTCGTGCAGTACCACACGTCCGCGTGCCCGCCCAGCGGCCTGAAGTATTTCTCCAGATCCTCCCACCGCTCCGTCGGCCGCTGAAACTCGTACGTGTGGCCCCACACGAAAAATACGTCGTTCCGCCGCGAATTCTCCCGCCACTTCGTAAACCGCTCCACCAGCGGCGGATCGGGCGTGAACATGTGCATCGTCGGCTGCCACGCCAACGGCTCGGCCGGTGGGAAGTTGATCTCCTGGCTGCCCACCGCACGGCAATACACGATCCCCAGCGCCCGCAAAATCTCGATCACCTTCGCGTTGTACGTGCCGTACGGATACGCCATACCGCGCACCGGGTAGCCCACCAGGTCCTCCAGCGCCCGCCGATCGTCCAGCACTTCCATCGCGATCTGCGACGCATCGAGCATCGGCAGGTGTGGATGCGTGACGGTATGAATCGCCACCTCATGCCCCGCGTAAAGCTGCGCCACTTCGTCGGCCGACACATTCTGCGGCCGACCGAACGCGCCGGAGTTGAGGTTGAACGTGCCTTTGATGCCGATCTCGTTGAACAGTGCGATCAGCCGACGGTCTTCGATCACGCCGTCGTCCCAGCTCGTGGTGAACGCACCTTTTTTGTTGCCGGGGAATTTGCAGATTTCAACTCGTTTCAAGGCAGCCATTACTTCAACTCCTTCCATCACAAAAAAAGATTATGAACGCAGAGACGCAGAGAAAGCCATTCTGATTGTTCTTCTCTGCGCCTCTGCGTCTCTGCGCTCATTCCTCTTTTCCTCGTTTACATCAACGACCGCAGCGTCTCCAGATTCACCAGATCCCACTCCCGCCCGGATTCATCCGGCCCCTTCGGCGTCTCCAGGATTTTCGGCAGCTCCGCAAAATCCTTGTCCCGCACGAACGGCTTAAACCCTTCGATACCGATCAACCCCCGGCCGATGTGATCATGCCGATCCACCCGGCTGCCGAGGTCCTTCTTCGAGTCGTTCAAGTGCAGCACCTTCACGCGTTTCACGCCGATGGTCTTGTCGATCTGCTTGCGAAACGCCGCGTACTTGCGGCCGCGGAAATCGTACCCCGCCGCGAACAGGTGGGCCGTATCCAGACACACGCCCAGCCGCTTTGAATTGTCGGAGTGCTCGATGATGTCCGCCAAGTGCTCCAGCTTGTACCCCAGCGACGTCCCCTGCCCGGCCGTGATCTCCAGACAGGTAACCACCTTGCACCCGGGCAGTTCCGCGTACGCCGCATCCAGCGACTCCGCCACCCGCTTGAGGCCCACAGGCTCGCCATCCCCCATGTGCGCCCCCGGATGCGTCACAAGGTACGGAATGCCCAGCGTCGCACACCGGCGAAGCTCGTCGACGAACAGATCCGTGCTCTTCTTCCGCAGGGCCGGGTCCGGCGACGCGAGGTTGATGAGGTAACTGTCGTGACTGACGGTCTGCTTGAATTTCAGCCGCTTGAGATGCGAGACCCACTCATCAATCGCCGCCTGCTCCAGCGGCTTGGCGACCCACTGTTGTTGGTTCTTGGTGAAGACCTGCACAGTCGTCATGCCGAGTTTTTCGGCTTCGACGAGCGCGTTGAACATGCCGCCGGAGATGGAGAGGTGGGAGCCGAACATTGATTTCCTGTAGGGTGGGTTTCAACCCACCGGTGTTTGAAGATGGTGGGTTGAAACCCACCCTACAAAGCTCGATCGCAATTCACCACCGTCGACGTCGTGACGACATGATTTTCCCGCCAATGGCGGCAATGCCGAAAGAAACTGCGAACAGTATTCCGAGCACTTTGGACTTGGTCCAAAGTGCCAGTCCGAGGAACGATCCCCAAAAGCAAAGAGCAATCACAATGTTTCGGAGACGATGAATGAAAATCAGTGTAGGGCGGGATAGCAATCCCGCCAATCCCCTCTGCACCAATCTCGGCGGCGGGATTGCTATCCCGCCCTTGCATGCAGATTGACGCGACCCGGCGCGGCAACAACGTTCATTCCCGGCCCAACTCACGGCCGGCCCTGTGGTTAGCGAAATCTCGAAAAATCCCCATTTTTTGGCCGCTTTTTCGCATCGGCGGCGGTATAGATTGGTTGGTCGTTTTGCGGAAGCGAATGACTTCTGGTTCGTCTCCCTTTGGAGAGGGATCAGAGCGCTCTTTGACAATTGAATAGCAGTTTGGAACGCCGATGGCCGCGTACCTTTCCGTACCTTTTCGAGCGCATTCGAGCGCCTTCGACCGTTTTCAACCGCCTTCGACCGGTACGTTTTTGGCCTAAGCGATGGCCGGCCCTGCGGTTGTGAAAAAGGAGGTGACACATGGGAAAAAAGCGCCCGACGTACCCTGCGATCCGTCATCGCCCGCGGCGAAATCCGCAGACGACGTCGAACACTTTCCCGCCGATGCGGCTGGCGACCATCGTGTCCTTGATCATCGCCAGGTTCAACGTATCACACTTGAACGCAGCGTTCAGGTTGCTCTCGACCCCGCGGCCCATGCCTTCGAGGATGACCAGGTCAGCCCCGTCGGCAGCCGCGTTCAGTTCGTCGCTCACCTGCAGCAGGTCGATCAGCGGCTCGCCGGTGCCGGTGCTGATCCGCTCGATCGGCAACGCGGCAAAGCTCGGCTCGGTCGCAAGGATGCGCGGCCACCACGTGTTGACGTCGTGGATGGTCATGTCGTTGAGCGTCGGCCGCTCGTTGGCGGCGAGGATGACTCGCGTTCCTCGCTGGGCGAGCCAGCGCATCATCGGCAGCGCGCCGAGCAGGAAATCGCTCCCGGCGTTGTCGATGAAGAAGACGGCTTTGCGGTACGCGGTGCTGAAGACGCGGTCGCTGAGGACGTCGAAGTCGTCGATCAGCCACGGGCGCGCGGGCAGGTTGTCGACGGTGGCGAAGAAATCAGGGCTGCCGGCGACGAACTTTTTCGCGGTGGCCTCGGCGCCCATGTCGAAAATGTTGCCGGCGAAGATGCCTTCGATGATCGCCCGCAACTGGGCGGCCCCGCTGAGCTGGTCTAGCCGGCGGCAGACCTCGGGCAGCAGCGGGAGCATCTTTTCGTTCTCGCGGTTTTTAAGGTCGATGAAGGCGTCGACAAAGCCGTGCTTGCGGAGAAAGCCGTCGCGCCAAACGTCCATGGAAAGGATGGTGATTCGGCCGTGGTTATCAGGATTAATCAGCAGGTCGTCGAAGAAGTCGTTGAACTCGCGGCGGCAGGCGTCGGCGCGGGTGTTGATCGAGTCGCTCGACTCGCCGCGCGAATATGCGACGGCGTGGCCGAGGTTCAGAATCGTTTCGAGGTGTCGCTTGAAAAACGCAACCCAATATTCGCCGGCCTCGCGATCGGTTGTCAGATCCCACGAGCAGGCGAGGTACGAGTTCGGATCGGCAAGAAGTACGAACGGCGACACGTTACCAACCCCCGGCGACGGTGATGGTTTCGCCGGTGATGTACGAGGCGCCGTCGCTGCACAGCATGAGTGCAATGCCGGCGCAGTCCTGCGGTTCGCCCACCCGGCCGACGGGGATTCGCTTGCCGCTGTCGACTTTGTCCTCGAGACTTTTCAGGCTGTCTTTGTTGCGGAGCGTGTCGAACATGCCGGGCGCGATGGCGTTGGCGGTGATGTTGTGGCGGACAAAATCGCGATCGCCGCCGATACCGCTGGTCATGTTCTGCAGGGCGGCCTTGCTCATCGAGTACCCGAGCATGTGGGGCACGCCGCGACGGGCCTGAACGGAGGAGATGTTGATGATGCGCCCGAACTTCTGCTCGAGGAATCGGCCGTGTACGAGCTGGCAGAGCCGAAGCGGCGCGAGCATGTTGGCGGTCCACTGGCGGAGCACGGTTTCAGTCGGAAGCTTCGACCAGTGCTCGCGATTTTGAATGCCCGCGTTGTTGACCAGGATGTGCAGCCCGCCGAGCTGCGCGACGGTTTGTTCGACAAGGCCGGGCAGGATGTTGATGTCCGCCATGTCGCCGCCGAGAGCGATCGCCCGGCCGCCGGCGGCGTTGATCGCGCCGACTTCGGCCTGCGCGGCGGCGAGATCGAGGTCCTGAATCGCCACCGCAGCGCCGTGGGCGGCGAGCGTTTTGGCGATCGCCAGCCCGATGCCGCGTGCGGCGCCGGTGACGAGGGCAATTTTTCCGGAAAGGTCAAACGACTGAGGGATCATGATCAATGCAACCACAACAAACAGTCACTACACTCGGTGGTACTACACCTGGGCGGATCGAACTTTAACATACGGTCGTTGATGCACAAGCCGTCGAAGGGCCAAGGAGCACGTTCATGAAAGCTGTCATGGTGATTTTCGATTCGCTCAACCGCCACATGCTGCCGCCGTACGGGTGCGAGTGGATCAAAGCGCCGAACTTTGCTCGCCTGGCGAAAAAAACGGTGACGTTCGACACGTCGTACGTCTGCTCCATGCCTTGCATGCCCGCGCGGCGCGACCTGCACACGGGTCGGCCGAACTTTCTGCACCGCGCGTGGGGGCCGATCGAGCCGTTTGACGACTCGGTGCCGGAGATGCTGAAGCGTGCCGGCATACACACCCATTTGGCGACCGATCACTATCACTACTTTGAAGACGGCGGCGCGAATTATCACTGCCGGTACAGCACGTGGGAATCGTTCCGAGGCCATGAGGGTGACCCGTGGATCGGCCAGGTGGCCGCCCCCGACTTCACCGGCCGCGGCGGGCACAATGCGTCGACCAACGCAAACAATCGGCAGGATGTCATCAACCGCAGCTTCATGCCGACTGAGGCCGATCAGCCTCAGCCAAAAACATTCGCCGCCGGGATGGACTTCATCCGGCGTAATCGAAACGACGATAAGTGGTTTCTGCAGCTCGAGACGTTTGATCCGCACGAACCGTTTTTTACGCAGCAGCAGTACAAGGATTTGTATCCATACGGCTATACCGGGCCGATCATGGATTGGCCCGAGTACAAGCGAACCGACGGCGCGGCGCAAGGCGTGGTGGAGCATTTCAAACTCGAGTACGCGGCGCTGCTCTCCATGTGCGATCGTCACCTGGGCAAGGTGCTCGATCTGTTTGATGAACTCTCGCTCTGGGACGACACGATGCTCATCGTGTGGACCGACCACGGATTCCTGCTCGGCGAGCATGATTGGTGGGCGAAAATCAGAATGCCGTTTTACGAAGAGGTGGCGCACACGCCGTTTTTCGTGTGGGACCCGCGCAGTCGGAAGCGGGACGAACGACGGGCGGCGCTGGTGCAGCCGTCGATCGACCTCGGGCCTACGCTGCTGGATTTCTTCGGGCTCACGCCGACCAAGGACATGACCGGCAAGGTGCTTTCGCCGGTGATCGAGCGCGACACCACGGTTCGCGAGGCCGGCATCTTCGGCGTGCACGGCGGGCAGGTGAATGTGACCGACGGGCAGTACGTTTACATGCGGGCGCATGACACCGACAAGCCGTTGTTCGAGTACACGCTCATGCCTGCCCAGATGCGCGACCGCTGGAAGATCGAACGATTCGCCGAGGCGAAGCTGGCCCCGCCGCTCAGTTTCTCCAAGGACGCACCGGTGCTGAAAGTGCCGGTAGGCAAACACGGGATTCAGTTCTGGCTCGACCGCGACACGTCGAAAACGTTGTTGTGGGATGTAAAGGCCGATCCGCATCAGCAGAAGCCGCTGAATGACACAGGCTTGGAAGAAAGGATGATCGGTCTGCTCAAACGCGAGATGAAAACCGCCGACGCGCCACCGGAAATGTTCGACCGACTTGGTCTGGCATGAGGAAGTCGTCAGTTCATTTCGCCGCAGGCACGAGTTGCTCGCGGGGAACGGGAGGTGTGGATTTGAGTTTCGTCATGAGCATTAAAATCTGTTCGTTGGTGGCCGGTAGCTTAAGTTCCGGGATCACGCCGGGCGCCACGTACGACAGCGCGTTCTTCACCGCCGCCCATACACTCAGCCCAAGCAGCAGCGGCGGCTCGCCGACGGCCTTGCTTCGCTTGAGGCTCATGTTGCTGTTCGGGTTGTCGAGCATGCGAACGTTAAAGACAGCCGGCACGTCACTGATGTTCGGAATCTTGTACGTCGTCGGGCTGTAGCTGAGCAGTTCGCCGCCGGGGCCGTACTTGAGCTCTTCGGTGGTGCACCAGCCCATGCCCTGGATGAACCCGCCGACCACTTGGCCGCGGTCCATGCTCGGGTTGATCGCCTGGCCGATGTCCATCAGCAGATCGACTCGGCCGACCTTCATCTCGCCGGTGAAGCGATCGATCTCCACCTCACTCACGGCCGCCCCATTCGTGTAATACAGGAAAGGAGTGCCCTTCCCTGTTTCGCGGTTGTAGTCAACGCCGGGCGTGGCGTAGAAACCGCGCTCGCCGAGGTTCACACGGTGCAGATATGCCTGCACGAGCAGGTCTTTGAACGCGATCTTCTTGTTCGCGACGCGGTCGTCGTACACGAAGCCGTCACGGTAGACGATGCTGCCCGGCGACGCGAAGAGCCCCGCGGCGTTGTCCGAGAAGTGCTGAGCGGCGAACGCCGTGAGCCTCTCGCGAATCTTCTCGCACGCCACGACTGCGGCGGCGCCATTCAGATCGGTGCCGGTGCTGGCCGCAGTAGGAGAGGTGTTATGGTTTTTATCCGTACTCGTCGTCGTGACGTACACCTTCTGCCAGTCGATGCCGAACTCGTCGGCCACGATCTGTCGCACGCGGGTGTTCACGCCCTGTCCCATCTCGGTGCCGCCGTGGCTGACCATGATGCTGCCGTCGGTGTATACGTTCACCAGCGCGTTGGCCTGGTTGAGGTGCTGCTTGGTGAAGCTGATGCCGAATTTCACCGGCGTGCAGGCGAGACCCCGCAGCTTGGCGCGATCGGTCTTGTTGAGCGCGTCGATCTTTTCGCGACGTTTGGCGTATTCGCTTTCGATGTTCAACTCATCAAAGAGCTGCGAGAGCACGTTGTTCTTGAAGATCTGCCCGTACGGCGTGACGTTGTTTTCATCCACGGCATACAAGTTCCGCCGGCGGACATCCATCGAATCTACGCCGAGATGGATGGCGATCGACTCGACAATGTTCTCGATCGCCGCCACACCCTGCGGCCCGCCGAAGCCGCGAAACGCCGTGTTGCTCGGCAGGTTCGTGCGGCAGACCTGGCCGGTGACGTGGAAATTTGGGATGAAGTACGCGTTGTCGCTGTGCAGGAGGGCGCGTTCCATGACGGCGAGCGAAAGATCCGCCGTGCACCCGCCGTTGCTGTAGTGGTCGATCTTGACCGCGGTGATCACGCCCTCTTTGGTGAAGCCGACGGTGTAGCGGTTGAGGAACGGATGCCGCTTGCCGGTGTAGCGCATGTCGTCGTCTTTGTTGTAGACAACGCGGCATGGCCGCCTGGTTTTGCTGGCGACGAGGGCGGCCATCATCGCGGGCTGGGCCGCCTGCGTTTCTTTGCCGCCGAATCCGCCGCCCATGCGCTTGCAGTGGACGACGACGTGCGCGAACGGGATGCCGAGGATCTCGGCGATCATCGCCTGCACTTCGGTCGGGCCCTGCGTGGAGGAGTGGACCGTCATATGCCCGTGCTCGCCCGGAATGGCGAGGGCGGCCTGGCTTTCGAGGTAGAAATGCTCCTGCCCGCCGATTTGGAATTCGCCGGTGAGTGTGAGTTCGGCCGTCGCAAGTGCCGCGTCCGCGTCGCCGCGGGCGATGGTGCGGAGCGGGCCGGTAAAGCTCTTGGCGGCGATGGCGTCTTCGATGCTGAAGATCGGCTTGGCGGCCGTCACCTGCAGCTTGATCGCTTTCTTCACCTTCGCGATAACCTCGCGCGACTCGGCGGCGATCAGCACGACCGGATCGCCGAGGTAGACGATGTCTTCTTCCACCAGGAGGTGCTCGTCCTGAAACACCGGCCCGAAATGCTTGTGCCCGGGGATATCGGCCGACGTGAGCAGCGCGACCACGCCGGGGATTTTCTTGGCCTCGATCAGATCGATGCTCACCAACTTGCCGGCAGCGATGGGCGCTGGGAGAAAATCGACAAGCAACTCGTTCTTAAGTGGCGGGATGTCGTCGATGAAGACCGACTCGCCCGCCACGTGGCCGCGGGCGGATTCATGCGGAACATTTTGGCCGACAGCTTTCACTTAGCGGCCCTTTCCGTTGGTGACGTGTCCATTGCCGTTACCGCCTGTGCCCGCAGTCGTAGCAAGTGCGCCGGTGGTTTCGGCGAAGAACTTGCGAAGGAGGTTGGCGCCCAGCAGCAGGCGGTAGTCCTTGTCGCCGCGTACGTCCGACAGAGGCGTGATTTCGGTAGCGATCAAGTCGGCCGCCTGGTCGATCAGTTCATCGGTAACCGGCTTACCGGCGAGCAGCGCTTCGACCTTTTTCATCCGTACGATGTTTGCCCCAACGCCGCCGTACGCAATGCGGATCGATTCGATCACGTCGCCGCCGGCATGCATGTAAAACGCAGCGGAGAACGTCGAAATGTCGAGATCGAACCGCTTGGAGATTTTGTACAGCCGGTATTCAGCGGCTTCTTCGGGCAGCGGAATGTGGACGGCGGTGATGATCTCGTCGGCCGCAATCACGGTTTTGCGGTAGCCGGTGTAGAAGTCGTTGATATTGACGCGGCGAGAGCCGGCGGCACCGGTGAGTTCGATCTCGGCGTTAAGCACGTACAGGCCGGGCATCGTGTCGCCAATGGGCGAGCCGTTGGCGATATTGCCAGCGAGCGTGCCGGCATTGCGGATTGGCGGGCTGCCGTGACGGCGCAAAAGGCGAGACATTTCCGGCAGGTGTTCGGCGCACGCGGCTTCAGTCTCCGCCAGCGTGACGAGCGCGCCGATCGAGAGCACGCGCCCTTCCATCGATACCGTTTGCAGCGACGACAAACCGACAAGGCTCATCACCACAGTCGGCGAGAGCTTGCCTTTGTTCATCACCACGCCAAGGTCCGTACCGCCTGCGATGATCGTGCATCCGGCGTGAGCCGCTTTGAACGCAACCGCCTCGGCTACCGTCATTGGCTTGAAGAAGATTCGTCCGTTGTACTCGACTTTGACGGACTCGCTCGCCGCAGCTTGCAGGTCGGCCGCGAACTTGGCGGGCGGATAGAGATCGTTCGCACGCCGCAACTGCGCCACGTCGGTATCTATCCCGGCCTTCATGATCGCTTCGTACCCAGTGCAGCGGCACAAGTTGCCGGACAGGCCGAGCCGCATTTCTGGTTCGGTGAGCTTCGCCCGCGTCTCGAGCATCGCGTGCATCGAGACAACAAACCCCGGCGTACAGAAGCCGCACTGACTGCCCTGGCAGGTCACCATCGATTCCTGCACGCAGCTCAATTGGCCGTCCACCTTCAGGCCTTCAACGGTCACCACGTGAAAACCGTCAAGCTGGTAGACGTACTGAATGCACGAGGTCACATTGCGGTATGCGATCTTCCCGCCGCTCGGTTGGCCGATCAGCACGCAGCAGGAGCCGCAGTCGCCTTCGGCGCACACCACCTTCGTGCCAACCAGTTGCCGGTCGTAACGCAGGAAGTCAGAAAGCGATTGAAACAGCCGGTCGCCCCGAATTTCTTCACGCCGGCCGTTGATGTAGATGATGACGAAATCGCGCATGATGAAATGCAATCAACTCTCAGGGACTGCGAACCGCTTGAGTATATCGCAAGCCCGTGGGCGGGTCTAAGAATTTCTGGACGCAATTCCCGCCGATTCAACGCAACAGGGACGGCCCTAAGGACCGTCCCTGAGCGATTGATTCAAACTGCGGAAAGCGGATTACATCCCGCCGCCCTGTCCGCCGCCCTGCATCTGCATCTGGAACTGGATCACAGCGGCCGTAATGCTCTTTACCAGTTGCGTGGGGACGAACGTATCGACGCGGATGGCGCCCTCTTCCGTGCCGATGCTCATGCCGATCGGCGGCTGATTCGGCGGCAGGTTGATCGGCAAATTCATGCCCATCGCGCTGGCGTACTTCAGGCCCGTCGTGATGAGGTTGTCGACCGCGAAGTACGCGACCATGACACGCTTCTTCGGCAGCTCAGCCGACACCGCGGTGACGGTGTCGGACTTGGCCAGTGCCGTGTCCTTGGTCTTGGCGGCGGTGATCAACTGCTGCACGATTTCATCCGCTGCGGCAATGCTGATCACGCGGGTTTGATCGTCGATCGCACCGCTCAGCACCTTCACGCCGTCCGGGCCGTACATCATCTTCATCATCTGCTGCATCTGGGCGGCCTGCGGGTTGTTCGGATCACCGGCGAACTCGGACTTGATCTCGTCGAGCGCCACGCCGTCAACGGTCTTGCTGGCGGCAGTGAACGTCACCTTCTGCTGAACCGATTCACTCTGGAACAGGTTCATCAGTTCCTGCTGGGTTTCGGTCATGGTCTTCTGAGCGTCGCCGATCGCCTTGGAATCGCCGGACACGGTTTCGATGAACTGGATGATCGAATCCTGCCCGAGGTTGCCCGACGGAGCGAGCATTCCGAACGACCCGCTCTTGGTGGCGGCCGTCATCTTCTTGAACGACTCGAGGTACTTGATCGCCGGCTTGGCGTCGTCGCCGAGCGCGGTCAGGTCCTTCATGATCGGGTTGACGGCATCGTCGATCAGCTGGACGGACACTTCCGGCGTGGCCACGGCACCGCCGAAGAAGATGTACTTGGAGTTCGGAATGCCGGCCAGCATCGAGTCGTCGCTGTTGACGAACTTCTTGATGATCGATTCGCCGTACGTGCCGGGCTGGAATTCGGTCATCAACGTGCCGCTGATGCCGGTGGGCGTGAACGAAACGCCGTACGTCACGCTGCTGGCGTCTTCAAGATAGCGCTGGGCGATCGTGAGAAACTGGCTGACGACCGACTTGGCGATCGGAATGTATTTTTCGCGCTCGCCCTGCAGTCCGGCGGCGACCTTGTCGAGCATCTCGTCGCGATTGTTCTTCAGTTCCGGGAGGAGCTTCGCACGGAGAGCGACCATATTCACGTAGACGATCGCGTCTTTGCTCGACAGTTCCTTGGCGGTGAGGCCCTTCAGCTTCACCCCGGCGGCCGGCTTCTTGCCAAGTACTTCTTTGCTCGGGCTGACCGCGGCATACTTGCCCCACGGGGTGACGTACGAAGCGTCGGTTTCGTTGGGGAACTTCACTTCGGTAAGATCGCCTTCAGTCTTGGCGTCGGCGAAATTGCCAGTGAAGGCCTTGTAATCGCTCACTGGAATGAGCAGCACGAGCGAGTGGTCGTCGTCCACGCCGCTGACGGCCGGGTCCATGAAGACGAACGCGAGTTCGCCCTTCTCATCGAGACCGTTTTGGATGTTCAAGTGCTTCTTCAAGGCGGCGAGCGGATCGCCGAGTTCCGGCATGAGCTGATCGACGCCGAGCTCTTTGAAGAACGCCCCGAGCTTGCCGCTGGTTTCCGCCAGGTTCTTCACCTTGATGACCACGAGCGAGCTCTCAGGCACCTGCTCGAGCACTTGGGCGGCGGCCCATTGCGTCATCGCAATGATAAGAGTCAAAGCGACAACTATTTTTCGAGTAACAACCATGAAAGCTCCTTCACCAAAATTCGAAATGTTCAAGCCGACCACGAGTCGCGCCCGGTAACGCGACATATTAGCCTAGACCGTTTAGGAATAAAGGGGTTAGGAGATTTTAACGTACTTATAGTCTCAGCCTACAGCGAGACAGCCCGCTCGACTTCGTTGAATGACGAAACACCTTCGGCGACCAGGGCATATCCATTCTGCTGAAGGTTGACGAAGTTCATGTCAAGCAGGGCGCGCTGGATGTCCGGCAGGTTCGGGCTGCGCATCACGATGTCGCGCATTGCTTCGTTCATGTTGAGCAGTTCGAAGACACACCGCCGGCCGAGAAATCCGGTGCCGAGGCATTGTGGACATCCGACGGGCTCGTAGATCCGGCTGACGTCGCCGACGGCCGCCATCTTTGCCGCCTGCACGGGCGTGGCGCGAACGGCGCGCTTGCAGGCCGGGCAGAGCTTGCGAACCAGTCGCTGGGCAAGAATCACCTGTACGCCCGACGCCGCCAAATACGGCTCGACACCGAGATCGAGCAGGCGGAACAGCGCGCCCACCGTGTCGCGAGAGTGGAGCGTGGAAAACACCAGGTGACCGGTGACCGCTGCCTGCATGGCGGTTTTGGCCGTCTCACCGTCGCGGATTTCGCCGACCAGGATCGCATCAGGATCTTGCCGAAGCACCGACTTCAGCAGCATGGAGAAGGTGTTGTCTTCGGTTACGGGGATCTGTGTCACGCCGTCGATCTGAATTTCGACCGGGTCTTCGATCGTGACGATGTTGCGCTCGCCGGAGTCCATCGAGCGGACGACCGCGTACAGCGTGGTGGTTTTGCCCGAGCCGGTGGGTCCGCAGACGAGGATGGAGCCGGCCTCGTTCTGGATCGCGTCCTGCACGGTCGTGAACATCGCCTTGGGCATTTCAAGATTCCACAGATACTGCGGCGCGCCGGCAGTATCGAGAACGCGAATGACCAGTTTCTGTCCGAACACCGCCGGTGCAAAACTTACGCGGTAATCGACCCTCCGATCGGGCAGCTTGACCGTGAAGTGCCCTTCCTGAACCGTGCCGCGCTGCGCGATGTCGATATCGCACAGGATCTTCACGATCGCCGTCAGCTTCGAGCCGAACTCCTTTGCCACCCGCAGCAGCTCGACCATGTTGCCGTCGACGCGCGTGCGGATCTGGTAGTCGTCGTTCTTCGGCTCGATGTGAATGTCCGACGCGCGGCTGCGGAAGCAGACGAGCAGCACATTTCGCAGGATGTCTACGATGTCCGGCGGCGCGCCAGGCTTGCGAGGCTGAGCGACTCGGCCGGCGTGCACGAGCTGGTTGCGCGCGTTCAGCAGGTTGATGTCGGTCTCCTGAACGCCCCGGTCGGCCAAGCTGGCGGCGAGCTTTTGCAAATGCACGACCGGGTCGAGCTCAACCTGTACTGCCTCATCAACGATCTCTTCGAGCTCTGCCTCCTCCACTTCTGGCTCGGGCAGGAAAATCTTGATCGTTGTCTGGCCGATGATGACCACGTCAGCGGTTTTGAGGATCACCTTTTTGACGGGGTTACCATTGAGCAGTGTACCATTGCGGGAGTTTAGATCGGTCAGCCGCAGGCCCTGATCAGTCATCTCGACGACGCAGTGAAAGCGGCTGGCGCGTTCGTCGTCGATGACGATTTGGTTGTCCGCATGCCGGCCGATCGTGATCGGCCGCTTGCCGACCGGTACCCGGCGACGCGACGTGCCTTCGGAGATTTCGAGTTCGGGAATATCCATCGAGCGAACCGGCCCCATTCAATCTTACGCAGGCATTTCCACTTTCGGAAACAGCACCTGCCCCGTGCCGAGCTTGTGATCGGCCGGCAGCGGCGTGCCGAGCAGTTCGCCGATCGTCTTGCCGGTGATGTTGACGCCGAGTTGAGCCAGACCGGCGGCCGCCTTCTCCGGAAGGATCGGCAGCAGGCCGACGAGTGCCTGGTAGATCGCTTGTGCCGCAAGATTCAGCACCGTTCCCTTGCGCGATGCCTGCGCGGCGTCCTTCATCTTGAAGGGTTGCGTCTTATCGATGTAGCCGTTCGCCACGCGGGCGAGCTCGATCGGCAGCATCGCACACTGCTGGAGATCGAGATTGAGATACGCGTGCTCCAGAGAGGCGCCGAAGCCCTTGAGCGCGTCGATCAAACTCGCGTCTTCCGGTCCCGCATCGCCGATCGGCGGCACGGTGCCGGTTTGCTTGGTCATGTTCAGCACACGGTTGAGCAGGTTGCCGACAACGTTGCCGAGCTCCGTGTACGTGCGAACGAATTCCGCATCCGACCAATCCAGGTCCGTGCCAAAGGGCGCCGCGCGCAGCACGTAGTAGCGAAGCGCATCACGCCCAAACAGACCGATGAATTTTCGCAGCTTCTCGATGTCCACCGTGTTCCCGAGCGACTTGCTCATCTTCCGCCCCTCGGCCGTCCAGTAGCCGTGCGCATATACGCACTTGGGCAGCGGCAGATCGAGCGCAAAAAGCATCGCTGGCCAATAGACCGTGTGGAACCACAGGATGTCCTTGGCGATCAGGTGCACGTCAGCCGGCCAGAAGGTTTTGAACTTGCTGTCGTCGGCCGTGCCGTAGCCGAGGGCGCTGATGTAGTTTGTCAGCGCGTCGATCCACACGTACACCACGTGATCCGGATCGTGAGGCATTGGAATGCCCCACTTGAGCGTGGCACGGCTGATCGACAGATCGTCAACGCCCGCCTCCAGCTTGCTGAGCACTTCGTTGCGCTTGCTCTCAGGCCGAACGAAACCAGGGTTGTCTTTAATGTACTGAATGACCCGCGGCACGTACTTCGTGAGCCGGAAGAAGTAGGTCGATTCTTTGAATCGCGTCAGCGGCTTCCGGCTGATAGCGCCCTTGTACTCGTTCTTCTTGGCCTCAGTCTCGGTGACGAATTCTTCCTGCCCTTCGTCGTACCAGCTCTCATAGCTGCCGAGATAGATGTCATCGCTTGCGACGAGTTTGCGAACAACCTCGCTCACGGCCACCTTGTGGCGCTCGTCTGTCGTGCGGATGAAATCATCGTTACTAATGCCAAGCTCTTTCCAGAATTCTCGGAACGAGTTGCTGACGCGATCGACCAGTTCCTGCGGCGTGATGCCCTGCTCGGCCGCTGTCTTGGCCATCTTCGTGCCGTGTTCGTCGGTGCCGGTGAGGAAGTACGTCTGATCCCCGCGCAGCCGGTGATACCGCGCCAGTGTGTCGGCGACGGCGGTGGTGTAGTAGCTCCCCAAATGCGGTTCGGCATTGGGGTAATAAATCGGAGTCGTGATGTAAAAACGGTCGGCCATATCGTCGGTCATGCTACTCGATCTCAAGTGATTGAACCACGTGCGAAATTGCGCGCACGTTCGATGCGATTCGTGGTAAAGTGCGGGGCATGTTCAAGCAGGCCGAGTTCGCCGCAGCACTCACTCGCATCCGCGAGACCGCGACCGCGCGCGACGTTGCCGGCACTTGGCCCGCGACAGAACTGGCCGACCTCCACCAAGTTGGCGCGATGCGCTGGGCCATTCCCGCGCCATGGGGCGACGGCGTTCCTTCGCTCGAACTTCACACGCGCTATGAACAGATCGCCGCCGCTTCACTATCGGTCGCACTGATCCTCACTCAGCGGGATTCGGCCGTCCAGTTGATCGAGCAATCCGAAGGCTACGCCGGCCGCGAGCAACTGCTTGAATCGCTGGCCAACGATCAGGCGTTCGCCACCATCGGCATCTCGCAACTCACGACCAGCCACCAGCGCAACGGCCCTGCACTGATCGCGCGACCAGCGGACGACGGCTTCGTCCTGAACGGCCTGATCCCGTGGGCGACCGGTGCCGCCCACAGCGACTTCATTGTCGCAGGCGCCGTGCTGCCCGACCGCCGGCAGATCCTCTTCTGCCTGCCGCGCACCTTGCCCGGCGTAACCGTCGACCCGCCCGCCGCACTCGTGGCGCTTGGTTCGACCTGGACCACACAGATTCATTTGAACGAAGTCCATCTCGGCCCCGCCCACATTCTCCGCGGGCCGGCCGAGAACGTGTTGAGCAACCGGAAAAAGGGCGTGCCGTTCGGACAGGTGTTTTTGGCGCTCGGTCTTTGCCAAGCCGCCGTCGACTTGATCGCCGGGCACCGATCGGATGCGGGCGCTCGCTCGGTCGATGCATTCGAACGCGAACTCGAACAGCTTCGAAAGCGCGTGCTGTTTCTCTCCAGCCCCCAAGGCGCTCAAGAAGCCCCCGCCGCCGCCGCGGTCACTCGGGCGGATGTGAACGACCTCGCCATCCGCGCCTCCCACGCGGCCGTTGCGTTGTACAAGGGATCGGCCCTGCTCAGCAGCCATCCTGCACAGCGATTGGCCCGCGAGGCGATGTTCCTATTGGTTTGGAGTTGCCCCGGCCCGGTGATCGACTGCACGCTGGACCGTCTGCTGGAGTGCTGAGTTCTGGTCAGTCTTTCTGCTTCGCGCCCAGTTCCCTCGCGATTTCACTTTCGAGTTGATCGAGCTTGCCGAGTTCTGCCTTCTCGCCGGCCAAAACATCTGCGGCGATCATGCGGTCGATCTCGTCGTCGCCGACGGCTTCGGTGGATGATGACGACGTCAGCGCGTTGTCCTGCATTGTGTCGAGGAACAGGTCCATGCGCTCTTCAAGCGTGCTAGCCTGCGTGACGGCTTTTTCCCAGTCGGCCTGCGTTTTGGTCAGGTCCATCTCACCGAACGTGCGGCCGATCTCCTTCGCCATCAGCGACATGCTCTCGGCGAACTGCTGACTGGCCGCCGCCTGTTGCTGGATGAGCATCGCGTTCTTGATCGACAGCAACTGCCGCTCGAGCATCTTCTTAACGGTCGCCGTCTTCTTCAGCGCGCTGCGGATGAACTGGTACTGGCCCTCGTCGCCGATTTTCTTGGCCTGCTGGGCGTTCTTGATGAAATCTTCCGAAAACTTCTGCTGCTGCCGGATCGATTTTTCGATCGCGCGCACGCCCTGCCGGATTTTCATCTCCCGCTCGACCCGTCGCTCTTCTTTGCTCTTGAACAGGCCCATCAGCTAATCCTTTTTCAGTCCGCAGGCGCGAAGCATTCGCAGAACGAGATACGCCGGCAGCAGACAAACCCACATCAGCCACTCCGCTGCGTTGTTGCGATGAAGATTGCGTTCAGCAGGTTCCATCTTCGTGCTCTTCGTGACTTCGTGGTTCAAATCTCCTTCGCCGACTGCCGCTTCTTCACCGCCGCGTCGGCCTGTTCGAACGCCGCTTCCTGCTTCACCTTGCCACGGTCAACCTGGTCCCACAGGTGCATCAGTTCCTCGCCGGCTGAGCTCAGGCCCGCCGACGCGAGGGCGTCCTGGTCCGCCTGTTGGCCAACCTCGAGAATCGAGCCGAGCCGCTCCTGGTACATGTCCTGCGTAACCGAATCGTCCTCGATCCAGCCCGTGATTTTCGCCACGTCCTTATCGGTGATTTTCAGTCGGCCGAGCGCCTTGCCGCGTTCGTTGTTCTCTTTCACCATCCGCAGCCGCGCGACGGTGAGCAATTCCTTGGTTCGCAGGTTCAGTTCGCGGGAGATCATCACCTGTTCCTGCGTCTTGATTTCAAAATCCATCGCGAGCGCCTTGCGCAACTCCGGCGATTTTTCCTTCGCGCCACGGAGAAAGATTTTCTGCTTATCCGTGCCGATGGTTTCCACGCGCGTGAAGAGTTTGTCACGCTGCTTGGTGAGCATGATCTCTTCCTTGCGAAGGTCCTGCCGCGAAAGATCGCTGAGCGTCTTGCTGCGGCCGAGGATTTTGTCGAGTAGTGCCATGGGATTTTCGATTTGCGATTGCCGATTTTCGGATGAACCCAGTTAGGTCGCTTCGCGCTGTCGTTCGCGCGGCGGCTGGTCGGGCGATTTGGCCGGAGCGCTTGGCTCGCCGGTCGCTTGCGACTTCACGGAATCGTCCTGCGGCGCTGCGTTCTCCGCCTGTAACTCGTCGTACAACGCCTGCTCTTCCTCGCTGAGCGACGTCGATCCCGACGGCTGCAGCGATCCGGCCAATTCCGTATCCGCCTGCAACTGGGCGAGTACTTCCTCGGCGGCTTCTGCGTCTTTGGTGAGATCGTCGCCGTCTGGCAGCTTGGTCGACTTGCCCTGATGCACCAGTTCGAGCGTGTGCAGGTGCGTGCTCACCACGTCGATCTGCTGATTGAGCACCGACATCAACTGCTGCCGACGTGCGAGATCTTTCTTCGCCTGCAAAAGCTGCGACGTCAGCCGCCGCTTGGTGCTTTCGCTGGTGGCGGCCTTGAATTGATCCTTGAGCGCGGTCTCGTTGGCTTCCAGCGCGCCTAGATCATCGTAGGCCGAATCTCGCTTCTGCGAGAGCGACGCGCGATGCTCAGACAACAGTGCGATCTTCTTTTCGGTTTCACCCTTGCGGGAAAAGAGCGATTTGAGCGAATCAATAAACGGCATTTCAAGACCTCCCGACGCCTTGCCCAAATTCTTGGTCGACTGCACTTGCGCCGATCCTTCGCGAAAGAGCACTACGTGGCCGTCGAGGCGCTTCGCGTTCAAGCCCGGATTGGCGCGGGCGTAGTTCTTCAACTCCGCCTCGACCCATTGTAGCGGAAGCTGCGTTCGGCTGGCGATTTTCTCCGCCGTGATGCCGCCGCCCATCAGCTCCAAATGCGACGCTTTGATCTGCTCCGCCAGCCGGGTTTTTTTGAGCTCCTCAGCTTCCGGATCGAGCATGTCAACCGACGCCTTTAGCGTCGGCGGCCCAAACGCGCTCCACCCGCCCGCGTCGTTCGGCTGGGCGAGTAGCACCACGCGGTCGCTCTGTCGATCGATCTTCTCCCGCGCGCCGGCGGTAAAGCCGCTGGTCGACACAAAGATGATCGTCGTCGGCACGTTCCCCAGTGCTGGCGGGATCTTTCCCAGTTCGGCGCGAATCTGATCAGCGCCGACCGGTTCGATTTTGCCACCCGTCAGCAACGGCCGCGTCGGCGAAAGGCAAACCACCTGCAACCGCCCGACGGCCGATTTGAACAGCCACCACTTCGTCGCAAACAGCGTCGCCGACAGAGTTAACCCCGCCGGCATTCGGCCTTGCAGTTCGCGATCGGTCTTGCCGAGCTCCGCCATCACGCGTTTTAGATCGACGCCGGCGTCGTCCTTCTTCACGTCACGCGTGAACATCGTGACGGACTTGAGCCCGCGCGACGTGTCGAGCTTGAACGAATCGGTGTTCAGCAGCTTCTCGACGTGCGCAACGAAATCGCGCTCGGCCTGCTGGTGAATGGTTGGATCGGTACTGTTACTCATGGGTAATCACTTCGAAACCTTTGCGCTGTTGCTGCCCCTTGCGACGGATCGACTTCACCCACAGCGCGGTGAAGAATACGACCGTCCAGATCCAGCCGACGACCGAGAGGATGATGTACAGGCTACGCATGGTGTTTTAATCTTAGCAGATCGCCAGTCCTTAAATAGTTACGCCAGTTCGTCGATCTCCGGGCCCACGTGTTTGCCGCAGGTCGGGCAGAAGTTTGCAATCCGCGGCATCTCGGCGCGGCACTGTTCGTTCGGACAACGTCGCTGAACAGCAATGGGAGACGGCACGCGCATCATCGGTCGGCGGACCATCAGCATGTCGCGTAGGCGATCCGCCACTGCACCGCGGAGTGCCGGACCGGTGACCGCGGCGTAGCGACGCTGCATACCACCGGCGAGCATCATCGGGATGGCCCACATGGCGTTGGCGGACATCATCACTAATGCAGCGGCCAGCCAGATCGGCCGCAGACCCACGCCGCGCGGCTCGCGAACCGGCGGCAGGCCCTGCGGGATCGCGAGTTCGTTGAACGCACGCACCGCGTTGCGAACCTTGCTCGCATGAGCTAGTAGTTGAAACCAGTGCAGCGTGTACGCGGTCAGCAATCCGGTCGACCAGATCGTGAACAGTTCGTTCGCAGCGATCGGCCCGATCCTCGGCCAGCCGCGGCCAAAGTGGTATGTCGAAGCGATCAAGTCGCGAACCGAAAATCCGACTTGGCTGAAGATAATCCCGAACGCAATCACCACGGCCGATGCGATCCACACCGGCCCGTACGAGAGAATAGGATTGATCTTCACCCGCTCCGCCGCCGCGACGAGTTGGGAGGTGTCCGGAGCCCCACTGCGCAGTCGCATCCACTCGGCCAGGTGCAGGAACTGCGACCGCTCCGTCGCGATCAGCCCGCGCAAGCCGCGCGGCCACACCAGCAGCGGGCCGATCCCGAACGTCACCGTCGACCATAGCAACGTCTTGAGAAAACTCCACGACGCCCGCGTGCCCAAGTGCCGGCTGAAGCTGTTGAGCAGCGCGCCGGCCAGGTAGTCCGGTTCTTCGTTGATCAGAGATTGTGCGTTGATCGCGCTCATCGAGTTCGGTTGGATTCCTTAAGCCCACATCCGCTTCTGTATCGGCCGGCGTATTTGCCACTTGGCTGGCTGTGCTTCCAGCACCGCGCCGCAGCAGCGGCAGAACCGCGCGGCCGGCGGATTGAAATTTCGACACGTTTCGCGCGAGCAACGCACCTGCCCCGGACGCGAAGTGAATCGCTCCTTCATCACCCTCGCCAGCCGCGGCGGGACGGCAGGTTTTGCGAGGCCGACAATCGCGCGGATTATCGTGACGCCGATCCATCCGATGAAAAGGAACGCCGTCACGAAGATGACGACAATCGCGATAAAGATGCCAGCGACAACACTCATTGCTTATCACTCCAGACACTTTTCGTGGCCCACCGAAGCGAGCCACACCGACGAAGACATTCCTTTATAGCTTTCCAGCGACCGGGGCTGCGCCGCCTGCGATCGTTGATCCACAGAAGATGCAGAAGCGATCGTTCGGGTCGGGATATCCGCCGCATTGCGTGCATCGGCGAACCGTCGCAACGAGTTGCAAGCCGCAGTGCATGCAGAACTGATCGGTCGGGTCGACATTCTGGCGACAGTTGGGGCACGCGGTGCGGGCGCCCAACATCGCCGGCGCGCCGAAGCCCGTAGCGAACGTATGCGGTTTGGGCAGCGGAGGAGGACCAGACAGCTTGATCGCTTCTGCAAACTCCGCGGCGCTGGCGAATCGCTTTTCGAGTCTTGCGTATGATCGCCGAAATGCGTCATCTAGCTTTTTCGGAACGGCCGGAACCAGATCGCTGGGCACTTCGGTTCCCGCGGGTTTTTCGCCGGTCAGCATTTCGTAGAGGATTACGCCGCACGCGTACAAGTCTGCCCTGCCGGTGATTTCGCCGCCTGATCGCTGCTCAGGTGCCATGTAATCGAGCGTGCCCGCGATATCTTGGCCGGCCTTGTCGTTCAGGCTCTGCGAATAGGCGATCGATCCAACGATCGTGCTGTTGGCCGCTTGGCCGAGGCCGAAGTCGGTGACTTTCACCACGCCCTCGGCCGAGTAGCCGTCGGTTTTGGCGCGGTCGTGGATGAGGATGTTTTCGGGCTTCACGTCGCGATGCACCACACCGCGCTCGTGCGCGTAGCCGAGGCCGGCGAGCACCTGCCGTAGGATCGCCACCGCGTCGGCCGGCGTGAGCGACCGCGACGCGATCAGCGTCCGCAGGCTCGTGCCCGGCACGTATTCCATCGCCAGGTACGGCGTTTCCGCGAACGGATCGAACCCGATCGCGCGAACGATATTCGGATGCGCCAGCCCGTGAACGGCCACGCCCTCGCGCTGCAGTTCGCGCACGTACTGCGGATCGGTCGGGATCTTGATCGCGACGAGCTGGTCGACCCAGACGTGGTGATGCGCCCGCCACACCTCGCCAAAGGCGCCGCGGCCGACCGGCTGGTCGAGCACGTACTCGCTGATTCGCTGATTGGGTTGAGCCATACTGAACTCACTTTTGAGAGTCACGCGAACCGTTCGGCGATCCAGTCGCACATCAGCAGATTGTAGACGCCCGCCAGCACCACGCCGACGGCAAAAAACGTCCAGCCTGCTCCGCCGCTCACGCTGAAGTGGAACATCCACGCCAGCCCGGCGGCTTCCAGCAACGTCAGCAGCAAGACGAACACTCCGCTGGCAAGGTTGCTGTCCATCTTCGCCACCCGCTGCACGAGGAAGAAGATCAGCCAGGGGATGGCTGTGACCAGCGCGATCCACCCAACGATCCGCCCCGCGCCAGCGGTGACGTTCGATCGCTCGGCCGGATCCATCTGGTACCAGGCGAAGCCCGCGGCAAACACCGCAAGCACCACCGCACCTGTCACGAGTTTTCCAACCACTGACTTCAGAAATTCCACAAGTGAAAGTGTACGACCCCGGCAGCCGGGGTCTAGCGCGATCGGGCGGTAGTGAAAATATGTCGCCATTTATAACGCCTCTGAAAATCAGAAACCGATGCTTCCTTTTGCAAGTAAAGTGGTCACAAACCTGGAGTTGTCGACCGATCGACCGGCCGCCATGGGTGGTTAATGCACCCATCCAGCCCGCCAGATTCCCCCAGATTTCGCGACATTCGACCCATAACCGGGTAATTCCGTCGCGAATTCCGGTCCGGCTTGCTCCGGTCGGCTCGATCACGCATGATGCCCCTCCCGATGTATCGCCCCAGTAAAAACGTCAAGCGGTTCGACTTTGCGCCCGGCCGAGGTGTCGCCGGAAAGTATCGCATTGAAAGCCTCCTCGGCAGCGGCTGGGAGGGCGAGGTGTATGTCATCGTCGAACGCAACACCGGCATCCGCCGCGCCGCGAAATTTTACTACCCGCATCGCGACCCGACGGGGAAGGCGGCCATCAGTTACGCCCGCAAGTTGGACGCATTGCGTCATTGCCCGATCCTCCTGCAATACCACCACCAGGAAATCGCGGTGGTGAAGAAAAGGAAAGTCGTCGTCGTGATCAGCGAACTGGTGGAAGGCGTGAAGCTCAGCCAGTTCCTTGAGCGCCAGCCGCGACATCGGCTCAGCACGTTCGAAGCGCTGCACGTGCTCTACACGCTCGTGCGAGGCATCGCCCCGATCCACGCCCGCGGCGAATACCACGGCGACATTCATGACGAGAACATCATGATCCGCCGCGGCGGCATCGGGTTCGACGTGAAACTGCTCGACTTCTTCGACCTGGGCAAACCCACCTCCGCCAAAATCCGCAAAGACGTGCTCAACCTGATCGAAGTCTTCCACACCATCGTCGGCGGGCGCGACGCGTACGCGAAACAGCCGAAGGTGGTGAAGGACATCATCCGCGGGTTGAAGGACTCGCTGATCCTCAAGCGATTTCGATCGGCAGGCGACATCCAGCGTCATTTGGAAAATCTGACCTGGGAATGAGCGTCGCCGCCGGCGTTTTTTCATCTCGCCGCATCTCCAAATCACGTAACTCACGGCCCGGCCATACATTGGCCGGAAAACGCAAGGTGCGCCAAGGTACGTTTAGGTGCGTTTAGGTGCGCAAAGGTGCGCAAAAAAGGTACCGAAAGGGACGAGGCACCTGCACCGTAACCGTACCTGATATTCAATTGTCAAAGAGCACTCCGGCTCCCTCGCCCCAGCGTGGAGAGGGACCAGAGGTCATTCGCTTCCGCAAAATGACCGTTCAATCTATACCGCCGCCGATGGAAAAAGTCGGCCAAAATCTCGAGAAATCGGCCGATTTTTGACGATTCTCATAAACTCAGGGCCGGCCGGTGATTGCGTGCTGCGAAAGCACGCAGCCGCACTCAGGCCGGGTATGATCGCCCCGCCGCATGCACGTCCCCACTCACATTCTCTCCGGCTGGTGCGTCGCCAACTGCTTCCGCCTCTCGCCGCGCGAGCGACTGCTGGCGATGATCGCCGCCGCGGTCCCCGACGTGGACGGCCTTGGCATCGTCGCGTGGGTCTTCAACCGCGACCTCGGCCAGAAGCTGTACTGGGACTACCACCACTTCGCCGGCCACAACATTTTCTTCGGCCTGCTCGCCTGCGGCGTTCTCGCGATGTTCGCGCAGCGCAAACCCGCCACGTTCCTCGTCTGCCTTGGCGTGTTCCACCTGCACCTGCTAATGGACTATTTCGGCTCCGGCGAAGGGTGGAAGATCCACTACTTCTGGCCGGTGTCGCACATCGGTTTCAGCACGGAATGGGTCTGGCCGCTCGACAGCTGGCAAAACCGAGTGGCGGCCGGCGTGCTACTCGCGTGGACGATTGCGATCGCGTATTTTCAGAAGCGCACACCGGTGGAAGTGATCGCGCCGAGACTCGATGAACGGCTGGTACAGCGAACTCGGTAAAGGCGCATTGCCAAAATGGGGCAGCATGCGAATCGTCGCAATCATCGTTTGGACCGTTCTCGCCGCTGTCGGGTGGATTGCGACAGTAGTGACTGTCACTCTGTTCGGGCAAGCGATGATCATGCCATGGGTACGTCAGTTCGGCATAACTAGGTTCATGTTCGCAGTATTCGGTCTCGGTCCAATCGCGGCGGCAACGTTGGCCGGCACGTTGGCGCTGCGTGGATGGCTGCCGGGTACGCGTGGTCCGCGCAGAAAACTAGAGGGCTTTGACGTCTTTCCGCAAACGAGGACCGAAGCAAAGGATTCAAATGCCTGACGCTCCTTTCGACATCGCTCGCGCCCACCGCTGGTTTGCGGTGGAGTGCAATAACCTCGCTTGGGGCTGGGTCGAATCACCGAACCGTTCGGCAGTTGATGCGGACCGGATGATCCACACCGCTCATGCCGCGTGTTTTCATTGGTTGAACGCGGGCGATTTGCTAAATCACCTGCGGGCACAGGTTCTGCTAGTGACGGTGTACGCTACGGCGGGCCTGGCCGAACCAGCAGTGCGGCATGCGGAGCGGTGCCTGACGCTTAGCGTGAAGCCGGTGAGAAGCAGACGGCGTTTGATCGGGCGACCGTCCACGGCTGCGCAGCGATGGCGTATCGGCTGGCGGGTCGCGCGGACGAGGCGTGGCAGCACTACCAGCTCGCTCTGGCGGCGACGGTGAAATTCACCGATGCGTCGGATCGGGCCACATTTGATCGACTGTATCCTGCACCCTGACGAAGTGTATGCCCCTCGAACAACACCTCATCCGCGATTCCACCGGCCAATACGAGCGTACCGCGTGGCTGCTGCGCGGGCCGAGCGATCGGCCCCACCGGCTCTGTATTTTCCTCGACGCCGAGCATTACCTGCGCGATATGGACGCCTCGCCGATCCTGATCGACCTGCAGGCCCGCGGCGAGATTCCCCCCGTGACCTGCGTCTTCATCTCGCACGCCAGCGGCGCAGCGCGGCATGAAGACCTCACCTGGAACGACCGCTACACCCGGTTCATCGGCGAAGACGTCGTGCAATGGGCGAATCAGCACCAACCGAACCTCCGATCGAGCGACAACGTCATCTGCGGCCTCAGCCTCAGCGGCCTCGCGGGCGCACACGTCGCACTGAAGTATCCCCAGACGTTCGCCTATTCGCTTTGCCAGTCAGCATCGTTTTGGTGGAAGAACGCGTGGCTGATGGAACAGTTCCAGGCACTCGGGCCGACCCGCACGCGGTTCTGGCTGAGCGTGGGGACAGAGGAAACCGCCGTCGGCGTTTCGCACCCGCCTAGCGGGCTGCGGCAGGACATGTCGCAAATCGAAGGCGTGGAAAATGCCGCCCGGCAGTTGAAAGCGATCGGCGCGGCCGTGCACTATCACCTGTTTACCGGCGGGCATGCGATTGCGCCTTGGAAAGCCGAACTTCCCGATGCCTTCCGCTGGTTACTCGACCAGGCCTAGCCCATTCGCCCTCTTTGACATCGTTCGTCTATTTTTGTTGATTTCTTGCTGGAATTTCGAAACACACACGTCATGATGTGTTCCTCACCGAAACCAGGCAGACAACGAGGAAACACATGAGCGCAGGGCACCGGCGGGCCGTAAAGCGTCGTATCTCGATCGTTGAAAATCTTGAACAGCGCACGCTCTTCGCAGCGGGCGTTCCCATGCCCGATCACGTCGTCATCGTGATCGAAGAAAACAAGGCCGCCAGTTCGATCATCGGCTCGGCCAGCGCGCCGTACATCAACTCGCTCGCGGCCGGCGGTGCGAACTTCACGCAGTCGTACGCGATCGAACACCCCAGCCAGCCAAACTATCTTGATCTGTTCAGCGGATCGAACCAAGGCAACACCAACGACAGCATTCCCGTCGGCGTTCCGTTTACGAGCGCGAACCTCGGCGCGTTGCTGCTGGCCAAGGGTTTAAGCTTCGCGGGGTATTCCGAGTCGCTGCCCGGTACAGGCCTGACTGACGACAGCACGGTGGCCGGCGGATATCGACGCAAGCACAACCCGTGGGTGAACTGGACGAACACCACGCCGGGCACCAATCAACTGCCCACGAGCGTCAATCGTGACTTCTCGGCATTCCCCACCGATTTCGCACAATTGCCGACGGTGAGTTTCGTCATTCCAACGCAGTACAACGACATGCACGATGACAGGCCGAACGATGGCTTGAACGCAATCCAGGCCGGCGACGCGTGGCTGAAGGCGAACCTTGACGCGTACGCGCAGTGGGCCAAAACGCACAACAGCCTGCTGATCGTGACGTTCGACGAAGACGATTCGAGCCACAACAACCAGATCAGCACCGTCTTTTTCGGCCAGCCCGTTCGCACCGGCACATACAGCGAGACGATCAACCACTTCGGCGTTCTGCGGACGATCGAGGACATGTACAACCTCGGCTACGCCGGCGCCAGCGCCACGAAGACGCCGATTACCGACGCGTGGACGACCAGCCCCGTCACCACCAAGCTGGTGGCCGCCGGCAGCACGTGGAAGTATCTCGACACCGGAGTGAGCCTCGACACGGTCAACTGGAAATCGACCGGCTACGTCGACACCGGCTGGAAATCCGGTCCGGGGGAGTTGGGTTACGGCGATGGCGATGAAAAAACCACTGTCAGCTACGGCACGAACGCCAGTGCCAAATTTACGACAACTTACTTCCGCGATTCGTTCAATGTGGCAGACGTAACGGCGGTCGGACCGTTGACCATGCTTCTCAAGCGCGACGACGGCGCGGTGGTCTATCTCAACGGCACGGAGGTCGTCCGCAGCAACATGCCTACGACCGCCATCACGTCGTCAACTTTCGCCTCCACGGTGATTGGCGGCACGGCGGAGTCGACCTTCTATTCGTACACGATCAGCCCCTCGCTCCTGGTCAATGGCACGAACACGCTCGCGGTGGAAGTGCATCAATCCGACCTGACCAGCAGCGACATCAGCTTCGACCTGGAACTGAGCTACACGGCGCCAGTCCCCAATGTTGCGCCGACGATCACGTCAATCTCCGATTCGCCCGACCCCGTGGCGCCGGGCGGCAACGTGACACTCACCGCCAACGGCGCCGCCGACAGCGATGGATCGGTCGCGAGCGTCGCCTTCTACCGCGAAACCAACGGCACGGCCGGCCTGCAGATCGGGTCGGACCTGCTGATCGGCACCGATACCAGCAGCACCGGCGGATACACCGCGACATTTTCCACCGCGGGACTGGCCGCTGCGACATACACGTATTACGGCATCGTGACCGACAACAAAGGCGCGGTAAGCCCGGTCGTCTCAACGACCCACACGGTGAACGCCGCCAACGCCGTGCCGACGATGACCTCGCTCACCGATTCGTCGGACCCCGTGTCGGCCGGCACCACGATCACCCTGACCGCCAACGGCGTGGCTGACAGCGACGGCACCGTCGCCAGCGTCAAGTTCTATCGCGAAACCAATGGCACCTACGGCCTGCAGACGGCGACCGATCTGCTCGTCGGCACCGATACCAGCAGCACCGGCGGCTGGACGGCGGCCGTCTCCACCGCCGGGCTGGCCGCCACCACTTACACATATTATGCGATCGCAACCGACAATCTCGGGGCGGTGAGCACGGTGCGATGGCAAGACAACACGGTTGCGCAAAATCTTCTCCCGGCGGGCAGCACGTGGAAGTATCTCGACACGGGTGTGAGCCTCGACGCGGTGAACTGGAAGACGACCGCGTACGTCGATACCGCATGGAAGAACGGCGCAGCCCAGCTCGGCTACGGCGACGGCGACGAGAACACCGTCGTCAGCTACGGGGCCGATCCCAATAACAAATACGTCACCACCTACTTCCGCGATTCGTTCACACTTTCGAACACGTCGGGCATCAACGCGCTTACGCTGCGGCTGCTGCGCGACGACGGCGCGGTGGTGTATCTCAACGGCAGTGAGGTCGTTCGCAGTAACATGCCCACGGGCAACATCACTTCAGCTACGTTCGCATCAGGCACGATTCCGGCAGCGGACGAGACGAAGTTCTTCAGCTTTACGGTCAACCCGGCGTTGCTGGTGGTCGGCACGAACGAGATCGCAGTCGAAGTGCACCAATCGAACCTGACGAGCGCGGATGTGAGTTTTGATCTGCAGTTGCTGGGCACGACCAACACGCCGCCGACGATCAAATCGCTGAGCGACACGCCCGATCCCCTGACGGCCGGCGGCAACGTAACGCTGACGGCCAACACCGTCGCCGACAGCGGCGGAAGCGTCGCCTTCGTGAGGTTCTACCGCGAAACCAACGGCACGGCGGGGTTCCAGGCGAACGATCTGCTCCTCGGTACCGATACCAGCAGTACCGGCGGCTACACATTCGCGTTCAGTACAACGGGTCTGTCGGCGGGAACGTACACGTACTACGCACAGGTGACTGACAACCGCGGCGCGGTGAGCAGCGTTGTTTCGACCACCAACACGGTGAATGCCGCCGCACTGGCCGCGACCGCCACGAGCACCTCGACGACGCCGACGGCGACCACGCGCTCGCTGCGATCGCATCACTGGCTGAAAGATCTGTGGAGCAAGAAGCGGATCTCGGCAGATCTGATCGAGAGTTTGGCGTAGAACGAATGATTTGGGCGGACAGCGCTACCGGCGCGACTTCCGCTCTGGCGAGTCGTGCCCGTCATCGATCACCGGCCCGCGCGGGTCTTCCGGCCAGGCGGGCATGCTCGTGGGCTTCACACGAACTTCAGGCGGCACCGGCTCGTGCTGACGGATGCGGAACAGCAGCAGCCGCGCGATGGGCTCTGATCCGAATAACCCTACGTTAATCCGACAGAAGCAAAGTCGCTCGGCCCGGCGATCGAGCGTGATGCCGATTTCCGTGCCGCGGTCGTCGCGAAGCACCATGTACTGCTTGCCGGGGGCTTCCTGCTTTTCGCTGATGATCGTCAGCTCCATGTCGATCGCGGTTTGATGAACCGCGTCAATCAACTCCGGCAGACGGATCATCTCGGCCGAATCGAGCTTACCAAGGTGATAGACATCGGCCCCGGTGGAAACGGCAGTGGCGGCGATGCCGGCGACTGATCCAGCGGTGGCGAGGGTTGCGGCGGCGCAGCCGGTCATGGCGAACAGCATGCCGAGCAGGCCGATCGTCGTAAGGCAGCGGACAGCAATGGCTCGGGTTTCCCGAATCATTCGCAAGGTGATACCGGCGCAGGCCGCCTCAGGGCATTGGTGCAACCCTGAGGCCGGTATGGGGGATCATTCTACGGCCGAGGCCGCCTCCTTCGGATATCGGCGAATGACGGCCAGACGGAATATCACGGGATAGACAATCAACTCCATGATGAAGCTGATCGCCAGCCCGCCGATCATCGGGGCGGCGAGGCGGCGCATGACATCCGCGCCGGTGCCAGTGGCCCACAGCAGCGGCACCAGGCCGATGAACGCGGCGGCGACGGTCATCATCTTCGGGCGGATGCGCTTGACCGCGCCGTCGTGGATCGCGTGCAGTAGATCGGCACGCGTGTGCAGCCGGCCTTCCTTACGAAAACGCTCGTAGCTTGCATCGAGATACAGCAACATCACGATGCCCGTCTCCGCATCCAGCCCCGCGAGCGCAATGATACCGATCACCACCGCGAGGCTGAGGTTGTAGCCCAGCACCCACAGGAACCAGAACGCGCCGATGAGACTGAACGGAACGGCCAGCATCACCACCGCCACGCGGAACCAGCTTTGCGTGCCGGCGTACAGCAGCAGGATGATGATCACAAACGCCAACGCACCGGCCGCGTAGAGGCGCGGGAGCGTCTTCTCCCAAAACTCAAAGCTGCCGGAGAACACCACCGTGTATCCCGGCGGCAGCTTAAGGCTCTTGGTGACTGTTTCCCGCGCGTCTTTGATGTAGCTGCCCAGATCGCGGCCCGCCACGTCAACGTAAATCCAGGCCGTTCGCTGCGCGTTTTCGCTGCGGATCATTGGCGGGCCGGGGTTGATGCGGATATCCGCCACCTGCCCTAGCGGAATTTGCGCGCCCTTGGGCGTGGCGATCAGAATGCTCTTCATCTTTTCCGGATCGTCGCGCAGCTCGCGGGCATAACGCACGTTGAGCGGGAAACGCTTAAGGCCTTCCACGGTCGTCGTCACGTTCATGCCGCCCACGGCGGTTTGGATGACGTCCTGCACGTCGCCAACGGTGAGGCCGTAACGGGCGGCGTCTTCGCGGCGAACGTCGACATCGAGGTAATACCCGCCGACGGTTCGCTCGGCATACGCGCTTAGCGTGCCCGGGACGTTGCGAACCGCGAGGGCTGCCTGCTCGGCGAGTTTGCCGAGCGTTTCCAAATCGTCGCCCATGATCTTGATACCCACCGGCGTTTTGATTCCGGTCGACAGCATGTTCAGCCGATTCTCAATCGGGTACGGCCATGCGTTGGAAATACCCGGCAGCTTCACCACGTCGTTCAATCCCGGGTGGTACGTGCCGTCCGGATCGGTCCAGCCGAACTTCAATTCGGGAACAGTGATCGGCCGGCTCTCGGGCCAGAACGTTTTGGTGAACGGCGCCTTCAGCCAACCTGGCCAACTGCTGAAGAAGAACGCGACCGGCCGCTGCCGCCACTCGGTGCGGTCGGGCTTGAGTTGCAGGACGGTTTCCATCATCGACAGTGGCGCCGGATCGGTCGCCGTCTCGGCTCGGCCGATCTTGCCGTGCACGGTCATCACCTCGGGGAACGTCGCGATCAGCTTATCCGTCTGCTGCAGCAACTGCTTGCTGGTAGTGATGCTGATGCTCGGGTCGGTCGTGGGCATGTAGAGCAGGTCGCCCTCATCCAGCGGCGGCATGAACTCTGTGCCGATGTGCGTCATCGGGTACCACGTGCTGGCCAGCGCGATGACCGCGATGAAGATCACCAGCAGCGGATGCCGCATCGAAGCCTGGAAGAACGGCTCGTAAATCTTCTGCAGCACCCAACTGATCGGGCTGCGGTCTTCGTGAATAATCTTCTGCGGCACGAGCAACATGCCCGCCAGCACGGCCCAGCCGCCGGCGATCCACCAGCGGTAGGCGAAGAGATCGTCTGACTTGCCCGCGAACAGCAGAATGGCCGCAGCCGGCACGAACATCGCCGCCAGGGTGATCAGCAGGTTCGCTTTCCAGCCCCACTTCTTCGGCAGCACGCGCGGCGTGATGAAGTAGTACATCAGCACCGGAATGATCGTGACGGACAGCACCGACGCCGCCGCCATTGCGAAGGTTTTGGTAAACGCGAGCGGCTTGAAGAGTCGACCGCTTTCGCCGCCGAGCACGAACACCGGCAGGAAGCTGACGGTGATGATCAGCAGTGAGAAAAACAGACTCGGCCCGACTTCAGACGCAGCCTCCAGTATCACCTGCATGCGCGGCGTGGCGGGCAAGCCCGAATGCACGCGCTCTTCCTCGCGATCCAAATGCTTGTGCGCATTTTCCACCATCACGATGGCCGAATCGACCACCACGCCGATGGCGATCGCAATGCCGCCCAGGCTCATGATGTTCGCGTTGATCCCGAGCACGTGCATCATCAGCAGGCTGACCAGCACGCTCGACGGCACCACGAAAACGGCCACCAACTCGCTGCGGGCGTGCAGCAGGAACAGGATGCAGACGAGCCCCACCACCACGATTTCTTCGATCAGCGTGTGGCTGAGCGTGTGGATCGACCGCTGGATGAGTTCTGAGCGATCGTACGTGGTCTTGATCATCACACCAGCAGGCAGGCCCTTCTCCAACTCGGCCAGCTTGGCCTTGGCGTCTTGAATGACCTGGTACGCGTTTTCACCAAACCGCGCAATGATCACGCCGCCGACAGCTTCGCCTTCTCCGTTGTATTCGCTCACGCCGCGTCGCATGTCGCCGCCGATTTGCAGGCTGGCGATCTGTTCGAGCGTGATGGGCACGCCCTTTTCGGTCGTACCGACGACGACTTTCTGAAGATCTGACAACCCGCGCAGGTAGCCGCGACTGCGGACCATGTATTCCATTTCTGAGAGTTCAATGACCGACCCGCCGACGTCGTTATTGGAGCGTTGGATCGCCATCATGACGTCTTTCAGCGGCATGTTGTAGGCACGCAGGCGGGTCGGATCGAGTACCACTTGGTACTGCTTCACAAAGCCGCCGATAGGCGCGACCTCGCTCACGCCATCGAGCGCGGTGAGCGGGTACGTAAGGTACCAGTCCTGCAAGCTGCGGAGATCGGATAGATCCTGATTGGCCGGCATGAGCGGTTTGCCGCTGATCGGGCAGACGCCGGGCTTTTCGAACGCGCGGACAAACTTCAGTTCCGGCATGCCGACGGCATCGCCCGGCTGCGCGTACCACTTGTTCGCCTTCTCGTCGTGCCACATGCCCGTCGGATATTCCGGCGAGTAATAACCCGGATACAACACGTACTGATACACCCAGCCCACACCCGTCGCATCAGGCCCGAGCTTCGGCTGCACGCCGGCCGGCAGACGATCGCGCGCAAAATTCAGATACTCCAGCACGCGGCTGCGGGCCCAGTAGATATCCGTGCCGTCTTCAAACAGCACGTACACGAACGAAATGCCGAACATGCTGTAGCCGCGCACCACCGTGCTACCGGGCACGCTCAGCATCGCAGTCGTGAGCGGGTACGTCACCTGATCGTCGACCACCTGCGGGTTTTGCCCAGCGTAGTCGGTCACGACGATCACCTGCACGTCCGAAAGATCGGGAATCGCGTCGAGCTTGATCTGTCGCGTCGCCCAAATGCTGCCGCCGATGAGCAGTACCGTGAGCAGCAGCACAAGGAACCGATTGCGGATCGAAAATGCGATGAGTTTGGCAATCATTTAGCGGCCCTGCCCTTTGAGTTCGATCCTTCGAGTGACTTCCCCGCATTCCTTCATCGAGTTGGGGAAGAACGGATTGGCGACTAGGTCCGTGGACTGGATCCACGAGTGATTGGTCATCGTGCAACGGAGCACCACGAGTGATTTGCCCACACTCGAGCTCGGCGGCGTTTGGTCGACCAGCCGAATGACGGCCATCGCGAGACCGGCGAATTGCTTGCGTTGCTCGGCGATCGGCACGTTTACCATCGCACGGGCAGCCCGCTCGATGCCGGTGTCTTCCAGCGCGTGAGCGTCGGCCAGCAGCGCCGACACGTCGGCCGGTTCATCGATGATCTGTACTCTGCCCAGTTCTTTGGCGACGACGAGATAATCTGTCACGACCGCATCGATCTTTTTTTGCATCGCGGTATCGGTAGCCGATCGCTGACCGGCCGACGCGGGCTTGGCGGACATGTCCATGTTGGAGTTGGCCGACATGTCCATGTTCGGATCCATCGGGGCTGGCTGCGTGGCCGCGGCCGCTTGTTCCGATCGCTGCGCGAGCATCTTGCCCACGGCCTCTTGCGTGCGGCTTTCGGCGTCGATGAGGAACTCGCCGCTGGTCACCACCACGTCGCCGGCAGATAGGCCTGACAGCACCTGCACATTGCCGGCGCCATCTGACGCGCCGATGCGCACTTCCTTCGACTGAAATTTTCCTTCGCCCAGCGCGATGAACGAAAGCTGGCGGATGCCCGTATCGATCACCGCTTCACGCGGCACGACGACCGTTTCATCCGTCGCCGTCGCCGCCACTTCGGCTGACGCGTACATGCCTTCGTGCAGCACGTGATCGGTGTTGGGCACCACCACCCGCATGCGGGCCGAGCGCGACATCATGTCCAGGTGCGGATAGATGAAGCTGATCTGCCCATCGTACGTTTTGCCGGGCGCGGAGGGCGTTGAAATTGCCACCGTCTGTCCGACGCTGAGGAACGGCAGGTCCTGTTCGTACACCTGCAGCTCGGCCCACATGCTGCTGCGGTCGGCGATGCGCAGGGCCGGATCGCCCGCCTTCACGGCAGATCCGGCGACGACTTTCTTTTCCGTCACGTGGCCGCTCATCGGGCTGAGGATGGGAACTGTCTTCGGAGCCATGTCGAGCTTCGCCAGACTGTCGATCTGCGAATCCGTCAGGCCGAGGCGCGAGAGCTTGAGCTTCGTAGCACTAAAGAAGCTCTCGGCCGACGTGTCCTTGCCGCCGGCCATCTGCTTGCGGGCGGCGATCAGTTCATCCACCGCTACGCTGAGCTCCGGGCTGTAGAGATCGAAGAGCGGTTCGCCCTTCTTCATTTCCTTGCCGTCGGCGTCGGCGTAGAGCTTGTCGATCCAGCCGTTGACGCGGAGGTTCACGTCCACGTGGTTGGGTTCGGGCTCAGTGATTTCGCCGACGAGGCGGATCATCCGCATGAGCTTGCGCTGCTCCGCGACGGCCGTGCGAACGCCCATGCGCTGCACGACGGCCGGGTCGATCACGACCACGTTTGTCGCGGTCGCAGTGGTGGAGTGTGTGGCGGCGTGCGAGCCGCCGCTCAGCGGCGTAAGGGCCATGTGGCAGATCGGGCAGAAGCCGGGGTGATCCTGGATCACCTGCGGGTGCATGCTGCACGTCCAAAGCTGCTGGGCCGCGGCGTCTTTCTTCGACTCCATGGTGCTCGGCGTGGAGACGAGCCGCAGGAGCGGATCACGGAAGAACGCGCCCGCGCCAAACGCGCCGGCCAGTAGCACCAGCGCCGCTGTTCCACGGACCGCGCCGATCCGCTGATGATGAGGATTCTGTTCATTCATGGTGATGCTCCTGCATGGGTTGTTCGGTTTGATCACTCTCGCGGGGTTCCGGGAGAGGGCTCTGTTTCGTCGTGGGAGAAGGCGAAGACGTCGGCTGCGTTGCGGTTGAGGGCCGCGTGGTCGCGAGGATTTCAACATCAAAACCGGCGATCGCTTCGATGTCGGCCAGCGCCTTTTCACGCATCATGCGCGACTCGGACAACATGAGTCGGGCTTCGAGGTACATGCGTTGCGCGTCGATGAGATCGAGATAAGTTGAAGCCCCCGAGGCGTAGTTTCGCCGCGTGCTGTCGACCACGCGCTGAGAGAGAGGCAGGATGTCTTGCGAAAAGACGGCGGCCTGCCGTTCGCTGTTGCGGAGGATCGACAGCGCCGCGACCAGCCCGGCGGCGGTGTCCTGCCGCTTCGCGCGGAGCATTGCCTGGCCGGCGCCCAGGTCGGCCCGGGCCTCGGCGATCATGCCGCGGATGCGCGGCCAAACCGTCGGCAGCATCACGCCGAGTCCGACAATCTGCACTTTACTGCCGGTGATGCCGAATGACGGGTTGAAGTCGGGGATGTACTGCATGCGGGCCAAGTCGATCGCGTTCTCGCGGCCGGCAGTTTCGAGCGAGAGGGCCTGCAGTTCCGGATTGTTCTTCGCCGCGGCGGCGAAGATGGCGGCGTCATCGGCGGGCAGCGCACGCGGCGCGGGGAGTTCGGAAGAGGGTTCGAGCGGTGCGTCGGCGGGCAGGGCGAGCATCGCGTTCAGCATCGCCCGCATCTGGACCAGTTCCGCCCGCATGGAGGCTTGCTCGGTTTCCGCCAACCGCAATTCGAGGTCGGCCTTGAGCAGATCGGACTGCATCGCCCCGGCCTGCAGGCGGCTGCTGGTGGTGTCCTTGGTCATCTTCAGCAGCGAGAGGTTTTCCTCGCGGATGCGGATCTTGTCGGCCAGCAGCACGTACTCGTACCACGCCTGCAAGATGCGCTTCTGCGTGGCGAACTTGGCGGCGACGAATCGGCGGCCTGCGGCGCGGGCCATGTTGGTGGTGAGTTCGCCCGCCTTGGCGACTTTGGAGGGGAACATCAGGCTTTCGGCCGAATCGGGGGCCGCGACGATCGTGGTTTGATCGAACGATTTGATCTGCCCTTTATCGAGCATCTGCGTAAAGCCGACCGAGACGGACGAGTTGGGATACGCGCCGGCTTGGTCGATCCTCGCCACGGCGGCGGCCCATTCGAAGTACGCGGCTTCGAGCTCCGCATCCGCCAGCAGGCCGCGGTGCAGCACGTCCATCGCGGTGGGATGCTCGGGCAGATCGGGAAGCTTACGTTTCTCAAACACCTCGGCATACGGATGGCCGGCCGACTTGGCGTGGTCTTTTTCGTCCTTCGCCTCTTTGGGCGCCAGCACGCACCCGGCGAGCGTAACGCTCAGCCCAAGCAAACCGGCGGCCTTGGCGCCAGACAGGATCAAGTTTTTCATGTGACGAACCCGGATGATCGACTATGCGATTTCAACCGCGTGCCTTGTGCTATTACGCACCGGACACGCAGACAGTTCCGCGCGCGATCGAATTGTCGATCGAGCGGAAAATCGCCCGCGTCTACACCGTGAGGAGGCAGTTCTGATGGAAGAGATCAGGAAGGATAGGTACGCGCTCAGTGTCGCGATCGGCCGACGCAATTTGCACCGCCGGCGATAGCGTAACGGGCGCAATGAATGCGGCCAGATCAAACACTGCAGCGTGCGTGAAGACGGCGTCGCTGCGCTCTTGCGAAGCCTGCAGCGTCTGTCTCATCGTGTCGCAGTTGGAGCAATCATGCTTGGGAGACTTGTCGTGCTGAACCGGTGCAGGCTTGTTGGCCGTGCAGCAGTCGTGTGATTGGGACGAAGGCAAGGTCTTCGTAGATGCCTGCGTCGGCGAAAGCATGCAGCACACAAGTGGGCCCGTCAGGAAGGCGGCCAATAGCAGGCTGACGATGCTGGTGCGACGCGTTTTCATTCTCGGTGCCTGATTATAGTATCGGCCGACTGCATCAGATAGGCAAATTCCCCGAGTATTTGTACCCATTTTACGAATGTCTCGAAAACCGCCCGCCGGGTCGCTATAACCATTGCACCAATCCAAATTACAGAAGGAGCCGCGCTTGCAAACGTCCATCTCGTCGAATTCGCTCTCGCACATCATGGGAGAACTTCAGGCCGCCAATAGGGATTTCGCTAAGTCGTATCCCGGCGAATCGCACGCGCGGCAGGCTGTGCACACGGTGTACGGCGGTGCGCAAATCTTCAAGTCTGATACACCGATGAAGCTGGGCGGCGTCGCGATCAACAACATGCTGGAGTACGCGCCGGACTTTGTCACGTTCGCCAAGGTGCTCGGCCTGCGCGGGAGCGAGGCGTTGCCGAAGAAAGCATCCAAAGTTGCGGAGCTGAAAAAGAAATTCGACAAGAAGCCCGACGCCGCCAAGGCCAAGAATCCCGAGGCGTGGCTGGCGCACACAGTCTACCAGCGCGTGCTCGCCAAGCTGAAGGCCGAGCCGGTGGAGGATTTCCGCATCGACTTTGAAGACGGTTACGGTAATCGGCCCGACGCCGAAGAAGACAGCCACGCCGCATCGACCGCGCAGGAAGTGGCGAAGGGGATGACGGCCGGCACGCTGTCGCCGTTCATCGGGATTCGCATCAAGCCTTTGACCGACGAACTGCGGACGCGGGCACTGCGCACGCTCGATATTTTTCTCACCGCCCTGTCGCAGGCCACTAGCGGCAAGCTGCCGGAGAATTTCGTCGTCACGATTCCGAAGGTCACGACGCGAGCGCATGTCGAAGCGGTCGTGAGCGCGTTCGAGTCACTGGAGCAGGCCGGCGTGTTCCCGGCTGGGTCGCTGAAGCTGGAGCTGATGATCGAGACGCCACAAACGCTGATCAACGCACAGGGCCAATCAGCAATCAGCATTTTCGTCGCCGCCGCCAAGGGCCGGTGTATCGCGGGGCATTTCGGCGTATATGACTACACTGCGCTGTGCGGCATTACCGCGTCGTTCCAGTCGATGCGTCACCCGGCCTGTGACTTTGCCCGTCACATGATGAAGGTGGCGCTCGCCCAGACCGGCGTGAACATTTCCGACGGCGCGACCAACATCATGCCCGTCGGCCACCACCGGGCCGAGAAAGGGGGCAAGCCGCTCACGGCCAAGCAGAAGGCGGAGAATAAGGCGACCGTCTACCGCGCCTGGAAGCTCGCGTGGGACGACATCAACCATTCGCTGATGAACGGCTACTACCAGGGCTGGGATCTACACCCGGCCCAGTTGCCGATCCGCTACGCGGCGATCTACGCGTTCTTCCTGCAGGAGTTGGAGGCAGCCTCGCACCGGCTGAAGACGTTTATCGAGAAGGCCGCCCAGGCGAGCCTGATCGGCGACGTGTTCGACGACGCAGCGACGGGCCAAGGGTTGCTGAACTTCTTCCTGCGCGGCATCGCCTGTCGGGCGATTACGGAGCAGGAGGCGATGGTCACCGGGCTGTCGATCGAGGAATTACAGAGCCGATCGTTTGTGAAGATCTTGAACGCTCGACGCGGTGCGCCGGCGCTGAAGTTGTAATTCGTAGGGTGGGGTTCATCCCCACCTTGGCACCGCGCACAAATATGGTAGGGATGAACCCCACCCTACAGGAATGTTTGAGATCGGCGATTGATTTGATCAATCGAACGCGGCGAAACCGCAAGCGGCGATTCGCGTCGTTCTACAACACTGCCCAACAAAATAGCCGGCCCGGTCGTTACAACGACCGGGCCGGCTTGCGTGTGGGTATCGGGAGTCGCTCTTAGCCGGCCTTGGCCGGATAGAACGGACGCGGGGCCGTCTGGACTGTGCTCTCCGTCGCGCGGGGGTGCGCGGCGTCGTACACTTCCTTCATGCGGCTCGTTGTCAGATGCGTGTAGATCTGCGTCGTGCTCAGGCTCTGGTGGCCCAGCAGTTCCTGAACGCTGCGCAGGTCAGCGCCGTTGTTCAGGAGGTGCGTCGCAAAGCTGTGACGCAGCGTGTGCGGGCTGATCCCCGGATCAAGTCCGGCCGTCACCAGGTACTTGTCGAGCTTGCGGCGGACCGAGCGAGTGCTCAGCGATTCGCCGTGCTTGTTCAGGAACACGCGGCTGGTTGTGCTGCTGTTCTGGCTGCGCTGGTCGATCGAGCGGAGCTCGAAGTAACGCTGAACGGCCTTGATCGCCTGGCTGCCGATCGGGGTGAGGCGGTCCTTGCGACCCTTGCCGCGGACGCGGAGGACGCCTTCATTCAGGTCGAGGTCGCCCATCTCCAGCTCAACGAGTTCGCTGACGCGAATGCCGCTGCTGTAGAGGATTTCGAGCATCGCCTTGTCGCGGGCCGACAGGATGTCGCCGTCGCCGGGGGCGTCGAGCAGTTTCTGTACTTGTTCCAGATCGAGGCACTTGGGCAGGCGTTTTTCCTGCTTGGGCGTGCGGAT
>Ga0070665_100000725_pt1 | contig 43927 bp, 42 predicted proteins | sample KBSS13metaG_FD_65862 | JGI IMG/M metagenome (GOLD analysis project Ga0070665, IMG submission 65862) | Switchgrass rhizosphere microbial communities from Kellogg Biological Station, Michigan, USA - KBS S1-3 metaG | ecosystem: Host-associated > Plants > Roots > Rhizosphere > Soil ...
TGATCGCCTCACCGGGTGGCGACGCCGCGACGGTCGTCCCCAACGAATAGCCTCTCGCAGCCACTTTGGTCCACGCGATCGAACAAATCGGCGCCTTCGCCGGCTTGGCCGCGTTCCTCGGCCTCGCCGTCCTAGCGCTCCTCTCCTTCACCCACGGCCGGGACATTCGCCGCCTGCGCGAGTGGGCCGGGTCGGCCCCTGAGCGCGATTCCGAGCGCAAGGAGCAGACCTCGACGATCGCCGCCCAGCGGGCCGAGGAGCTGCGGGCGCTGGAGGAGGCGCGGACGGCGGAACAGGAGGCGGTCTCCAGCCGCGAGGAACGCCGCCGCCGGCGCGAGGAGGGGCTGCCGGAGGGGAGCCGCACCGAGCGGCTGCGCGGGCGCTTCTCCGGCCTCGGCGAGACGGCCTCGAAGCCGAGCTCGCTGATCGCGCTTTTCGTCGTCGTCCTGGCGATCGCCGGCGGTGTCGCCTACCTGCTGGTCAGCGGCGGCGACGACAGCTCGAGCGGCAAGAGCGGCTCCAAGCAGGCGGCGGCGAAGGTGAAGCCGAGCGAAATCGAAGTCAGCGTCCTGAACGGCACCTCGGTCCCCGGCCTCGCCGCGACCTACGGCGACAAGGTCGAGGGCAAGGGCTTCGACCTCGGCGCGGTGACCAACAGCAGCGCCAGCTTCGCCGAGAGCGTGGTCATGTTCACGCGTGGGCACAAGACGGAAGCCCGCACGGTGGCGAAGCAACTGGGGATGTCGAAGCTGCAGCTGATGAGTGGGGAAATCGAATCCGTCTCGGCCGGAGCCGACGTCGCAGTGATCGTCGGCGAGGACAATGCCGAAGCGGTGGAATGATCGCCCGGGGCTCCTCTCCCCAAGCGCGATCGTCTTCGCCCTCCTCGTCCTCGCCACGCTAGCCGCCTTCGCCTACTCCCAGCGGGTCAAGCGCGACCCGCTGGTCCTCGACCGGGTCACCTTCGTCGCGGCCCCGCGCGCGAAGGGCGCGACGGCGGTCCACAGCTTCACCCCCAACGGGGACTGCCGCAACGACAAGATCCGGATCCGCTTCCGCACCACGGTCAGCGACGACGGAACCGTGCAGGTGATCAAGCCCGGCGGCCGCGTCGTCGTCACCCTCGCCCGCGACGAGTTCCTCAAGCGCTACAGCTTCCACACCTTCTACTGGGACGGCCGCCAGCGCGGCGGCGGCGTCGCCAACCCCGGCCGCTACAAGCTGCGGGTGAGGCTCGGCTCCGACCGGGTCCTGGTGACGCCCGGCGTGATCAGCCTGCACCCGGCGCCGAAGGGCGAGGAGTCGCGCTGCGCCACCCCCGGCGGCAGCGGCGGGGTGGCCGCGGGGGCGCAGCCGTGAGCGACGTCCTCGCCGGGATCGGCCTCGTCCTCGCCGCGCTGGCGAGCGGCGCCGCGATCCTACTGCCGCCGGGCCGGCTGCGGTCGGTGCTGATGGTCGCGGCGATGGTCCTCTTCCCGGTCCTGATCGCCGGCGATCAGTGGCACACCGCGCAGATCGTCGACCTGCGCCACGACGAGGGCCGGATCGTCGCCCTGCTGGCGCTGGCCGCGGCCGCGGTCGGCGTCCTCGCCTACGCCTTTCGCCGCTGGCCGATCGTGATGCCGCTGGCGATCGTCTTCGCGATCCCGTTCCGGGTCCCGCTCGAGGCCGGCGGCGACACCGCGAACCTGCTGGTGCCGCTCTACCTGGTGATCGCCGCCGCGGTGGTGGCGACGCTGCTGCGCGACTGGTCCGAGCCGCCGCCCGGCCATCCGCCGCGGGCGCTGGCCTGGCTGCTCGCCGCCGCGGTCGTGCTCTACGCCCTGCAGGCCCTCTACTCGGAGGACTTCTCCAAGGGGCTGCAGAACGTCTGCTTCTTCTTCGTCCCCTTCACGATCGCCTACCGGCTGCTGCGCGAGGTCGAGTGGGACCGGCGGCTGCTGCGCTGGGCTCTGATCGTGGTCGGGGTCGAGGCGAGCGCCTTCGTCCTCGTCGGCGGCGTCGAGCTCGCCAGCCGCAGCCTCTTCTGGAACGACCAGATCATCCGCTCGAACGAATTCCACACCTACTTCCGCGTCAACTCGGTCTTCTGGGACCCCAACGTCTACGGCCGCTACCTGGCGCTGGTGACGACGATCGCCGCCGCGGCGATGCTCTGGGCGCGAACGCGGAACGGCTTCTGGCTGCTCACCGGGCTGATCGCCGTGCTCTGGGCCGGGCTGGTCCCGACCTACTCGCAGTCGAGCTTCCTCGCCCTCCTGGCGGGCCTGGCGGTCCTCGCCGCGATCCGCTGGAGCTGGCGCTGGACCCTCGCCGCGGTGGGCGTCGGCCTGGTCGGCGCGATCCTCATCGTCCTGCTGGTCGGCGGCTCGGGCAAGATCACCAGCGACCGCCTCAACGTCGACCTCAGCGGCCGCGGCAGTCTCGTCTCCGGCGGCGCCGACCTCTTCGCCGAACGCCCGGTCCAGGGCTACGGCTCGGGCTCCTTCCAGGCCGCCTATCGCGACCACCGCGAGAACAAGGACGCTCCGGTCACCGTCTCCCACACCGAGCCGGTGACCGTCGCGGCCGAGCAGGGGCTTCTCGGACTCCTCGTATACCTCGCCTTGGTCGTGGTGGCGCTGGGGACGCTTGGAAGAGGGCTCTGGACCGCTCGAGCGGCGGGTCCTGTCCCCCCTACGACGCCACCCACCGCGTTGGCCGCAAGGGCAGCAGTCCTTGCGGCGTTTGTTGCGCTCCTCGTGCACACGCTGGCGTATGCAGGGTTCTTTGAGGATCCGATCACGTGGGTCTTGCTGGCGGTCGGGGCGTCTCTAGCTCACGCGGCCGCCGGGGATGACCCGGTGATCCGCAAGCCCGCGTAGGGTCAGCGCATGTCGGGATACCTGCGACGCCTGGCGACCACCGGCGCTGCGTACACGGCCGCCAGCATCCTCTCGAAGGTCATCGCGGTCGCGCTGCTGCCGCTCTACACGCGGTACCTGACGACGGAGGACTACGGGGCCGCGGAGATCCTCTTCGCGGCCGTGGTCGCAGCCAGCATCATCGTCCGGCTCGGGTTGATCGAGGCGATCCTGCGCTTCTACTACCTCGACGACGAGGACCCCGCCCGGGTCGTCTCCGGGACCTTCGCCGGGCTCTTCTGGCTCTCGACGCTCGGCGCGCTGATCGCGCTGCCGTTCGCGGGGCCGCTCTCCGAACTGCTGCTCCCGGAACCGGAGAAGCTCGGCGGGTCGGCCCCGGAACTCGTCCGGATCGCGATCGGCGGGCTCTGGGTGCTGACGATGTGGGAGTTCATGCTGACCCTGTTCCGGCTCGAGGAGCGCGCCCGTGCCTTCTTCGTGACGACGATCCTCAACGTCGTCGCGGCGATCGCGCTGACCGTGGTCCTCGTCGTCGGCCTCGACGAGGGCGCCCGCGGTCTCCTGATCGGCAGCTACGCGACCGGCGCCGTCTTCGTCGTCGCCTTGATCGCCCTGCAGTGGCGGCGCCTTTCGCTGCGCTTCGACCCGGCGCTGCTGCGGCGCCTCTTCCGCTTCGGCCTGCCGACGATGCCGGCCGAGGTCTCGCTCTACGCGCTCAACTTCGTCGACCGGCTGATCATCGTCCGCTCGCTCGGCCTCGCCGAGGCAGGCCTCTACTCGCTGGGGGTGAAGTTCGCCCAGGCGGTCAACGTCCTCGTCCGCGGCTTCCAGCTCGCCTGGCCGCCGCTCGCCTACTCGATCCGCGACGACGGCGAGGCCCGGCGCGTCTACGCCATCGTCGTCACCCTCTTCGTCGCCGGCTGCTCCTTCGTCGTCGCCGGGATGTGGCTGTTCTCGCGCTGGATCGTCCGCGCCCTGGCGGCGCCGGAATTCTTCGACTCCTACGAAGTGATCGGCCTGATCACGGCTGCGGTCACCCTCTACGCCCTCTACCTGGTGCTGGTCGTGATCCTCGGCCGCACCGGCCGCACCGAGTTCAACCTCCCCGCGGCGCTCGGCGCCCTCGTCGTCAACGTCGTCCTCAACCTCGTGCTCGTGCCGCCGCTGGGGATCGTCGGCGCCGCCCTCGCCCTGGTCGCCTCCTACCTGGTGGTGCTCGGCCTGATGTTTGCCTTCACCCAGCGCCTCTTCCCGGTTCCCTACGAGTGGGGCCGGCTGCTGCGGGTGGTGCTGAGCGTTGCGGCGATCGTCGGCCTGGCCGAACTGCTGGTCCCGACCGAGGGCGCCGCCGGCCTCCTGCTCCGCGCCGCCCTCCTCGCCGCCTATCCGCTGGCGCTCTGGGCGACCGGCTTCTTCAGCGAGGAAGAGCGCCGCTGGCTCTCGCGCCTACGGGAACCCCGCGCCGTCCTGGCATCGCTCCGAGCCGAGCCTGCCGTCGACGGCCGCATCCCAGAGGTCTACGAGGTCGAGCGGTTCGACGAAGATTTGAGGCCCTGAGCGCGGTCCCGGAGGGATTCGCCGCGGTTTGGAAAGAGCGCCTGGCGGGCGTGGGCCCACATGATCCGCGGCGACCGGCCCGGGAGGACCGTCGCGACGAGGGCGCGCAGGGCGTATGACCAGGCGGTGAGGGCGCGGACGGCATAGGCCGCCAGCGGCCCGTGGTGCTTTCTCATGTAGAGGTCGCGGTTGCGGTGGAATTCGACGATCCGCGGCAGCCCCTTGGCGAGGTCGGTCGCGAGCTGGTCGTGGTGGACCGCCTCGGCGCCGGGAACGTAGAGCGAGTGCCAGCCGGAATCGGCCAGGCGCTTGGCGAAGTCGCACTCGTCGTAGTAGACGAAGAAGGCGGGGTCCATGTAGCCGACCACGGCGGCCGCCTCGCGGCGGACCATCAGCGCGCTCGATTGCGCCCAGTCGACGCGCCGCGTCGTGTCGCCCTTGCTCTGCACGGTCAGCCAGCGGTGGAGGAAGAGGGCGCCGATCGCGGCGGTCCCGACTCCGGGGAAGCGCCAGGCCGACGGGACCGGGTCGCCGTCGGAGTCGAGCAGCTGCGCGGTGGCCGCAGCCGCTTTCGGGTCGGCCTCCAGGGCTTCGAGCAGCGCCGCCGCCGCGCCCGGTCGCAGTTCGGAGTCCTCGTTCAGCAGCAGGCAGTAGGCCCCCTCCGCCTCGCGCATCAGGGTCGAGTCGTTCTCGGCCTTGCCGGTGCGCTGCTCGAGCGCGATCAGGCGGACGTCGCCGCCGAGCGCGCGCACCGCCTCGGCCGAGCCGTCCTCGGAGGCGTTGTCGAGGACGAGGATCTCGCGCTCCACCCCGGCCGGGTGGGTCCGCTCGATCGCCGCCAGGCAGGCGAGCAGGTAATCGCGGCCGTTCGTGTTCACGACGCAGTAGGAGAGCGTGGGGGGCAAGGGGGTCACGATAATCCCGCCCTGCGATGAAGGTGCAGCTCGTCGACCCCTCGGCGTTCACGCCGCCCTACGACCGCGCGCTCGCGGCCGCGCTGTCGCGCGCCGGCGCCGAGGTCGAGCTGCTGACCAGCCGCTTCCTCCACGGGGCGGTCCCGCCCGCCGAGGGCTACCGTGTCGACGAGCGCTTCTACCGCCGCTCCGCCCGCCGCGGCCTCGACGCACCGGCGCGCCTGCCCTTCAAGGCGGCCGAGCACCTGCCCGACATGCTGCGCCTGCGCCGCGCGCTCGACGCCGACGTCGTCCATTACCAGTGGCTGACCATCCCCTCGCTCGACGCCCGGCTGCTGCCGCCGCGCCGCCCGCGAGCGATGACCGCCCACTACATCCTCCCGCCCCAGGCAAGCCGCCGAGCGGTCCGCTCCGCCCGCCGGGTCTTCGGCGCGATGGACGCGGTCGTCGCCCATTCCGAGCACAGCGCCGCCCGGCTGCGGAACGAGGTCGGGCTCGACCCGGCCAAGGTCCGCGTCATTCCCCACGGCGCCTTCGACTACCTGACGAAGCTGCCGGAGGAGAAGCCGCTGCCCGCCGATCTGGAGGGTGCCGAGGGCCCGGTGATCCTCTCCTTCGGCCTGCTCCGTCCCTACAAGGGAATCGAGATCCTGCTCGCGGCCTTCAGCCGCGTCGCCGCGACCCACCCCACCGCCGAGCTGTGGATCGTCGGCAACCCGCGGATGGACGTCGAGCCGCTGCAAAGGGCGGCGGAGGAGGCCGGTGGACGCGTCCGCTTTGTCACCCGCTTCGTCGACGACGCCGAGATCCCGGCGATCTTCCGCCGCGCCGACCTCGTCGTCCTCCCCTACCTCGACGCCGAGCACTCCGGCGTCCTCTACACCGGCCTCGCCTTCGGCAAGCCGCTGGTGCTCAGCGCCGTCGGCGGCTTCCCCGAGGTGGCAGAGACCGGCGCCGCGCGTCTTGTGCCGCCGGGCGACGTCGATGCGCTCGCCGCGACGCTCGCCGAGCTCGTCGGCGACGAGGCAGCCCGCGCCGAGCTGGCCGGCGCAGCCTCGAGGGCCGCCGCCGGTCCCTACTCCTGGGACGAGGCAGCTCGCCGCACGATGGACCTCTACCGCGAGCTGATCGAGGCGCGCGCATGAGCACCGTCGCCGCGATCCTCTTCTGGCTCAGCGCCGGCCTGCTCGTCTACACCCACCTCGGCTACCCGCTGGTGCTGGCCATTCTGGTGCGTCTGACTCGTCGAACCCGCGACCTTCGGTTTCGTAGACCGACGCTCTCCGGCGAGACCGAGTTGCCGACCGTCTCCCTGATCGTCCCCGCCTACGACGAGGAGGACGTGATCGCCGCCAAGGTCGCCGACGCCCTGGCGCTCGATTATCCGCGCGAGCGCCTCCAGGTCGTCGTCGCCTCCGACGGCTCGGCCGACGCGACGGCGGAGCGCGCCCGCGCCGCCGGCGCCGACCTCGTCCTCGAGCTGCCGGCCGGCGGCAAGGTCGCCGCACTCAACGCGGCTGCCGAGCAGGCGACGGGCGAGGTCCTCGCCTTCTCCGACGCCAACAGCGCCTGGGCACCCGACGCTCTACGCCAGCTCGTCGCCCCCTTCGCCGATCCGCGCGTCGCCTACGTCTGCGGCCAGGTCCGCTTCCTCGATCCCGAGGGCGGCAACCTCGAGGGCGCCTACTGGCGCTACGAGATGCGCGTCCGCGAGATGGAGTCGGCCCTGGCCGGCGTCACCGCCGGCAACGGCGCGATCTACGCCGTGCGCCGCGACGCCTACGTCCCCCTCGCTCCCTCCGGCAGCCACGACCTCAGCTTCCCCTTCGCCTTCGCCAAGCGCGGCCTGCGCTCGCTCTACGCTCCCGCCGCCCAGGCCGAGGAGAAGATGGTCCCGACCCTCGAGGGCGAGTTCGCCCGCAAACGGCGGATGATGGTCGGCCTCTGGGACATCGTCGCCGGCGAAGGGATGCTCTCGCCCCGCGGCTACCCGCCCCTGTTCGCCTTCGAGATCGCCTCCCACCGGTTGCTCCGCTACCTCAGCCCGCTGCTGCACCTCGTCGCGCTCGCCGCCAACGCCTTCCTCCTCGCCGACGGCTGGCTCTACGTCCTCACCTTCGCCCTCCAGCTCGGTCTGATCGCCGCCGCGCTGCTCGGTCGCTTCATCCCAATCGCCCCGTTCCGCATCGCCCGCTATTACGCGATGACCACCACCTCGATCGCCGCCGGCCTCTGGGACCGCTGGCGGCACGGCGCCGGCGGGCGCTGGGAGAAGGCGGAGGGAACCCGCTGATGCCGCGCGCCTTCGACATCCTCGTCGCCGCGATCGCCCTCGCGATCCTCTCGCCGGTCCTGCTCGTCGCCGCGATCGCGATCAAGCTCAGCAGCCGCGGCCCGGTGATCTACCGCCAGCGGCGCGTCGGCCTCGGCGGCCGTGAGTTCGAGATGTGGAAGCTGCGGACGATGGTCCAGGGCTCCGACCCGGTCGGGGTCGGCAAGGTCGTCTACCGCGACGACCCGCGCGTCACCGGTCCCGGCCGCCTCCTGCGCCGCACCTCGCTCGACGAGCTTCCCAACCTCGTCAACGTGCTGCGCGGCGAGATGGCGATCGTCGGTCCGCGCCCGACGATCAAGGCCCAGGTAGACGACTACACCCCGCGGCAGAAACGCCGCCACGAGGTGCTGCCCGGGATCACCGGCTGGGCCCAGGTCCAGGGCCGCGCCGGGATTCCCTGGGAGGAGCGGATCGAGCTCGACGTCTGGTACGTCGACCACCGCAGCCTCGCCCTCGACGTCCGCATCCTCGCCAAGACCATCTGGCTCGTCCTCACCGCTCGAGGGCTGGCGCCGGACTGAGCGGGATAGGGTTTCGCCGTGACGAACGATCGCCCTGAGGTCAGCCTGCGCCCGTTCGAGCCAGGCGACGCCCCCGCCGTGCACCGCTGGTTCAACAACCCGGCGGCGATCCAGTCGCTGATGGAGCAGCGCGACGAGTTCACGCTCGAGCAGGCCGAAGCCTGGGCCCGCCGGGCGATGGACGACTCCGGCGAGGACCGCAAGTTCGCGATCGTCGTCGAGGGCTACGAGGAGCCGGTCGGCTTCACCGCCCTCTACGGCCTCTTCCGCCAGACGGCTCCGGAGCTCGGCGCGCTGATCGGCGACGACGTCCGCGGCAAGGGAGTCGGTCGCCGCGCCGAGGCGCTGACGCTCGCGAAAGCCTTCGACGAGTACGGCGCCCACCGCGTCTACGGCCGCATCCCCGCCCGCAACGAGGTGGCGAAGAAGACCGTCGCCGGTCTCGGCTGGAAGCACGAGGGGACGATGCGCGCCCACCTCGCCCGCCACGGCGCCCCGCCCGACGACTGCGAGGTGTGGGGAGTGCTGCCGGACGAGTTCCGCGCCGCCGCCGCGGACCTCCTGAAGTGAGCGCGCCGCTCGCCAGGGCGACGCTGATCGAGGACCGCGGCGAGGCCGCGGCCGATGAGGAGTTCTTCCGCTCGCCCCAGTTCCTCGCTGCCGAGGGGACCACCCACACCCTCCGAATCGAGAGCGACAAGGGCATCCTGCTTGCCCCCCTGGTCGTCCGCGAGATCCCCGGCACGGAAGGGCGCGACGCAACTTCTCCGTACGGATACCCGGGGTTCGGCGGCTCGGTCGAGGGCCTCGATCCCGGATCCATCGACTGGAGCGCCACCGGCCTGGTCAGCGTCTTCATCCGCCACGCTCTCGGCCGCTCGCCGCTCGCCGGAGCCAGCGAGCGCAACATCGTTCAGATCGCCGACCCCGAGCTGGCGCCGAAGAGCCGGCCCAGCGACCGCCGCCAGGTCCGCCGCAATCTCGAGGCCGGCTACGCCCTCGAGCTGGTCCCCGGCAGCGAGGCGACGGCCGAGCAGCGAGCCGGCTTCCGCCAGGCCTACGAGCAGACGATGCGCCGCACCGGCGCCGCCCCGCACTACTTTTTCGACGCCGCCTACTTCGACCGCATCCTCGCTGCCGGCCGCACCTGGCTCGCGCTCGCCCGCGCTCCCGGCGGCGAGATCGCCGCCGCCTCGATCGCGACCGTCAGCGACGGCTACCTGCACTACTACCTGAGCGGCAGCGCCGACCCGCACCTTCGCGACTCGCCGATGAAGAACGTCGTCGCCCGCCTGGTCGAGCAGGCCGCCGAGCTCCGCCTGCCGCTGAACCTCGGCGGCGGCATCGCCCCCGGCGACGCGCTCGAGGAGTTCAAGCGCGGCTTCGCCAACCGCCAGCTGGCCTGGACCACCTCGGAGCTCGTCTGCGACGAGGAGAGGTACGCGGAGCTGAGCGCCGGCCGTGAGGCCGGCGGCTACTTCCCGGCCTACCGCGCCTGAGCTAGCTGCTCGGTTCGTCCGGCTGGGCCGGGGTGGGACCGGTGAAGGTGAAGGCTTCGACCGGCTCGCCGCCGTACTTGCCCCAGGTTTCGCGGCCGAAGGCGCGGATCGCGTCCAGCGTCGCCTGGCCTTTGTAGGTCTTGCAGCCGATCAGGTTGGTCCAGGTCGTCGCCGCGACCTCGTAGGGCATCTTGTCGTTGGGGAAGAGCAGGGTCGCCCCGTACATCGTGTCGTAGAGGCCAATCAGTTCCAGCTGCGCTTTTTCGGGCAGGTCCGGCGAGTACTGGATCGCCATCCGGCCGTGCTCGAGCGAGTGGACGACGTCGAGCGCCTTCGGTTCGTCGCTGTAGGCGCCGTCGGCCTGCTGGAAGGGCGGTTCGACGTGGTTGCCGGAGGTGGGCGGGTTGGTCTTGTAGTTGGGCGGCGGCGAGTTCTGGGGCAGATGGGTATGGCCCTCGTCTTCGAGCTTCAGCTCGACTTTGCAGCCGGCTTCCTTCGCCGCCTGGTCGAGGTCGAAGACTTTGGTCCGCGCCGGTTCGATCCCCGCCCGGTCGTCCGGCTGGACGCCGTTCGTGTTGCCCATCGCCTGGTTGGCGTTGATGTGGGCGTCACCGCTATCGCTGCTGTCGCCACCGCCGCTGACGAGGATGAAGATCAGGACCCCGACCGCGATCACGACAGTGGAGACGATCGCGTAGGTGAGGATCAGGCGGTTGCCCCCGCTGCGGGACTCCCGTTCTTCGGCTTCGATCCGCTCCTGACGAAGCCGGTCTCTTTCGCGCTCTCCCTTACCCATGGGTCGTGATTATGCAGACTGCGACCGCGCAGCGGCTACTTGCCGCCCTCCGGTTCTGCCGGGTCCGCCGGGGTCGGCCCTTCGAACGGGTATGCCTCGACCGGCTCGCCGCCGAACTTCCCCCAGGTCGCCTGACCGAAGGCGCGCAATGCGTCCAGCGTCTTCTCGTCTTCGTAGCTCGTGCATCCGACGGAGTTCGTCCAGGTGGTCGCCGCGATCGCGAACTGCATTTCGTCGTTTGGGAAGAGCAACGTCGCCCCGTACATCGTGTCGTAGAGGCCCTTCAGTTCCAGCTGAATTTTCTCGGGGAGGTCCGGCGCGTACTGGATGGTCATCCGCCCGTGATTCAGGGCCCCGAGCTGATCGATCGCATCGACCATGTTCAGGTAAGCGCCATCGGCCTGCTGGTGGGGAGGCTTTACGTACGGTCCGGAGGCGGGAGGGTCGGTGGTGTATTTGGGCGTCGGGGCGCCCGGGCTGAGCTCCTTTCCCTTCTTCGGCTTCAAATTCGTCCGCAGGAAGCAACCTGCCTGTGCAGCCGTTTTACGCAGCCCCGTGACCTTCACCGCCGGCGGCGGGATCCCCTCGCGTTCGTCAGGGACGAGTTCGTGGGTAGAGCCCGTTTGCTCGTCGATATGAGCATTTTCCCCTGCATCTCCACCCGACTCAGCCGCGCTATCCCCGCAGCCCGAAATCACGACCAACAGCGCCACCAGCGCGGCTGCGACAAATCCTCCCCTAAGCATCCCGTCCCCCTCGATCGCTCATTGGACGGGATGTTATTCAAAATTTCTCAAGCATGTTCTCGGCGCTAGAGCGATCCCAGGGCCGCGATGCGCGCAGTGCGCCCAGCACCGCTCGCGTCGCGGGCGCGCGATTCAGCGCGTAGAAGTGGATGCCCGGAGCACCGGCGATCAGCAGCTCGGCGCACTGCTGCGCGGCGAAGGCGATGCCGAGCTCGAACTCCCGCTCGGGGTCGCCGCCGGCCGCTTCGAAGGCCGCTTCGAGGCGGGGCGGGATCGTCGCGTCGCAGAGGTCGCAGATCCGTTTCGTCTGGGCGAAGCTGGCGACCGGGATGACGCCGGCGAGGATCGGCACCTCGATCCCGCGCTCGCGCGCCGCCCGCACGAAGTCGAAATAGACCTGGTTGTCGAAGAAGAGCTGGGTGATCAGGAAGCCGGCGCCGGAGTCGACCTTGGTCTTCAGGTAGCGGAGGTCGGTCTCGAGGTCGGGGGCCTCGGGGTGGACCTCCGGGAAGCAGGCGCCGCCGATGCCGAAGTCCCAGCCCTCGGTGATGAAGGCCGCCAGCTCGGCGGCACTGCCGAGCCCGCCCTGCGGCTGCTCGAAGTCCTCCTCCCCCCGCGGCGGGTCGCCGCGCAGGGCGAAGACGTTCTCGATTCCCGCCGCCTCGATGCGGTCGAGCGTCGTCGCCAGGCCCTCGGTGGGCTCGCCGACGCAGCTCAGGTGGGCCATCGTCTCGAACCCGATCTCGTCCTTCAGCGCGGTCGTGATCTCGACCGTCCCGTCGCGGGTCGAGCCGCCGGCGCCGTAGGTGACCGAGACGAAATCCGGCTCCAGCGCCCGCAGCTCGCGCGCCGTCTCGTAGAGCTGCTCGGTCGCCTCTGCCGTCTTCGGCGGGAAGAACTCGATCGAGAAGGTCGGCTGCCGCTCGGCGATGATCGCTTCGATCCGCATCCGCTGAGGGTAGCCGGAGCGGAGCGGCTCGGGTCTTTCGGCCGCTCTTTGCGGGATCGTCTCGGCGGCCCCCCTAGCGCCGGGCGAGGGGCCGGGCTAAGTTGAATCTGCGACCGGGAGAGACCGGTCCCGCGGAAGCCAAGCGGGAGCGAGTCTCGAAGGCGACGTCACGAGCTTCTGAGCGCGAAGGCTACGCGCAAGGCAGGCAACGAGCGTCGCCGCCGGTCGCGTTTTCGTTGTCGCTTTCTCGTCCGCGCCGACGCCTACCGTGGCAGGCGGCCGCTGGGAGACCTGCCCTTCCCTGGCCAGCGACCGGGGCGCACACTCTGGGAGCCGGGCGTCGCAGCGAACCCCGTGATCCGCGCCGCGACTAGCCCGCCCGCTCCCTACCTTCTCCACACCGCTTCGGGCTGTGGGACGATCCGCGGATGAGCAGCGACGAGGTGCGCTACGAGCGGCAGGGCGCCGCGGCGGTGCTGACCATCGACCGGCCCGAGCGCCGCAACGCGGTCGATGCCGCGACGGCCGAGGCTTTGCGCCGGGGCCTGGAGCGGTTCGAGGCCGACGAGGGCGCGCGCGCCCTGATCCTCACCGGAGCGGGGGAGGCCTTCTGCGCCGGCGCCGACCTGAAGGCGATCGACCTCGACGTCGACCACCCCGGGGGCCCGATGGGCTTCACCCGCCTGACCCCTTCGAAGCCGACGATCGCGGCGATCGACGGCTGGTGCCTCGCCGGCGGTCTCGAGCTGGCGCTCTGGTGCGACCTGCGAATCGCCACCCCCCGGACGACCTTCGGCTGCTTCGAGCGCCGCTGGGGTGTGCCGTTGATCGACGGCGGCACGCAGCGGCTGCCGCGGGCGATCGGCCTCGGCCCGGCGCTGGACATGATCCTCACCGGCCGCGCCGTCGACGCGGAGGAGGCGCAGCGGATCGGCCTCGTCACCGCGGTGGCGGGGCCGGGCGAGCACCTCGAGCGCTCGCTGGAGCTCGCCGAGCGGCTTGCCGCCTTCCCGCAGGAGACGATGCTGAGCGACCGCCGCGCCGCGATCGAGGGCGCCGGCCTGCCGCTTGCCGACGGTCTCCGCCTCGAGCACCGCCTCGGGCGGGAGGTGCTCGAAGTGGCGGCCCGCGGCGCGGCCCGCTTCGCCGCCGGCGAGGGCCGGCACGGCGAGGGCCTCGCCTAGCCGCGCATCTCGGCGGCGGCCGCCTCGGCCCCGAAGTACGGAAGCACGGCGAGGTACATCAGCTCCGGCAGCAGGCGGGCGAACCCCTCCTCCTGGCGAGTGGCGAGCCGGGTGTGCAGGACCGCGAGGATGCCCGCGACCACCGCCTCGGCCGAGATCGCCGGGGCGACGTCGTCGCTTTCCTCGCGCGCCCGGTCCATCATCTGCGCCGCTCGCTCCATCGCCTCTGTTCGTTTCTCCACCGCCGATTCCCCGGCGGCGTGGACTTCGACCAGCAGGGCGCGGCCGATCTCCGGCTGCTCGTCGAGGAAGGACAGCATCCCGGCCAGGGCGCCGCGCAGCTGGCCTCGCCAGGTGGACTCGTCCGCCGCCGCCCGCCGCATCGCCAGCTCGATCCAGGCCGAGCCGGCGTCGATCGCGTGCAGGTAGCAGTCTTCCTTGTCTTCGAAGTTGTCGTAGAACGCCTGCCGATAGAGCCCCGCGCTGGCGATGGCATCCTGAACGGTGGCCTGCTCGTAGCCCTGCGTCCCCACCGCCTCGAGCATCCCTCTGAGAATGCGCTGCCGCTTTCCGGTCAAAGATCCCCGCCCCGGTCTGATTTGATTAGTAAAACACCTTGTCTACCTTTCGGTACCTAAACGGTATCCATTCGGCGGCGTCCGGAGCGGCGAGATTCGACTCAGGTACTCTTTCGTTCGTGGCTTCCAACTCAACAACGCGTCCACTTCCCGGACGGCAGCAGCTCTCGCGCGAGTTCATCGCCCAGCACCAGCGGGCGCGGATCATCACGGCGCTGGCCCAGGAGAGCTCCGAGCAGGGCTACCAGCAGGTCACAGTCGCCGACATCGTCAGCCGCGCCGGCATCGCCCGCAACACCTTCTACGAGAACTTCCGCTCGAAGGAGGATTGCTTCCTGGCGACCCAGGAGTTCGCCATGACAGCGGCCCTGGAGCGGGTCGTCGATGCTGCCGGCAACTTCGACAGCTGGGCGGAAAGGGTCCGGGCCGGGCTTGCCGCCTTCCTCGGGTACGTCGCCGAGGAGCCCGCCCTGGCGAGGACCTGCATGGTCGAGGCGCTGTCTGCCGGCCCGGCGGCCGTCGAGCGCTACGAGAAGTCCCAGCAGGCCTTCGTATCCCTGTTCAAGCTTGGACGCGATGTCTCGCCGCACGGGGGCGAGTTGCCGGAGACCCTCGAGGAAGCAATCATCGGCGGCGTCTTCTGGATCGTCTACCAGCGCCTGGCGATCGGTGAGGAGGCCGCGATCCCCGAGCTGCTGCCCGAGCTGATCGAGTTCGCGCTCACCCCTTACCTGGGGGCCGAGCAGGCTCGCCAGGTGAGCGCCGCCGCGAGTGACAATCCCCGCCCGTTGCCTGAGAGTTGAGCCGTGACTTCAAAAAACTGGCCAGTTAGCCAAAATGGGCTCGACCCGTCTGGATCGGTATCGTCGGTTCTCTTGAGAGATCCTGCCAATCAGTCTGTCGACTCTCCCGAGTACCCGCCCGAGCTGGCTCGCCTGCCCCCGGGACGACACGGACTGCCGCGCGAGTTCGTCAGCCATAACCAGCGGGAGCGGTTGATCGCCGGTCTCGCGGAGGCGGTGGCGGAGAACGGCTACGCCGGCACGACGATCGCTCACATCACCCGCAACGCGGCGGTCTCCCGGCGAACCTTCTACGAGCATTTCTCCAGCAAGGACGAGTGCTTCATCGCGGCTTACGACACGGTGATGACGGAGCTGCGCAAACGGGTGGAGGACGCGTTCGACCAGGAGGACGAGTGGCCGCTTGCGGTCCGCGCCGGGATCGAGGCGATGCTCGAGTTCCTTGCCGCTGAGCCCCACCTCGCGCGGCTCAGCATGGTCGAGGCGCTGGTCGCCGGACCGGTCGTCGTCGAGCGCTACGACGCCGCGATCCAGAGCCTGGCGCCCTATTTCGCCGCCGGCCGCAAAGGCCTGTCGAAGGACGTCCTGGCCGGGCTCTCGCCGACCACCGAGGAGGCCCTGGTCGGCGGCATGGTCTCGCTGATCTCCCGCCGCATCTTCGCCGACCGCACCGAGGAGCTCGAGGCTCTGCTCCCGGACCTGGTCGAGTTCACGCTGACGCCTTACCTCGGCAGCGCCGAGGCGGCGAAGGTCGCTCGGGCCGCCTAGCCGAGCCCGCGCAGCCCGGCCGAAAACTTGCGCCGACCTCTATGGATCTATCCTTGGCGGGAAACGAACATACGTTCGTATGGAGATCGCCTGCGTCATCGACAACCGCTTGGCGACTCCGCCGCGCCCGGACCATGCCGGGGGGCCTCGGTCCGGGCGCGTCGATCTTGAGGACCCCGTCGCCGCGGTGGAGGCGACGGAGACGATGGTCCAGGCGCTGGAGGCCATCGGCGCGGCGGTCGAGTCGGAGCGTCCCGGCGAGGCTTTCTTCGCCCTCGACGGCCTGCGCGGCCTCCATGGCGGCTCCGCGAACGGCGTCCTCGGGGCTGCGCGCGAAGCGCTGGGAGAGGGAAGGGCGATCGGCACTGGCCCGACCCGCTTCCGTGCCTTCCTCGCCGCGGGGGATTGGCCGCGGCCGGTCCCGGTAGCCGCTCTGCGGACCCGCCTCGCGGCGCCCGAGCGCGAGGCGGAGGAGCTGGTCGAGGCACTCGAGCGGCTCGGGATCGAGACCTTGAGAGCCTTCCTGCGCCTCACCGCCGACCAGGTCGCCGACCGCTTCGGCCCGCTCGGCCTGCAGGCCCTGCGGCTCTGCCAGGGCGAGGAAGAGCCGCTGCGGCCGCGGGTCCCGCAGGAGGATCTGAGCGAGGAGATCGAGCTGCCGGAGGGGACCGCGGGCCGCCAGCTCGACCGCGCCCTCGAGCTGCTCGTCGACCGGTTGCTGGCGGCGCCCCGGCGTAAAGGCAGGACGCTGCTCGGACTCCGGCTCGGCGCTCGCCTCGCCGCCGGCGGCAGTTGGAGCGTCGAACAGGGGCTGGGCCGTCCCAGCGCTTCGCCGCGGGTCCTGCGCAACGTGCTCGCCCCGCGGCTCGAGGACCTGCCGGGTCCGGCCACCGCGCTGCGGCTGCGGGCGCTGGGCCTCGGTCCGCCGGCGCGCGACCAGCTCGAGCTGACGGTCGGCGGGGGCGAGCCGCGCCGCCGCCGTCTCGGCGCCGCGGTGCGGGAGGTGCGAGCGGCGCAAGGGGCCGGGACGCTGCTGAAGATCCTGCCGGTCGACGCCGCCTCGCGGGTGCCCGAGCGCTGGGCGATGCTCACCCCCTACCCCGAACTCTGATGCCGGGGCTGCGGCGTCTCTACGCCCCCGAGCGGGTGGCCGTCCGGACCGATCCACGCGGCGCCCCGACAACGGTCGAGGGAGTGACAGTCGAGACCGTGCGCGAGGAGTGGCTGGTCGAGGACCGCTGGTGGACGCCGAAGCCGCTGCGCCGGCACTACTTCGAGCTGGCGCTGGGCGACGGCCGCGCCCTCACCGTCTTCCGCGCCGCCCGCGCCCAGCGCTGGTACCGGCAGCGGGCCTGAGGCGGCCGTGTACGTCGAGCTGCACGCCCACTCCGCCTTCTCCTTCCTCGACGGGGCCTCGACGCCGACGGAGCTGGCGGCGGCCGCCGCGGGCCAGGGGTATCCGGCCTTTGCCCTCACCGATCACGACGGGCTCTGGGGGTCGATGGAGTTCGCCCATGCCTGTCGGGGGTTCGGGGTCCGGTCTATTACGGGAGCGGAGTTGACGGTTGGGGTTGGGCCGGCGGGTCCTGTCCCCGATTTGGTTCCACCGCCCCTTTCGGGGCGGTCCCCCAAATCGGCGCCACCCCCCGGCAGGAACGTTCACCTCACTCTGCTGGTCGAAGACGCGACCGGATACCGGAACTTGTGCCGGTTGCTTACCGCGGCCCATGCGCACACCAGGGACAACACTGGGAGAACCTCCTCCCAGCCCTGCGCGACTCTCGAGGAGGTGGAGGAGCATGCGGCGGGGTTGGTCTGCCTCTCCGGGTGCGCTCGGGATGGGGCTGTCGCCGGCGCTTTCGAACGGGGGGACACCGCCGGCGGGGAGAAGTTGGCCCGGCGGCTTCTCGCTGCCTTCGGGCGCGATCGCTTTCGGGTCGAGCTGCAGCGGCCCTACTGGCGTCGGGATCGGGCTCGCAACCGCTGGCTGGCGCTGCTCGCCGAGCGGCTCGACATTCCCTGCGTCGCGACCGGCAACGTCCACTCCCACGACCGCCGCCGGGCGCCGCTGCAGGACGCGCTGGTCGCGGTCGGTCGCTGCGAGACCCTGGAGGAGTCCGAGCCCTACCGCCGCGGCAACTCGACCTCGGCCCTGACCTCGCCCGCCGCGATGGCGGCGCGCTTCGCCGAATATCCCGAGGCGGTTGCCGAGAGCGAGCGCCTCGCCGAGCGGCTGTGCTTCGACCTCACCCAGCAGCTCGGCTACCGCTATCCCGGCAGCGAGGACCCCGGCGCCGACGCCGAGCTGGCGCGGGTCTGCAACCACCACCTCGGCGAGCGCTACGCCGGCAGCGCCCGCCTGCTCGAGGCGCAGTGGCGGCTGGAGGAGGAGCTGGCGACGATCCGCAGGCTCGACCTCTCCGGCTTCTTCCTCCTCCACCGTGACCTGCTCGAGCTGGCACGAGAGGTCGCCGCCGAGGTCCGCGGCCCCGAGTCGGCGCGCGCGGTGCTGCCTCCGGGGCGCGGTCGCGGCTCCAGCGTCAGCTCGATCGTCTGCTATCTCACCGGCCTCTCCCACGTCGACCCGGTCGAGGCCGACCTCTTCTCCGGCCGCTTCCTCAACGAGGAAACGACCTCGATGCCGGACATCGACCTCGACTTCCCCCGCGACATCCGCGAGGTGCTGATCCCCCGCGTGCACGAGCGCTACGGCAAGGAGCACTCCGCCCTCGTCGCCGCCTTCCCCACCTACCGGCCGAAGGGCGCGGTCCGCGACCTCGGCAAGGCGCTGGGGCTGCCGCCGGTGGAGATCGACAAGGTGGCGAAGACGGTCGGCTTCCATGAGCGGACCGCCGCCGACGTCGAGCGCGACCTCGTCGCCGCGCTCGGTCCCGAACGGGCGAAGGAGCCGCGCTGGCGGACGCTGCTCTCGCTCGCCGACGAGATCATGGGGCTGCCGCGCCACTCCTCCCAGCACCCCGGCGGGATGGTGATCTCGACCCGGCCGCTGATCGACGTCTGTCCCGTGGTCCCCGCGGCGATGGCGGGTCGGCAGACGGTGCAGTGGGACAAGGACTCCTGCGCCGACGCCGGCTTCCTCAAGATCGACCTGCTGGGGCTGGGGATGCTCTCGGCGGTCGAGCGCTGCGTCGAGGAGATCGGCCGGGCCCGCGGCGAGCGGCTCGACCTCTCGCGGATCCCGCTCGACGACGAGGAGACCTTCGAATCGATCCGCACCGCCGAGACGACCGGCGTCTTCCAGATCGAGAGCCGGGCGCAGATGCAGATGCTGCCGCGGACCCAGCCGCGCGACATCGACGACGTCGTCGTCCAGGTTGCCTTGGTCCGCCCGGGCCCGATCCAGGGCGGCGCGATCCATCCTTATATAGAGAGGCGCAAGCTCCGCCGCGAGAACCCCGACTACCCGATCCCCTACGAGCACCCGCTGCTGGAGCCGGTGCTGGAGGAGACGCTGGGGACGATCGTCTTCCAGGAGCAGGTGATCGAGGTGGCGATGGCGCTTGCCGGCTTTTCCTCCTCCGAGGCGGAGGGGCTGCGGCGGGCGATGAGCCGCAAGCGCTCCGAGGAGGCGATCCGCGAGCACCACCAGCGCTTCCTCGCCGGCGCCGCCGCCAACGGCGTCTCCGAGCAGATCGCGGAACGGGTCTGGAACCAGATCAAAGGCTTCTCCGGCTTCGGCTTCCCGAAGGCGCACTCGGCCGCCTTCGGGCTGCTCGCCTACCAGTCGGCCTGGCTGCGGATCCATTACGCCCCCGAGTTCCTCTGCTCGCTGCTGAACGAGCAGCCGATGGGCTTCTACCCGCCGGACTCGCTGGTCCACGAGGCGCAGCGGCGCGGCATCCGCGTGGCGGCGCCCGACGCCAACCGCAGCAAAGTCCTCTGCCACGTGGAAACGCCGCGCGAGGAAGAGGACGTCCGCGGCGGGCTGGTCGTGCGGGTCGGCCTCGGCTACGTGAAGGGCGTGAAGAAGGAGGAGGTGGAGGCGCTGGTCGCCGAGCGCGAGCGCGGCGGCCCGTACAAAGGCGTCGCCGAGCTCGCCTCCCGCTGCGGCGCGGGGTTGCCGAGCCTCGAACGCCTCGCCTGGGCCGGCGCCCTCGACGGCATCCCGGCCGGCTCGGAGGGTGAGCGTCGCGAGGCGCTGTGGCGGGTCGGCGTCGCCGCCGCCGGCAAGCTGACCGGCAGCGGCACCCAGCTGGCGCTGCCGATGGAGCCGCCGCGGCCGCCCGAGCTGGAGCCGCTGGGCGAGTGGGGGAAGCTGATCGCCGACTACCGCTCGACCGGGATGACCGTCGCGAAGCACCCGATGAAGCTGCTCCGCCCCCGCATCGACCCGAAGCTCGTCCGCAGCAGCGACCTGGCCGGGATCGACCACGGCGCCACCGTCGAGATCGCCGGCATGGTCACCGCTCGCCAGCGCCCCGAGACCGCCAACGGCATCACCTTCATGCTGCTCGAGGACGAGCGCGGCTCGGTCAACCTGATCGTGCCGCCGCCGGTCTACGACCGCCACCGGCCCCTGGTCCGCACGGCGCCGCTGATCCGCGCCCGCGGCCGGCTCGAGCGCCGCGAAGGCTCGATCAACGTTCTCGTCGGCGACCTCGCCCCGCTCTCGCCGAGCGCTCCTCCCGCGCCGCCCCGCAGCTCCCCCCGGCCGCCGCGCGAGCTTGCCGTCGCCGAGCTGCGCGCGGTCGCGCCCGCCGGCCACAGCTTCGGCCGCCGGGGGCGATGAGCATTGCTAGGTTCGAGCGATGCCCGCTGACGCCCTTCTCGGCGCTGCCCGCGGCGGCGACGAAGCTGCCTTCGAGCGCCTGATCGTTCCCCACCGCCGCGAGCTGCATGCGCACTGCTACCGGATGCTCGGCTCGCTGCACGACACCGAGGAAGCGATGCAGGAGGCGATGCTGCGGGCGTGGCGCGGGCTGGACCGCTTCGAGGAACGCAGCTCGCTCCGTTCCTGGCTCTACAGGATCGCCACCAACACCTGTCTAGACACGATCGCCCGCCGCAAGCGCCGCCTCCTGCCGGAGGAATACGGGCCGAAGGCCGACCCGCAGCTGCCGCCGGGGGAGCCGGTCGCCGAGGGGGTCTGGATCGAGCCCTACCCCGACGAGATGCTCGAGGTCGAGGACGGTTACGCCTCGCCGGACGCCTCTTATGAAGAGCGGGAGGCGGTCGAGCTGGCCTTCGTCGCCGCGATGCAGCACCTGCCGCCGCGCCAGCGCGCGGTCCTGATCCTGCGCGAGGTCCTCGGCTTCTCCGCCAAGGAGGTGGGCGAGACGCTCGAGACCTCGGTCCCCTCGGTCAACAGCGCCCTGCAGCGCGCCCGCAAGATCGTCGACGAGCGGCTCCCCGACCGCAGCCAGCAGGTCACCCTCCGCTCCCTCGGCGACGCCCGGATGAAGGAGATCGTCGAGGAGTACATGGAGGCGATGCGCGGCGGCGACGTCCAGCGGGTCGTCTCGATGCTGACCGAGGACGTCGCTTGGTCGATGCCGCCGTTGGCCAGCTGGTACGGCGGGATCGAGGAGGTCGAGGTCTTCCTCCGCACCAAGCCCCTCTCCGGCGAGTGGAGCTGGCGCCACCGCCCGACTATCGCCAACGGACAGCTCGCGGTCGGGACTTACACCTGGATGGAGCAGGAGAAAACGCACGTTCCGTTCTCCCTCGACGTGCTCACCCTGGCGGGTGACAAGGTCGCGGAAGTGACCGCTTTCGTCGTCCGACCGGCGGACACCCCGGATGGTTATTCTCGGTGGCCAGACCGCGCCGCCGACCCCAGCCGCGTGGATGCCGTCTTCCGGCGCTTCGGCCTGCCGGATCGGGTCGATTGATCGACCCGGCGGCGATGAGTTTCCCCCAGCCCAGGAGTCCTTACCTGCATGAACGCAACTGAGCACGACCGCACCCGTTGGCTAGCCCTCTACGTCCTCTGCGCGGGGATGCTGATGATCGTCCTCGACGCGACGATCGTCAACGTCGCCCTGCCCTCGATCCAGGACGACCTCGGCTTCTCCCAGAACAACCTCGCCTGGGTGATCAACGCCTACATGATCCCCTTCGGCGGGCTGCTGCTCCTCGCCGGCCGGATGGGCGATCTGCTCGGTCAGCGCCGGGTGTTCCTCGTCGGCCTGACGATCTTCACCTGCGCTTCGCTGGTCTGCGCCGTCTCGCAGGGCCAGGAGATGCTGATCGGCGCCCGCTTCATCCAGGGGATCGGCGGGGCGCTCGCCTCGGCGGTGATCCTGGGGATGATCGTGACGATGTTCCCGGAACCCGCCGCGCAGGCGAAAGCGATCGGCGTCTACGGCTTCGTGGCTTCGGCCGGCGGTTCGATCGGCCTCCTGCTCGGCGGCGTCCTCACCGACGCGATCAGCTGGCACTGGATCTTCCTCATCAATTTGCCGATCGGCATCGCCGTCGCTTACATGGCGAAACGGCTCGTCGCCAACCCCGACGGGATCGGGCTCAGCGAGGGCGCCGATTTCCCCGGCGCGCTCCTGCTCACCAGCTCGCTGATGCTTGGCGTCTTCACGATCCTGCAGATCGAGAACTGGGGCTGGGGCGATTCGCGCACCCTGATCCTCAGCGCGATCTCGGCGATCCTGCTCGCCCTGTTCATCCTCCGCCAGGCGCGGATCGCCAACCCGCTGATGCCGCTGCGGCTCTTCCGCTCCCGCAACGTCGCCGGCTCCAACGTCCTGCAGGCGCTCCTCGTCGCCGGCATGTTCGGGATGTTCTTCCTCGGCGCCCTCTATCTGCAGCGGGTGCTCAAGTACACCCCGCTCGAGGTCGGCTTCGCCTTCCTGCCGACGACGATCGTGATGGGCGGGCTCTCGCTCGGCTTCTCGGAAAAACTGATCATGCGCTTCGGCCCGCGGACGACCCTGATCCCCGGTGTCTGCCTGGTCGTCGTCGCCCTGCTGCTCTTCGCCCGGACTCCGGTCGACGGCAACTACCTGACCGACCTGCTGCCGCCCTTCCTGCTGATCGGCGTCGGCGTCGGCACCTCGTTCCCGGCGATCATGACCCTGGCGATGTCGGGAGCCACTCCCGAGGACGCCGGCCTCGCCTCGGGTCTGGTCAACACCAGCATGCAGGTGGGCGGCTCGATCGGGCTGGCGGTCCTGGCGACCCTCTCGACCGAGCGGACCAACTCGCTGCTGGCCGACGGCGAGGGCCAGCTGCAGGCGCTCAACTCCGGCTACCACGTCGCCTACCTGATCGGCGCCGGCCTGGCGGCGATCGCGGTGGCGATCGCGGTCTTCGTCCTGCGCGACCCGCGCCCGGCGGAGATGCCGGTGCCCCAGGAAGGCGAGCCCGAGCCTGCCTTCTCCGAGGCCACTTAGTCGAATGTTCGGCAGCACTCAAAGATTGATCGGCGGCGGTCGATCAAGGAGGTATGCCTGAACGACCTCCCGCCTTCTCCTCGATGCCGGCCTTCGCCGAAGCACCGGAGGAGCGGGCGCGGATGGGCCGGATCTCGGGCGTCCTCTGGATCCTCGCGGCGATAATCGGCGTCGCCGGCTGCTTCCTGCCCGGCGCGCAACACGTCGATATCGGCTGGGTCGTTGCCCTGAGCGCGGTGATCTTCGCCTACGGCGTCGCCTCGGCGACCGGCTGGCTGGCCTGGGATCGCGCCTCGATGAAGGCACTGGGCATCGGGATGGTGGTGACGATCCCCGTCGTCGGCCTTGCCATCTACGTGACCGGCGGCGCGGTCAGCTTCGTGCAGCCGCTGCTCGTGACCCTGCTGCTTTACGCGGCGTTCTTCTTCCCGGCTCGCTGGGCCTGGCCGCTCGCGGTCGAGCTGATCCTCGTCGCCGGCACGCCGTTGCTCTACGACCCGAACGCGATCGACGACGCCTTCCTCCCGCGCTACGTGGCCCTCGTCGCCGGCTTCCTCTCCGCGACCTGGGTCCTGGTCGGCCTGCGGAGCCGGCTGCTCGAGGCCGAGCTCCGACAGCGGGACATCGCCTACCGCGACGCGCTCACCGGCGTCGCCAACCGGCGCCAGTTCGACGCCGTCTGCCAGCGCGAGCTGGCGCGGCGGGCGCTGAAGCCAGGCGACCGGCGCGACGGCGACCGCAGCCCGCTGGCTCTGCTGCTGCTCGACCTCGACGACCTGAAGGGGATCAACGACAACCACGGCCACCCGGTCGGCGACGCGGTCCTGCGTCAGGTCGCCGAGCGGGCGGAATCGATCCTCCGCTCGACCGACACCCTCGCCCGCATCGGCGGCGACGAGTTCGCGGTGATCGCCCCCGGCGCCCACGGCGAGGGTGCCCGGCTGATGGGCGAGGCGATCCGCAGCGCGATCGGCACCCACTACTCGGACTCCGGCACCCCGGCACCCAGCGCCTCGGTCGGCTGGGCTGTCTTCCCCGAGGACGGCGAAGACGTCGAGGCCCTGATCCGCGCCGCCGACCGGCGGATGCTGGAGAGCAAGCGCCGGGGCGAGCCTCGCCCCGTCTCGGTCGGCTAGCCGCGCAGGGAAGCCGACTCGAGCACGCCGAGCAGCTGCGTCACCCGGCAGACCAGCAACCGCTCCTCGTCGACTTCGACCCAGGCGCCGGCGCTCGAGGGGAAGACGACGTGGTCGCCGGGCTGGACCGGCATCTCGACTCCCGCTCCGGCCCACCAGTCGAGCCCGGGGCCGACGGCGAGGACGATCCCCTGCTCCGGCGGCGGCTCGTGGGTCCCCGGGGGGACCACCAGCCCGGAGCGTCGCACCCGGTCGGTGTCGAGCTCCTTGATCACGATCTGGTCGAACAGCGGCCGCAGCTGGTGGCGGACGGACTCGGTCGGGTCGGGTCTCTGCGCGGTTCCCATCGCCCCTAAGTCTGCCGGATGGAGCCGACTAAGATCGGGCGATGCCGCAGGAGAAGAAGCCGGTCAACTGGCGAGCCTGGCTGGTCGGCGCCCTCAGCGCCCTGGTTCTGATCGTCGCCCTGCAGAACTCGCAGGAGGTCAGCTTCGAGGTTCTCTTCGCCAGTTTCCAGGCGCCGCTGATCGTCGTCATCCTGCTGGCGGTCGCGATCGGGATCCTGATCGGCTACGTCGCGCCGCTGGTCCGGCGCCATCGCCGCGAGGAGCGTCAGCAGCACAGCGCTTGATCTTTTAATCTTTCTTGCGCAATGGGGGAAGCTGAGCGAGGGAGAGGGAGATGAGCGTTCTTCAAAAGGACATTCCGCAGGATTGGTACGAGACGGCGTTCGACGGGATGAGCGCCGAAATGGCCTGGACCGAGCGGACCGAGTCTGAAATCAAGCGGGCGCTGACGATGCTGCGCCCGCAGGGTGGGGAGCGGATCCTCGACCTCGCCTGCGGCACCGGACGCCACTCGCTGGAGCTGGTGCGCCACGGGTTCTCCGTGGTCGGTGTCGAGATCGGGCCGGAACTGGTCGAGATCGCCCGCAAGGAGGCCGAGGAGCAGGGCCTCGAGGCCGAGTTCATCCAGGGCGATCTGCGTGAGCTCGAGTACGAGGAGGAGTTCGACATCGTCCTCAATCTCAACGACGGCGCCGTCGGCTACTTCGAGACCGACGAGGAGAACCACAAGACCTTCGAGGTGATCTCGCGGGCGCTGAAGCCCGGCGGCCAGAACCTGATCCAGGTCCCCAACATCCTCTACGCGCGGGCGCGGCTCCCCCAGCGCTCATGGATCCCGAGCGCCGGAATGATCGAACTCGTCGAGCACCGCTGGAACAAGAAGGAGAGCCTGATGGAAGGGGCGATGATCCCGGTCCGCTTCGGCGAGGTGCTCGAGGACCTCGACAAACGGATCGAATTCCGCCAGCGCCTCTACACCGTCGAGGAGCTGCGCGAGATCTACGCCTCGGTCGGGATGTCTCTCGAGCGCGTCTTCCACGGCAATGGCCGCCCGAAGGAGCCGACCGAGAACCAGTTCGAGATCTTCGCGCTGGGGCGGAAATCGAGCGACACCGCCGCGTAGGAGCATAAATACTCAGGTTTTTTTATGGTAGTCTCCCTGTCCAGTGGAGTGATCTGGCCAGTCGCTGATCGAAAGGGGGGGTTCCAGGGATGCGTTCAGGGGGAAGCACGCTGTCCCTGCTCGCCTCGTCCCTCAACGTCCACATCCTCAAGGCGCTCGAGGAGGATCAGCGGCCGCTGACCGACCTCAGCCAGGCTGTCGGACTGCCGCCCGCCAGCACGATGCGGACCTATTTGAAGTCGCTCTCGGAGATCGGTGTGATCGAAAGGCGCAGCGAAAGCGGATTCGCAGCGTCTGTCAGTTTCGTGAACACGCCGGCCGGCATGTCGCTGCTGACCGTAGGAGATGTTCTGCAGCGCTGGCTGGGAATTGCCCCCAGCGGCCCCATCTCCCTGGGCAGCACCGCCGCGAAAAGCGCCATCAAGGCTCTTGTCGACGGATGGGACGGGACGATCGTGCGCGCCCTGGCAGCTAGGCCGCTGACCCTGACGGAACTGCACCGGCTGGTTCCGCAGATCAGCTACCCGACGCTGGAGCGAAGGCTGGCGGCAATGCGCCTCGTCGGGCTCGTGGAGGCGAAGCGCGATGGCTCCGGACGCGGCACGCCCTATCGGGCGACGCGGTGGCTGCGGCAGGCAACGGCTCCTCTGGGCGCGGCAGTCGCCTGGGAACGCCGGCATGTCGCCGACGCGCCTCCGATCGGACGCCTCGACGTCGAGGCCGGCTTCCTTCTCGCGGTCCCTTTGGTGCGGTTCCCGGCGGGAGCGACGGGAACCTGTCGCCTCGCCCTGGAGACCGGAGCGAGCTCCGCGCTGCGCTACGCCGGCGTCCAGCTCACCCTCGACGGCGGCAGAACCGCCTCATGCGTCACCCGGCTGGAGGGTGATGTCGACGCCTGGGTGGTGGGGACGGCATTCGACTGGTTCCGCTGGGTCAACGGCCGCGAGGACGTTCAGATCGAATTCGGCGGCGACTCTGCGCTCGGCCGGGCAGTTGCCGAAAGCCTGAAAGAGACCCTCGTCCCGATGGCCATCAATGTCTCTTGATCAAAGGTCACGAGTGCCTGCGCCGCGCAAGCCCATGCACCGCAAAGAATCGTCGCATGACATTTCCAGGGATTCTTACCGGAGGTGTCCCCTTGATGAGCCGCAGATCCAGTCACTTGGTCAAAACCGGTTGATTGGGAACTCGCCGACCACTACGAATGGCAGGGGAAACAAACCCGACATCAACCGGTGTCGGAATCAAGGAGGACATACCTATGAAGTACCTCAAGATGTTGGGCCTCATGGCCCTGGCGGCGACGGCCCTGATGGCCTTTGCCGGCAGCGCTTCGGCCACCACACTGGAGCTCAAAGGAGTCACCCAGAGCGGCGCCGTCGCGATTGAAGCGAGCATCGCCGCTGGCAACTCGGCGATCCTGAAAGATACATCCGGTTTCTCGCAGAACACATGCACCACCTCGGTCGCCAAAGGCAGCACCGAAACCAAAACCGGCACCTCGGTGACAGGGAAACTGTCCTCGCTGACCTTCTCGAACTGCACGAGAACCGTCACCGTTCACAAACCGGGCGCCCTCGAGGTCGTCTGGATCAGTGGTGGTACAAACGGCACAGTTTACTCTGAGAACGCTCAGGTTACATCTGGCTCGCCGATCGGCACCCTGAACTGCACCACCGGTGAAACAACCCACATCGGCACCGTTACAGGCGTCGCCAGTGGCAAAGGCACCATGCACATCAACGCTCTGATCAACTGCGGCATCATTTCTTCCGCCAAGTGGGAAGGGACCTACACGGTTACAACCGAAGGTCTTGGTGTCGTCAGCTAGTGACGATTGAAGTTCGCATCGACTAGGTGCTGAGAGCCGCCCCTTCGGGGGCGGCTCTTTTGTCATTTCGTATTCAAAGCCAGCGGATCTGCTGGAAATACACAAGGACAGAGGGAATGAAATACCTGAGGATGTTCGCCGCGGCGATGGCCCTTATTGCGCTGGCGGCCGGCTCCGCCTCGGCGACCACACTCGAGATCAACGGAGTCACGCAAACCGGCGTAGTCGAACTCTCGACCAGCATCGTCAGCGGGAAATCGCTGATAATGCGAGATACATCCGGTTTCTCGCAGAACACATGCACCACCTCGGTCGCCAAAGGCAGCACCGAAACGAAAACCGGCACCGCGGTGACAGGGAAACTGTCGTCGCTGACCATCTCTGGCTGCACGAGAACCGTCACCATTCACAAACCAGGAACCTTGGAGATCGTCTGGAGTGACGGTACTACAAACGGCACAGCTTACTCTGAGGAAGCGCAAATCACATCGGGTTCGCCGATCGGCACCCTGAACTGCACCACCGGTGCTACAACCCACCTCGGGACCCTTACAGGTGTCAAAGAAGGTAGTGCGGTGATTCATATGAATGCGTTGATCAACTGCGGCATCATCGCCTCGATGAGGTGGGAAGCCGTCCTCTCCGTCACAAGTCCAGGAGGCCTCGGAGTCGTCAGCTAAATATGCGCTAATAGCTTCAACAAACTCAGATGTTCTTGACTAATAGCAGCCGAGGCGCTAGGACTCTCCCTGTACCCAAATGCCAGGGCTATCCCTGGTAAGCACAAGGAGAAAGACATGAAGCACCTGAAGATGCTCGGCCTCGCCGCTGTCGCGGCGATGGCTCTGATGGCGTTCGCGGCGGGACCCGCCTCGGCGACCACACTTGAGATCAAAGGAGTCCCGCAAGCGGTTGACGTCGAAATTGAAGCGAGCATCGCCGCTGGCAACTCCGCGATCCTGAAAGATACATCCGGTTTCTCGCAGAACACATGCACCAGCTCGGTTGCTAAAGGCAAAACCGAAACGACAACCGGAACATATGTGACAGGGAAACTGTCCTTGCTGAGCTTCTCGAACTGCACGAGAACCGTCACCGTGCACCAACCGGGAGCCCTCGAGATTCACTGGATCAAAGGCACTACAAACGGCACAGTTTACTCTGAGAAAGCTCAGGTTACATCTGGCTCGCCGATCGGCACCCTGAACTGCACCACCGGTGAAACAACGCACATCGGGACTCTGACAGGGGTCGCCTCGGGTCACGCGACGATGCACATCAACGCTTTGATCAACTGCGGCATCATCTCTTCCGCCAAGTGGGAAGGGACCTACACAATCACAAGTCCGGAAGGTCTTGGCGTTATTGAATAGGAGGCGTTGGTAGCGACAGATGCACCGAGCCGCCCCCGAGTGGGGCGGCTCATTTCGCCAGGCTTGCTGGCGAGCATAAGGAGGAAAGACATGAAGCACATGAAGATGCTCGGCCTGGCTGCTATGTCAGCTATGGCCTTGATAGGGATTGCGGCCGGCACTGCCTCGGCGACCACAGTCGAGATCAACGGAGTGGCGCAAACGGGCGCCATTGCGATTGAAGCCAGCATCGCCAGCGGTAAATCAATGATCTTCAAAGATACATCCGGTTTTTCACAGAACACATGCACCACCTCGGTCGCCAAAGGCAGCACTGAAACCAAAACCGGCACCGCAGTGACAGGGAAACTGTCCTCGCTGACCTTCTCGAACTGCACGAGAACCCTCACCGTTCACAAACCTGGAGCCCTGGAGTACGTCTGGAACTCAGGCACGACAAACGCTACAGTGTATTCTGAGGAAGCCCAAATTACATCTGGTTCGCCGATCGGCACCCTGAACTGCACTACCGGTACGACAACGCACATCGGGACCCTTACAGGAGTTACTGCAGCGGATATCGGAGCCGGGCATCTTCACGGGACGCTGCATTTCAGTGCATTGATCAACTGCGGCATCATTTCTTCCGCCAAATGGGAAGCCACCTACACGATCACAACCCCGGAAAAGATTGGTTTCGTCAGTTAGGAGCCAGTTGAGGGGCACGATGCATCGAGCCGCCCCAGGTCCGGGGGCGGCTCCTTGAGTGCAAGCCTTGACAGGCAACTCTTCGAGCTCTAATTTCCAGCGCAGGGAAATGGGCCGGGCGTCGTCCGGTACGGCGCTGGACTCGGAAAGGCTGGGGGCAGACGTATGGAGGGGAACGCGATGAACAGGGATCGAAGTGGTAGCCGGCTGGCGCTTGCGCTGTTGTCCGCGATGCTCCTGATGGCCATCGCATCGCCGGAAGCCAATGCGGCGGACGGCGAACGTGTGTTCGACCCCCAGCTCTCATTGATCGGTGGCTGCAAAGCCGAAGTCCTAGACCCTGTTGAAGACCCCGGCTGCCCGACGACCCCGCCACCGAGCGCCCATCCGCCCAGTGGGTTTTTCGCCGACCCGAGGGCGGTGGCGACCGACATCTACGGCGATATCTTCGTTGCCAGCTTCGGGAAAAAAGACACTGGGATCGAAGGGCGCGTCGATATTTTCGATTCCGAAGGGGTATTTCTGAGCGAGTTCAAAACGCCCTTCGGGCCAAAAGCACTCGCCGTCGACAGCAAAGGCTTTCTCTACGTGGTCGTTGAAAGCGAAGGAGTGGAGAGGCAGATCCTCCGCTACACGCCGTGCGCACCCTACGAACCGGAAGCCGGCAATGTCGAATACTGCGGCGAACCCACTCTCGTCAAATCAGGCGGTTCGACCTTTGTGGGCTTGGCGATCAACGCGGACGACGATCACCTTTTTGCCAACTTTGGCGGAAGGGCCTACGAGTTCACCTCCGCCGAAGAAGGAAATGCGCAAGTTCGAGACACTCTCGCCGAAGGTGCGTGCTGCGGCGCCGGAGCCGCGGTGGACGCAGCCCGCGATCGTCTCTTCGTGAGCGCCGAAGGCATAGATCGACGGGTCGATATCTTCGACCTGAATACCGTCGTCGGCACGCCTCCAGACGACGAATACAAAAAGATCGGCTCGATCACCGACGCCTCGGTTCCGGGAGGAGACCTCGGCAACCTGCTGACGGTGGCGGTGGACGAAGAAACCGGCCACGTCTTCGTCTTCGATAGCGAAAACGCCCACCTCTACGAATTCGACGAAGAATGGAACTACCTCGCGACGGTTGAATTTCAGTTTCAGCCGGCATCCGCCGCCGAGATCGCCGTTGACAACGGTGCTTTGAGTCCGAATAAAGGCTACCTCTACGTGCCCTCTCACAAAGTCGGGACCGGTCACTCGTTTGCCTTCAAAGAATCCAAAGTGAGCCCGCCGGATGTGGAGTCGCCTGCGGCCGTCAACATCAGCGAGGTCGAAGCTGAACTCGTGGCTCAGATCAATTCCAAGAATCTCGAAACCACCTACAGGATCGAGTACACGACCGAGCAAGGGTTCGAAGCAGAAGGATTTACCGGCGCCATAATCGCGGGCGAAGGAACCCTTCCGGCCGGCAACAACGACGTCGAAGTCTCTGCGGTTGCGACCGGCCTCGAAAATGGCACGAGCTACCGCTTCCGGGTCGTCGCCGAAAACGCGGAAGGCGCCGACGAAGAGGTGGCTGCCTTTGCCACTTATCCGAGTATGCCGCTCGGATCGGCCCCTTGCCCGAACGCCACGTTGCGCGGGGGCCCCTCAGCTCTCCTGCCCGACTGTCGTGCATATGAGCTGGTGACGCCACCGGACACCAACGGTCGTCCCCTCCTCGGCACCACCCGCGAGATCAACTCGTTCACCACCCGCCAGGTCTCTCCAGACGGAGAAAAGGTGCCGTTCAAGGTCGAAGGCGGTTCGCTTCCCGGCTTCGGCGGCACGGGATCGTCCCTCGGCGATCCTTACCTGGCCACCCGCACGTCTACCGGCTGGTCCACCGGCTACATCGGCCCCACGGGTGCCGAAACGGTGCAGGTCATTCCCGGCAGCGGCTCACCCGATCAGGGCTACACTTTCTGGGTCGCGCAGGTGGCAGGCTCGGCGGTGCTGGAAGGGCAACAGACGACCTATGTGCGCTTCCCCGACGGCCATTCCGAGGTAGTCGGCCAGGGCAGCCTCGGCCGCATCGACGCCGGCGCGCTGGGTCAGCTGATCAGCGAAGGGGGGACCCACATCATCTTCACCTCCCGCGCCAACACGGGGGCGGTGCAACTTGAGCCCAACGCGGCTCCCGACGGGACCAAATCGGTCTACGACCGCGTCCCCAATCCTGTCACCGGAGAAAGGGAAACCAAAGTCGTATCGCTGAAACCCGGGGACATACCCTTCGGTGCAAATGAAGATGCCATTTACACTGGCGCTTCCTTGGACGGTGAAGGCGTCGTCTTCAGGGTTGGAAGCAAGCTCTACCTGCGCTATCAGAACTCAGAGACCTTCGAAATTGGCGAGGGGCTCACCTTTGCCGGCATCGCCGAAGGCGGCGCCCGAGCCTTCTACCTGCAGGGTGGTGACCTCAAGGCCTTCGATGTAGGAAACGAAGCGGTGGTCGAATTCTCGGATAGCGGCGACGTCACCCCGGTCTTCGTCGCACAGGATGGCTCCGCCGCGTACTTCGTCTCTCCGAGCGTCCTCACGGGTGTTCCCAATCCCAACGGCGAGGAACCCCAACTCGGGGCGCAAAATCTCTACCTCTCGAAGGAAGGAGCGATCAGCTTCGTCGGAGTCGTTACCGACCGCGACGTGGAAGGCGAACCTATCTCGGGGTTTGAAACGGTCGACGGCCTGGGTCTCTGGGTGGTTGCCGCCAATCCCCAGTTCCCGGGGCGGTTCGGTGTCGTTCCCGCTCGCTCCACCCCCGACGGCAATGTCCTTCTGTTCAAATCCAGGGCGTCGCTCTCGGACTACGACTCCGATGGCAAGGCGCAGATCTACCGCTATGACTCGCCCGCCGGCCAGCTCGAGTGCCTTTCCTGCAACCCGACCGGGGCGCCGTCGAGCGACGACGCGACCCTGCAGACCGAAAAACGGGAAGGCATCCCCCTGTTCTTCTCGCAAGCCTGGCTGGAGAATCTGCGCGCTGACGGCAAACGCGCCTTCTTCGAGTCGAGCGAGCCGCTCGTCCCCGGCGATAGCGACGGCCTCAAGGACGTCTATGAGTGGGAGGCCCAGGGGGTGGGCACTTGCGCGCGGTCACAAGGCTGCCTGCACCTGATCTCCTCTCCCGGAAGTCTGCGCGGCGAGTACTTGTGGGCAATCAGCCCGAGCGGAGACGACGTCTTCTTCTTGAGCTCCGACCTGTTGGTGAAAGCGGACGCTGACTTGACGCCGTCGATCTACGACGCCCGCGTCGATGGCGGCTTTGTCGAAGCCTCGCCGCCGGTCTGCGAGGGCGAAGGTTGCCGCCCGCGGCTTTCACCGCCGCCGCCCCTGCCGGGCGCCGACACGCAGATCCGAGGATCCGGCGACAACGTCAAGCCTCGACGCTGCGGCAAGGGCAAGCGAAAGGTCAAGCGCAACGGCAAGGTCCGCTGCGTCAAGAAGAAGGGTCACCGCAAGCAGGCCAAGCACCGAGCCGCCGCCGGTGAGAAAGGGGGCCAGCGATGAGCGGCGCTCTCCGCAAGCTCGCCGTAATCGCCAGCACGGCACTCGCCCTCATGGGTGTCTGGGCTGCACCTGCCGGCGCCGAAGACGAATTCGACAAATTCGCGATCGAATCGATCTCCGCCTCCCTTACCGACAGGCAGGCGGGCGCCCACGCTGACATGACCATCGGGGTCGTATTGACCCGCAAAGGCAACGCTCCGTACGCCAACGCGCAAAACATCAAAATCGAACTGCCTCCCGGCGTGATCGGCAATCCCCAGGCAGTTCCCCGGTGCACCGCCGAGCAGCTTGGCAGCGGCCCCGAAACCAGCGCCTGCCCGTTTGACTCGCAGGTGGGTATGTCGGTGGTACGTACGACCCAGCCGTTCGCCAACGTCTACACCGAGCCCGTCTACAACATGGTGCCGCCCACGGGCACCGACATCGTGGCCCGTTTCGGCTTCATCGCTGCCGCCTATCCCACCTTCGTGAATTTGCGCATCGATCCCACCGACTACAGCGTCATCGCCACCGCCGAAGGGCTGCCCTCGGTGACGGGTCTCTCCGAAGCGATTACGACTATCTGGGGGGTACCTGCTGCCGACGTCCACGACGAAGACAGGATCACTCCCGAAGAGGCGCTGCACGGTGGGGCGCCGGCGGGCGGGCGCTCGGTGAGCACTCCCGAAAAGCCCTTCCTCTCCAATCCGACCGACTGCAGCATGGACCGGGAAGTGACGGTCGTCGCGCGCAGCTATCAGCTGCCCGACCAGCCCTCGACGAAAAGCACCGCCTTCCCGCAGATCAGCGGCTGCGGGAAACTGAACTTCGAACCGTCCTTCATCACCCAGCTGACGAATCCCGAAGCTGCTGCGCCAAGTGGTCTCAACACTGAGCTGACGATCCCCCAGGACGAAGCTCCCCAGAGCCTTTCCACTTCCACTCTGAAGAGCGCTCGGGTGACCCTGCCCGAGGGCTTCGCGATCAATGCCGCCGCCGCCGACGGGCTCGATGCTTGCAGCGCAGACCAGGTTGGCTATGGCAAGAACGTCGAGGCGAACTGCCCCGATGCGGCGAAGATCGGCTCGATCGAAGCCGACGTGCCGGCCCTGGCGGACACCCTCCACGGCTCGGTATACCAGCGCACGCCCGAGCCTGGGCGTCTGTTCGGCCTCTGGGTGGTGGCCGATGAACAAGGGGTGCACCTGAAGCTGCCGGCTCGAATTGAAACCAACCCGGTGACTGGGCAGCTGACCACGGTCTTCGACGGAATCGCGACTCTCGGTGGGTTGCCCCAGGTTCCCGTCGCCAGCCTCAAGCTGAACGTCTTCGGCGGCCCCCGCGCGCCGCTGTCGACCCCGGGCTGCGGTACCTACCTGACGGACTACTCATTCGTGCCTTGGTCGGGGAAGGCGGCGGTTGAGGGCAAGGCGGAGATGCAGGTCACCCAAGGCTGCGGCAAGGGTGGGTTCTCGCCGCAGCTCTCGGCCGGCAGCCAAAACTCCGCCGGCGGGCAGTTCTCGCCGTTCAGCTTCACGCTCACCCGCGCCGACGGGGAAGCGAATCCTCAGAAGATCGCCCTGCATATGCCGCAAGGTCTGCTCGCGAAGCTGGGCGGGGTACCGCTCTGCCCGGACGCCGGGGCAGCCACCGGCGCCTGCCCCGCGGACTCGAGGATCGGATCCCTTACGGCCTCCAGCGGTGTCGGTGGGGCCCCCCTCTGGATACCGCAGCCGGGCAAGACGCCGACCGCCGTGTACCTAGCCGGCCCCTACAAAGGGGCTCCCTACTCCGTGGTTTCGGTTGTCCCCGCCCAAGCGGGTCCGTTCGACCTGGGTCTGGTCGTCAACCGTGCGGCGATCAACGTCGATCCCGAAACGGCCCTGGCGACGATCGTCACCGATCCGCTGCCGCAGCTCCTCGAAGGCGTGCCGATCGCCTATCGGACGATCCACGTCGATGTCGACCGCCCGAACTTCACCATCAACCCGACCAGCTGCGCGCAGAAGAAGATCACGGCGACGGTCACCGCGACCAACGGCGCCGTGGCCGAGCCGTCCGACGGGTTCCAGGCGACCGGGTGCTCGAAGCTCGCGTACACCCCGAAGCTGAAGCTCACTTTCGTCGGGGCGACCAAGCGCAGCGGCAACCCTGCGGTGAAGGCGGTTCTGACGCAGAAGCCGAACCAGGCCAACAGCAAAGCTGTGACGGTGATCTTGCCGGGAAGCCAGTTCATCGACAACTCGCACATCAGCAATCCCTGCACCCGGGTTCAATTTGCTGCCGAAGCCTGCCCACCGAAATCGATCCTCGGCAACGTCAGCGCGGTGTCGCCGTTGTTGGACAAGCCCCTCAAGGGCAAGGTCTATTTCCGCTCCAACGGTGGCGATCGCGAACTGCCGGACCTCGTCGCCGACCTCAGGGGGCAGATCCGCGTAACGGTGGTCGGCTTCATCGACTCGGTCAACGGGCGGGTTCGGACCCGCTTCCTCAGCGTGCCGGACGCCCCGGTGACGAAGTTCAACATGAATCTCTTCGGTGGCAGTCGTGGCTTGATCGAAAACAGCCAAGACCTCTGCAAGCGGAAGCGCCATGTCGAGCTGCACTTCAAGGCACAGAACGGCCGCACCCTTGACGCCAACCCGGCGATCAAGATCAAGTGCGGAAAGAAGAGCTAGGTCAGCTCGGTACCGGCTGCCTGACCGAACCGAGCAGCACCTCGCGTGAGGGGATGCCGATTACCTCGCCCTCAAAGCGCTTCCTGGTCCCGTAGACGACCCAAGTAGTGTCGATTTCGCCGATGTCGAGGTCAAGCCGGAGTTCATCTTCGTGCTCTTCGAAATGTTCCATATGGGTCAGCCCCGCGTCATAGCGCCCCGCCAGGAGCTCCTCGCCGACGACCGGCTTGGAGACGACGTCGATGATCTCGTCCCATTGGGAGAGGTCGACGTATCCCTTCGTCGCCGGCACGATTCCGAGGGAGCGAGGTTCCTTCACCTCGCGTCGCGTCAGCACGACCAGGTGCTTCGTCGGGTAGATGAAGGTGTCGACGACGAAGACCTCTCGCCAGTAGCGCTCGGTCACCTCGTGGACTTTGGGGTGGGCGCTGCACTGAATCAAGAAGGCGTTTTGGTCGCCGCGGATCCGCTCCAAACCGTCGAGGAAATCGGCGATGAACTCGAGCTCGAAGTCATCGATCCCCTGAAAGTCCATGTAGCGACGAACTGCCCGCTCGTGGCAGGTTCCAGCCGGACCGAGGGTCACTAGCCTGATCGGCCTTGGGTCCGCATGACCTGCCATCCAGTAAAGATACGTCGAGCGATCTGAATCCGCAACTCAAAGCGACTACGCGGGTTCCTTGACATGGTTGGCTTCGTACTTTAGTTTCAAGCTCTGGCGCGCCAGGGACGCGCTTGGACCTGAATCATGAAGGGGGACCGGAGGGACATCGTGCGGGAGGCGTTCGCTACCCGATGAAGTGGTGCTCGTCTCGTGTCCGCGTGCCTTGCGCGCCAGCGTTCCGCGACCAGGTTGCCGTCGACCGACGGCATGACTATCCATATGAAGGGGAGGAAAGATGATCTCTCGGATTCACAGCAAGCTCGGCACGGCCGGTTTGGTCGTGGCGATCGTGGCGCTAGTAGCCGCGCTAACCGGAGCGGCCTTCGCCGCCCAGGGCCTGAACGGGCAGCAGAAGAAGGAAGTCAAGAAAATCGCTAAGAAGTTCGCGGGCAAGCCCGGTGCGCAGGGACCCGCAGGACCGCAGGGTCCGGCCGGCAAGGACGGGACCAATGGAACCAACGGGACCAACGGAACGGATGGGACCGATGGGACCGATGGGACCAACGGTCAGTCGGTGACCGGCGCTCCGATCGCCGCCGGCGGCGCCTGTGGCGCCGCGACCGGTGTGAAATACACCCTCAGCGCAACCTCGACCAACGTCTGCAGCGGCGAGGATGGCGAAACGGGCTTCACCGAAACCCTTCCTCCCGGGGAGACCGAGACGGGCGCGTGGGCGGCCAGCGCCTTCGAAGGAGCTGACGCCCCGCAGATCGTCTCATTCTCGTTCAACATCCCGCTTGCTGAAGCGCCCGAATCAATGAACTACGTCAATGCCGAAGGAGAAGAGAAGACGGGAGAAGAAGAAAACTTCCACGAAGATCCCGTGAACTGCCTCGGCTCTGTTGAAGAACCGACGGCTCTCCCCGGTCAATTCTGCATCTACGAGAACGAAGCAGGGAAAATCGGAAATGTCGGTTACAGCGGGGTAGGCTTCCTCAGCAAGCTCTACACCACCGGCGCCACCGCTTTCTTCGGTCTAGAAGAAGCGGGCACCGTCCAGGGGACCTGGGCTGTCACCGCCGCGGAACCCTAAGAGACGAATGGTCGGGTAACTGCAAAGGGCCCCTCTGGAGAGGGGCCCTTTGTTTTGCTGCGAACCAACCTTCCCCGAGCAATTTAGTTTAAACTTCCTCTTTCAATCAGGATCTATCAGGGGGAACCGTGCGAAAGGGAATAGCTGGAGTAGCGCTGGCGGTCATCTCGCTGCTGCTGGTCGCTGGCTGCGGGAGCGATAGCTCGACCATCAGCCGGCAGGAATACGAACGAAAACTCGAGATCGTCTGCAACGACGGCCTGCAGAAACGCGAAGACGCTTTCCGGGTCATAACCCAGGAATACGAAGAACTCAGCGAAGACGAAGCGACTCCGCAGGTCCAGAACGAAAATCTCCTCAAGCTGATTGCCGTTTACGAGGAAACGACGGAAGAAATCAGCGAAATCGATCTGCCTGAGGGAAGCGAAGAGAAGGCTGAAGAAATGGTCCAGGCACGGGAAGACGCGACTGCAAAGGTCGAGGCAGATCCGCAGAGCACTCGCCCCAAGTTCAAAACGATCTTCAAAAAGTCCAGTGACCTGGCGGAAGAGTTCGGTGCCGATTACTGCGTGATCTGAGTTGCGGCGCTAACCCGTTTCGTCGAGTCGCCGCAGCGGATCATCGAAGCCTCCGGACCGAGCTTCGATGAGACGGGCGGCGATCTCGACTTCCCAGAACTTGGCGCCCGCGATCCAGGCTCGGCCGAGGTAGTTCCAGGCCTGGATCGTGGTGCCGATGCTGGTGTTGAGGGCCTCGGCGCAACGTTCCATCAGCTCCTGGAACTCGCCCTGCATCCCGAGGATCACCGGGGTGGCGTCGGACTGGCCCATGCGGGTCTCGACCATCACGGTGTGCCCGGTGCGGATCCCGAAGAACCAGGCGTCGTGGAGGTAGTTCTCCATCTCCGCCAGTTGGCGGCTGTCAAGCTCGAGCGCCTCCGCGCTCTCTTCCGCCAGAGGCTTTAGGTCCTGCTCCTTCGCGCTCTCAACCGCGGTCGACAGGCTGTCGGTCCCCAAAGAACATCGCCGCCAATCTAGACAACTGGTTTTAATCGAGTACGCCTATTTGTACTACTCGCATTCCTGGAGCGCAAGGCTTCCAGGCAAGAAGAAGGGCGGCCCGGAGGCCGCCCTTCTCGATTCCGCTTGTCCCGGGAGAATCCCGAGCTCAGATCCTCAGGTTCCGGTGCAGGTCCGGATGATCCCGGCGGAGGCTTTCGTGCCATCCGAGAAGATGGCGGTCGCCTTGGCCTGGAGCTTGCCGTCCGGGCATTTGGCGGTAAGGACGCCCTTCTTGTTGATCTTCAGGTCGAACGTCTTCACCGAGCCGCTGCCGCCGGCGATCTTGGGGATCGTGGCGACGGTTTTCAGCCCGTAGCGGCCGTTCTTGACTTTCTTGATCTTCAGGGTGGTCACGATCGCTCCCGTCACCGGCGCCGAGAAGTAGGCGTGGATGTAGAGGGTCGTGGTGCCGCCGCTGAAGCCGCCGTTGATGACGAGCAACTTACTCTGGACGTCGATCGGTTTCTGTTCCGGGAACTGGACCTCGACGGTCGTGTTGCCGGTGCCGATGATCGACTTGCCGCAGGCTTTTTCAGCCGCCTTGGTGTCGCGCGACTGCAGCTGGCCCGACTTGCAGACCGGGATGCCCTTGACGTTGATGGCGCCGTTCTTGTCGGTTTCGACGATGGTTTCCTTCAGCGCCGGCGGGTGGGTCCCGTCCTTGGTCGAGATTTTCCCGGAAGCGGTGAGCGTGATCGGTGCGAGCTTCTTCTTCGGCAGCTTCGTCGGGCTGAATCCGCCGTTGAAGGTGAATACGAGATTGCCCGCTTCGACCGTCACCGGCTTGTTTGCGCCGGTGGCGATGCCAGCCACGCTGACGGCGATCAGGGCCGCGAGGGCCATCGTCAACATCAAGTACTTACGCATATCCCTATATCTCTCCTTTGCGGCCTGCCCGTCCTGGGTCCGATGCCGTCGGAACGTGTCTTGAACGTCTCTCCAGCGGGTCAAACTACCACCCCCGCCCTATTCGTAAACCCGCCGAACCCGGGAAAGGAGCGGATCGCCCAGCCTCAGGAACGGAGCTTGGCGCGGCGAACCCTCTCGCGCTCGGACGCCGCGGCGTCGGCGCCGAGGTAGGGCAGCGTCACCCAGAACATCAGGTCCGGGAGGCGGCTGGGGAGCCGGCCGACGGCGCCGTGGAGGATCTCGCTGTAGAGCAGCTCGTTGATTCCGCCCGCGACCGCGATCGAGGTGATACCCGGCAGGTCGACCGAGCTCTCCGAGCGGCCCGACTCCAGAAACCCGGTGAACTGGCGCAGAGCCGCGTCACGGCGGGCGAGGGCTTTGGGGCCGGCGGCCAGCACCTCGACGATCGAGAAGCGAGCCTCGTCCGGATGGTCGGCGAGGTGCTCGAGCAGCGCCTCCAGGGCGGCGGCGATGCGCTGCGGCCAGGGGTCCCCCGGCCGCGACTCGAACGCGTTGGTCGCCTCGCCGAGCAGGTTTTCCAAGAGCACGTCGTAAGCGGCGAGAAAGCAGTCCTCCTTGCTCTCGAAGAGCTCGTAGAACGTCTTGCGGGAGACGCCGGCGACGCCGATCACGTCGACGACCCGGGTTTCCGGGTAGCCGCGCTTCGAGACGACCTCGATCATCGCCTGGTGGATGCGGTTGCGCTGGGACTCGGTCACCGCCTCCCTCGGCAGACCGTGTCTTCCCCGGGGCAGCCGCTCGTTCAACCTGGTCGAGCGTCTACTGGAGGACACAGGCAGACTCTAGTGGAGAGGACCATCACTCGAAGGTTTTTTCTCTAAACTTGAGTCATGGAGGGAAGAGGGGGGTTCATTGGGGCGATCGTCCTGCTGGCGCTGGTCGTCGCCCTGGTTGGTTGCGGCGGGGACTCGAGCACCGGTGCGGGGTTGGAAGGCACCACTCAAGACGAGCGGCCGTTTCCGAACATCGAGGGCGCGGCGCGCGAGTTTCTGATGCCGGGCGGGGACAATCTCGTCCAGACCTTCGGCGAAGAGGCCCCCGCGGCTGAACGGGAAAAAGCGTCGAAGGCGATCCACGCTTGGATGAAGGCCCGCGTCGCGGAAAAATGGGCGACCGACTGCGCATACCTCGCCGTCGAATACCAGCAGGAACTGGTCTTGGACGCCCTTGCTGTTACGAACGAGAGAGTGACCAACTGCCCCGACGCCCTCGCCTTCTTCGGCGACGCTGCTTCGGGAACCTCTGGGAACACCCTGACCGGCCCGATTGACAGCCTCCGCATCAGGGACACCAAAACCGGCAATACCGAAAAAGAAGCCTATGCCCAGTGGCATGGGCCCAAGGGGATCGATTGGGTGCTGCCGTTGAGGAAAGAACTCGGCGCCTGGAAGGTCTACAGCGCCAGTCCCCTCGAACGAACCAAATAGCTGCCCCTCAGCGCTCCAGCCAGATGACCTGCTCGCGGTCGGGCCCCACCCCGACCAGCCGCACCGGCACCCCGACGAACTCGGCGATGAAGCCGAGGTAGTCGCGCGCCTCGGTCGGCAGGTCTTTGGCGTCGCGGCACGCCGTCAGGTCGAGGTCGAACCCGGGCAGCTCCTCGTACTCCGGCGTCGCCGAGTGGAGGATCGACTGGTGGTAGGGGAAGGTGTCCAGCACCGCGCCCTCCTTCGAGCGGTAGCGGACCGCGACGCGCAGCGGGCCGATGCCGCTGAGGACGTCGAGCTTGGTGATCGCCAGCGCGTCCATCCGGTTGAGCCGCACCGCGTAGCGCAGGGCGACGAGGTCCATCCAGCCGCAGCGTCGCCGCCGCCCGGTCGTCGTCCCGAACTCGTGTCCCCTCTGCAGCATCTGCTCCCCGACGTCGTCGAACAGCTCGGTCGGGAAGGGGCCGGCGCCGACCCGGGTCGCGTAGGCCTTGGCGATCCCCCAGACCTCGTCGATGTCCTTCGGCCCGATCCCGGCGCCGACCGTCGCCGCGCCGGCGATCGGGTTGGACGAGGTGACGAAGGGATAGGTGCCGTGGTCGAGGTCGAGCAGGGTCGCCTGGGCGCCCTCGAAGATCACCGTCTCGCCGCCGTCGAGCGCGTCCCAGCAGAGGCGGGCGGTGTCGGCGATGTGGGGCTCGAGCCGGTGGCCGAAGTTGATGTGTTCCTCGACCATCGCGTGCAGGTCGAGGCGCGGGTCCGGCACGGCGGCGCCGCTGTCGACCGACTTGGCGTCCTCGCCGGCCTCCTTCAGCTGCTTGCGGCGCTGGACCGAGAGCTCGCGCAGCGCCTGCTGCTTGGGCTCCAGCGCGGCGCGGATCTTGGTCCGCAGGATCTTCTCGTCGAGCAGGTCCTGGACGCGGATCCCGAGCCGCAGCGCCTTGTCGGCGTAGCAGGGCCCGATCCCGCGGCGCGTGGTGCCGATCGAGAGCTTCCCCAGCTTCGTCTCCCCGGCCGTATCGAGCAGCACGTGGTAGGGCATGATCAGGTGCGCGTTGGCGGAGAGGCGCAGGTTGGCGACGCTGACGCCGGCCCGTTTGAGGCCGTCGATCTCGCCCAGCAGCACCCGCGGGTCGACGACGACGCCGTTGCCGATCACGCAGGTCTTCTCGGCGTGGAGGATGCCCGAGGGGATCAGGTGGAACTTGAACTCCTCGCCGCCGCGGACGATCGTGTGGCCGGCGTTGTTGCCCCCCTGGAAGCGGACGATCGTGGTAGCCCGCTCGGCGAGGAGGTCGACGACCTTCCCCTTGCCCTCGTCGCCCCACTGGGCGCCGACTATGACCACGCCTGGCATGCGGGGGTGATTCTGACGGTTTAGCTGGCGGCGCGGGTTTGGTAGCGCTGGTCGGACCCGAACAGCGGCAGCGGCGATTCGCAGATCTCGATCAGGCGGGAGACGGTGCGGCGGCCGATCTGGTCCTCCAGCTGCCGCTGTCCCTGGTCGACGTCGCCTTCGGCGTTGCTCGTGACCAGCATCGGGCGCTGGTTCTCGTAGCGCTCATTGATGACCGCGTAGAGCTGCTCGACGACCCAATCGGTGTGGCGCTCCGAGCCGAGGTCGTCGATGTAGAGGAGGTCGACCGAGGTGACGCGGCGGAAGAACTGGCCGTAGGCGTCCTCGTTCTCGGCTTCCTGGTAGGTCTGACGAATCCGCGTCAGCAGCTTCGGGGTGAAGTAGATGCCGACCGTCTTGCCGGCGGCGAGCGCTTCCTTGGCGATCAGCATGCCGAGCGTCGTCTTGCCGGTCCCGGTGCCCCCCATGAACCAGACGCCGCGCCCGCTGGCGATGTTCTCGTCGATGTTCTCCACGTAGTCGTGGGCGTGCCGCACCGCGATCCGCTTCTCCAGGTCCCGGGCCATGTCCGAGACCGGCGGTCGGTCGAAGGAGACGCCGCGGTAGCGGGCCGGGATCGCCGAAGCGACGCCGCGGCTGCGGCCGCGATTGAGCCGCTCGGCCCGGCACTCGCACGGCCGCGCCACGTCCTCGGGGCCGAGGATCCAGCCCGATCCGTCGCAGACGCCCAGCGGGCAGGCCTGTTCGCGGAAGGGCTCCGAGCGGGCGATCGCGGGCATCAGAACTCAGGCCCCGCGGCGGCGGCGTCCTCGAACGGCGGCGCTTCGCCGGCGGGCTGCTCGATCGGCGGTTCCTGGTGCGCGTGGTCGGCGAATTTGGGGTAGCGGTCGAGGAAGACCAGCTTTTTGGTCCCGATCGGGCCGTTCCTATGCTTGGCGATGATCAGGTCGGCCAGGCCGTCGGGCTCCTCGTCGGGGTCGCGGTAGTAGTCCTCCCGGTAGAGGAAGGCGACGACGTCGGCGTCCTGCTCGATTTGCCCCGACTCGCGCAGGTCGGAGAGCTGCGGCTTCGGCGGCGTCCGCTGCTCGGGTGCGCGGGAGAGCTGCGAGATCGCAACCACCGGGACCTCGAGCTCGCGGGCGAGGATCTTCAGCCCCCGGCTGATCTGGCCGACCTGCTCGACCCGGTTGGCGCGGTGGTCGTCGGAGCGCATCAGCTGGATGTAGTCGAGGATGATCAGCCCGAGCCCGCCGCGCTCCTGTTCCTGGGCGTGCAGGCGGCGCGCCTTTGCCCGCAGGTCGAGGATCCCGAGGTCGGAGGAGTCGTCGAACCACAGCGGCGCCTCTTCCAGCTCATTGCAGGCCCTCAGCACCTTCGGCCAGTCGCGTTTGGAGACCTGGCCCTTGCGCAGCTTGTCGCCGGAGATCCGCGCCCGGCAGGCGATGAACCTCTGCGCCAGCTCGACCTCGGACATCTCGAGCGAGAAGAAGGCGACAGCCTGCCCCTTCTTCACCGCGACGTTTTCGGCGATGTTGGCGACCAGCGCGCTCTTGCCCATCGCCGGCCGAGCGGCGACGATGATCAGGTTGCCGGGCTGGAAGCCGCCGGTGACCGCGTCGACGTCGCGGAAGCCGGAGGGGGTGCCGGTCAGTTCCAGCTCGCCGGTCGAGAGCTTCTCCAGCCGGTCGACCTCGTCGTGGAGGATTTCCCCGAGCAGTTTGAAGTCGCTGGCCTGCTCTTTGTGGGCGACCTCGAAGAGCAGTTTCTCGGCCCGCTCGGAGAGCTCGCGCGGTTCGCCGTCGCGCTCGTTGACCCAGCCCTGGATTTCCTGGCCCGCGCCGAGCAGCCGGCGCAGCAGCGAGTTCTGCTGGACGATCTCG
>Ga0070665_100000726_pt1 | contig 43911 bp, 41 predicted proteins | sample KBSS13metaG_FD_65862 | JGI IMG/M metagenome (GOLD analysis project Ga0070665, IMG submission 65862) | Switchgrass rhizosphere microbial communities from Kellogg Biological Station, Michigan, USA - KBS S1-3 metaG | ecosystem: Host-associated > Plants > Roots > Rhizosphere > Soil ...
AAATGTACAAATTTTATTTTTATTTTCACTTATGAATATTGTTGCTATAAATGCGTATGGGCTATGTTATTTTGTTGAACAAGAATTAAGAGAAGTAGAGAACGAGAAGGATGTTGACTCAAAAAAAATGTTGAGAGAAAAGGAATATAAATTACTAAATAAATCTATTTTGTGTAGCCGTATTGATTCTCAATATCAGGCATTAGCTGAACAACAAAAAAAGGTAGAGATTCAACTTAGTTTATTGTATCAAATGAGCAATGAAGAATGGAATAAACTTTCACGAACAGCTCACGAAAAAAATCCTACTGCAAACGTTTTTAATTTAGATAGTAATGAAGTTATAACAGTGCTTGAAAATAAAATTTCTGCGCTTAAGGGTGATGGACGATACGGAGGAGAAGTTTGTACGCAATTAGTAACTGCTTATGCAAATTTGGCTAGATTGGCGTGTATACATTTGGATGATTATCCTCAAAATAAAAATATTTTAAAAGAGCGTTTAGAAATGCTTTCGCTTGGAATGTGCGAAAATGAATTGTGGCGTGAGCAGAAATGCACCGTTATTGTCACTGAGGCGCGTAAACAACTTACAAATTTATTGGGATTGGAAGATGAAAGTGTAACAGTAGGTACACAGGCAGAATCACCAGAGGATATGTATAGAGGAATACGTGATTTGTGTGACAATGATAGGTCTATAGATTGGGGTGCAAAGGCTTATACTTTAAGTACCTTATCTCAAGGTTTAAAGAAGCGATGTATATTGCAACAGCAAGCTGGTGGAGATGTAAGGTTATGTGATGATCTTCCACGTAAATTATATGCAATGTTTTACAAGCAGAATGATTCTCATTAGTTAATAGAATGTTAAGTATGATAGATAATCATATCATAAAGTAATGATACGATATTAATAACTATCATCTTATAAAAATGATTAAAAAATCCCCCTGTGTCTAAAAAATACAGGGGGATTTTTTAATCGATTTATATCCAATAGAAGAAGCTGATCAGAAGGATTAATGGGGAAAATAGGCTTAAAAACCGTTGATTTTAGGGTGTTTAGTTTTGTATTATTATAATATAAATCGTACAACTGTAAGGTTGTTTGCTATAAGATAACAAAGGAATTTTAACAATAAGGAGAGCTGTATGAAGCTTAATAACAATGAATTTCATGACAAAAATGAAGCTCACGATCATTCAGAACAAGAACGTAAACGTCATTGGCCTAAAAAAATTAAACAATATTTGCAAAATCTCTTTAATTCAAGCAAATGTAAGAGTATGTCTCATGGTAGTTATGATATTTTAAGGTCTATGTCATGGGCGCGGGGTGAAAATTGGCGTCAAAATCATCCAAAAAGTCTTAACAAGCAACATAAATAATACCGGACCTTATCTTTTAGTTTTTTACGATGGTGGTTTTCAAAGAAATAAAGTTAGAGCTGATGTTAGGATTCCTATGCGTAATATAGAATAGAGTTGTTAAGATATCTTTTATATAAAGTTTATTTCAAAGCAAGAATTGAAATTTTCTGGTAATAAAAAATTGCATACTCAGATTTTAAAGATTATTCTAATCCCGTTCGCCCTGATGCTTCGTCAGGTTCCCTACTACGCCAAGGTTTTTTCCTGCGCTAAAAGCTTCGGCGGATAAAATCGTAGGATTGCGCAGCAGTAAACGCGGAATTTATCCTGAGTTTATCGAACGGCTCAGAACTTCACGTGATTATTTTAATCCCGTTCGTGCTGATGCTTCGTCAGGCTCAGCAGTAAACGCTGCGCTCAGAACTTTACGTGATTATTCTAATCCCGTTCGTACTGATGCTTCGTCAGGCTCAGCAGTAAACGCTGCGCTCAGAACTTTACGTGATTATTCTAATCCCGTTCGTACTGAGCTTGTCGAAGTATACGAACACATTTAAAAAAAGTTCGTACCCTTCGACAAGCTCAGGGCGAACGGAGAGAGTATCTGAGCGCAGCGTTTACTGCTGAGTTTATCGAAGCATCAGGGCGAACGGAGAGAGTATCTGAGCCCTTCGGTTAACTCAGGATAAACTCCGCGTTTACTGCTGAGTTTATCGAAGCATCAGCACGAACGGAGAGAGTATCTGAGCGCAGCGGTTAACTCAGGATAAACTCCGCGTTTACTGCTGCGGAGTCCGACGAAGTTTTTAGCGCAGCAGCAAGCCTTGGCGTAGCAGGGAGTTTATCAAAAAGGATCAGGGCGAGCGGGAGAGAGTTATCGAGATTAAAATAAATTTTTTATAAAAAAAGTTAAAAATGGTTATGAAGCACAATCAATTGATTAAATTTATTGAACATAAAGCATATGCTTTACGTTATTGGTCTATAAAAGTGACAGCACTGGCAGGTTCAGGTCATACAACATCATGTCTATCCGCCGCAGATATTGTAGCGGTGATTTTTTTTTATGCTATGCGGTATGATCCTTATCATTACCAAAATCCTGATAATGATCGGTTTATTTTATCCAAAGGTCATGCAGCACCCTTGTTATATGCAGTGTGGCATGAGTTAGGTTTGGTAACAGATGAGGAAATGCTTTCCTATAGAAAGTTTGGTTCTGCATTGGAAGGGCACCCTACGCGTCGTTTTGCGTATGCTGAAACCGCAACAGGGTCACTTGGTATAGGGCTTTCTGTAGGAGTAGGTATAGCATTATGTGCTCAGCTTGATAAACGTAATTATCGGACCTATGTTTTGATGGGTGATAGCGAATCTTCTGAAGGTAGTGTGTGGGAAGCGGTGCAATTAGCAGCTTATTATAAATTGAATAATCTTGTAGGCGTTATTGATGTTAATAATTTGGGGCAAAGTGCTGAAACAATGCTGGATTATAGAATTAAACAGTATTGTGATATTTTTAGCGCTTTTGGATGGCAGGTATTTGATGTTGATGGCCACAGTGTGCAAAGTTTAATGGAAGTTATTGATAAAATTCAGCATGTTAAAGATAAGCCTTGTATGATTGTTGCAAAAACAGTTAAAGGATATGGAGTAGATTTTGCAGCGGGATTTGAAGGGTTTCATGGTAAAGTATTTTTAAATGATCAAGAACAAACAGCAATTGATCAGTTAAAAAATAATTTTTCTGAAAGTTTGCATTATCATGATAATGATTTTAAGTTATCAATTCAACGTCCTCAGCCTAACGCTCTTTCGTATATAGGCGCTACAACAATTATTATTATGGAGCAACCTTCTTATACAAAAGGGCAGATGATTGCAACGCGCAAAGCATATGGAGTTGCTCTTGCATTATTAGGCGATGTTTGTGATGCGGTAGTAAGTCTTGATGCAGAAGTAAAAAATTCTACGTACGCAGAGATATTTGAAGCTATGCATCCAGAAAGATTTTTTCAATGTTTTGTTGCAGAACAGAATATGATTGGCATGGCTGTTGGGTTTGAGTCTCGCGGAAGAATTCCTTTTGTTTCTACCTTTAGTTCATTTTTTTCGCGTGCATATGATCAGATTAGAATGGCTGCTATAAGTAATACAGCTTTACGCCTAGTGGGCTCTCATTGTGGAGTATCAATTGGGCAAGATGGCCCATCGCAAATGGGGTTAGAAGATATTGCGCTCATGCGTTGTTTACCTAAAAGCGTAGTGTTATATCCTTGTGACGCGGTTAGTACGCATAAGTTGGTGGAGCAAATGGCGCGTTATAGTGACGGTATTAGTTATTTACGGACGACACGTATGGAAACTCCCGTATTGTATGATAATGATGAAGACTTTCTGATTGGGGAAAGCAAGGTTTTACGAAAATCAGAAAATGATGTGGCATGTATTGTGGCAGCAGGAGTCACGGTGCATGAAGCCCTTAAGGCGTATGAAAATTTGGCGCTACAAGACATTTTTATATCAATTATTGATGTGTACTCTATTAAGCCTCTTGATGTGTCTACGGTCATTTCTATTGCGCGTGCATCAGGTAATAAAATTATTACCGTAGAAGATCATTACCTAGAAGGTGGCATAGGGCAAGCAGTAGCAAGCGCTGTTTCTCTTGAAAACATTAAGGTTCATTCACTTGCTGTTACTCAATTGCCCTGTTCAGGAAAGCCAGAAGAGTTATTAGCATTTGAAGATATTGATGCAGCTGCTATAGTAAAGGCGGTTAAAGCTTTGGTTTTTTGAAATTGTGCATAACCTCTTATTCTTTTGCTAGGTAAGGGTTTTTTAATTGCATCATTGGGGTCAATTATTTTTGATTTGTTTGTCGCTTTATATGTTCTTCTAAAAAGGCAATCATTTTATGGATTTCATCGATTTGAGCTAATTGTTCATAATGGCTATGATAAAGCATGCCAGAATAAAAGGAGTACTGACGATTTTTTCTCATTAATGATGCATACTCAGGTTTTGAGATTGCAGAAAAGACCTCAGCTTCTTCTTCATGGGTAATGCAAATATCTTTGTACTCTTTTAATTTATTAATATCAATACTATTATTCTTGGTAAAATATTGTACAAGCAAAGTGATTAGTGAGGTTTTTAGTGGATGGGCTTCTATTATGTGTTCTGTTTCATGTAGAAGAATACTTTTTAAGTGTTCATTATTAATGATTTCTGGATTAATTGTTAATGTAAGCTCAATATTATTGAGACTCTTATCATCCCATGCGCCGTCATCCCATGAGCAACCACATTTTAGGCTTGCGGTGTAGTTTTTAAGGTCTTTTACTGTAATAGATAGACGATCATTAAAAAAACCTCTTTCATTTAATCGTTTTTCAACAATATCAATATGTGGAATAGATTGATTATTTTCAGTTATTTGTGTACTAAAATGTGTTGAAATAAATTTTATGTATTGTTCATAGCTTTTTTGAATGGAATTAATAGAGTTTTGTGTTTCTTGTTCATTAAGGCCGCACTGCTTGAAAAGTTCTAGAGTTTGTTGTTTTTCTTTTTCACGAAGTAACTTTTCTATAGTAGAAAGTTTTAATTTATTGTTTGTGATATTTTCAACAGGGGATAGAGATTGTTCTTGTTGATTTTTTACTCGATTGTTTTCAATTGTGTGATCGATTTCTGCTATCCGTAAGAAATAATTCTGTTCTTGATTGAATAAATATTTTTTAGTTTGTAGTTTTTGGATTTGTATCAATCGACTCTCAGGCATTTTCATAGTATGAGAAATTCCAGATATAAGGAGTGTATAAAATGCGATGAGGTTTAATAATTTCATAAATTTTAGTTCTTGTTAACAGGTTAATAATTTTGATTTTTTAATTTTATTCTTTATTGAGTTGCGGCTTGATTAGTTCTTTTTTTAAGAAAGAATTCATTTTATGAATTTCATGGATTTCAGCTAATTGTTGATAGTGTTTATGGTAAAGGACACCGGGATAATAGTTTTTTGTCCCTTTGCGGTATTCTCTTATTAATGATGCATGTTCAGGGCTTGTAATTGAGGGAAATATTTCAGCTTGTTCTTCATGTGTATTACAAATATCTGTGTATTCTTTTAAATTATTAAAATCATTAATATCTTTGTTGAGAAAATATGCTAAATTATCGCGAATTGTACATTTTGTGACAGGGTGCCCTTCTAAAATATGGCCTATTTCATGAGCAAGAATGGCTTTTATATGTTTATTATTAACTGTTTTGGGTTCGATTAATAAGGTAACAGAAACATTCTTTAAGCACGGTTCGTCTTTTAACATAAAATTTTTAATTATGACTTTTGCTTCATCGTATATAGCATTTATTTTGAATGGACTTTTTTCAACTTTGAACTGTATATTCTCTTTTAATAATCTTTTTTGCTTTAATTGTTTATCAATAAAATCGAAGTGTTGAGTAAGGTCTAGTGGGGGGAATATATAGTTAAAAAGCTTATTGAAAAAAGAGTAAAAAATGTTGGTTTTTTCGGTAGGCTTAGGGGGTAGGGGGGTTGAAAGAATTTCCCTATATTTTTTATGGGATTTTTTAATATTCTCAAAAGTCTTGTTTACTTGCTCTTGAGTAAGACGGCACTCTTGTAAAAGCTTTTTAATTTGATTCTGCTCTTTTTCCCGTAGGTTATCTTCTATTTTATCGAGTTTTAATTGATTGTTTATAATATTTGCCAAAGGCAAAACGGATTGTTCTTTTTGTTTTTCAAGTCGATTAAAATTAATTGTATTTTCAATACGTTTGACTTGATATGGATAGCGTTTTTCTTTAGTGTTCAAAGAATCAGGCAATAGAGTTTTCTCTTTTTTTTGTAGATTTAATTTTCTTTTTTTTAATAGGCTATTGGATAATTTCATAGCATAAGAAATCCCCGATACCAGGAATGTACAAAGTACGATGAGTTTTAATATTTTCATGAGTTTTAACCTTTATTAAGAGGTTAATAAGTTAAAAAAATAGATTTTTTATTATTTTTATAGCAAAAAAAGCTCATTATTGCATAATTGTAATTCCTAAGCTCTTGTCTATAATTATACATTATTTGTTTCAAATGTAAATAACCTATATCTAGAGCTAGAAGGATAGATGATTATTGTAAATGATTATTATGAAAATCATGGAATCTGTTTTATGTTTGAAAAGAAGAAAGAGTTAATTTTTTAATTAAATCTTTTGGATTAACAAAAGATATAGTTAAGTTTTTATGGGCGCGGGTGAAGGGTGTATCAATATTGTGTGCTACGACAAAATTATCACCTTGTGGATAATGAGTGCGAAATGCTTCAAAACTTTTGGTAACAGTATTGGAAAGTTTATCTTCGGAAAAGTAATTAAATGTACATTCTATGGCGGTAAGATTGTTACCCGCTCTGTTGCTTATAACAAAATCAATTTCATTATCACGTTTGTCTCGCCAATAATTGATTGAGCGTGTTTGTAAATGACCATGGAGCTCGTTCAAGATACAATGTTCCCACATAAAGACGTTATCTTCAGCGCGTAGTTCACTTCTTCCTTTAGTATAGCAGATAAAACCGGTATCAAAGCCATATATCTTAGGAGCCATGACAATTTCAGTTGGTTTATGTGTTGAATAGGGCCTAATAATATGTACAACGAATGTTTCTTCTAATACGGCTAAATAGTTCATTAAAGTTGGTCTACTGACTTCACAAGGAGCAGTAAAGCGAGTTGCTTCAAAGATATTACCACTATTGGCAAGTAATAACTCTGCAAATTTTTGAAAAGAGCTTCTTTTCGCAACGGTGAATAGATCTTGAATATCTTTTGCCCAATATGCATCAATCCATTCATGAAAGTCCGGCTCAGGTAATTGTTTTTTTGTAAAAAAAGAAGGAAATCCACCGAATAAAAATCTATGTCTAATATCGTGATTATTAAATAATGCCATTTCATCTAATAGCAGGGGAGTTAACCAAATTTCTCGCTTTCTTCCCGTTAAAGTATCTTTGAATTTGGCGCTGGCGCCTAATGTTGATGATCCTGTAGCAATTATTTTGACATCAGGATAGTGATCGGCTACTAATTTTAATACTTCAGAAGGGTTATCAAGTCTATGAATTTCATCAAGAGCAAGAGTGTTGCCTTTTTGGCTTTCTAAAAAACCTTCAGGGTCAACAAATAATTCACGTACACGTGGTCGTTCGCAATCAAAGTATTGTATGTTTTTTATACTATGACACAAGCTAGTTTTTCCAATACGTCTAACTCCCATAAGCCAAATGATATTTTTTTGTTCCCACGCTTGTTCTATTAATTTTTTCCAGAAAGGGCGTTCTATAATCATGGGGATAAAATCCTTAAAAATGTACTAAATGTAAAATCAATTTAGCATTTAGGTGTACTAAATGTAAAGTACATTTAGCATTTAGTGCAAGATTCCTTTAAAAATAGATTTTAGGCAAAAGAAATAAGTTTTTTTGTTCGTTGTTTAAAAGACATGAAGCGGCTTGATATTGTTTGTTTTATCACCTCATTGTCATAAAAAAATTCAAGCCATGCATGAACTTTCCATAACATAGTAATGGTTGATAAATGATAAAAGTGTTCCTGGTAGAGGTGATCCGGATAAAAATACTTCTTACGCATGGAAGTTAAACAACAGGAAAAATCACTATTTTTAATAGCTGCAAAAATTTCTGCTTGAGCTTCTTGGATTTGAACGAGAGTTTGATATTCTTTGCTTTCATGAAAGTCGTCCCTACTTATATTGCAATAATGTTCAAGGTATTGCGCAAGGATTAACGTGGTCAAAGAGTGTTGTTGTAGAAGATGTTCGATTTCATGTACATAAAAGCTCATTTTATCATTAAGAGAGCAGTCATCGCTGTGAGGAAATATTTTAATATGAGCAGGAATATAGGTAGGAATAATTGATAGTTTTTGCTGTTTATTTATTTTTCTATCAATAAAAGTTAGCACTTCTGCCATAGTATCTTGATGTTCTTCTGTTTGGTCTTGTTTGTTAGCCATTTGGATAGTGATACTTTTTGGATTAATATTACTTTTTTTGAGTAGGTTAATAATAAGATCGAATGTTTCTGGTTGTATGGTTTGGTCGTGTTTAATATTTTTTATAGGATATAAAAGTCCTTGTAGATAGATGCTTTTGATATGTTGTAGGGTAGTTAAATATTCTTGCCATAAAGCATCACTGATATTATATTTTTTTTTAATAGTAAGGAGAGTTTCTGCTTCCATAGCAAAAAGCCATGTTTTAAACTCTTTAAGTTTATTTTGAATTAATGCCATTGCGCGGGGTAGATTGTTTTTTTTGTGCGTAAGGCGGTAGTAGGCCAATAAAATGTAACCACGTACTTTCTGTAGGTGATCTATTAAAGAACAATCTCTATCATAATGAAAAGTGTCTAATTTATTAAAATATTTGTGATACCAGAGGGAGTTTGCTGCATTTATATCGGGCAGTTGCATTAAGAATAATAATATAAAGATTGGGAAATTTAGGAAACGCATATAATCCACATAGTTTATTATGTTTTTCAAGTAAACAAATATTATCATATTAGAACTTATGTATTAATAATATCATGACGTATTAAATTGTCAAATTATTTCTTTTTGTCAATTTATATCATAGTTCAATAAGTAAATCATGATCTTTATGGGAAGGACAATTGGTAGAATCATCAAAATGTTTATCAAGTTCCTCTATGATGGTAGGAAGCTGATAGATAAAAGGGAGTAATAAAAACTCAACGTGTAACAGGCCGCGATTTTTTTTGATAAAACTCAGTACGTTAATGCTTGAGATCAGCTTTTTCATTGTTTTATTGTTGTTATTAAAATCATTTGTAGTCCATACTGGTGGTTGTTTCCACCGAATAAGGGCTTGAGCTAGCTTTGGGTTAATATCAAAATGGCGTGAAGACAGTAAAGGACGGGTAATTTTTTTTGGGTTATGGAGCCCTTGCGGATCAATGATTTGCAATATATCAGTATGTGAATGTAATGAATAGATACGAGTAAATAAAGAAGAATTAATTAAATGAGCGGTATGCTTCTGTACTGGGCAGGCGAGTAAAATTGCTTTTGATATTTGAAGTGTAAATCCGTCCGGATCTACTATTTCAGCCAAATGAAGAACTACGTTACCTCCGTGGCTGTGAGAAATAAGAATTATTTTTGGAAGGCAATTATATTGTTTTTGATATGTATCAGTTAATGATTTTAATGCATTAAATAAATCAAAAGCAGCGTTTTTACGTTCTTCAGGGGCAACTTTTCCTGACCAGCCAAATACATAAAAATGCTCTTGGTTGAATTGAAGAGGGTTTACCGTTGCAAGAGTCTGCGCTTGTAAAAATGGATAATAGGAGGAGTTAAATTCCGTAATTTTATGTAAACCTTCGGTATTACCCGAAAGTAGTTGAGATAAATCTTTGATCGCATTGCCTAAAAAAGAAGGAAGATGTACATGAGATTTTGATCCATGAACCCATATTGTTACGATAGGAGGTTTTGCAGGAGGTGGTGGCGGACAAAAAACCATGTAGCGACCTTTATGCTTTTTTTATATGTAATATATTACAGTTTATATTATAATTATAGCATGTTTTTTGTAACGCACAATAAAAAATATCATCGTGAGAGCTAAAGGTGTATGCTATTGTTATTTTTGTGTATTAGATAAAACCATCAATAGTGGTTCATTTGTACAATCTTTTGGTGCTCCATAGGTGGTAACAACATGTTCAAAGGGTATCTCTCTGGCGATTGTATTTTTGTGCAGCATGGTAATATATTGATCTCCAACCTTATGTGAAAAGGTGATCTTGTCCCCAAATTGGACCACCTGGTTTTCTCCAATAAATAATTTAAAATATTGATCTCCAGTTTCAGTGGCTGCACTTACATAGACTGCAAGCAGAGCTGCTGTATTAGCGTTGTTCATGCCCAGCCGTTTATCTTCAGGTTTATCTCTGTGCGTTGCGGGTGTAAAATTAATAGTTTTTCCGGATTCTAATTTGGTGCCTTGTGCAGGAAAAATAACATGAAAGCTCTTTCTAATATCTATTCTGTACGTGTCTGAAATATAAATGTCGGAGGTGAATTTTTTAGGAAGAGTCTTATCGGTGATGTCATTGATAAAAGTAATATATTTTTGAGAGGATTGGGACTTGTCTTCCATGGCACCAAGAGAATGTGCCAGAACAATCATATGCATGGTAATTATAAAATACTTCATGAAGACTCCTCATTATTTATTATTCATTGGGTGAATCATAATATTATCCCATCAGTTTTGCAATAAATTTTATAATTCAATAAGAAGGTCATTGTTTTTAATAGAAGGGCAATTGAGACTGTTATCTAAACATTCATCAACTGTTTTGATAATTGCAGGCAGCTGGCGAACAAAAGGAAGTAAGTCAAATTCAATATGAAAAAGATCGCGGCCTTTTTTAAAAAAATTAAGATGATTGATATTTTTAATGAGTTTCTGTATGGCGATGTCTTTAATAGCGTAATCTTGGTCTGTCCAAAGAGGATATGTTTTCCATTTAATGTGTGCTTGGATTAATTTTGGCTGGGGAATAAAATGACGTTCTGATAAGAATGGTCTGGTTATTTTTTTTATATTGTGAAATCCTTGGGGGTCGATAACTTGGACTATATCTGCGTGGGAATGAATTGAATAAATTCGTTTAAATATATCAGAGCTGACTAAATGAGATGTGTGTTTTTGGACAGGGCAAGCTAAAAAAATTGCTTTAGCTATAGTCAGCTTAAATCCGTCATGATTGGGTATTTCCGCTAAATGTAAAATTACGTTTCCACCATGGCTATGAGAAATCAGATTAAATTCAGGTTCAATAGAATATTTTTGTTTATAGAAAGAACTTAATAATCTGAGTGCTTCATAAAGCTCTAGAGCTGTATTTTGACGTGCTTGAACAGAAAGATGTCCCGACCAGCCAAAAAGATAAAAGTTGTTTGGGTCAAAATTATCTGGGTCAATTTCACACAGTGTTGTTGCCCGCAAAAGAGGATAATATGGCATATTGGGTTGAGTGATTTTATGTAATCCACTGAGGTTGCCAGATAGTATGCGGTAAATTGTTGTACCGTACTTACTTATAAAAGGGGGTAGGTTTTTTTCTGGCCTTGTGCCATGAATCCACACGGTTATGACAGGAGCTTTAATAGGAGGAGGTGGCGGGGGTGGGGATGAAAAAAACATTTTTATCCTTGTTATTTATCACGTAATAATTGCTTAAACTGTATTTTTATAATAGCAATTTTTTTGTATAAATTTCAACAAGTGTTAAAATATTATAATTTAATAGTGCGTATTCCTTCTGTATCAGCAGCAATGGTAAGAGTATGATGTTGTCCATAGGTGCTTGTTAATTCTTTATCATGAGTGATAATGATGATGATAAGATCTAAGGTTTTTGCCAACTGAGTTAAAAATTGTATAACCATATGAGTGTTTTTTTCATCAAGAGCTGCGGTGGGTTCATCAAGAAGTAATATTTTAGTGGTTTTTTGAAGCGCCATTATAATGGCAAGAATTTGTTTTTGCCCCCCGGATAGTTTTTGAACCGTTTGGTGTAATTGATCGATGCCAAAATCTTTCATAATAGTGGAAAGATTAATAGTATGGGTGAGTGGAAAAAGCCGAGGATATTTTGGTAAATGAGCTAAGCGTAGATTTTCCTCAATAGTCATGGCATTAACAATCATTTTGTTAATATCTTGAATAACTGTTTTAACATGAGAGGTAATTTTATGATCCAGACGGTTATTTTTTATGATAAATTCTGTTTCATTAAGAATAATAACTCCGGTTAATATGGCATTACGTGGTGTTGTTCCTTGCAGGAGGGAAAAAAAAGTTGATTTACCTACGCCATTTTTACCTTGAATAAAATACAGTAATCCAGCTTTAAATTCTACATGAGCATCATGAAAAAAAGGTTGATCGTGCTGATTGAACTTAAAATTTATGTTATGTAATAATAATTTTTTCATGGTTATACTCCTAAATGATCTATATGGTTGTGCTCCTGATTTCTGTATTGGCAGATAAGGATAATGACTATCACCATTGCTTGAATCATCGTAAAATAACGCAGATCAAAGCCTAATTTAAGTAATAATTGTTGTAGCGTGAAGTAGCTGAAAGTACCTATGATAGGTGTAATAATAGAAAGTGTTTTTTGGTAAAAGACTTTTGCCAAAATTAAAGATGTTATACAGAGTAATAATTTGCCAAATCCCATATTAAGATCAGCAAAGCCATTGCTTTGTGCAAAAAGATATCCACTCAGTCCTGCCAGTGCATTAGCAAGGAGTATGCCTGATAAAAATATGTAGCTGGTAGATATTTGGTAGTGAGTAAAAAAGTGGGGATTGTGTCCAAATACCGCTAAGCTATATCCTAGCTCTGTTTTAAAAAAATAGCATGCTGCAAGAGATAAGATAATAAATAACAAGGCAAGTAGCGGTAAGTCTGGATGTAAAGGTATAAGATCTAAAGCCAGAATATTGGTATATTTACTGAGAGGGATATATACCCCTGCAATAAACTGATTAATTCCATGAAATAATCCAATGGTGATAATGCTAGAAAGCAAATGGGGAATGCCGGCCTTTTGAGTTAAAAGACCTGAAGTTAAGCCCACACACGCACCAGCGAGCATGCTTATAAGACTGATGACACATAAGCTTGCACAATGCGGCATATTTTGTGTAAAAGGTAAAGCGCTACTTGCCATAAAAGCACCAAACATATAGGCACTCTCTACGCTTAAATCAGGTATTTTCATCAGAGATACGCTGAGATATGTACCAAGAATTAAAGGAAAATGTAAAAATGCTTGTTCCATAATAATAAAAATAATTTCACTCATTGCACAATTCCCCCGAGAGCTTTGATATTATTGAGTTGTGAGATAGAAATATTAAGGGCTTGTTTATGTGCGGTTGCAGTATTTATTTTTGTTCGTTTTAAGGTAGTCTCTGCAATAGGAATATCCTTTGGTTTTTTATGATGATCAAGTATTTCAAGAGCAAGCTTACCTGCCTGTGCGCCAAAATCATATTGCATCATTCCGTAAGAAATTGCTGCCCCTTTATCTCCTGAGTTAAGATCAGATGCATATAAGGTAACACCATAACGATTACATAAGGTAATAAGACTATCAATGCCGGCCACCGTAGTATGATCGGTAAAAATAAGTATAGTATCTATATTTTGCATAAAAGGTTGAACTTTTGCTTGAATTTCATTCGTATGAAATACCTTGGCATATTGGATAGTAATGTTTTTTTGCGTAGCAAGTTGGGTTACTTCTTGTGCCCATACTTCATGAATACCTGTTTTAATAACAGGATCATAAACAAGAAGCATATTTTTAGTGTCTGGTTTTAAAACAAGAAGTTGGTTAAGTTGATCTTCAAAATTGTTATTTTCTTCTATTCCTGTCAGATGATTACCAGATGATGTTTGTGATGCGATAATTCCCAAATTAACCGGATCAGAAACCGCCGTGAAAACAACCGGAGGCGTAAGATGTTTTTTGGTGGTTAATTCATAGATAGTGTAGGTAGGATCGCTTCCGATAGTCATGATCAAATCATAGTTGTTGTGGATAATGTCTTCAGCTTGTGCACGAAGTAAGGTTTTATTGCCGTTCGCATTGTAGCGCTTAAAAGTATAATGAAAAAGTCCATTTTTTTGTATAGTGTCAGTAAATCCTTGTGCTATTTCATCCATAGCAGGATGAGTTGCCGGTTCAAATATAGCAATACGATATGATTGTTCTGTGGTTGTATTTTTTATTGGTTTAAAGAAGTAAAAAATAAAAATTATTCCAATAATGCTGGTGATGATGATCAATGGTATTCTAGTATTCATGATTAATATCCTGGTACTTTATTTATATTGTTTACTATAGTATAAATGAGTTCGTTTCCATCGCCTGCCATTGATTGATCATCGGGAAGAGGTAGCCTATCATTACTGTTTGGATCATAGGTTGACACAAATGTTTTATAAATATTATGATACAGCTGATTATTATAGGTATAATAACATTTATCTATTACTTTTTTAATAAAGTTGTTAAAAGCTTGGATAATTGCAGGGTTTTGATTAAGGTCATTATTAATTACATCATTTTCTTTGGTAAGAACATATAAAAGAACGATATATAAAGGGTTTTTTTTTTGTATAGTTGAAACGGTATCCTCTTGTATAGATTGAAATGCATAGCTGAGAAGATCATAATTTAGCTCATCTTTACCTTCGGTGGCGATGGTATAGTTTCCTGCAAAATCCTTGCCCAAGGATATGATAAGACTATTGTTAAATTCATAGCAAGGGCTTGGTTCGGAGGTGTTTTTGGAAATATTATTTTCGATTATATATGAATTTTCTCGGGTGATTTTTGATCCTTTACAACGTATTTCACATTCAGCAATATATTGGTAAAAATTGGAATCATTGATAATAAAAAGTTTTTTAAAAGCGATGATAGAGTTTTTGTTGGTAGCATAATAAAGTTTATTATTGGCAATCTGGCTATGAATAATCGATCGTTTATAGTTTTTAGGGAAATCTATTTTTTTATCCTGTTTTTGGGCAGCATGAGTGTCAATGAAGTTAATAATTTGTAAGATGTTTGTTTCTGTTGCTTTGTGGAATGTTATTTGTTGTTCCGTGGCACGTGTAATAGCACCAGTAACGGTAATAAGTAATGCTGATAGAAGTAAAAATCTTTTCATAAGATTTGTCCTTTTATAAAAAAGATAAAATTATTATTGTTACTATAAAAAAGGTATCAAAGTTAAAGAAAGTTTCTTTTTAATAAAATTAATTTAAGAAAATAGTTTTAAAAAAATGTAGATATAGGAATATATAAAAATAAGATTTTAGCGCCAAGGCCAAAAAGAAAAGATGGTATTACAAGAAATAAAGGGATCAATCTGTTTTGTATTGAATAAGTTCGTAACGGTGGTTAAGGATTGTTTTAATGTAAACGCTAGCATGATATTCCTTGATTTGAAATGTAATCAATTCTTTGTATAGAGTAGGGTTGTAGGGTTAAAAAGTCAATAATAAAAATTTCTGGTGTTAAAAAGCCGGGAGTTTTTATGAGATATGGTAGTGGCCAGTTTTTACGTTTTTTATTAAGATATCCGTTAAATGAGGAAAAAAATAAAGGAAAAGACCTATTTATTGGAGTGATTGCTCTAAGGTATTTAGAACCTTCATGAGTATTTAATTCCCGTTCGTGCTGATGCTTGTCGAAGCATACGAACTGATTAAAAAGGTGTTCGTATGCTTCGACAAGCTCAGCACGAACGGAGAGAGTATCTGAGCGCAGCGTTTACTGCTGAGCCTGACGAAGCATCAGCACGAACGGAGAGAGTATCTGAGCCCTTCGGTTAACTCAGGATAAACTCCGCGTTTACTGCTGAGTTTATCGAAGCATCAGCACGAACGGATCAGATGACCTATTGAGCTATTCATTGACTTGTCCCCTACGTTTTAATAAAGGGGATAGTTAGCAGCAACGGATTAAGATAAAACATAGATTTTAAGGTAGCTTTATTAAAATCCCCGAGTTAGGCTTAAATTTTTTTTATTCTTGTGATTTTTGTTGGAGTGTTCGTAATTCATTTATTAAGGATAGGAATGCTGTTTGATCTTCATCTCTATTATACGTATGTTGTGCTAAATCATTTTGTTTAAGTAAGGTCTCAATATATTCTTTAGTTGCTATCTCTAGTAACTTAAGATGGTAATTTTCAGGTTTTTTTTCATATGCTTTTGCGATCTCATCTCCTAGTAGCGCGAGGTTAATAGCTTTATTTTGTTCTTTATGAAATTCTTCCCAAGTAGCATTAGTTGATAAACGGACTATTGCTCCACGATGCCCTTTATTATCAAACATTTTTACTATTGTTCTTACAGTTTTCCATAGAGTAAGATCGGCTTTGATAGTTGTGTATATGATGCTCATTAATGAAAATAATATAATTTTTTTCATGGATATCTCTTTTGGTATTTATTCTTGTAGTTTTTCCAAGTCTTTTAGTAGTAGTACATATTTTTTTTGAGCTATCGGTTTTTGATACTGACGAGGGGCCAGTTTTTCTTGGTTTAAAATAGCATTAGCATATGCTTTTGTTATTATTTGTAAAAGTTCAAAATGATAAGGTCTTGGTTCTCGATCGTATTCTCTTTCAATTTCTCTTCCCATTAAGATCAGCTTAATTTCATCCTGGTGATTTTTATTAACTTTTTTCCAGGTTGCTCCTTTAGATAAGTTTGCTTTGAATTCAAAAGATTTAAGATAAAAGTTATTAACATTTGTTCTTATTTTTTTCCAGAGGAGGGCATTAGTTTTTGTTGTTATTGTTAAGCACATAATAGTAGCTATGGAGAGTAGTATAATTTTTTTCATCATGGTACCTTAAAATTATGAAATTCAATAGATTAAACGCTTTTTATCAAGGACGAATAATTTCATTACCAGACATACTATGACAAAAATTTGACTGGTGCAATATTTTTTATTAAAAGCAGTAGTATGTTCTTCTCATAAAGCTTTAATTTTTTTATTGTTAGTGTTTGATGATTTTGCTCAATTCACATATCATATTTTTTAGTGATAATCATCTCATTTATTTCTTTATTAATATCTTCACTGAGTTCTTCTAAGCACTCTTTAATTGCATGAGAATCATTAAGATCTATAGATCTATGGGCTAGTTTTGTAATAAGAATATTAATAATAGCTTGTATTATACCACCCACAGAATTGCCTATATTGCTAGAATTATGGGGATCTTGAACAATGGTGCACACTGCTCCCATAGCTTGGGCAACATTAGCCACAATAGCTTGTCGTTGCTCTTGCGTTAAAGCAGGACGAGGTTCTTTAGGGGGTTTTTCTTTTTTTGGTTTTTTACTCCAACTATAAGATGTGCTGAGCAAGAGGATTAAAAGAAGGGGTTTATTGGATAAATAATTCATTAAATCTCTCCATTAATATTTTTTTATTTACTATAAAAGTATTAACGGAGAAGTTCAATAAATTATTATCTTCTGTATATATGAACAAATTGTACGTGTAGGGCTGTTGCTTTTTGAACCTGAAAAAGAAAAGATTTATAAATCAATTCTTCATCTTTTTGTGGAACATGGCGTAGTTGTTCTGATAAAAATCCTGCAAGAGAAACGGAACCTTCAGTTACAAAGGTAATATCTAAGAATTTCCCCAGATTTTCTAGTGTTATTGTAGCATCCACAAGCCATTCATCTTCTCCCATTGGCATTATTTTGCCCATAGTTGATTCATGTTCATCGCTAATTTCACCAACAATTTCTTCAATAAGATCTTCGAGTGTTACAAGACCACAAAGCTCATGCTGTTCATCTTTTACGATAGCAATATGTGCTTGTTTTTCTCTAAATTGTGCTAAAAGATTAATTACTGTCATAACGTCTGGAACAAACATGATGGGACGAACTATTTCACGGAGATTTTTTTGTTCACCTTTTAACAGCATAAAAAAGAGGTCTTTTTGATGGATCATGCCAATAATATTATCTTGTTTTCCTTCATAAACAGGAATTCTTGTATATGAATGATCTTTAAAAAGTGTACACACCTGCTCCATGGTAGAGCTTGCTTCAAGAGAAATAATTTTTGATGTTGGCATCATTACTTCTTTTACAGGGGTGCTTCCCAGTTGAAAAACGTTTTGTAACATCTCTCGTTTTTCAAGCTCTAGAAGTCCTTTTTCATGAATATAATTAATCAAAAATTGGATTTCTCGTTCTGATGATATCCACTGAGAAGAGCTTTCAAGAGCATCTTTTCCACCAATCTTATACATTACATAGTCGGAAAATTTCACTAAAACAGTAACAAATGGATAGAGGGTGTAATAAATACAATTAATAAGCCATAGAACTGATTTAAAAGCTTGTTCACTTTTTATTTTAGCAAAGCTTTTTGGTAAAATTTCTCCAAATATCACAATGCCAATAGAAGCAAAAGTAATACCAAAAGTAAAACCAATGCCTCCTGAAAAACCAATATGAGTAAAGATGGTACTCATAATAAATGTTGCCAAAGAAGCTGCACTTACATCAATAAAACTATTTGCTACAAGAATAGTAATAAGTACTCTTTGTGGCGTTTTTTCTAATGTTTGCAACAAAGGAAGATATTGTGTAGTAGTATGAGCAAGTTCTTTAAGCCGAAAAAGACGCAACGCGGTAATGCTTGTTTCTAAAAATGATAACACTGCACGAAAACTGAGTGCTATACATAAACAAATAAAGGGCGTAATTAGCTGACTGAGCTGGTATGGTTCCATATACTAACTCTTTCTTTATTATTATTCATTATCTTCTTTGTCATCTTCTTCATCAAGCGTTTCATCAATGAGGTCTGATTCTTCTTTGTCATCTTCCTCATCGTCAAAATTTTCCTTATCATCTATTTCTTTTTCAAAAAAGGCAAGGAGTCTTTTGCTGCGAGAAGGATGACGTAATTTTCTTAAAGCTTTTACTTCAATTTGTCTAATACGTTCTCGGGTAACAGAGAAATCTTTACCTACTTCTTCCAATGTATGTTCAGAAGCAACATCAATACCAAATCGCATTTTTAGTACTTTTTCTTCACGAGGGGTTAATGTTTTAAGTACTTCACGAACACGGTCTTTTAAGTCTGAATTTGCAACGGTATCAGCAGGAGAAGATTCTTTATCGTTTTCAATAAAGTCTTTTATATAAGCATCCTCGCTGTCTCCAACAGGAGTTTCGAGAGATATTGGTTCTTTAGAAATTTTGATGATATTTTTTATTTTTTTCTCATCAAGATTAAGTTCTTTAGCAAGTTCGGTGTACGTTGGTTCACGTCCATTTTCTTGGATGAATGTACGTTTAATTTTATTAATTTTATTCAGCGTTTCTACCATATGCACAGGAACACGAATGGTTCTGGATTGATCAGCAATTGCTCTGGTAATTGCTTGACGGATCCACCACGTAGCGTAGGTAGAAAATTTATAACCACGCTCAAATTCAAATTTTTCAACCGCTTTCATTAAACCGATGTTACCTTCTTGGATAAGATCCAAAAAGTGAAGGCCACGGTTAACATACTTTTTAGCTATGTTTACTACAAGACGTAAATTTGCTTTGGCAAGATTATCTTTTGCTATTTTGTCTTGTTTTTGACCTAAAATTAGTTGATTATAGTAGTTTAAAATAAGGCTTTTTGGTAAACCAATTTCAATCTCTAACTTTTTGAGTGTTTTTGTTGCAGCACGCATGGATGATTCAATTTCTTCCACGTCCTGTTTTTGTACTTCAGTTAAAGATGGTAATTCAGCATATTTTCTTAATTGTTCGGTAGATTCTTGAGCAATAACTTCTTTTTCATTGAATTTGGTAATATGCTTTTCAATTTTTTTACAGAATTTTCTAATTAGTTTATTAGAAAATCTGATAGTGCGGATAGTTTCACCAATTTTTTCTTTATTTGCTTTAACCGCATCAAGCATTTCTTTTTTCTTTTTTGGATCAGCTAGTTGGCTGCGGTAAGTATGATAAATCTTTTCTTCATTTTCAATAAGGCTACCCACATCATTTATTGTTTTGAGTAACGCTCGTTTTTCTTCTTCGACTTTTGGAATGTTTTCCTCATCAAATTCAGAAAATTGGATGAAATCTTTAAGATTAAGAATGTTTTTTTCTAATTTTTCACCCATTAAAACAAATTCTTTATGAAGAAAAGGGAAGCGTGAAATAGCTTCAATGCTATCATTTTTGCTTTGAGAAATTTGATCAGCAATGGTTGTTTCTGTTTTTTTATTTAACAGAGGAATTTTACCAATATCGCGTAAATAGGATTTAACACTATCAGCAACGCTGGATTCGGTTTCTCGCTTAATTTCACTATCGTCATCTTCATCTTCTTCTGTTTCTTCTTCTTCAAATTCTCCCGATTCTAAACCATATGTTTCAAGTTTAGTTTTCAGTTTGAGGCGAGAAGGTTCAAGTTCATCAAGCTCATCTTTTTTAAGATCATCGCTTTCAAGTTCTTCTTGTGTAACAAGTTCCACGTTTTCTTTTTCAAGAATACGTAGAATATCAGTGATTTCAGCATCCGTAACACTATTTTTATCGCCAAATACAATAAGTTCTTCGTAGCTGATAAGTCCGTTGAGTTTACATTTTTCAATAAACTCTTCGATGATTTCTTTATGTAAATCAACGTTAGGAGCTGTTTTTTTTATAGTTTTTTTCGCAGTAGGTTTAGCCTTGGTCATTATTATTTTCCCCGCCGTATTTTATTATCATCACTGTTAGAGGCTATCAGACTGTGCTGTTGGAATGAGTTTGTTTTGTAATTCCACCAAATCACGCAAGATAAGAGATATTTTCTCTGTGTCACCTTCTTGTTTTGCGCGCATTAATTGAATCTTAACGTCATGTATAATTACTTTCCATTGTTTTTTTTGTAACTGTTCAAGCATTTTATCAAATGCTGAATCATTTACGATCTCATTTTCTTGGAGAAGTAATTTACTAACATATTGTTTTTCCAACTCATTAAGTGTATCAAAAAAAAGGGTAAAGGTAATGTTTTCTGTATTTTTTTTAATGACCTTTAAATTTTCTAAAATATCTTTGAGGGGAGATGGAAAATATTTTATAAGGCGTAGCCTGTTTTCCCCTTCCAATAGTCCCATGTTGTTCATTATAGCACAAAAGATTTTTTTTTCCAGTAACGGTACGGATTCCTCCCAATTGTTCTCTGTTGGAGAGATTTTTTGATCTATATTATGATTGAAAGAAGAAGATGTTTCTTTAGTGTTTTTTACTAATAAAGCAGAAGCATTCTGAGTTCTGTTAAGTTCTTCTTTGAGAGAATTAAAGGGAATATCAAAAATTTTTGCAGCTTTTTGGAGTAAAATATCTTTTTTAAGTGGATCGGTGATATTGCCTATAATATCTAAAAAAGAACGCGCTATAGTAATTTTTTGGTTTAAAGGTTTTTCAATAAAACTTTCACCAATGCTATCAATAAAGAAGAAAAATATATCTTGTGCATGGTTGATTAGTGCTTGAATGTCTCCTTTATTGGCAAAAAAAGAGGCGGGATCTTCTGATTGAGGCAAAAGTATGATTTTAAGTTCCAAATTTACTTGCCAACAGAGTTCTGTTAAACGCAGGATTGCTTTTCTTCCTGCTAAATCGTTATCGTAAACTACATAAATATGATCAGCATAACGTGCAAGTTGTTTGAGGTGCTCAATGGTGCAGGCGGTTCCTAATGTTGCAACGGTGTTAGGCAATCCATTTTGAGTCATTGCCATACAATCAGTATAGCCTTCTACAAGAAAAATTTTTCCTGTTTCTTGAATGCTTTTTTTTGCTTTATCAAGATTAAAAAGCAAAGATCCTTTGATAAAATATTCATTTTCACGAGAATTATAATATTTTGCTCGTGTATCATGTTCTTTAAAAATACGTCCTCCAAAGCCGCAATGTCTGCCTAAGGTGTCTTTAATCGGAAATATAAGGCGTTCTTCAAAGGGAGAATAGAGAGTTGTTCTACCTTCAGCCACTATCTGTGCATCAATAAGATCTCGGGGTAAAATTGACTGTCGTTTCATTGCATATAATAAATCATTAATGCTTGCGCTGCCACTAGGAAAATAGCCAAGCGTAAAATAGGTAAAGCTTTCTGAAGAAAATCCCCGTTGATAAAAATATGATTGAGCCGTGTTGCTTTTAAGTAGTTGTTCATAGCACCATACAGCAACAGCTTTACAGATGGTAAAATAATGGTTTTTGTTATCATTACTTTTTTCTGAAAGTTCAAAAGATGTGTTTTGAGGTAAGGTAATGGTATATTTTTCCGATAATAATTGAGCTGCTTCCTTTTGTGAGCAATTTTCAATTTTTGCTATAAAAGAGATAACATCACCGGAAAGATGGCAACCAAAACAATAAAAAATTTGTTTATCAGGGCTTACAGTAAAAGATGCTGTTTTTTCATGATGAAAAGGGCAGGTGCCTTTATGGTAGCCCCCAGCTCTTTTGAGCGTAACGTATTCACTAATTACATCCAAAATTGAAACACGTTCTTTAATAAAGCTAAATAAATTCATAATTTTTTGGTTATCAATAGAGTGTTTTCCTTATATATTTAGTGTACAGTCTCATCAGCTATAATCAAATAAACTTTATAATTTGTTGGTTAAATTCTTTCTGAAAGAGTTAAGTTTTGTAGGTGAAGTATCAGTTCCACAATTAATATGGTGAGATCTTTAGGAAAATATAGTTTTAGCATGATATATATGATGATTAAGTTGCTTGAAGGCGTGGAGATGACAAAAAGCTTGTTGGTAAGGGCAATAGCGAGCAAAGTCCCTTTTTCATTGAAATCAAGGCGCTTTGTTCGAGAAAAAATTTTTTGCATATTATAGTTATTAGAATAATTTCTTATAGCAGCTATTGGTATCAATATTTTATAATTCCAGTATTCTATTGTTCCATCACCTGTTAATAAGGCTAGTATATCTAGATAAGAATCAAAAGCCATTGAAATATAATTGGACTGAGAAAAAGAATGAAATGTGTGATTGGTTACATTGTATAAGCAGAATTTTTTATTACTATCGATAATACCAATATAATTTCCTTGTTGATTGTATTCTGCTTTATAGATAAGTCGTGTCCAATCCTGTTTTTGAATTACTGCATATCCATCATTTAAAGAGCGACAGTTAACATCAAGGGAAGCAATTTGCATATACAGAGGAAAAAGAAGTTCTGGTTTTGTTGGATGACAAGAAATATCATACAGAATTTGAGAACTTCTTGTATGAAATGGAACATGTATTTTTTGTGGTAAAAGTTGATTGTCTTGAGTATATACAATTAATTTGTCTTTGTAATAAGCGTATATTGTATTATTTTGTGCAGTAAAGACAATAGGAGTTGTTTTCCATGCGACGATTGGGGAGCCATGCATCCATGTTTTTTGTTCTGTTTGAGTGTTATAAATAGCAAGTTCTTTTTCATTGGATATTGCTAAATGTTGTTTGTTGGGGTGAAGAGCAATATGGAAGGTGGGTTGATCAGTAAGTTTTCTTATTTTGTCATTCTTTATGTCATAAATACAAATGCCATTTGTTCCGGTGGTAAATACTTTTTGGTTGCAGAAAGCTAGAGAAAAGAATTTTTGATTGTTTGGTAATATATATTCATACTCAGTTTTTTTATTTTTTTCTAATGGATTTTCCATACTAAAACATGATGATACTATGATAAATGTCAGACATTGAGCAAAAGGAAGTATGTATTTTATCATGGTATATTTTACCTATAAAAATGTTAATTTTATCGAGAGAATAACATTTTTATAGATAACAATTCAACAATAAAAAATCGTTATTGAGTTTGTTTTTTGAAGTCGTTTGATTGGTAATATAGAGTTAAATTATTTTTTCGTATATAGCATATTTCATTAGAACAGCCTGATTTTTTGTGATATTTTCCCCATCCGCTCGCCCTGAGTTTTTTTGCTTGCAAAAAAGTATCGAAGGGTACGGAATTTATAGCATGTATCACTATAGTTAGCCGATTTTATAGACATGAGTTATTAATGCTGTCCGTTTGAACAATTTTTTCCTTGCGCTCGCCTTGAACTTGGTTGAAAGGTTTCTTCGAGCGCTCGAGGCAACCCTTTTTCAGTTCCTTTCGATGGGTATCCAATAGAACAACGTGGGTATTGGTTCAAGTGAGCGCAAAAAAAAACAAAAAATATCGGGCAATTAATGAGTTTTTTTATAATTATTTAAATTGTTTTTTAAGAAAAATAATAATTATCATTAGATTCCGCACCCAATTGCCCCAATTTTCATATTGCTTCAATTGGGGTCCCCATTGGAAGGAACTGAAAAAGGGGTAAGCGAGCGGGAAAAAATAAAATTTTATCGTTGGGTGATTTTAGTGGTTTTTGCTATAAATTCTAAGTAGTAATAAAAAACCGCAAGCAAGATAATAATACCAAGAGCTACTAGTTGATGGAATGATAAATAATCAGTTGTCATAATGCGATCTGCTCGCCAAAAATCAATAATAAAACGTTCTAATGACGCAAGAGTTAGATACATGATAAAAAGTTGGCCATCTTTTTTACAAACGCGTTGTCCAATGCAATACATAGCAATAAAAAGAGTAAATAAAATAAATGAGCTATACAGTTGTGTCGGATGTAGGGCAATATTATAGGGAGCCAAAGTTTCTGGATTAGTATATATAACCGCACATATACTTTTTGTTGTAATGCCATAACAACATCCTGCTACAAAGCAACCTAAGCGGGCAATTGATTGGCACAATGGTGCATAAATAGAAACAAGATCAGCAAATTTGATGATGGGAACATTAATTTTTTTGAGATAGAAAGGTAATGTAACAATAACTCCAATCAGAGTGCCAAGGATAGAAAAGCCACCTTCCCACAGAGTAAACCAATCATACCAATAAGGATATAGTAACGGTTCTGAGATGATTACCAAGAACCTCCCGCCCACAACGCCTGCGATAATACCAATCATGATGATATCAAGAAATACCTTTTCAAGATGTAGTTGTTTAAAGCGCTTATTATGATATGCGCATACTGTACTTATAATGATTCCCATTATAATAAAAAGGCCGTAATTTTGAATTCCGAGTGATCCGTGCAAATGGATTAATTCTGGGCTAAAAGGGATTTTCATTTTAGGTGGTTATTTCTAATAAGGTACCATTATCAAGTAAAACTTTTTGGTTTTCTTTCCATGAAAAAGTAATAGCAGCTTGTGTTATATTTTCATTGAGTTGATAGGATGCCGTTTTTGTCCCACTATAAATTCCTCCTTTAAATGAGTAATAAAAACTGATATTAATAGTTTTTGTTTCCGCAGGTAAGGTATATTGAGCTCCTTGAGCAATTTCTGTGCCATTTATACTGAGAGTAAATGTTTCGGGGCTATACGTTCCTAGCCAATGTTTATACGCAAGCATGCTTGGTTCAATTGCATTAGTTATAATAATTGGCTCCACTATAGCTTGCTCGCTTGATTCGCTCATAGGAGAAATGTTTTCTTCTGTTGTTGTCAGGGTATTTGATGCAAGCGGTTCGGTAATAATTTCTGTTGTATCGGATGTGGTTAGAATAGTGATAATCGTTTCAAGTTCTGTTTCTTCAGTATGTACTACCGGTAGTTCTAATGAGGCATTAATAGCAGCAATAAGAAATAGAGAGAAAAACATTACAAAATTCCTTTTTTAAGTTGTTTTATTCTGAAAATTAAGAGGGAAATGGCTGCAGGAGTCATTCCCGGAATAAGAGCAGCATGGGCGATGGTTTGCGGTCTGTGTTTAGTTAGTTTTTGTTGTAATTCTTTTGATAATCCTGGAATTTCTGTGTAATTGAAATCATCAGGAATAGTCATTGATTTAAAATGTTCCGTTTTTTTTATTTCTTGTTTTTCTCGCGTAATATAGGGTTCATACCGTATTTCTGAATGAATAACTTGAAGTGTACGTTCAGATAAAGGTGTGCCTATATATTCGGCCAGTTTTGTTTTATCATATTCATCTTGTCCAAAAAGACGCAATAGGTCAGTACTGCTATTTTGAGCGCGTAATTGAGCAAGTGTATCGATAATTATTTTTTTTTCTGTTAAAAAATCAGTATAAAGTTGTTCTTCAATCATACCCAAATTATATGCTTTTTCTGTCAGGCGCATAAAGGCATTATCCTGACGTAATAATAATCTACGTTCAGCGCGAGAAGTAAACATGCGATACGGTTCATCAATGCTCATGCTAACTAAATCGTCAATCATTACCCCAATATAGCTTTCATTACGATCTAGAATAAAAGGTTCTTTTTTTGCTGCTTTTTGATGGGCGTTAATACCGGCGATAATTCCTTGTCCTGCAGCTTCTTCATAGCCTGTGGTGCCATTAATTTGTCCGGCAAGAAACAATCCCGCAATAGAAATAACTTCTAAGGTATGATGTAATTGGTTAGGATACACAAAATCATATTCAACAGCATATCCTGCTTTGGTTATTATGGCGTTTTCAAAACCAGCAATGGTTCTTATGTATTGTTCTTGGATATCTAATGGTAATGATGTTGAAATGCCGTTAGGATAAATTTCATCAGAATCGGCCCCTTCTGGCTCAACAAACACATGGTGCGATAGTTTTGTTGCAAATCTATTAATTTTATCTTCTATAGAAGGACAATAACGAGGACCCACGCTTGATATATTACCATTATACATAGCAGAGCGATGTAAATTATCTTTAATTATTTGATGTGTTTTTTCATTGGTGTGGGTGATATAGCAGGCATGAGAGCTGTGTGATTTATGGGGATAAAACTCAAATAAATAATTGAGTTGATCTGGTTCTTGGTATTCCATTTTAGAAAAATCAAGGCTTGATCTGAGTAAACGAGCGGGAGTGCCTGTTTTTAAACGTCCTAGTTGTAATCCTGATTTGTTTAAAAAAAGGGATAAGCCAGTTACTGCTTGTTCATCACGTCGTCCCGCCGAAAAATTTTTCTCACCTATGTGACAAATTCCGTTGAGAAATGTTCCCGTGGTTAAAATTGCAGTAGGACTAGAAAATGTTGTGGTAGAAGTTTTAACACCGCATACGTGACCACTATCATCAAGAAGAATATCTTCAACAGTATCACCATGAATAGTGAGATTGGGTAGTTTTTTTAGTTTTTCTTGGCTCAGTGCGCTATAAGCAAATTTATCTATTTGTAAGCGCAATCCTTGTACAGCAGAGCCTTTTTTTGTGTTGAGCATGCGTGCTTGCAAATAAGTTTTTGTGCAAAGACGTGGCATAAGACCACCAAGAGCGCTAATTTCATAGACAATATGTCCCTTGCCAACGCCGCCAATAGCTGGGTTACAGGGCATGAGGCCAATTTTTTGTGGGTCGAGTGTTATTAAGAGAGTTTTTGAGCCAAGTTGTGCAGCAGCGTGAGCAGCTTCTATGCCTGCGTGGCCTCCGCCAATAACTATAACATCAAAATCATGTATTTTTTGGTTCATGCTCATTGGTAGTTTTAAATGTTTTTCAAAGAGAAAAGGTGCATCATCTATGCACCTTTTCTCTTTATTTTAGTTTATAATATTATAACTTTTAATCAAGAAAGTTACTATTATACACACTTCATGCGATGAGTTATTCCTGCGAATAATTCGGCATTACTTTTTGTGTTCCAATTGTTTTTCTTTTTTTCAATGATAGTGATGAGAGCTGTAATTTCTTCTGCTAATTCTTTATCAGGTAAATTTGCAGCTTTATTTTTTAACGTTTTAAGCTTATTTACTAGAATACTAAAGATTTTTTCGATATCAAATTCTTTTTTAATTTCTGCAGCAAAGTTCAATGCTTGATTATCTGGTTTGCCATTGTATTTTTTGAAAATGTTATAAAGAACATTAAACTGTTGGAACACGTAATCCATAAGTTCATCTACTTCTTTTGACAGATCATTCTGAGAATTACGAGGTAATTCATCCATCTTTCTTTGGAGGGTTTCTAATTTTTCTTTTATTTTTAAAAGAAAGTCATTAAAAGGAGCTTTTACTTTGATGCTTACAAATTGTGCAAGATAGTTTTCTACCGGAATAACAGCCTCTTTTATAGCATTTATTTTAAGCGTGCACATTTTTGCTTGATCATTGCATGAGCCATAAGCATACGAACCCATAAAGATAACGGCAGTCATTAATGCGATCTTATTTAAAATGGTATGTTTCATAATAATATTTTTCATAGAAAATCCTTCTAAATTAGGAAGGTTATGTTGTTATATTCTCTTTTATTTACTTACACTTATAGTTTACCTTGAGATTATCTGATCGTCAAAGCCCCCCTAAAAAGCTTGAATTAATCGTTATTTTCATTATTATTAACCTTATATTGTTTAATTATAATTACCCACTTATAGCGTATGATATATCATTTATCGTTTTATTTGAAGCATTATTGGCCTTTTTTTAATGTTTTACACTATGTAAGTGTTCGTGCTGTGGCTTCTTTACTGAGCTCATTTGCCAGTTTTTTGTTGCTGGGAGGGCTTTTTATGGCTATATCGCGGCGATTTTTCCGTGCTAAAGCGCGAGAATTCACGCCAGATACCCATAAAAAAAAAGATAGCATGCCAACAATGGGGGGAGTGTTTATTTTGGCCATTGTGCTGATTAATACCCTCTTGTGGTGCGATTTATCCCGACTAAATGTATGGATTTTTCTTTTATGTATCCTGAGTTTTGGTGCTTTAGGGTGTTGGGATGATTGGAATAAAATATGTAAAAACAAGGGTATTTCATCACGAATGAAGTTTGGATTGCAGCTTATGATAGCTATAATAGTAATAAGTATGCTTGTTTTTTGTACTTCTTTTTCAACACAGGTTGTTTTTCCCTTTTTTAAGCATTTTAAGCCAGATTTAGGGTTGTTTTTCATTCCTTGGGCTGTTTTTATCATTGTAGGCTGTAGTAATGCGGTAAATCTAACTGATGGGCTTGATGGGCTTGCAATCGGGTCTTTATTGCCTAATTTTGCTACCTTTGCTCTTATTTGTTATTTAGCTGGTCATTATGGAGTAGCTCAGTATTTACATATTCCTTTTGCTGCATCAGCAGAAATTGCCATTATCGGTACTATTTTAATAGGGTCATCGTTAGGTTTTTTATGGTACAATACCTATCCGGCACAGATTTTTATGGGAGATGTTGGATCTTTGGCCTTAGGGGCAGGTCTTGCGTTAATGGCAATTATGGCAAAACAAGAGCTTTTATTGCCAGTAGCAGGGGGGCTTTTTGTACTAGAAACAGTATCAGTTATTTTGCAAGTTTTATCAGTTCGCTATCTAAAACAACGTTTATTCAAAATGGCACCAATACATCATCACTTTGAACTTCTTGGATGGCCAGAATCAAAAATAACTGCTCGTTTTGGAATTGTTTCTTTCATTTTATGTTTATTAACATTGATTACTTTAAAGTTACGTTAATGTTTTTGTTAAATATTTTAAAAAAAAATATGAATAAGATTGATTAATTTGCTTTTTTTTATAAAACGTGTTTTGATTTTTATATTGAATATGTATTCTTATGTATTCTTTTGTTATATAAAAAATAGAGTAATTTTTTACGGATAAAATTATTATAAATACTGAAATGGATTTTATGAAAAAAAGGCATCAGATTTTGCCGCTTGTTGGTTTCTTTTTTCTATCATTAATAAGTGTTTTTTCTAGTCACGCAAGTAAGTATGAGGCCCAGGTTGATATTTCTATGAAGGATATTAATGGTTCCTCTTTTTGTAATTTCGGAAATATAAATGGTACTAAAGGGAAGGTTAAATTTCGTGCAAGCAATGTGACAGATGCCACGCTTGAAAATTTTGCAAATATTACCCCTAATGGATCTATACCAACAATAACACCAAAAGAATCTTCGGTAGATAAAGCTCAGGAAGAGTTACAAAAACAGCTTGAAGTTTATGGACAGATAAAGAGAGATCTTAATCACAAAAAAGGCACGCTACATCCTCATCTTATTGGTGATACGCCTCTTTATCCCGAAAGTTTTAAAGTAGAATCAATTTCCTATAATCAGTCCGTTTCTAATAAGTCCGTTTTTTTTGTATCAATACCTTATCAAAAATGCCACAAGCCTATCGAAATTTTTTTTAAAAACATTTTATATTTTGTGTCTTTAATAAATCGTAATAATCAAGGAGCAACTTATGGGGGGCTGAAATATCTATTGATGCAACGCGTTGAAATGACGCAGCAAGCACAATATACTGGTTTAAATGTAACTTGGTTGAACATAAAACCGGAGGAAGACACTCACTATACGTATGTGTCATTGTTGTTAGAGAAGAAAAAGGAAAGTGCACAAAAATCAGGAGATGAGGTTGATTCAAAAAACATTCTGGATAAGATAGTTTATTTAACAGTTGACGATAAGTATCAGCTTACTATGGATTGCGATAAAAATTGTTTGGTAGAATTTCTTTATCATATAAGAAATTTAAAAACTAATACAAATTATGCCTTTGTAATAAAAATAAAAAGAAGTAATGCGTTTATTGATTTTTTGATTAATTCAAAAGACCAGAAGGTGGAAATTCTTGTGCCTATGGAAGTTAATTCTACTGATACCCAGACCCCAGAAATACCTGCGGAACTTAAAAAGTTTTTATTTAATTTGATTTATGACCAAAATTTAGAGAAAAAAATTGCAATGATAGTTTGTAAGGGTTCCTCTTTAAAAGCTCAGAAAGAGATTTTAAAAATTCTTGATATTGCAGATATTCCACTTGATACTAAAGATGATGAAAAAAATAATAATAACGGTAGCGTTAACTCTGGTAAAACCACTAGAACAAAGAAGAGTGGGCACAGTTCTTCAAGTACATCTGTTCAGTCCAATTTTTCAACTACACAAATTCCCCAAACCGGTAAAGAGAAGATTGCTACCTTAGGTGCTGAAAGTAAACGGTTGCTTGCTGCTCTTGTTGTGTTGGTAAACGATCAGTGGGAAAATGGCTCTAAGCCAATCCAGGGACTTTTGCTAGTTTGTGGTGCTGGGCTTTCAGTGATTACTCTTGCAAAGGTTGTTAAAACAATATGTTATATTTTCGGATTGTAAAATTATTTAATAGGATCAAGCTCTCTAGTCATATGATTGTTTATCATTATTTTGTAAAGATTTAGGTGATATTTTATACGTAATAATACCACTTATAACGATAGCAATAAAAATATATAAAGGTACAGGATTGTTTGTTTTCCACATGGTAAATAAAGATACAGACATTAAGATTAGACAATTAATAAGTCCCATGATAGGCAACAGCAGTGAATGGTGGTGTTGGTGTAATGTTGCAAGTAACCCTATAATACTTATTACATAGGTTACGGTTGTACCAAAGGCACTTAGTTGCTGAAATGTGGTTTGTTCACCATTAATGATAAGCATATAAATAAGCATTATAGCTCCCTCTATTAGAACACATACAAAAGGTACATTAAAGCGATTATGTTGCGTGATTATTTGAGGAATAATGGTGAGCTTGCGTTCTGCGAGAGAATAAAGATTCCATATGTTTGCATAAATCATGCCAAATCCTGCACTTAATGCTGAAGTTGCAATTGCAAGATGAATAAAATGACCGAGTATGTTTCTGAACTGATCACTTATGCCAAATGTATCAATCAACAAGGGGAAAGCCCCGCTATAATTTGTTGCCTGTGTAAGGCTTGTTCCTAAAATTCCATAAAAAAACGTTTGGTAAAGTACATATAAGGTGATAACAATACCGTAAGAGATAAGTATTGATCGAGGGCCATTAATTTCAGGGTTTTCTAAATTACGACTTATTGCACATGCAACTTCAAATCCCAGTAACGCATGAAGTACTAAAGGAATTGCAGCAGGAATACCCTGCCATAATTGATGAACTGGAGTTAAGTTGCTACCTTTCAGTAATAGAAGACCTGCAATGATGACCAAAAATAGTGGAAATAATTTAAGAATCATTAACCACCCTTGAATTTTACTGCCTGTTTGCATATTAAGCATATTTAAGGTAAGTAACATTATTAAAATTCCTATGTCAAAGGTGGCGGCACTGCAAAAGGTAAGTGATGGAAAAGTTTTTTGCATTAATAAAGTAAAAATGTGAATAGCAAGTGTTGCAGAGGAAAGTTTTGCAAAAAAGTAGCACCATGTGTTAATAAATCCGAAAAAAGGGTTAATGGAGGTGCTGCAAAAGGAATAAAATCCCCCGCTTGGATATAGTTGTAAAAGCCTTACAAATGATAAAATAAGAGGAAAGAGCAATAATCCTACAAGAGCGTAACATAATCCACCAAGTAATCCAGCCCGTTTTGCAAGTTCTGTAGTATTAATAAAAACACCAGACCCGATGATAATATTTATATTGATAATAATAGCAGACCATAATGAAATGCGATTGGTATTAGCTTGAGACATATGTATCCTATGGTTATTGTGTTGCGGCAAGATAAAGAGCAATAGATCCTGCAACAGCAGCATTTAAGCTTTCAAAATTTCCTGGCATTGGTAACGTTAGTTTTTCATCACATTGGTCAACCCAATCATCTGGTATGCCATGACTTTCACTACCAACAACAATTAATGAGTTATGCATGGTAAGGGAATGTGGGCTTTTTCCTTCAGAAGGCATAAGAGCGTAAAGAGGAATATTTTTTTTATGTAATATCAACGTATCCCATGTTATACAAAAAAGAGAGACCATGCTTATTGCACCGACCGTTGCTTGTACTACTTTGGGATTCCAGGGGTCAACGGTTTCTATGCACATTACGCTTTTTTTATTCATTGCTGCAGCAGTCCGTATTAATGTTCCCATGTTGCCCGGATCTGTTATTTTTGCCAGAACAATACCAGCTTGTAATGTATCAAGAGCAGGTTGTTCTGGTATGGAAAATACTGCAAGAAGCCCACTAGCAGATACAGCGGTGCTTATTTTATCCATCACATATTGAGGGACGATCACGATTAATGTTTCATCAACTAGCTGTTGTGCATCATATAAAAATTCTTCAGTGGTGAATAATGTTATTGGTTGTGTACCAGATTTAATGATGGTAAAAATGGTGCGAAATCCTTGCGCAATAAATTTTTGTAATTTTGAACGGTATTTTGAGCTATGTAATTGTACTACTTGTTTTATAAGTGGATTAGTGAGAGATGTTATGGTCGGTATCATGATAGTATTCTTTTTTTAAGGGTTCGTATGGTTCGATCAGCCGTCACCAAGGCTTTAGCGACGGAGGGCACGCTCACCACGAACCGGTTGTTTTATGTATTTTGGTGAGTAGTTAGTAGAAAATTGTGTTTTTAATTTTCTCTTTTTTTGCCATGATGCTTTCGATAAACTTTCTACTACGCCAAGGCTTGCTGCTTTGCTAAAGCTTCGGCGGACAAAATAGTTGGGCTTTGCAGCAGTAAACGCTGTTACTCAGACACTCTTTCCGTTTGCCCTGGCTGTCCACCATGGCTTTATGCAAAGCAGCAAGCTTGTCAAAGGGTGCAAAATAACAATATATCATTATATTTCATCGTTTAAAATCTTATTTCTATAATGTGTCATTAATTGTACCATAAAATGAAGATTATGAATGGTGGCTAAAGTATAAGCGCTTAATTCTGCGGCTTTAAAAAGATGATGAAGATATGCACGAGTAAAATTTTGACACGTGTAACAGCCGCAGGTTTCATCAATAGGCTTAAAAGACATTTTATGTTCTGATTGAATGATTTTGACAAATCCTTGGCTCGTAAATAATAATGCGTGGCGTGCGCAGCGCGTAGGATGAGAGCTATCAAATGTATCAATACCAAGTTTAATGCACGGTTCAATTGATGCCAAATCACCAATGCCCAAAAGATGATTAGGTTTATCGCTGGGTAGTAATGGCATCATAAAGGTAAGCATTTCAATCATTTCTTCTTTATTTTTTCCCATGCTGCCGCCAATAGCATGACCATCAAAAGGTAGTTGCGTTAACGTTGAGCAGCTGAGCTGACGTAGTTCTTTGTTGATCCCGCCATGAATGACTGAGTATATAGCTTGATTTTGTTTGTTTGCTAAATGTGCATCAAGAGATCTTTTTTGCCAGCGATGGGTTCGATGTAAAGAATTAATAAGCTTATGCTGATCTATGTGATAGGGCGGTAATTCATCAAAAGGAATAATAATATCAGCACCAAGATCTTTTTGAGCAGCAATAGATGTTTCGGGGGTGAGTAATATTTTGGTACCATCACGATATGATCTAAATAGTACACCGTCTTCCGATGTTTTGAGTACTAAGTTATTACCTTTTTTTTGTCCTCGGCTTTTAAGTTCATCTTTAACAGTGCCATACGTAAGACTAAAAACCTGAAATCCACCAGAATCGGTAATAATTGGCATATTTCTATTCATAAATGTATGCAAGCCGCCAGCATTTTTAATAACGTTTGTTCCGGGTTGAAGCATAAGATGATAGGTATTGCAGAACATAAGTTGCATACCAATTTGAGACACCGTTACAGAATCGACTGCTTTTAATGCTGCATTTGTTCCTACGCCTACAAAATTGGGTGTATCAATGATGCCATGAGGAGTATGAATACGTCCTACGCGGGCACGCGATTTTTTTGAAACGTGAATAAGTTCAAAGGTAAAATATGACATAGGCTTTAAGGTACAGTTTTTTAGGTTTTTAATTTCTATAATTATACCAGAACAAGCTTAGATTTACGAATCTAACTTTGTAGTAGCTGATGTTATGTTAAATATTTTACGAGAAAGGCCTACAAAAGGAGTTGCTATAATAATGCTGACAAGTTTAATCAGATAACTGATGATAATTACTTCTGTAATATTATGGATAATACCATAAAGACCGAAAACGCTAAATAATACTGTATCAAGCAGTTGGCATATTGCAATAGAGAGATAATTGCGCATGATGATATACTTATGCTGAAATTTCTTTTTGAGGATACCGTACAGATAATAATCGGCCATTTGGGATATAAAATAGACTATAAAAGACGCTATTACAATACGCGGCATAAAGGTAAGCAATGGAACAAAATGTTCGTGCATTGTATCCATTTGGGCAGGAGTATAAAGAAGATGAATTTGTGATATGATTGCATAAAAAACAAGTAAAAAGAAATTAATCCAAATGGTTTTTTTGGCAATATCCTTATTAAAGTATTCTTGAAGTAAATTTAAGCCAATCGTTGCCCCTACGGTAAAAGCATCAGCGCATGTAGCGTTAAGCCCAAAAAGAGTTGTTTGTTTTATTACAAAAAGATTAGCAAGCAAACATTGAAGGCATACAAAAGCAACAAGAGCATTTTGCCCCAAAGTAAGAGCTCCAAGAGCACATAATGAGATAATGGAAGTATGTAAAATAAAAATTAATTCATTTATCATAAAAAGTACAAATTTCTAGTTTTTTGTTTTTTTGATATAGTATAAATATTTAATAGTATATCATAGTTGATAAATTTTCAAAAATAAAGAGAGAGATTGATATGTTAAGAAAGAACATAATGCTTGTAGGGAATTTTGTGTTTTTATTTGTATTAGGTAATATTTTTTTACCGCTTTTCAGTAGCCAGATATATGCTATGCCACAAAAAAATTCTGCAATAGAAGTTACCCGTGAAAGATTGCATGATGATAAAAGGTTGATTAAGCAATACGTTTTAGAACGAGTAGGTCCCGATATTTCTAAAGCAAAAAGATGGGGAAAAACTATGGCAAAAGCATTTGGGGGGATTACTAGTTATGCTTTTGATGCTATTCCATTTGAGTTTTTTGCTGAGGAAGGTTTAATAGAAGAGGTATTAAAACGTTTAGAAGAAGGTGCTGACTATATACAAGAATTAAAAGAATTATTTAAAAAAAATATAATGGGTGTTAAAAGAAAAATTAATCAAAGTAAATTAGCCGAATTTTTGTACAGCAATTTAGTTGATAAATTGAGTATTAGTGCCACACAAAAAGCGTTACTCAAAAAATCACCTATCCATATGGATGAGGCAGTCAGAAAAGGCACCGTTAAAAAGTCGGAATATATGTATTTTACCCTTCTTAATTTTGTAGTTCGGTACTATTTAGAACAGGAACTTAAGAATAAGTAGTTTTATACAAGGACTATGATGTTGATAAAAACAAGATTATTTCTTAAGTATATTACGTTGGTATTGGCATTGGTTAATCCATGTGTATCTTTATTGGTTGCAATGGATTGCAATGTAATAGCAACAGGTAGGACAGTAATTGGAAATGGTAAAATTTCTGGAAAAGCCTGTATAGTTGAAAGCTTAAATCAATTCAATAAAATAAACGTGGGAGATATTGTTGTTGCCTCTACTACGAATCAATCATGGGATGAGGTGTTAAAAAAAGCTGCCGGTATTATTATTGAAGATGGGGATCAAACCAGCCATGCAGCTCAATTTGGAAAACAGTTAAACATTCCTGTATTGATGGGTGTACCTCAAGCAACTAAAAAAATTAAAGATGGCAGTTCTATTGGCTTTGATTGTGAAACCAGAAATATTTATACCATGACGGATATATTTAATGGCGTATATGTAAAGCCACCAAAAAATCGCTTAGGGATAATAAAAAAGCCTACACTATTATTTAATATTAATAATTATGATGATTTCAGTGGTTATGTTTCTCAATCTAACCCTAAATCTTCTCAATTAAAAGATAAAAAATTAAAAGATAAAAAAACTATCACGCAGAATGAGTCTTCTGCTAAGGGGATAAAAGTAACCTCTGAGAGATTGCAGCAAGATATACCGGCGATTCAAGAATATCTTGAGTATACTAAGAAGGAAATTTGGGTGGCAAAAAGGGTTGGTAAATGGGCGGCGATGTGGCGCATCAGTTCCGAAGCATATGATAGTATACCGTTTGAGTTTTTTGCAAAGGAGGAAGTAATAAAACAAGCCTTTAGGTCTCTTGCAAATGGTGCAGATTATATACAAGAGACAAAAGAAAAATTTAAAAAAGAAATACTTAAAGATAGCCTAGAGATTGATGATAGTAAAATTGCAGAATTTTTATATAAAAATACGGTCAATAATATTGGTGTTAGTGCAGAGCTACAAAAAGAATTAATAGAAAAACCTGTCAAGCTTGATGAGAAGGTGCAAAATAATACCGTTAATAGATTTGATTATGTGTATTATACTCTTTTAAATTTCGTGACACGATATTATCTTGAACAAGAATTAAAAGAAAAAAAGAAACATTAAGTTATTTTAATAGCGGGTAGGTTTTAAATCCGATTAATTGACATTCTGGTTGAGGAATAATATTAAACTGATTAAGGATTAATTTTTGCATTTCCAGTGCAAGATTAATGATATCAGTGCTGGTGGCATTGCCAGTATTAACAATCATATTAGCATGTTGACGCGAAACCATAGCATTGCCACTTTTTAAGGTCCCTTTTACACCGATTTTATCAAGATAATATGCAACAAAAATTATTTTTTTCTTTTCAATTTCTAACGTTACTTCATGAGGAAAAAAATTTCTAAAAAAGCTTCCGCAGGTACGCATTTGGGGGTAGCGGTGAGCACGATGACGAATAATTTCTGTTTTACGTCCTTGAGCAAAAGCTGTTTTTTGGTCAGTTGCAACTTTTAATGAAAATGTTGCATTGACTAAAAAATAATCTTTTTTATGGAGTTGTGAATCGTTGTATCCAAATTTGAACCATTGATTATCAACCGTTTCAAGAAAACCAGTTTTTTTATGTACAATTTCGGCAGAAACAAGAAAATCAGCAAGAAGAAATTCAAAATAATGTAAATTAATATATACCGATCCGCCTACCGTCCCCGGGATGCCGCTAAATTCTTCAAGGCCTACAAAATTGTGAGTAAGGCAATAATCAATTAAATTGGGCATAGTAACGCCAGCACCGGCTTTAATCAGCGCGGAAGTATTATTCATAGACACTATATTAATGTTTGTTAATGAAGGGCGGATGACTAATCCCTCAAAGCCTTCCTCGCTAATAAGAATATTGGCTCCTTGTCCCAGCATAAAAACTTCTAGCTTATAAGTTGATGCATAGACAATTGCTTCTTGAAATTGCTGTATAGTCGCAGGTTCACAATAAAATTGTGCAACCCCTCCAGTGCCAAACCAATTTTTATCGGCTAAAGAAACATTTGTTTGAATAAATGATGGTTGTGTGCTTATTGATGCGGTATAGGGAGTTTTTTGCATGATATTACTTATGTGAGTAAGTTTTTTGTTATTTGTTTTTTTTATTATTTATACCGCTTTAATAAAGTCTGGCCTGAGGCATACTTTATTTTCTTCAATAAGAGATTGGCAGTTTTTACTACAGGTTTTAGCATATATATTTATGCAGTTAGTGCAACAAATGAAATGTTTATTGCATGATGCGTTAAGACAGTTATGATAGTCATCACAAGGGAGTGAACATAGCGCACATGAGCCAAGAATATCATTGTTTATTTTTACGGTAATACGGCTATCAAATACATAATTTTTACCACGAAAAAAACCATCAGGATATTGTTCAGCATAACGATGAATACCACCATCCATTTGATAGACTTTTTTTGCTACATTTTTTTCATTAAGATAGGCGCTTGCGCGTTCGCATCTGATTCCACCAGTGCAATACATAAGAACTTGCTTGTCTTTAAATTGATCAAGATTTTGGTCAAGATATTGTGGTAAATCTCTAAAGTTTTCAATGTCAGGGGTTATTGCATTGGTAAAACGTCCAACTTCCCATTCATAATCATTACGAGCATCAAGAATAACAAGATCAGTAGGGTTTTGCGTGATAAGATCATGTGTTTGTTGGGGATTGAGGTGTTGGCCTGCGTTGCGGGGGGTAAGTTGATCATAAGGTATACCAAGAGAAACCGCCTCGTTACGGACCTTTACGCTTAAGCGGGGAAAGCATTCAGGACCACCAGAGCTTTCTTTAAAGTCTATATTATTAAACAGCTCATGAGAATTCATCGATTCCTTATAGTCATCAATGTTTTGCATTGATCCACCCAAGGTACCATTAATACCTTCATGACTAATGAGAATTCTGCCCTTTAATTGTAGCTTTTGGCATAGCTCTTGTTGCCATTTCATGATTTGTTTAGGGTATTGAATATCAATATATTTATAAAAAAGGATTATTTTATTCATGGTGGTTTCCGCTTAAGTACATTTATTATAAGCAGTATACCATAAAAATCTCTTTTTTAGAATGAGGGGTTCGTGGAAAATAATAGAGCTTATCCGAAAATTAATTAAAGAAGACAGGCCTCTTTGAAAAAGGTTATAATACCTTGCTAAGAATCAAAAGAAAGGCCTGTTGTAATGAAGTTTATATCAAATTTATTGTGGTGTGAATTAGAAAAAATATTATCAACAAAACAAACAAAGATTGCAAGACCAGAATTTAATAATAATCGAATTAGCTAGAGGGCATTATTTATGTGTTAAAAACCGGGATGCAATGAAACATGCTACCTAGAGAATATGTACAGTCCATGGCAAATTTATGAAATGGTCTAGAATGGGAATTTTTAAAAAAATTATGGTAAAAGCTCGTGAACATTTTTCATGCTCCCTATCAATGGATTGTTGAACAAACTTTTGGTATTTTATCTTGGTTTCGTGGGCTTAAATTTTGTTGGAGTAAAACGATTGAAGCAAGGTTTGCCTTGCTTCAATGGCTTGTTCTTATAGGCTTTTTTAAGATGACTCGAATTTTCGGATAAGCTCATACAGTAAAAGTCATTATCTTTGCCCGTTGTAAGTTATTGTTTTCCGCTCGCTTACCCCATTTTCAGTTCCTTCCAATGGGGACCCCAATTGAAGCAATGTGAAAATTGGGGCAAAAGGGTGCGGAATCAATGGTTAGTCAAATTTTTTCTTTGCCAATAATGATATTTTGGCCCAATTGTTTTCAATTAAAGCTTCCTTTTTTTGGCGATTCCATTTTTTTATTTGGCGTTCAACAATAAAAGCTTCATCTCGTGTACCAAAGGATTGAACAAATACAACTTCAACAGGTAATCTTTTAGAAGTATAGCAATTATATTGATTGAAACGATGTTCAGATATTCGTTTTTCAATATTATCAGTATGTCCAACATAATAAGAATTATCATTACATCGTAAAATGTAAACATAAAAATCATTCATAATAACACTAGTATATAATAATTATGTTTTTTATTATATAGCTATGGTAGCAAATATAATTATTATTGATTCCGCACCCTTTTGCCCCAATTTTCACATTGCTTCAATTGGGGTCCCCATTGGAAGGAACTGAAAATGGGGTAAGCGAGCGGAAAACAATAACTTATAACTGGTCAAGCAGAGTGATTTATGCTATAAGTTTTTGTTAAAGATTATTTATTGTCTCTATTTTGTTCTAACAATGTTTTATATTGTTGAAACTCAGAGTGTTTACTCACAAATAATTCTATACGGTTATAGTCAGTAGGGTTATTTTTAATAAACTCTACAATTGCTTTCACGGCAATAGGAGACGCTTTGTGTCGGGGGATGCCTGTTTCTGTACTCAAGTTTTGTAATGCTATACTAGAGTTGTGAATTTTTTTCTTGTTTAACATAAGTTTACTTGTTTTTAGTGCATTATCATACGATACCCCTAAGCACTTTAAAGCTTGGGTCATGGCGGTTGCTTCTCTATACGTGATATTATAACAGGCTATTTTAGTTGTTGTATTGGTGTGAGGTTGACTGTCTTTTGTTTTTGGATACTGGTAAGAAAAACCATTGAGGATTACTTCTGAGTCTTTTTCGTCCCAATAGGTTTCTTTGACAATGCACGGTTCGTCAATATTTATTACCACATTGTTCATTTTAATTATGTGTGGGGGGTGGATTAACTTTTTGGAATTTTCAGGTGAGTAAGTAAATAGTTTATAAGTGTCATCATCAGAAGCACTTTCATCTTGTTTGTCTTTTTCATACAAAGTATGAGAACGATCATGAGATGAATTATGTATATTTTTAAAATTGTATGAGCGGAGTTTTTGTTGTTGATTTTTACCCACACATACAATAGAAACTTTATCATTTATAGAGGAAATAGGTCCTTTTGTAAGATTAATAACAGTATTATTGATCATTGTAGAGTATGAGTAGATACCTGTAGGAGCTTCTGTTCCATAAAGTAATGTTGTAGTAAGGCATCCGAATATTAATAATTGTTTTTTCATTAAAGGCTCCTTTTATTCTGAAATCAATATACCATTCGCCTATGTTTATAAGAGTTTATCTATTTATTATATATGATCAACGCGTCTTTTAAAAAAATAACATGAAAGCATGGTAAAAATAATAGTGAAAATGAGTAAGGCTATTATACAGTGAGAAAGAGGTAAAAAGTGTTTGCCTCCTATTATTGATTGTCGTAATCCTTCTGTTAGATACATGATGGGATTTAATCGTAATAAAAAACCAAGAATTGGTGAAAAAGCTTGAATGGTATAAAGAGGAATCCAAAAGCCACCCAGCATAAGTAAGATATGGTTTACACGGGTCCAAAAAGTATTAATTTTTTCTAAAGTTAATACTATTGCTGCAAGTTTATGATATGCACAAATACAAAGAGATCCACAATACAGAATAAGATACAGAGATGACCAGGATGTGGTGCTAAAATCAATGTATGCACTTGCAAAAAAGCGTGCAAGAGGAAAAAAGGGAATCATAACAGCAAAAGTAAAAATTGATGCAAAAATAATTTGTTCAATAATGATCAATTGTGGTTTTAATACCATTAATTGGTAATCAATATGATGATTTTTTTCTAAATCAAATAATAAATCAAAAGTAAGGCTAAATGCCATAACCATTAAAGGCACTAAGCATGTGCCAGAAAATACAATGGTACCCACAGTGCTTTGTCCGAGGAAATAAATTTGTGTTTGTAGGTAGGCAAAGCAAAAAATATAAAGGAGAGGATAGATTAATGAGTAGTTAATAATATGATCGCCTAATTGGCGAGTATATACGTATAAGTCTCGGTATAAAAATTGGGTAAAAATATATAAGGTTTGCATAGTTTTTTTTGAAAGCATGATAAAAATTCCTATACAGGGTCAAGTTGTTGAGAGATACCAGAACGTAAGCGTAATATCATAAAAAATAGAGAGATAAAAATTCCAATGAAGCATGTTGTTAGTGGTAAATAATCAGGTCCGCCAAGTAAGGAGCTACGTAATCCTTCAATAAAATAGGTTAATGGATTGCAGAGCATAATTATACGTAACATGGGCATAATAAGGGTAACTTTTTTAAAGGTAAAAAAAGCAGAACCAAAAATAAATAATGGCATAAGGCGGCGAGCCCACATATTATTTCTAAACCAAATAAAATTATAGGTAAAACTACAACTTAAGAAAAATAATGCCCAAAATAATAAAAAAAGAAAATATATCATTAAAAACATTATGAAACTACCGTTAATAGGGCCAAAGTTTTTTCCTAATAATAGTATTCCGATTGTTGTAAGAGGCAAACTTACTATAGCTGATTCCATGATAAAAGAAGTAATAAAGTAGGTAAATAGCCACCGTTTTGGTAAAGGTAAGGTAATAAGATAATCTATAAAACGATTAAATTTAAGATCGTACACTATGCGTATAGCACAATTATATCCTAACGATGCAATAAAAAATGAGAGGGAGTTTCCTAAAAAAATCGGTGCAATGAGCGTAGTTGACATCCCTAAAAGTGGTAAAAGATAACCAAAGACAAGAACGTTCATAAACATTACAATAAGCCCATCAACGATAAGATTGAGTAGGCGTTGTTTGAGTATTTTTAGATCACGAGCAAGTAATGTAGAAAAAATTGCACTATTACGAGAAAAAGTATTCATGAATATTACTCTTCTTGCTCTTGTACTAGTTCGATAAATATATCTTCAAGATTTTCTTTATTGCGTTGCATTTTTAAAGATGCAACCGAATCAATAAGAATCACTTTTCCTTTATGCAAAAAACAAACTCTATCAGAAAGTTGTTCAGCTTCATCAAGATAATGAGTTGTTAAGATAATAGTAATACCTAGTTTTTTGAGTGATTTTATTTCTTGCCACAATGCACGACGAATATCGGGATCTAGTCCTACTGTTGGTTCATCAAAAATAATAATTTTTGGATTATGTATTAAAGCTCGTGCAATTAGCACACGTTGTTTATTGCCGCCAGACAACTCTCTAATAAAAAATTTGGCATATTTTTGTATTCCAAAATGTTCTAAAAGGTAGGTGACGCGTTCAGCAAGTAAGTTTTTAGGGAGTAAAAAATAACGACCTGCAAAATATAAATTTTCTTCCACGGTCAAAAATTGATCTAAGTTTTGATGTTGTGGACAAAATCCTAGGTTCATTCGATAATTATCAATATCATTATAAATTGATGATCCATTATAAAGAATATCTCCTGATGTGGGAGGGTGAAGCGTTGCTAAAATAGATGATAATGTTGTTTTTCCTGCACCATTTACACCAAGAAGACTGAATATTTCTCCGGCATTGATACTGAAAGAGACATTGTTAAGAGCCTGAACTATGCGTCCTTTAGAGTCATATGTTTTAAAAAGATTGTTGATGCGTAAAATTTCATCATTCATGGTATTAAAGTTTTATTCAAAGGATTAAGTATCTATTTCCCTTTATTATAAGCTTTTTTTATAGATTGACAATTAAAAACTTGCATAATTTTAATGATATG
>Ga0070665_100000727_pt1 | contig 43903 bp, 30 predicted proteins | sample KBSS13metaG_FD_65862 | JGI IMG/M metagenome (GOLD analysis project Ga0070665, IMG submission 65862) | Switchgrass rhizosphere microbial communities from Kellogg Biological Station, Michigan, USA - KBS S1-3 metaG | ecosystem: Host-associated > Plants > Roots > Rhizosphere > Soil ...
GCATCACCAAAGTCCGTCTTGTCCGGGCTCTGCTTCATCCGCGCCACGTAGCCCGGATGCGCCAGGTCGACCGACCAGCCGAATCGCGTCACCAATTCGTCGGCTAAGTTCGCCGCGCCCGGACTGACCTCGATCGCCGCCTGAATCCGCTCGCCGTAGCGTCGCGCGACGCGATCCAACTCTTCGCTGGAGTTCGCCCGTGTGCCGTTGGCCAACACCACACCTTGCTCGTCCAGCACACAGATCTGAACACTACCAGGGTGATAGTCCAATCCAATCGAAACTGCTATTTTCGACATCGCTCGTTACTCCAGGGAAAACAAGGGTTGGGTTAAGCACCCCTGTTGTACCGGTGTAACGAGCTTTCATACCCATCTACTTTATTTCAACTTCTCAATCAAAAACTTTTGCACTGACCCGTACTTCTCGTCCTTTTGGTCCGGGTAAGCCAAGATCGCTTCGACGCCGGCGCCGTTCAGCTTGGCCACCAGGGGCACGCCGTACATGGCCGAGTGCGTGGGGTCTTTTTCTTCCTGGCCCTGCTTCGGCGGCGTCTTTTGGTTTGGGTAGTCCAGATAGATCGGCGGATCGTCTTTGCTCACCAGCTCGATGGGTGAGTATTCCTTGATCCATGGCAGGACCTTTTCGCGATTCGCGATCAACAGTTCAAACTCTTCGGGCCGTTTGCGACCCTTCTCGGCAAAGCCGAAGGCGTGGCCGCCGTAGATGGCGTTGGGGATCCACTCACGCAGCTCCTTCGGGTCGAGCGACGTCTGAGCGCCAACCACCGCGGCGCAACTGAGCCGCGATGACTCGCGGGCGATCGGGTCGCTGCTGTTGGGATCGGCCAGGTCGTCATGCATCGCCAGCCAGAGAGAAGTGCAGGCGCCCGCCGAGCTGCCAGTTGCGCCGACCTTTGTCTTGTCGATGTTCCACTCCTTGGCCTTCGATCGGATCGTCTGCAGCGCGCGGGCCGCGTCGTGCAGGGGCGCCTTCACCGGCGGCTCGACTTTTTGCTCCATCGCCTGCGGAATAAAGCGGTAGTTGATCGCCGCCACGGAAATGCCGCGGTCGAGGTACGGCTGAATGGCGTTGGTTCCATAGCCGCTCTTGTCGCCATTCATCCAACCGCCGCCGTGGATCAACAGCACGACCGGCGTGGGCTTGTCGCTCTTGGCTTGCCAGAAATCGAACTTCTGCCGTTCCGAGTCTGTGCCATAGACATAGTCGGCCACGGTCGGCTCAGGTCGCGCCGGCGGAGCTTTCTTGGCTTTCTCTTGCGCCGATGCGATCGAAGAAAAAACCAACAGGGCAAATGTAAGTACGAGCGCGCGATGGTTCATGGTTGAATTCCTGCAAGGGCCGGAAAAATGAGGGCGATTGAAACCGACAGCGAAGGCGCATCTTGGAGCGCGAACCAGGCCCCGTCAAGATTTGGGCTCGGCGTGCACGTTGGCGTCGTTTCTGCATCGCAAACGGAATACGCCCAATCGGCAATTCGGCGCGTTATGATTGCGATGACCGTGGCTGGCCAGATCCAACGCCGGGCCAGGACCGACAATCGATCACGCACTCACGTATTCAGGAGCCATCGCCATGCGCTGGGAAGGCCGCGAGCAAAGCTCGAATCTCGAAGATCGCCGCAGACTCAAGCCGCAAGGGCTCGCCATCGGCGGCGGTGGACTGTTGCTGCTTTTGCTCCTTGGATACATGTTCGGCGTCGATCCCAACGACCTCAATCAGCTCATCGGCAACGCCAACGTCGGGCAGCCTGGCGCTCCCGGCCAGGCCCAGGATCGCGAGCTGACAGCCGAGGAACAGCGAACGCAGCAGTTCGCCGGCACGATCCTGCGCTTCACAGAAGTCGTCTGGGACGAGCAGTTTCGCAAGGCGAGAAAACAGTACGAACCTCCCAAGATGGTGCTGTTTTCCGAAAGCGTGCAAACCGGCTGCGGCGTGGCGCCGGCTGCCGTTGGGCCGTTCTACTGTCCGGCCGATCAAATCGTGTATCTCGATCCGACCTTCTTCAATGAGCTTGACGAAAAGCTCGGTGGTTCCAAGGCCGAGTTCTCGCAGGCCTATGTGATTGCGCACGAAGTCGGCCATCACGTGCAAAACCTGCTGGGCTACGCGCGGATCGTCGACCAGAAACGCCGCACGCTGCCGAAAGAAGAATTCAACGAGTGGTCCGTCCGGCTCGAACTGCAGGCCGATTATCTGGCCGGAGTTTGGGCCCATTACGGACAACAAAAGTTTCAATTCATCGAGCCAGGCGACGTCGAAGCGGCGCTACTGACCGCGAAAGCGATCGGCGACGACCGGCTGATGCGCCGTTCGACCGGTTTCGTCTCGCCCGAGAATTACACCCATGGCACGAGCGAGCAGCGCGTCAAATGGTTTCGCCGCGGGCTGGAATCGGGCGACTTGGGGGCACTCGCGGAGTTGTTTGAGCTGCCGTATGAGAGGCTTTGAGGCGAACGTATACCAGCCCGAAGCGCCAGCGAGGGTTCTTCGTTTACACTTCGATACGAAGAGCCCTCGCTTGCGCTTCGGGCTGGTGTGAACGATCAATGGCCGCGTTTTCTTACCTCACAGCCTCAACCCCTCAAGTCCTCAAAGCCTTCTTCCTAATCTTTCCCGTTGACGATGCTGAAGACGGTCGCGGCCACGGCAGCGCCGCCGAAGTTGGCGACCAGGAAGATCCAGATGCTGGCCCAGGCCGAGAGGCCCATCAAGGTCACGCCGACAGCCACCGCCGGGTTGAAGGCTCCGCCCGAGATCGGACCGACTGCGAAGGCGCCGGTCAACACGGTAAAGCCGATGGCCAGGCCGTAGAACGAATTGCCGCTGGTCCCCTTGGCGGTTGCGACGTTCAGCACGACATAGCAGAGGGCGAACGTGAACAGGAACTCGGCGATCAGAGCGCGTACGGGATCGGCCGCGGCCGCCGCCGTCGCCGGATCGACATTCTTCATATACAGCACCGTGAACGCAGCCACCGCGGCTCCGGCGACCTGGGCGCCCCAGTACGGCAGCACATCGCCCGCCGGGCACTTGCCGCGCAAAAAGACGGCCAGCGTCACAGCCGGGTTGAAGTGTCCGCCCGAGATGTGTCCGCCGGCAAAGATCATGACCATCAGCGCCGATCCGATCGCAATTGGCGCGAGTGGGCCAGCGTCGTTTGGTTTCAAGACGGTGAACCCAATCGTCGCCACCAGAAAAAACGTGCCAATAAATTCGACGATGTACTTGTTCATAATGTGACCGCGACCTCCGACGATTTGTTGAGGGGGAGAATGGTTCCACGTCCACCAGCGGCGTCGGCTTAGGTTGCCCGTTGCGCTTCCGCGCAAATGGAATCGCGCCGGAATCGGCGAGGCCCCCGGGCGGCTTGAAGAGCCGGACCAGACTTGTGCTGGCCGCTATGGTAGCAAGATGCGATCGTTTCTGCGCCGGGGGTCCTGGCGGCTGGGGCCCAGTTCGTTGTGCGAGTTTTTCGCCCCTTCACGCGTCAGGCCGTGAGAATGCTCTTTGCCGGTTTTCGTTCCGGCAGTATTCTCCCGGGCGGAGCCGTAGAGTTTGGATCGCCAAAGCGGATCGTGAGACTGCGTCGTCGATCGCGGTTATTCAACGACGGTTGGTTGCCAGGCTCGGTCGCAATGCCTCGGTCGGCGCCTCGGCGAGTTCCCGACGATTCCTGCACGTAGTGAAAGTGTCCCCTTGTAGTCGGTGTACGTTCCGATGCGACAAGGCGACTCCGTTTCGAACCGCGCGATTCTCCTAACCCGCTCGGGCGCCGTCTGTCTGGTGGTGTGGCTCACCGCGTTGTTTGTCGCGACACGTTGCCAAGCGGCGTCCGAGGCGCCCCTGCCGATGCAAGGCGCCGCAGCGCGGCCCTCATCGGAAACTGCGCCCCTGTTTGGGCCTGCGGCGTGGAAGGAAGGGCCGTATAGCCCGACACCGCGGCTCGCGCCTTCAAATATCGCCGGCTGGAGCGTCACCACAATAAGCGCCCGGGGGTGGGAGGACGCGCCGCGGGACGAGGCGGTGCGTCTGCCGCCGCCACCGCTTGCAATCGAAGAGCTCGAAGCGATCCCGCCGGCCGAGGCCATCACACCCGACCCGAAACCGCCGGTGCGCGCCGGAGGATCGGGAGGGGGCGTCGGGGGACCTTTTGCCGGCAAGGCCCCGTTCACGATGCGCGGCTTTTGGGCTCCTGCGACGGACGTCCGCGGTCAGGACGCAACGTTGGGCATGAACATGGAGGGAGTCAACGTCGGCTTTCCGCTGTTAAAGCCCAAGCCGGGTCAAGGAATCTGGTTGGGGATCGCCAACTTCTCTCGGTTGGAGCTCGCGACCGCCGCGACACTGCCGGGCGCCAGCCTGGCTGTGCCCAACCAGCTCTGGTCGCTGCAAGTCGGCACGATGCATACCCGACAGTTCGAAAGTGGCTGGACGGCCGGCGGCATGTTCCTGTTCGGTTCGGCCAGTGATCGGCCCTTTGCTGCGCTGCGCGACATGACATTGACTGCAGCGCTGTTCGCCAACCGCCCGGCCCGCAATCAGCGTGACGCTTGGAACTTCAGCCTGTTCTATTCGCCGACGTCGCAGTTGCCTTACCCGTTGCCAGGCATGGCGTATGTTTGGCGCCCATCGCCCAAGGTGGAAGCTTCGATTGGTCTTCCGGCATCGCTGCGTTACATGCCCAACGAGCAATTCAGTCTGCTCCTGACTTACGTTCCGCTTACCAATTTCGGGGCACGAGCCGAACATCGCTTTCAGAACGGCTGGTCGCTCTACAGCGCCTATCAGGTCTACAACGAAACGTACTTCCTGGCCGATCGCGTCGACACGCAGGAACGCTTCTACGTCTTTGACCAACGTGTCAGCGTAGGCGTAGAGCGAGGACTTTGGCGCGGTCTGGCCGTCGATTGTTCGGTCCTCTACATGTTTGATCGGCAGATATTTCAGGGCGTGAACTTCTCGTCGAACCGCGTCGACGTCTTGCGTTTCGACCCAGGTGTCGGCCTGAATGCACAGCTCTTGTGGCGCCGGTAAAGCGGCGTCAGCGCCGCAAGGCATATAATGAGAGAGTGCTCGGGGCATTGCCTGTCGAGAAGACCCTCACGTCCACGGAGTAGCCCATGTCTCGCATTTTCTTGGCGATTGTCGGCGCTGCCTATGTGTTGTTAGCCGCCTGGTGCGCCGTCGCGCCGGGTCAGACTTCGAAGAGCGTCGGGTTCGACCTTCGGCCAGGCTCGGGCCAGTCTGAATACCTGGTGATCTATGGTGGGTTGCAACTGGCGCTGGGATTGGTGTTTCTGTGGCCGCTCGTTCGACCACAGGAAGTTGCCTTTCCGCTGCTGGCCTGCCTGATTGTGCACGCGTGCCTGGTGCTGTTCCGCACGGCGAGCTTTGCCCTGTACAGCAATATCTCGAGCACGACCTATGTCCTGTCAGGCGTCGAGTGGGCGATTTTGCTGGGGGCCGCGTTCTGCTACTGGCGCCGCTAGGGCGATTGAAGTTCTGACGCTCTTTGCCCCCACTGGACACTGGTCTGGCGGGCAGGGAAAATGGGCCGTTTCGGCTCGGCGCTTGGCAACTTTCCAGGGCGGTGTCAGCGAACCTGTATCGTGGGTCCGCTGTCAAACGTCGTTGCGTTGACGCCGTAGTTCGTAATCCGCATTCGCACTGTTGCACCCGGAGGGTACCCGGCCAGCAGTGGCGCCCAACTTCTTGAATTGACCAATACTCGTCCCTCGCCCCGCCCATACCACTCGTTTGCTCGCCGGAGAAGCCCGCATGTCTGCCCCGCTCAATAAGTTCAGCTCGCGCGTCACGCAACCTCGCAGCCAGGGCGCCAGCCAGGCCATGCTCTACGGCACCGGCATGACTGAAGCCGACATGCAAAAGGCCCAGGTCGGCATCGCCAGCGTCTGGTACGAGGGCAACACGTGCAACATGCACTTGAACCACCTCGCCGCGCGAGTGAAAGAAGGCGTGGTCGCCGCCGGGCTGGTCGGCATGCGGTTCAACACCATCGGCGTCAGCGATGGCATCTCGATGGGGACCGAAGGGATGAGCTTCTCGCTCCAATCGCGCGATTTGATCGCTGACTCGATCGAGACCGTGATGGGCGCCCAGTGGTACGACGCGAATATCTCGTTGCCCGGCTGCGACAAGAACATGCCGGGCTGTCTGATCGCCATGGGCCGCTTGAACCGCCCTGCCCTGATGGTCTATGGCGGCACGATCCGCGCCGGCCATTGGAAGGACGAAGCGCTCGATATTGTCTCGGCGTTTCAATGTTATGGGCAATACCTGAGCGGCGCGATCGACGACGCCAGCCGGCAGCAGATTGTGCGGCACGCCTGTCCGGGCGCCGGCGCCTGCGGCGGCATGTACACCGCGAACACCATGGCCTCGGCGATCGAAGCGATGGGGATGGCGCTGCCATACAGCGCTTCGATCCCGGCTGAAGATCCGGCCAAGCTCGACGAGTGCTTTGCGGCCGGCGCCGCTATCAAGCTGCTATTGGAGCGAGACATCAAGCCGCGCGACATCATGACGCGCACTGCATTCGAGAACGCCATGGTTGTGATTATGGCGCTGGGCGGTTCGACAAACGCCGTGCTGCATTTGATCGCGATGGCGCGGGCCGTCGACGTGGAACTTTCGATCGATGACTTCCAGCGCACCAGCGACCGGATTCCGTACCTGGCTGATCTCAAGCCGAGTGGTCGCTTCGTGCAGGAAGATCTGCACTCGATCGGCGGCACGCCGGCGGTGATGAAGTACTTGCTCGAAAAAGGGCTGATCGACGGCGATTGCCTGACCTGCACCGGCAAGACGTTGGCCGAAAACCTCAGCGGTTTGCCTGGTTTGAAGGCCGGTCAAAAAATCATGCAGACGATCGAAAACCCGATCAAGCCGAATGGGCACATTCAGATTCTCAAGGGGAATCTCGCCCCGGAAGGCGCCGTCGCCAAGATCACGGGCAAGGAAGGGAACCGCTTTAGCGGCCCCGCCAAGGTGTACGATGGCGAAGAAGCGATGCTCGCGGCGCTGGAGAGTAAGGAGATCACCAAAGGAGACGTCGTCGTCATTCGCTATGAAGGACCCAAAGGCGGCCCCGGCATGCCGGAGATGCTGACGCCCACATCGGCCATCATGGGCGCAGGTCTCGGCAAAGACGTGGCGCTGATTACCGATGGCCGGTTCTCCGGCGGCTCGCACGGATTTATTGTTGGGCACGTCACGCCCGAGGCGCAAGAAGGCGGCCCGATCGGTTTGATCAGAACGGGCGACAAGATTACGCTCGACTCCGACAAGAACGAGATCAGCGTCGACCTCTCAACGGCGGAGTTGGCCAAGCGCCGCGAACAATTCAAGGCGCCGCCCTACAAAGCGACGCGCGGCACGCTCTACAAGTACATCAAGAACGTAAAGAGCGCGAGCGAAGGGTGCGTGACAGACGAGTAGGCACGCATCGACAGAACGGGCGTTAATGAAGCCCTTCTCCCCTGGGGAGAAGGTGGTGTACGTTAGCACGCCGGATGAGGGCTGGGCGCCGCGCAGAGACGTAGGGTATGCACTCCGTGCATACCAATCGAATGCGCGCGAGTTGGTACGCACGGAGTGCGTACCCTACGAGACGGCCTCTCGCGACGGAGCGGGAGAGATTACAGTCTTCGTGACGGGCGAGTGGCCACCGCCTCTGGGCGTTTGGATTTCGCGCGGGCCACTTGTTCGGCTTGCTTTTGCTTCACCTTGGCCAGCTTTTGGTTCTGCGATTGCACGCCTTGCAAGCGCGTTTTGACCGCCTTTGCCAGTCCGTGTTCCCAGAGATGGTCGAGCATCCCAGGCAGCACGCGCTCGATCGGCTCGGACTTGTGCTCGCGAAGGTAGCGGACAGCCGTCACCATCAGGCGATGTTCGCGGCCCAGCAGCAATCGACCCAGTTCGTCCGCCTCGTCGTCGGTGAACTCAGTCATCAGCTCGGCCGAGCGCTGCAAGATCTGGCCTGCGGATTTGGTGTTATCGAGAAACGGCCGGTAGTCCGCGCGGAAGTGTTCGAGGCTTAGTAGTTCGACGCCGCGCTGTGCAAACCGGACGGCCGCCTCGGGATTGTTTTGAGTCAACAGCGTGGCCGTCATCAGGTGGCCGACTGGTCCCATGGCGCTAGAGCCACGCAGCTTGCCGAGATCGGCGTCAACGAACCGGGACTGCTTCAATTTCGATAGCGCTATGTCGCGCGAGATCGTCCAGGGCCAGGATTCGCGCGGGAAGATGTTGTCAGCATGCTGCAACATGACAAGGGCGATGCCCATCATCGCGCCGCCAGTAACCGATCCATCACCGCTAGACTCAAGCAGCGAGCTCTCGTTGCCGGGAATGCAAAAATCGTTGTCCGTGGGGCTGTGTGCCTTGCAAGCGCACTGGTCGATTGGCCAGAACGCGTCGCCCGCGATCAGCTTGTTGAGTGCACGAACGCCTTCGACCAGGTCACCGCTGAGTCGCTTTTGATTGTCGTAAAGGTCGAGTCCCAATTCTGTCAGAGGCGAAGCGAGTAGGAACTCGATTGTCGAGCTGACCGGATGATCGTTGCGAAAGGCGTTCGGCGTCTGCTGCGGATCGATCCCCATCTTACGTTCTGCCGCGGCCAGATATTCGCCAAATGTCCCTGATTCGACCGAGATGGTGAAACGCGGGCCACGCTTGTCGCTCTGCACGACGAATTCCAGCAGCCGCCCCGTGGCGACTTCGATTCTGCACGTTGCCCCGCGCGCCTTGACGACCAGCACGCCACCTTCGAGCGTGTGCTCGGTGTGCGGGTCGCGGATAAAACTGAGCAAAGCCGCCGGGGCGATCGACAATGAAACCGCGACGGGCTCTTGCATCTGCATCCGGCTGTTCGATTTGTAGCCTGCCCCGATCTTCAAGGCGAACTTGTGTTTGGTGTCCTTCGGGTCGAGGTTCGACTGTAGGTCGATATTTATGACGAACTGCCCTTGGTTGGTTTGCGCTCGGAGCAACTGCGACTGGTCGCCAACGATGTGCAGTAGTTCGCCTGGCAGGCCTGCGAATAGTGTCGAGGTGGTGAGCTCGCTTGCTTCCTTAGGCTTGGCGCCTGCCGCAGGCTTGATTGGTTCGAGCACGCACAGCGTTCCTTGATCTTGCACGCTGACAAATTCGAGCCGCATCGACTCGGTGGCGCCGCGCATGACCAGGGCATCGCCGCGATCGATCGCCTTCATCACCCACTCACGGCATTGCAGCACGAGTTGTTCGTCTTGCGTAAGTGGCTCGCTGATCGGTGGCGCCGATGGAGAGTCGACCAATTGAATCTTCAAGCCAATGCTGTCGCCCGGAACTTTCGCCGGCTCGATCCAGACTGTTTGCTCGAGGTATCTGCCCGACAGCCAGAGCTTGTGCCTCCAGGCGGCGCAGTAAGACTCTGTGACGACCTGGCCCTGTCGGACGCCGAGATAGCGGAGTACGTCGTCGGCCGTGTCGCGCTTGTTGCCAGTAACTTCGACTCGGTCGATGGTGTAGCGTCTTCCCAGATCTTTGACGATGATTTGCAGCGTTGCCATGCGATGAACGTCATCGCGGAGAACCGCGACTTCGAGCGTGGCTTGGGGATAGCCCTGCTGCTCAAGTGCTCTTTGGACCGCGGTGGTGTATTCGTCCGGTGTTCCAGCATGAAAACGGGCCGGTTTGCCCGGAGTCCAAACGGGCTTCTCCGGAATGATTCTCTGATTGTTCTTGTCGACCCAGCGCGGTAGCGATTCATTTCCATTGATGAAGCCCGTCAAGCGTGCGCCACGCGCAGGTTGTGGGGCCGTCAGCCAGGCGGCGATATGCGCGGCGTCCGTGCCGGGCGGGCCATGGACTTTGATGTCGCCGGCAAAATAGCGCGGCCCTTCGTCGATGGTTACAAGGACTTGCTGCGTCAATGGATCGAGTCGCACCGCGGCCGTCGCCAGCGCAAATCCTCCCTGCAGGTAGCCATCTCGCACGCGAGTTGCCAGCAACTGCGGGAAGTCTGCCAGCGGAGACGCCGGATGACTTGCGATCACCGCATCGAGATCCGCGATCAACTCACGGCGGATCTCTTCGGCCGGCCATTGCCGACTGCCGGTAATCACAATCCGCTGCGGATCGCCCCAAAAACCTACGGGCCCTTGCGCATGGGCGCGCGCGCCGGCGCTAAGCAGCAGCCAACTGCACAACAGTAGCGCGCAGGCGCAACGTATGGACCGCATGCTCTGGGGCCTCTCGGGCGAACAGCAGCCTGGGCGGCGAGGTGGGATAGACGCCGCGCTAGGGGAGTGAATCGAACATCTTCTAGATCGTCCGGGGGGCGACCAAAAGATGAATTTGCCGCAGCGGTGCTAGCATGCGGTTGAGGATGTCGCCGCATTATTCGCAGTACCGAGCGAGCCTTTTTACGAACGGGTCAGGCTAGTCCAGCGCCGAGGGCGATGCTGGCGCCCCCTCACAGCGTTTTCTTTTCCTTCTCCCGCACGAACTTGGCGTTGCGGACATAGACTTGCTTGAGCTGCTCAGCGACGAGGTCCGAAAGGCCATTGGCCCAGACGTGATCGAGCGTCCGCCGTGTGGCTTGCTCGATTGGCAAGTCTTTGTGTTCGCGCAGGAATCGCGCCGCTTCGACCAGCAGCTTATGGTGTTTGCCAAGCAGCGCGCGGCCAAGCTCGGTCGCCTCATCGTCGTCGAGTTCGCCCAAGAGCTCCGCTGCGCGAAGCAACAGCTGACCCGAGTATTTTTCCGAATCCAGGAACGGCGCATAGTCATGGCGAAATTCGTTCGTCGTCAACTTGTCGACGCCGCTGAATGCGAAGCGGGCGGCGAGTTCTCCGCTGACATATTCCACCAGCGTCGCGGTGGCCAGGCGGCCGACGGGTCCCATGTCTTTGGACTTGAATAACTGATCCAGATCGCTGCCCGCGTACTGCGCTTTTTGCATCAGCACGAGCGCGGCGCCACGAGACAGCGTCCATGGCCACGAATCTCGCGGAACGGTGGCGTCGGCGCCGGCGATGACCGCGGCGGCAATGCCCTTCGAAAAACCGCCAAACATCCCGGCGACGGGCAAAACGCCGCCTGCGTCTCCCGGATTGATGGGAATCACGAACTTTTGTGCACTTTTCGTCGAGGGTGTGGCCCAGGCTTCGTCTAACGGACGCAGCAGGTTAGCAGCCAGCAGCTTACGAGCCGCGTGGTACGCGGCCTCAGGATTTCTTTCCTTCGACTGCTCGACTGCCTGCCATTTGATTGCTGCCTTGAACAGCGGCGAATCAAGGAAGTACTCGCAACAAGAACTCCAAGCGCGCTGCTTGTCGTAAGCATTTGGCCTGCTGAGGGCAGAGTCGCCAATCATTCGCTCTGCCGTCGCCAAAGCTGCTGCGAAATTGCCCTTTTGAATTGCCACTGTCGCCGGGACGGCCTCTTCGTCTTCGCTCAAATCGAGTTTGCATTCCAACAACCGACCTGTTTCCACATCAATGCGACAGGTCAATAGTTCACCCCTTAAGGTCAGAACGCCATCAGCGATTTCGCTCTTGTTTTCCTTTTCGGGCTGATGCAGTAGACCGAGCATCGCTACAGGCGGCAGCGAGAGTGAGATCAGAAATGGCGATTTGTCTTTCAGGCCTTCGGTGCTCTTGAAAGAGAATCCCAAAGTCAGCGCAAACTTCTGTTTCTCATCCTTGGGATCCAAGCTGGGCGCCATCCCGATGATCAAAGTGAATTGTTCATTCGCCATCGGCAACCGCAGCATTTTGTCCCCTCCCGCAAACACCGAGACAAACTCCGTAGGAGTGGCGGCGAGGAGCACCGGCCCTAGCAAAGCGGCGAACTCTGCTTCCGAACCTTCCTTCGCGGTATTCACAGGTTCGGCAAACATCACCGCCCCTTGGCCCGGGATGCTTTCAAACCGGACGCGCAGCGGCCCCAATTCTCCTTGGATGACCAAGGCATCTCCGCGCTCGATCGCCGCCAACGATGTTTCTCGGCACTTGAGTAACAACTGCTCTTCGACCGACAACGGATCGCGCAGCGCCGGCGCCTTGTGGTATTCGACCAGGCGAATCTTCAGAACCGTGGGATCCGTTCTTTCCTTTGATTCAACGACGGTCACCTCTTGATCGAAATACCGGCCGGACAGCCATAGCTTGTGCAGCCAGGCGGATCGCGTTGCGTCCGTCACTGTCTGGCCGACTTCGAGGCCGAGATACTTAACGACATCTTCTTGGGTGTCGCGTTCGGCGCCGGTGACTTCGATCTTTTCGATCTTGGTAGGTTTACCCTCGCTGTCGATCGTGATCGCCAGCGCCGCGGTGTGATTCGCATCGTCGCGGACCAACGACGTTTTGAATTCCACGTGGTGGAATCCCTGTTGAGCAAACGCACGGCGCACGGAGGCCTCGCGAGGCTTTTCTTCGTCCTTGGCAAAGCTGACTGGCTTGCCGGTCTTCCAGGCTGGGTCACGGAGGTCGGCCTTTTTGCCGTCCTTATCTACCCACTTTGGCTCCGCCCGACCTGCAATCTCTTCGAATCCAGCCAGCCGCGCGCTTTCGTCTGGTTGCTTGCTGGTGAGCCAGTTGATTAGCTGCGCGGCGTCAATCGTTGAGGCGCCTTGCAACTGGATTTCGCCAGCCAAGTATTGAGGTCCCTCCTCAACGGTGAGCAGGACCTTTTTGGTTTCGTGATCGAGGCGAGCCGTTGTGGTGACCTGCGCAAATCCACCGTGTAGGTAACCCTCTTTCAGCTTCTCGGCGAGAATCTGCGGATATGCGTCAAGAGCTGCCGACGGGTGCCCAGCAACGACAACATCGATATTTGCCATGAGCGCATTGTGAATGTCGTTGGATGTCCAATGTTTGGGCCCCTCGATCACAATCCGTTCCGGGTCACCCCAGCCGCGCACGAGTTGCGCAGACGTTGGCGTTGTGTTGCAGGCAAAAACGGTTTCAACGACTAAAAGCGCAGAGGCGATGGCAACAAGCCGCATGGATTTGCCCTCCCTGACGAAACGACAGTGTCTGTCCAAGCGCGAAGACGACCTCCGAGCCGCGCGCTCTTTGGAGTGATTTGGCGGACGTTATAAATCGCAATGGTGAGCAGCAACAAGATCGATCCTGTGGCGCGGAGCTAGCAAAAATCCGGATGGGGGATGCGTGGCGAATTGGTGCTTCTGTTGCGGCCGGCCCTCACACGAGAGAACACAGCACTGGTGGAACCAGTGGCACGCACATCATGGCCGTGCAAGTGCGCCTTCGCCGCGAAAACCAGGGGATTGAACCGCGCGCGGCGCGGCCGTAACATGACGCGCTCCCGCGCTGCTGCTGGCATCTCCGCCGGGCGCCGCCGCGGCCAAACATTTCTCACGCCCAGCAAGTCAGAGAGCCCTAGCCATGTCGAGTGAAGTTGTACGTTCGGAGAAGCGCGGCGACGTTGCCCTGATTACGATCGATTCGCCACCGGTCAATTCGCTCAGCCAGCCGGTCGTGCAAGGGATCTTCGAGCGCGTCGCCGAGGCCAACGCCGACAGCTCTGTGCGGGCGATCGTACTGACCGGCGCTCACGATAACTTCATCGCCGGCGCCGATATCGGCGAGCTCAAGAATATCAGCGCGAGCGGCGCCAATCTCGACTCGCAAAACATCGGCCAGCTCACGCGCAAGCTCGACGAACTCGAAGCCAACAAAAAGCCGGTTGTAATCGCGATCGACGGCTTCGCGTTTGGCGGCGGGTTGGAAGTGGCCATGGCCGGACACTGGCGTGCAGGCACAACGCGCTGCCGTTGCGGACTGCCCGAGTTGACGCTGGGCATTATTCCCGGCGCCGCCGGCACGCAGCGCCTGCCGCGCTTGGTGGGCGTGCAGAAGGCGACGGAAATGATGCTCACCAGCGAGCCCGCGCCAGGCAAGCAAGCCTTCGAGCTGGGCATCCTGCAAGAACTTGTCGAGCCGGATCAATTGATCGAAGCGGCAGTCGCCACGGCCCGCAAACTGGCAGACGGCCAGTTGCAACCGGTTCTCGCCTCGAAGAAGAACGACCGCATCGGCACTGCCGCTGAAGCGAAGATGATCATGGAAGTCGCCAAGAGCATGGGAGGCGACCGGCTGCGCAATCTGATTCATCCAGAGATGTGCATGGACGCCATCGCCTACGGTGTCGAACACGGCTACGAGGCCGGCGTGCAGCGTGAGGCCGAAAACTTTGCCAAGTGCCTGGCCAGCCCGCAGGCGGCCGGGATGATCCACATCTTCTTCGCCACCCGCGCCGCGCCCAAGGTGCCCGGCGTGACGGATCAAAAACTGGAGCCCAAGAAGATCGCGCGAGTAGCGGTACTCGGCGGCGGCACCATGGGGAGTGGTATTGCCACGGCGCTGATTCAATCAGGCGTCGACGTCGTGTTGAAGGAAGTCAATCAGCAGTTCGCCGACGCCGGCGTTGGGCGGATTCGCAAGAACCTGGAATCGCGGCTGCATAAAGGCAAGTTGACGCAACAGAAGTTCGAACAGACGCTGGCCCGGCTCCATCCGCAGATTGATTACTCCGGCTTTGATTCGCTCGACATGGTGATCGAGGCCGTGATCGAGAACATCGAACTGAAGCAAGGCGTGTTCGTCGATCTGGAAAAGGCCACCCGGCCAGATTGCATTCTGGCGTCGAACACATCGACGATCGATCTGGAAGTCATCGGCGCCAAGACCAAGGCGCAAGACCGGATCGTGGGGACGCACTTCTTCTCGCCTGCGCACGTGATGCCGCTACTAGAACTGGTCCGCAGCAAGCACACGAGCGCGCAGACGCTCAACTCGACGATTGCGCTGGCCAAGCAGATTAAGAAGACGCCGGTCACGGTCGGCAACTGCGTCGGCTTCTTGATCAATCGGATTTTCTTCCCTTACGGTCAGACGGCGTTGTTACTAGTGGATCAGGGGATCGATCCGTACCGCGTCGACAAGGCGCTGTTTGACTTTGGCATGCCGATGGGCCCGTTCCGCATGTCGGACCTGGCCGGCGTCGACGTGGCAAAGTTCGCCGGCGGAATCCTGGCCGAGGCGTATAAGGACCGCACGTACATCTCGACGCTGGTCGATCATCTGTTCGACGCCAAGCGGTTCGGCGAGAAGACCGGCAGCGGCTACTACAAGTACAACGGCAAGCGGGCCGAGCTCGATCCAGAGTTGGCCGGCTTTGTCAGCCGTGCGCGAGCCGACGCCGGCAATCCGCCAGCACTCACGATCGATGACAGCGAGATCGTCGAACGCGTGCTGTTCGGCGTGGTGAACGAAGCTTGCCGCTGCCTGGACGAAAAGATCGCGATCCGTGCTTCCGACATCGACGTGGCCTGCGTGATGGGCATGGGCTTCCCGGTCTATCGCGGCGGACTGATGCACTGGGCAGATCGGTTAGGCGCCCGCCACATTTACGACCGCCTGGCCACCTGGGCTAAAGCCCACGGCGCGGTGTACGAACCGTGCGCGTTCCTGAAGCGCAAGGCCGAAAGCGGCGAGCGATTCGATAAGTAGTTGAAGCGAGACGTCAAAGCCGGCTAGCCACTCTGCGCTACAGTTGCGGGTCGGTGACGCGATTGGCGTCAACTGGTTCATGGATCGCCCAGCGTTCTTCACTCTCCTGGCATATCTTGACATAGCGCCAAGGAATGTTTGCGCGTTTTTGGCGAATGTGCATCTGCATGTTTGCTGAACGCGGCGCCATTTAATTGCCGGATGGGCATGCGCGCAGTGCCATCATCCACCCCCTGGCCGTGCATTCTGAGCGCGCTAGGGGGGCTAAGATGTTCAGGTTGACCCCATGTGACGCAGAGGAGTAGAATCCGTGCGCAATTGGGGTCACTACGCATCGCGCTCGTTCTTATTCATTTCTTAGTGTTTGTTGTTGAAGTGCGTCGGAAACCATTGCTTGGTCGTTATAGGGAACGCGCAGGATGCACGTTCACTGGGCCGACCCGGTCGCTACGGTGTATGCGCCGGCGAAGCTGAACCTCTTTCTCGAGATCCTACGTAGACGTGATGACGGCTTTCATGAGATCGAAACTCTCATGGCGCCCGTCGCGCGGTGGGATACGCTACGCTTTGAAGCCACGGCAGATCCGCAGCTAACGTGCGATTCTCGCTGGGCTATCTCGCAGAATTCGCCGGAATTCGTCGCCGGCCAGCCGGTCGAAACCGGCGCCTACCACGCGCTGCGCGAGCTGCCAAGCTCAGAAAACAATCTAGCGCTCCGCGCAGTCAAGCGGCTGCGCGAGGCGGCTGGCGTTCGCGGCGGCGGCAAGATCGAATTGCTCAAACGCATTCCCATGGCGGCCGGCATGGCCGGCGGGTCGAGCGATTGCGCCGCGGCGCTCATGGCGGCCAACATCGCCTGGAAAGTGAACTGGTCGCGCGAGCGACTGGCGACGATCGCGGCCGAACTCGGCAGCGACGTGCCGTTCTTTTTGGTTCAGCAACCGGCCGTGTGCAGTGGGCGCGGCGAACGGATTGCGCCGCAAAAGAATCTCGCGCCTCTCAATTTCGTAATCGTTCAGCCGCCGGCTGGTCTTTCGACCGCCGAGGTCTATCGCTACTGTCGTCCAACCTCAGCGCCGCGCGCTGTGGGGCCGTTACTTACGGCCTGGCGAGCCGGACGTCTTGCTGAGCTGGGGAAACTGTTATTTAACCGGCTGCAAGCGGCGGCCGAGCAGATTTCTCCTTGGGTTTGGCGATTGCGAAACGAATTCGACCGATACGATTTTCTAGGACATCAACTTACTGGCAGCGGCAGCGCGTACTTTGGACTATGCCACTCGACCCGGCACGCCCGGCGATTGGCCAGCGCGCTGCGTGGCCGAGGTTTCGCCACGGCAATGGCCGTGACGGGAGCAACGTGACAACCGCCCTGTCCACAGGCCGCCTGGCTGTATGTGGACGAGCACGACCTGAGGATTTGGAACCGCCGCAGAAAGTAGCAGGAAAGAAAAAACTTCGCGGTAGTGGCGCCAGACACGCGTGTGCCTGGGTAGATCACTACGCGAGTCTTTCTTCGGCCCATCCTGAAGGAGAACAGCCGTGGAGATCACTGAAGTTCGGATCAAGCTCATGGAAGACGCCGGCGAACGGTTGCACGCCTTCTGCTCGATCACGTTCGATGACTGCTTTGTGATCCGTGATCTGAAGATCATCGAAGGGACCAACGGTCCGTTTGTCGCCATGCCCAGCCGCAAGCTGACGTCGCATTGCACAAGCTGCGGCTACAAGAATCATCTTCGGGCGATGTACTGCAATCAATGCGGCGCTCGCCAAAAAGAAGATCGCGCGATGAAGGACGAAGACGGCCGGGCCAAGCTCTACGCCGATATCGCCCACCCCATCAATTCGCGCTGCCGAGAAATGATCCAGGACCGCGTGATCCAGGCGTTCCAGGAAGAAATCCGGCAATCGAAGCTGCCAGGCTATGTCTCGAGCTACGACGACTTCGACGACGACTTCTCCCGTCCACCGGCTCGCCCGGCGACGCGGGACGGAAACCACGCTCACAGCGCGCCGCGACCGGCCGCCGCGCGAAGGATCGATCATGGGCCCGATCGTCCGGCGCCATCCCGCCCACCGGTCGAGCAGGCAAAACCCGAGCACGTCCGAGTGGAGCACTCCAAGCTCGAGCAGGCCAAGGTCGAGCCAGCAGTGACCGAGCCTCGCCCTCCGCACAAGGCGCATGCGCCGGCAGGTCTCCCAGTGCAAAACGGCGCCTCCGGCCCGCATAGCGTTCCTGCGCAGGCGCACGACACGAGCCGTGTCGAGCGCGGTGGTTTTGGCGCCGGTATTTTTTAGAGGCCGCGCTAGCCGCGCTTCAATTCAAACCCGGCGCAGCGATGATCAAGCCCCATCGGGGCGATCCAAACGAAACACTAAACCGAAGCGCGAGCGAGGGTTCTTCGTCGTTTCGTGCCACAGAAGAACCCTCGCTCGCGCTTCGGGTTAGTGTGGGCGCGGCTCTCCGCAGCAAATTATGACAACGCTAGCGGCGCTGGCGATAGCGCTGGCGTGCTATCGCGAGTACGACCGCAAATTCTGGCGTTGACTGGCGCTGCGCTCCTTCTATAATCCCCGCCCGGCAAATTTCGGCGAGCGCACGGTCATTGCGATTGGGCAAACTTGCTCAATGGCAGTGGTCGAATGGACGCCGGACGACCGATAAGAATCCCATCGTCGCTACGGTCGTCAGGCGGGCCGCCGTCAGCAAGCACATCTGATCAGTTCCCCACGCACTTCAGGGATGAGCCTGGCGCCATGCCGCGGAAAGTAACCGCGCGCCTTTCTCTTCTCTCGTGCGTAATCTCGTATAAGGCGTGTGTGCCATGCAACTGCGAGTCATGCAGACTTTGATCCTCGGCCTGACGGCGATGACGCTGTGTGGTTGCTCGAGCGGATTGAGCTGGCCGTGGGGTAAGAAGACCGCGGCCAACACTTCTGCCGCGACCGATCCCGCTTTGGCTGGCGCAGCGGCTGCCGCCGGTTCGTATCAGCCGCCACAGGTCGCGCAGAACACTCAGCTCCCGTCTGCACAGAGCGGTCCGTACAACGTCGGTAACGCGTACGCTCCGACGGCGCAACCGACTGGCTACGGCGGATCGTATCCAGAAGCTTCGAATCCGATGGCGAGCCCGTATCCACAGATGGGCGCCCCGGCTGCCGGCGCTCCTCCGGCTTACGACACAGCATCGGCGTATAACGCCGCCCCTGCTGGCGGCGCTTATCCATCGACCGGGTATCCAACGACTGGCCCAACGTCAGCGCCTCAGTACGCTGCCGGCGGTCAGTATGCTGCTGGTTATGATACGGCAGGCGGCGCGCCGCCTGCATATGGGGCTCCGGGCCAACCATACGGCGCCGCAGCTGCTCCGCCCAATGGCGCTGCTGGCTCTTATGGCGCAACGCCGCCGCCGGGTGGTGGCTATCCGCCGCCAGCCGCTGCTTCGTATGACTCGACGACCGCCGCTCCCTACGATCCAGGAGCTGCTGCCGGAACATTGACTGCGGACAACCGCTATGGCGCCGGTCGATATGGCGCCACGGCCCCTGGCAATTCGGCCTATCCTCCGGCCACGGCAGACGCGCCGCCTGCGGCTGCCGCAGCGCCGATTGACAATCGCTATGCCACCGATCCCAACGCGGCGTACAACCCTGCTGGCGCCTATCCGCCCGCCGGCTATCCGGCCGCGGCCCCTCCGGCGGCGCCTGCTCAGCCGGCGGCGCAACCGTACCGTCCTGGCGGAACAAGCTACTACCCGCCCTCGCAGGGCAGCGCAACCCCGGCTGGTTACGGCACGACCGGTTCGGGCGTGCGACCGGCGACGTATGACGCGCCGATCGCGCCAAGCGGTGAAACCCCAGCGATGGAGAAGGCGACCGAAGCTCCGAGCGCGGCCAGCGTGCCGCTCGAGACGGTCCCCGCCGGGAGTGCTCCGGCTACGCTCACTCCGCCACCGGCCGCCAAGTAACGCGTGGGGCTGACGAATCTCTGCGTGGGACTGGTTCAGGCGCCGTCAATTCGCTTGGCGATCCATTCTTTCGAAACGAATCGCCGTAACAGCGCCACGAGCGCGGGAAGCGCCGCGAGATCTTTCGCGTTGGTAATCGTCGCCACGCCTGACGACGTTGTTGCTTCGGGCGGTTGATCATTCACCGCTTCTTGTTCCTGATGCGGCGGGATCTCGAAACCGTTCCACCCTAGCCGGGTGTTCTCGCCGGCTGCCGCCAATGAAGCATTCAGTCGCTCTTCGACACGCAGCGACCAAACAATTCCGTAGGCATTGCGGAAGTCGATCCACAGCTGATCCCACGGCGTAGCGCCGCGGCGCGCGCGGGGCCATTTTGCAGTCGCCAGCGCGCAGGCGGCTGAAGTGCAGAGTAGCGCGAACCAGACTCGCGTGGCGGCAGTCGCGGCGTCGGTCGTGATTTCGGTTCCCGGCAGATAGCCCCACAGCAGGAGAGTCTGCGCGGCGCAGACAAGCACGCCGGAAAGCGCGAATCTCGTCGGCAGGTAATTGGCCACGCCGATCAACATCAGCACGGCCAGAAACCATCGCCTGGCCGCGTGCAGCGTGACTGGCTCGCCGTAGTGCATCAACAGGCTGACGATCGCCGGCTGGGACAGAATTCCGATTAGTGTCAGCAGGATGAATTGCCAGGCGCGCGATTGCGGTCGTTTGGCGCCCAATAGCGCAATCGCTGGGCAGAGCGAACTGACTGCCGCGATGAATCTCACGGCCGGCAGCCAATTCCGTGCGGCGCCTTCGCCCGCGGCAAGCGCAGCGAGTTCCACGCCGCACACGGTCGTCACGCTCAGCCCGGCCCAGACGAGCGGCGCAGTCAATGTCGAGCCGCGCACCTGCCGAGCGGCGTAGACCAGCACGCCTACGATCAAGATCGTAGGAGTCAGCAGCAGACCGACCATCGCGCCGGCGTTTGTCACGGGAATCGTCATGCGCGTTATGTTCGGCAGCGGCGGCACAGTCCGCAAGTCGGGCACGGGCTAATTGCCGATGTCGCAAAAAAGCAACGCGCCTAAACCAAGCTCTTTTCTCGCAGCAACTCCGCAGCGCGTAGGGAGATAGCAGCGGCGATCCAGGCCCGAATGATCTCGCGTAAACCTTGCCGGTTGGCGAAAAGTCAACGTTTGTGTTTGCTTTGACGTCAATCGAGAGGCATGTTTCTCCAGACGCACGCCGCAGCCAGTTTGCAGCCGCCACGGTAACCAACCCGTGAGCTATGTGGATCATGTTTCCACTCCAATGGCTCCGGCGCGGCGCGCGTCCGAAATCAAAGCCGCGCAGGCGAGCCGCGAACAGCTTCGCTGCGAGCCAGGCGAGGGTGAAGAACGCCACGATGGCACTCTTCACCAAGCTGACAGCCAGCCAGGAGAGCGACCGATGTCGGACGTAGGGAAACGGACAGCCGCCGGAAAGTTTGCAGTCTGCGCTTTAGCGACCGTAGCGGTGATCACCGCGCTGCAAAACTCGGCCAGTGCGATCCATCGGCGCGGTCGGATCGCGCATGGATGCGTCGCTGGGGCCGATGTGATGGCGTACGATCGCGGTTCCTGCGGCCTGGCGTCCGGAGTGGCCAGCAATCCGGTCGGTTTCGGCTTCGGTGGCTACAACTATGGCGGATACCCGCTCTATGGTTACGCCCAGTACCTGCCCGCTGCGTACGATGGCTACGGCGCCGTCGGTTACTCGCAAGCGATGCCACCCGGCCTGCCCGGCGGTTACGGCAGTGGCGTTGGCGTGACGGCGAATCTGGGCGCGGCGACGGCCGAAGCCTGTTTGACTGGGTTCGTGCCGGTCGATGGCGCCGCGAATTGCCAAGTGGAACTCTCGGCCGGCGCCTGTCGGCGCAGCATGCGACAGATGTGGACCGCCATGGCCCGGCTGACCTGGGTTTATCTGCCGCTGCCGGTTCCACTATGGGGCTGTTACGGCGACATCCTGGGAGAAGAGTCGGTTTCGGACTTGATCGAAGGAATTGGCCAAGGCGTCAGCGAGGAAGCGCTGCCGGCCGAAACGGTTGAGCCGCAAAGCGACGCCGCAGAGCCGATGCCGGAGGCGGCCCGATCGCGCAATAAGAAACTGAACATCGACGGGCTCACGCCCGAAACGCTCGACGGGCCGACGATGACCGATGAAGGTCCGTCGTTGCGGTTCTTGTTGGAACGCGAGTTGTAGAAAACACGATTGAAAATTTAGTGCGACCTACGGTCGTCACGTTTGAAAAGTCTGACGTCGCTTGCGGGAGACAGGCGGCGACGGGCGAACTCAAATGGTGGCGCAACGGACGAGCCTTCAACGGGCTTGTCCGTTTTTTTTGCGCGCTGGGCGTAGTTTGTTCCACCATCGCGTCGGCTCGGGACCGTGTGCCACTGGCTCTGTCAGTGCTTGCCAAAGGACGAGTTCATTTCAGAGCACTGGCGAAGCCAGTGGCACACAGAATGGACACAGAAATCCGGCCGAGCGATTTATTCGGTAGGAAGGAACGTAACCGGCGCCAATTGCGCCGCGAGAAGTCGTTCGAGGAAGAGCGCTCGCGAAATTTCAGTGGCTCCCAACCGCGACGTGTGCGGTGTGAGTTGTTGGATGTCGACCAATTGGTAGCCACGTTCGGCCAGTCGTCGCAACAGCGCCACGAGCGCGACTTTCGACGCGTCGCGGGCGCGATAGAACATCGATTCGGCGGCAAAATACGCGCCGATGCCCACGCCGTAAACGCCGCCGACGAGCTCGCCCCCTTGCCAGGCCTCGACGCAGTGGGCGATCCCCAGGCGGTGCAACCGCAAGTAGGCGGTTTGCATTTCTGCCGTCAGCCAGGTGTGGCCGTCGCGCTGTTGCGCCGTAGCGCAGCCGTGCAACACTCCGGCAAAGTCGCGGTTAAAGGCAATCTCGAACTGCCCGCTGCGCACCCTGCGCAATAGGCGGCGCGAAGGTCGAAACTGATCGAATTCGAAAACTGCGCGGGGATCTGGCGACCACCACGCTAGCAAGCCGTCGGAAAGGGGCCAGGGAAAAATGCCGTGCGTGTAGGCGTCGAGCAGCCATTCGGTGTTCAGCTCGCCGCCGATGCCGACCAGGCCGGCCGCGTCGGTTGAATCCGGTCGCGGAAAATATCTGGGCGGCGCCGCGGCGGGGGCTGCATTCTGCTGGCCGAGCATCCGGATGGACCCTGACTACGCAATACGCGAAAGGTATCTCACAAAATCGACAGGCGTCGCACTGCTGCGGGCGGAGGATTCGAGAAGGAGTTCGAGCGGCGCTTTGCCGGCGAACCATTCGGTCCGCCACTGCGCGCCAACCGCGAGTCTCTCTGTCTGTATAGCAAGCCATGGTGGGCCAAACAAGCAAATCGTTCCGGCGGCTGTCCGCAGGCTGCTGGCGCGCTATAATGAAGGCGGCCGCTTTGCTTGCGCTCGATCTCTGATCAGGGAGTCGCCGCCCGATGTTCGATCCCGTTTATCCCACTCCTCCTCCCAGACCAGCGCCTCCGCGCCGGCCCACGTTCCTGTATCTGATTTTGATTGTGCTCTGCGGCTTGCTCGCGGCGCCCTATCTCGTCGAACGAATTCAATACGCGTCAACGCGCGGCAAGATGCGCGCCCGCGCGGATCAAGCCAACGAAGAGCTACAAGATCTCTCCGAGACCGCCGGGCTGGTTACGCTCTCAGACACATCGCGCATTTTCAAACTCGTCGCGCAAAAGATCGAACCGTGCGTGGTGCATATTGACGTCAAGCAAGCCGCGCACGGGCGAATCATCGACGACGAAGTGATCATGCTGCCAGAGGATGGCCAGTCGGTTGTTGGCCAAGGTTCTGGCTTTATCGTTGACGAGGCGGGCTACATTCTGACGAACCGACATGTGATCGAGCACGCCAGTGATGTATCGGTGCATCTCTCAGATGGCCGCGCGATCGACAAGGTGGAACTCATTGGCGAAGACGAACTGACAGATCTGGCCGTGCTTAAGATCTCCGCGTCGCATCTCACTGCAACCGAATGGGGCGATAGCAACGAGCTGGAAGTGGGTGATTGGGTTTTGGCCGTCGGCAGTCCGTTTGGACTTGATCGGACCGTGACCTCGGGCATCGTCAGCGCCAAGCAGCGCCGCCATATTTCGAGCAACAGTTCGTACCAGGATTTCATGCAGACAGACGCCGCGGTAAATCCCGGCAACAGCGGCGGCCCGCTAGTCAACACGCGCGGGCAAGTGATCGGCGTCAACACGGCGATCGTCGGCAAGTCGTATCAAGGAATCAGCTTCGCCATTCCCAGCGAGATTGCCCGCAAGAGTTATGAGCAGATCATCAAGCATGGACGCGTGCCGCGCGGCTGGCTGGGGGTCGAATTCCGGCCACTCGACCCCGTGCTGGCGGCCAAGCTGAATCTGCCGAACGAGCACGGCGCCATGGTCCGCGACGTGATTCCAAACTCGCCAGCGCAGAAAGCTGGCGTTCGTCCCCGCGACGTCATCCTCGGCTGGAACGAACGCGATGTGATCGACACGACGGATTTACAACTGGCCGTGGCGTCGACCGAAATCGGCACTAAGGCCAAGTTGACCATCTGGCGCGATGGGCAGAAGATCACGCTCGAGGTCGAAGTCGCCCAGCGCCCGGAACAGCGAGAGCTGCAGCGGAGATAGTCCTATGAGCCGGCTGGCGCTTGCCGCGGGTTCGTCGGGTTGCAGCTGCCATACAGCTTCGCGGGCGACTTCGAGCGATGACCACCCCAACCCGCCTCCGCTAGAATGAGCTAACAGGGCCTGCTGTCCCTGGGCCGCTGAGTCAGCAGTGGAAAAGAGGCCCCACTACCTTCCGGGTTTCGACTTGTCGGTCACTTTCAATCGTGACGCAATGACCCCACCCCGCCGCCGCTGGTTTCAGTTCTCTCTCGCCACGATGTTCGTCGTGGTGACGGTATTCGCTGTCTTGCTCGGGTGGGAATTGAAGTTCATCGAACAACGAGATGAATTTCGCGAGTGGCTTCTGAATAGTCGCGGCGACTTCCGATTCAGAGGCAACACGCCGCAATCGGTTACTGACGACATCCCGATCTGGCGCGCTTGGCTAGGTGACACGTCATGCTCGCTGATAATGCTCGGGCATAATCCCACGCCCGCTCAACTCGAAAAGGCCCACAAGCTTTTTCCTGAGGCGGAGGTGCGGCCACGTTATTCGAAGGATGGACGCGAGATCCCCGGGCCGCCAGTGTTTTAGACCCGCGCTACGCCGACCAACTCACTAATCACCCACTACCCGCATTCGGCCCTCGTTGCGTCAGCAAAGCCGCCTGATTTAATGGCTGGGCATCGGCACGAAGAACCCGCGGCTAGCGCCATGCGGCTCACAAAAAGGTGCTAGCGGCACTTTGCAGCAAACCGTGCGCCGTGGTTTTCGCCATCGCTCAAGCATCGCAAAACCGCGTATTCTCCCGATAAAACTGCGGCTTTGTGGATGGCCAAGGGTTCGCTTGACCCCTATTTTCACCAGGGCTATAATCCCCGCCGCTTTGAACCCGCAGGCATCCCGCAAATGCTTTCGGATTCACTGGCGGCGCGCGTGCATTGACGGCAATTTGCCGTTAGGTTGATAGCTGTTCTTTTTTGAGGACAGCCACTTCCTTGGCGCGTTGCGCGCTGTGATCGACGTTTCCTAGTGATCGTCGATGAAGTGTGATCGACAAGGATGTCGATCGCGTCGAGTAGACCCAGTCTCTTCTGTCGTGGAGTTTGCCCGTGCTTTCCGGAACGTCGAACGACGCCAAGGAACAGGTCAAACGGGCGATCAACATCGTTGATCTTGTCGGGGACTACCTACAGCTTCGTCGCGAGGGGCGCGCGTACAAGGCGCTCTGCCCTTGGCACGACGACAGCCGCCCCAGCTTGCAGGTCAACGCCGAGCGGCAATCTTGGAAGTGCTGGCCCTGCGATGTCGGCGGCGACATCTTCAGTTTCGTGATGAAGATCGAAGGGGTTACCTTCCCCGAGGCCCTCAAGATGTTGGCCGAAAAGGCCGGCATCGAGCTCACCACCTCCAGCCGCCCCGGGGCCGCGGATGAAAAGAAGCTGTTGTTCCAGGCCATGGCCTGGGCCGAAGAGCAGTATCACCACTATCTGCTGAATGCTCCGGCCGCAGAGCGAGCCCGCTCTTATTTGGCCAAGCGTGGCGTAACCACTGAGAGCATTTCGCGTTTTCATCTGGGCTACGCTCCCGACGAATGGGAATGGATCGCCCAGCAAGCCCGTGGCACGCGATACAACGCCCAAGTGCTCGAAGCGATCGACGTCGTGGCTCGCCGGCCAAACGGCCCCGGCTACTATGATCGCTTCAAGGGGCGGGTCCTGTTCCCGATTCGAGACACGCAGGGCCGGCCGGTCGCGCTGGGGGGGCGTATTCTGCCAGGCAGCGGCGACGAACGGGGGGCCAAGTACCTCAATTCGCGCGAGACGCCGATCTTCTCGAAGAGCAGCCTGCTCTACGGGCTCGACCTGGCCCGCGAGCCGATCACCAAGGCCCGCACGGCCGTCGTGATGGAAGGCTACACAGATTGCCTGATCGCCCAGCAGTCGGGCATCGCCACGGCCGTGGCGGCGCTTGGCGTCGCGTTTGGCGAGCGACACATGCAGCTACTGCGTCGCTACGCAGATCGCGTGGTGCTGGTGCTAGACGGCGACGAGGCCGGGCGGAAGCGGACGGACCAGTTGCTGGAGCTGTTTATCGCCCAGCCGGTCGATTTGAGAATCCTGACGCTCCCTGACGAGCTCGATCCGTGCGACTTTCTGCTCTCGCGTGGCGCGCCGGCTTTCGAGCAACTGCTTGCCGGGGCGACGGATGCGCTGGAACACAAGTTCCGTTCAGCAACCAGCAAGTTGACGCCCGACAGCGGCGTCCATGAATCGAACCAGGCGCTCGAAGAGGTGCTCTCGACGCTGGCCAGGGCTGCCAGGCCCGCTGGTGATGGCGCGGCAGCGGCCCAGCTCAAAGAAGATCAGGTCCTCAACCGGCTGGCGATGCGATTTGGTTTGGCCGAAGAGCGAGTTCGCGCTCGGCTGACGTCGTTGCGCCGCGCATCGAGTGGTTCTCGCGAACGGGGAGGGCGAGCTCCGGCTTCGCAACCATCGCCCGCGCCGAAACCAATCGATCGAGCGCCGCCGATGGATATCGCGGAACGAGAATTGCTAGAGGTCATTCTTCAATCGCCGGCGTGCTTGGAAAAAATGCGCCAAGAATTTTCTGCCGAACAGTTGAGTTCGCCGCAGGCGCATGCGATCCTGAGTAAATGCTTTGAGTGGTCGGAGGGGGACGTGACGCTGTTCGATCGGCTGCTCACGGAATTCGACGAACCGGACATGAAAAGCCTGCTGGTCGATCTCGACGAGCGCGGTCGCGCCAAGGGAACCGCCGATATCACTGCGCGGTTTACACAAGTCATTGACAGTCTCAAGCGCCGTCGCCTGCAGGCGGATCAGCGCCGGCAGGCTACGCAATTGAACGAACATTCGATCGACGAGAGTTCGAAGTTGGAAATTCTTACAAGAATCATCGCTGGAGAGAGGAGCCGGCAAGGCATTTCCGTTCCCACGGATGGGTCGGAGCCCTGTCGCTTGGTTGACGGCGTTACGGACGATGCAACTCTAGCTTCGGCCAGGACGCGGCAACCATAATCGTTGTCCGAAGCGCGCGAGCGATTCGCGCGGGAGGATCATGTGGACCCAATCGACATCGACCTCGAGGAACTGATTGCCCTCGGCAAAACGCAGGGATACTTGACCTATGATCAGGTCAACGAATACCTGCCGGACGAGGCAGTCAACCCCGACAAGCTCGACAGTTTACTTGTCGCGCTGGATGAACAAGGCATCTCGCTGTACAGCGAGGCGCCGGAGCCGGAAGTGGAACTGGTCGAACCGAGCGCTGCGCAAGTCTCGGACGAGCGCCCCGTTCTGCTCGACGAAAACTACGCGCCGAAGCCCGCCAAAGAGCCGGTGCAGATTTTTTCGTCAGATGACGTCTCGCGCTGGAACGAAGATCCGGTGCGAATGTATCTCACGCAAATGGCCGAGATCCCACTGCTCACCCGCGAGCAGGAAATCTCGTTGGCCAAAAAGATCGAAGTCACTCGCAAACGGTTCCGCCGCACGGTGCTGGGTTGCGATTACGCGATGCAGGCCACGATCAACACGTTGGCCAGCGTTCACGACGGCAGCCTGCCCTTTGACCGCACGATCAAAGTTTCTTTGACGGAGCGATTGACCAAAGAGCAGATCATGTCGCGGATGCCGCACAATCTGAAGACCCTGGATCATCTGCTCAAAGAGAATCGCGAAGACTTCCGGATCATCATCAGCCGCAAGGCGGATCGTCCGGACCGGATTGCCGCGCGACGTCGCTTTTTGTCGCGCCGGCATAAGGCGCTGACCTTGGTCGAAGAGCTCAGCCTGCGGACGCGCCGCGTGCAGCCGCTGCTGAAGCAGCTCAATGAGATCTCGCGTCGGATGGACACGCTGCAGCGGAAGATCGCCCAGATCGACTGCACAGGCGCGGCCAAGGACGAACGGGCCAACCTCCGCAAAGAGCTGCGCGATTTGATGCAGATCACGCTCGAAGGTCCGGCCAGCCTGCGCAAGCGTTGCGAGCTGATGCGCACGCAGTATCGCGATTACGAGAACGCCAAGCGCGAACTCTCCGGCGGCAACCTGCGGCTGGTGGTGTCGATCGCCAAGAAGTATCGCAACCGCGGCCTCAGCTTCCTGGACCTGATTCAGGAAGGGAACACCGGTTTGATGCGCGCGGTCGACAAGTACGAGTATCGCCGCGGCTACAAGTTCTCGACCTATGCTACCTGGTGGATTCGGCAGGCCATTACGCGAGCGATCGCCGACCAGGCCCGCACGATCCGGATTCCGGTCCACATGATCGACGTCTTGTCGAAACTGCGGAACGTGACCAAGAAGCTGGTGCAGGAATTGGGTCGCGAACCGACGACCGAGGAGACGGCCCGCGCCGCGGACATCACCGTCGAGGAAACTCGCCGCGTGATGAACATCGGCCGGCACCCGATCAGTCTCGATCGACCGGTGGGCGAGAGCGAGGACAGCTCGTTCGGCGAGTTTATCGAGGACAACTCCTCGCAAAGCCCGCTGACCACGGCCGCCCAGGGCATGCTCCGCGACCGGATTGAAAACCTGTTGAAGACCCTCACCTACCGCGAGCGGGAGATCATCCGGCTCCGGTACGGTCTGGGAGACGGCTACACCTATACCCTGGAAGAGGTGGGCCGGATCTTCAAGGTCACCCGCGAACGGGTTCGCCAGATCGAGGCCAAAGCGGTCCGGAAGCTGCAACACCCGGTCCGCAGCAAGCAGCTCGAAGGCTTCCTGGAAGGGATCGCGAGCTAGAAACCTGTGCGAAAACCGCGGCCGCAAGTGTCTCCCGCGGGTTTCAAGTAGCAAACTCAGGTTTTCAAAGGCATTAAAACGGCAACTTAAAACCGCCGGTCGAAAGACCGGCGGTTTTTTTATACACTATAGTGATATGCCTCGGGACCGTAAGCAGGATGGAGAGCCGCAGCCAATGCCAGCCACTACGAACGTGCTTCGCGATCTGCATCGAATTCATCAACAGTTGGCCGATCTGCGCGAGCGATTGGATCGAGGCCCCAAACAGATCAAGGCCCGCGAGGCCAACGTCACCCGGCTGGAAGCCGAACTGGCACAAACCAAAACCAACGCCAAGACCGCCCGCGCTGGCGCGGACGCCAAGCAGCTCTCGCTGAAAAGCGGCGAAGGAAAAATTGGCGACCTGAAGACCAAACTCAATCAGGCGAACAGCAACCGCGAGTATCAAGCGCTGAAGGATCAGATCGCCGCCGACGAGATGGCCAACAGCGTGCTGGCCGACGAAATTTTGGAAGCCTTCGAAAAGCTGGACACGTTCGCTAAGAGCGTGGCCGAAGCAGAGCAGAACGTCGTCAAAGCAAAAGAAGAGTTAGCGAAAGCGCAGAAGGCCGCGGCCGAGCAGCATGACCGACTGGTCGCCGACGTCACGCGGTTGGAGCAAGAGCTGAAAGAAGCCGAGGCAACCTTGCCGCCTGACTTCCGCGACGCGTACATTCGCATTGTTCGCGGTAAGGGATCCGACGCGATGGCCCAAGTCGAAAATGGCACTTGCACTGGCTGCTATCAGCAGATCACCAACAACATGCACAACGCCTTGTTGATGGGCCGAATTACATTTTGCCAAGGATCGTGCGGCCGGCTGCTTTACTTGCCAGAAGATCGGGCTCCAGGCGCGGCTCATTAGGCCGATTTGTCGTTTGTGGCCAGCGTCTGCACTTTACAGCGGACGGTTGGACGACCAGAATAATCCAGACGCGGCCTCCTGTAGGGGGCCGCTTTTTTTGCCGTATGTTTGCGCGAAAAGCGCAAAAGGCTATTGCTGTTCGAGGAAAATGCGATGTCCGACATCATCCCCATGAGCCGCACCGGCTACGACAAGCTCAAGGCCGAAGTCGATCACTTGGAATCGGTCGAGATGCCGAAGATCACCGAAAAGATCGCGGCGGCGCGCAAAGAAGGCGACCTGAGCGAAAACGCCGAGTACCACGGCGCGCGCGAGAATCAGGGGATGCTGCAAGCCAAGATCAACATGCTTCGCGACAAGCTCGCGCGCTCGCGGATCATTGACATGGCCACGCTACCCAAGGATGAAGTCGTCTTCGGCGCGACCGTGGTCGTCAAAGATCTCGATTTTGGTGATACCGAAGAGTTCACGCTCGTCGGCGCCGGCGATGAGAACTACGACGAAGGCAAGATCCAGGTCACCAGCCCACTAGCGCAAGGTCTGATCGGGCACAAAGTCGGCGACAAGGTCGAGATCGAAGTCCCCAAGGGCTCGATGAAGTTCGAAATTTTGGAAATCCGGCCGGGCGAGTAATCGCTCTCTCCTCGGGAGATTATCGCCCGTCGTCATCAAGCTCAGTGGTCATGCGCTCGACGCACAACCAGCCGAGTTCAACTCCTCGCCAGGCTGCGACAAAATCGACGTGGTCTGCCGTGTCGCCCGGCAGGTGATACCACGGCATGTAGCCGTGCGTGCGGAAGCTGACGATCGTCATGCCGCGCAGCCCTCGCACCAAAAAAGCGATGCCATCGGTCGGCCCCGGCATGGTGTGCGGACCCGGATCCAGTAGTCCAAGGTCGGCCGCTGCCGCTCTGGCAATTTCGATCATCGCCGGCGGAAAATGGGCCGGTGGGCCGAACAGCGGAATCTCAGCGCCGAAGAATCTCGGGTCGCCAACGCCCAGATTGTCGAAATTCAAAAACACTGTCGGCACGTCGCGCAGTTCCTGCCGATGCCGATCCGCCCATGCGGCCGCGCCCAACATGCCGGTTTCTTCGCAGCTCGGAATCAACAGCACCAGTTCCACGCCGGGTGTAGGCGCATCGCGCCACGCTTCGGCCACGGCAATGGCCGCAGCGGCGCCGGTCGCGTTGTCGGCCGCGCCGGCTACGAACTTGCCGATCGACCAATCGGTGAGCAACGCAAATCCAATTGCGTACGCGCCTAGCACGATCCAATTCGCCGCGCTGACGGCCGGCAGCGGCCCGGCGAAGATCGCCACGGCGCTGAGCACGACTTGACCGAAGATCGCCAGCCCGAGCAGTAGCAGCGGCGGCTTCAGCATCGCTGGCAGCCACCACAGCAGTGGAATCAGGTGCTTGCCCAGCCACCACAATAAACCGGTGCGCTGCGTGTCATAGTGCCCACTGACGATCACGCGTAGCCGTGGCGAAGACGCTGGCAACCGCGCTACAATATTGACGGAGGGGGCTCGCACGAGCGGCCAACTCAGCCAGACGCCGCGAGTTGTCTGCTCCGCCCACAACGAACAAAGCACGACCACGCCAACGATCGTCGAAACGATCGGCATCCACCAGAACGCCACCGCGCCGAAGACGGCGAAGACTAAATGAATGAGGATCCGACCGCCAAAGGAACTCGAGCCACGGAACGATTCGCGTTCGGGCCGAAAGCCGCTGGCGGCCAAATCATTGCAAAGATAGTCAGCCGCCGCCCGCTCATGATCGGTAGTCGAACCGCGATGTCCAAACCCGGCGAGCCTGCGAATTCGCTCTTCGAACTTCGGCCGCCGGTTTTCGAGCATGCACTATCGTCCAATTCAGCCAGAACCCAGATTCGTATAACAACCTTCGACGAAGGAAAGCATCTCGCCGAGACGCACCGGTTTGAGCAAATAATGATCAAATCCGGACCGCAAGGCGCGGGCTTTGTTCTCTAATCCAAACGCTGTTAGCGCCGCAATCGAAAGGTCCGCGGTTGCTGGATTCTCGCGGAGAGCGCGCACTACGTCAAACCCATCGATCTTCGGCAGCCCCAGGTCGCAAAGGACCACATCGAAGGGGCGTGAGAGCGCAACGTCGATAGCGGCCAGTCCGTCGACTGCGACTACGACGTCATGTCCGCGCATTTTTAGTAATCGCATCAGGCCCCGCGCCACGTCTTCATTGTCCTCGACAACCAACACACGCCTCGGGCGCTGACAGCGTTCCGCCCACCTGCTCCGAACCATGCCGTTCTCCTTAATTCCCACGCGAGGAAGTAAGAGAAGCAAACGTCGTGCCGAGTAGTCAGGATGGCAGGTTGAGGCGATGAAAGGAGTCAAAAGCGCGTTTGCAAGCAGCGAATCCCCATAAACCCAGCTCGCCAATTTTGCAGAGCAAGAGAGTCGCTGGCTCCGGAACGATCTTATAGACCGCTCCGCCGACGCCATCCAGGATATACCGTTCGCCACGGGCGTCTTCGCCAAAGCTGTCCCGTCGTAGTTCAGGCGAAAAATGGCAGAGCCTGTGCCAGAGTTCTGTTGCGGAGCGGGTTGCGCAGAACCAGGTCAAAGACTTCATCCCCAAACGGATTGCCGCTCGGGTTCGAGTATTGCGGATCGCCTGCGAGCTGACGCGAGTCACGCAGTTGAGTTCGCTCGAACTCAATGCTCGCGGATGTTACGAACCTTCGGCGCGGGCAACGGCCTCGGCGATCCGTTCGTTCAGCTCTGCCAGAGAGATCTGACGGATCAAGAATTGTTTGTGCTGAGCCGTGGCGCCGGTCAGCAACTCGACCTGGCTGCCGCGAAGATTCAGTTCCTTGCACAGCACGCGCGCGAGGGCATCGTTGGCCTTCCCTTTCTCGGCCGCTTGCGTGACGCTGACGCGCAAGGCGCCGTTGTGCTCGCCCCGCACGGCATTCTGGCGGGCGCCCGGTTGGGCTCGCACTGGCAGAAGAATTCCTTCACCGTGCTCGCGCAACTCGATGTTCATGCGTCCTCGCCCTCGAACAGCGCGGATCCGACCCGGACGATCGTGGCGCCTTCTTCGATCGCCACTTCAAAGTCGCCGCTCATCCCCATCGAAAGCTCGTCGAGTCCTACGCTTGGAGGACAGTTTGCTCTTAATTGATCGCGCAGTTCGCGCAGTCGACGGAAGTCGGCCCGTGCGGCCACAGCGTCGTCGGGCTTGCCGGCCATCGCCATCAGGCCGCGTATCCGCAAACGCGATAATCCGGCGAGTTGATCGAGCGCCGGCGCCACTTCGTCGGCGGCAAAGCCTCCCTTGGCTGGATCGGCCGAGATGTTGACCTCCAAGAGCGCGTCGACCTGTTGACTCGCCTGCTCGACTGCCTGATCGATTGCCGCGGCGATCCGCAAGCTGTCGCACGAATGGACGAGCGACACCAGTGGCATTGTGCGGGCGACCTTGTTGCGCTGCAAATGGCCGATCATGTGCCAGCGCACGCCGCGATCGGCAAACTCAACGGCCCGCTGCCAAAGCTGCTGCGGACGGCTTTCGCCCAGATCGAGGCAGCCAGCGTCAATCAGCGCTGCAATGCTTCCGGACGAAGCGTACTTGGTGACGGCGACCAGCGTGATGGCGGACGGATCTCGCCCGCTGCGCGAAGCCGCGGCGGCGATCCTCACACGAACGTGATTCAGATTATCTGCAATCTTGGAAGTCACGTCTGTTCGCCGTCTGTAGCCGGCCTCAGCAGAAGCCCACAGGCCGCCACTAGTTACTCGATCTCGAGCAGCGACTCGACTTCACCCGTGGTCTTGAACCGCGCGACGAGCATTTCGCTGACCAGGTTCTGGCCCAAGACGGTGCGATTGCCTCGCTCGTCGAGCGAGCGATAAATCAGCCACTGTTGCGTGCCCGACTGCACGCGGTAGCCAACCGCTTCTTCATTCGGAATGATCACGCGGTTTTCAGCGACCGTCAGCCGGCGCCAGGTGGCCGCTCGCAATTGTCGACGTGGATCGAGATCGAAAAACAGTGGAGCGTAAATCCGCTTGCTCGACGGGTGGCCACACTGCAATTCCAAACCGCCGTCAACCGTCGTCAGCCCGCCGCGCCACGATTGCTCTCGCCATTCGGGCAGCGCCAATGGAAAGACCAGCGCTCGCGGCTTGCGGCCGATAAGATAGCCTTCGCGGGTTTCGCTGGCCGGATCGAAGCGGGCGCCATCAACCAGCGGCAATGCGCCGCGGTAATCCAGGACGCCGGACTCAGTGCCCAGCACCGCGTCGGCCAGCAGCAGAAACTGGTCTTTGCGCGCCAGTAGCATTTGCCGCTGCACGCGCACGCCGCGGGTTAATTCGATTTCCAGCTCCAAGTAGTCGGCGTCGTCGTCCGAATGCCAACAGACTTCTTCCCACGCCGCGTCTTTCGCCGGCGAAAGTTGCTCGCCATTGAGCCGCACGTCGAGAGACCAGACGCCTGACCAGAGTTGGTCGCGCCCTACGGCCAACTCGGTGCGCACCTCGGCCCCGCGATACGTCACGGCCAGACGATTGCTGCCGGCAGACCAATCACTGCGCAGAATCGAAAGGGCCGCCAACTCGTGATTTGCCGCGGGCGAAGCCACGGGCGAACGTGGCAACGAATGCTTGGCGTGCAACCCAGGAATGTTATGGGCTGCCAGTGTTCGATCTTCGCGTGACGCGTCCAAGGTTGCCGCCGCAAACATCGCGGCGTCGTCTTTGCAAAACTCATCGTCCGAGAACGCCGTCGTGCCATCGCGATGCGTCAATCGCAATGCCTGGCGCACGAATTCTGCAAACCGTTCGGTCGAATCTTCGCCCCAGCCCGAAAGCTTGAGTGCGCCGGCCATTGCGCGGCTGCGCGTCCAAGTGGCCAAGAGCGGGCGGACGAGCGTCACGTCTCGGGCGCCGGGCAGACCGCCAGGCGTTAGTGTTTGTTCGAGCCCTACTAGCAAGGCCCGTCCACCGGCAACGGCCAAGTCGCGGACTTCGACAATTTCAGGAAACAAGTAAGCGAGCGTCAGCGGCAGTTCGGCCGCCAGCCATTGCCGGGCGAGTGGTTCGTCGTCGCCCGGTTGCTTGCCCCCTTCGGCCGCGGCGATCAAAGCGCCGAGCAATCGCCACCAATGGCTGGCCGGCACATAGCTGGCCAACGATGGTAACGCGCGCGACCACGCCAGGCACTCGAGCGGGAACAGCGGCGCCGTTGTCGATGTTGTTTCGGACAACCCCGTTATTCCGGACAACCAGAGGGTGACGGTTTCGGTCAGACTGATTCCGCCGTGCCACGTCTTGCGCCGCTCGATGCGATCCAACTGCGATATCAAGTCCAACGCAGCCGGCGGGTCGAACGGACCAGCGGCGGATGTTTCGGCTTGTGCCGCCATACCCCAGGCAAGCGCCGGCCGGCGCGCGCTGGCTGGTAGCAGTTCCAACAGCGCAAGTGGCTTTTGTCGCTTGGCCAGGTGGGCCACCCAGGCAGACCAGCCAGGAGTGCCGTCTTGCCAATCGCCACAACGCGTGACGCTCTTTGGAGCGGCGCTGCGCCAAGTGGGGGCAAAGGGAGGGGTCTTGGATTCAGAGTGGCCCCAGCCGTTGGTCGCTGAGGTCGTCGAAGTCAGAATCGCCATCAGTGGCTTCATCCTTGCGGCAGTCGAACGTTTCTGCCGTCCGTCGCAGCCAAATTTCCCGGCCGCCAGCGGCCATTTTCTGTCGGCCGCTCACGCCCATTGCGCTGCGGTTGCTCTACAAGCCCGAAGCCGAGTATCTTAACACTGTGGTAATGGAAATGAACCCGCCCCACGCGGTTTTTTGCGACGAAATCGTCGCAAAATCTCCGCCGATTTCGCCGCGCAGGGCACATTACGGGTGGGAATACCGATGAAATGCAATTTCGCCCTGCGGATGGCTGCCGTCACGCTTGTTGTGGCCCTCACAATCAACTGCCAGCCGGCCCTCGCCGCCGCCCCGGCGCCAAAGCCGGCCGTCAAGGAACTCACGCCGCAAGAGGCGAGCGCCAAAGAGGTTGATCCGGGCCTCGACATTGCCGGAGCGAAAGAGCCCGCCGGCTTTCAGCGCCTGCAAAAGACGGGCAATGTCTGGTGGGACACGAAGGGAAATCGCGTCGTCATGGTGGGCGAGATCTGCCTGCGCGAAGGGCAGCTCGAAATGTTTGCCTGCCTGAAAGGGACGAAGGAGCACGAGGCGATCGTCGCCGTGCCGAGCAAGGCGATGGACATTCACGCCGCGCTGTTGGCGTGCAAGGCCGAGGCCGGTAGCCCTGCCAAATTCATCCCCAAGTACGAGCCGGCCCGCGGCACGCGGATTGACGTGACCGTTTTTTGGACCGACAAGAACGGCAAGCGGCATCAAGCGCCGGCGCAAGATTGGATTATCAACACGCGCACCGACAAGCCAATGACCGAGTACTGGGTCTTCGGCGGCAGCGGTTTTTACGAAGACGAGGAGACGGGCCGCCGCTATTACAAAGCCGAAGACGGCGACTTCGTCTGCATCTCGAACTTCACCACAGCCATGCTCGACCTGCCGATCGAAAGCAGCCAGTCGAACGAGGCGCTCCTGTTCAAGGCCAACACTGACGCCATCCCACCGATCGGCACCAAGCTGACGCTGGTGCTGACGCCACGCGTGGAGGGGAAGAAGGCCACGGACAAGACCTCGGCGCCAAAATAGTAACCCGACACCAGGTGCGAAGCGCCAGCGAGGGTTCTTCGTTGTCGCCGAAAAAACAAAGCGTGTAGGGTACGCACTCCGTGCGTACCGGAACCATGCTTTCCATTTCTGACCGCGCGCGATTGTTCACGCATTTTGGTACGCACGGGGTGCGTACTCTACGGATATTGCGCGCCGCGGGTTAGCGCGCTGCCGGTAACGGCAGCGCCACTGGGCGCTGCAAGAATTCCAACAAGTTCGCCAGATCCTGCGGCTTGAACTTTTCTTCAAAGCCTTCGGGCATGATCGAGCGATTGTCGGGGCGCAGCTCTTCGATTTCGCTGCGCAAAATATTCTCTTCGGCGCCACCGGCGCGGCGCAATCGGACTGCGGCGGCGGTGTCTGCCGCCAGCAGCCCGGTCAGCACCTGACCACTTTTGGTGATCACGACATAGTTCACAAAGTCCGGCGAGACCTCTTTGCCTGGATTGAGAATGTCGACCAGAAGTGCCCCTTTCGGCCGACTGGCGATGCCCGAGAGGTCTGGGCCGACGCGAGCTCCTTGCCCTTTGATCTGGTGACAGGTCGAACATTCCTTGGCGAACAGCGCGGCGCCATGCGACGAATCTCCGCGCAGCGCGAGCGCCGGTTGGCTGGCCACGACGATCGCGTCTCGGTCAGTGTTCTCCGGCGCTTTCAGTAATTTCGCCGCGCGGTCTTTGAGTTCTACGCCTGGCAGGCGAGCGATCCCTTCGCGGGCTGCGAAGTCGAACTCCTTGGGACTGACCGTTTCTTGTTCGACCGCGTCGAGCAACTCCGCGGCCAGGTTCGCGCGTCGCAACAGCGCATTAATTAATTCGCGTCGCACGCCGATGGGGTACGTTCCCCAGCGCTCAAGAAGCTGCCGCGCGAGTTCCACGTCGCCCAGGTCGGCGACTCCAGCGGCCGCGGCCGCGGCGATCGCCGGTGATTCTTCGCCGGATAGTAGCTCCGGGATCAACTCACGCGCAACTCCGGCCTGCGTTTGGATCAACAACCGCAGCGCCAAGATCCGTTCGGCCTCTGGCGCCTTGCGATTCGCGGCGCTGGCTTTGGCTTGTGCGATCAGACGGCGGATCGCCGGCAACTGCGGGGCGAGCGCGGCCGTCGGCTGCTCCAACATCCGATCGAGCGATTGCGAGCGTCGCGCCAGGCCATCGGCCAGGCCTGACAATAGCGCGATCGAGCTCCCTTCGGCGCCGGCCTCGTTCTTACCGATCAAGGCGCATAGTTCGGCAATTGCGGTCTCGTTTTGACTCGCGCCGATGATGCCGGCGACGTCGCGCAAAAAACTCTGTCGCGTAGTTGTCGACGCTTTTAAGAACTCTGGATGTTGCTCAAGCAGGGTTTGCAAGAACGGCCACGCCGTATGACCCAATCCGCTAAGCACCGCCAAACGCACCCACTCGTCATCACAGTCGCGCGCTGCAACCTTGGCGAGCGCTGAGATTGCCTGCGGTGAATCGAGATCGCCCGCAGCGAGCGCAGCAGCAAACCGCACGCGCGGATCGTCATCGTCGGCCAGGTCCAGCACTTGCCGTGATAACGTGGCAAAAGCAGGCGTCTGCCGGCGATAAAGGTCGATCGCCTGTTCACGGACCTCGGGAGAACGGTCTGTCACCGCGCGAGCGGCATCGTTCGGTCGCACCGCGTTTAATCCTGCGAGCGTCCAGAGCGCCTGCGCTCGCGTCACAGGCAGCGCTCCGTCCTGCACTAGCATAGACAACGGTTTTGCCGCCAACTTGTCTTGTCGCTCAACCAACAATCGCTGCGCAGTTTCGCGCCGCCAGGCATTGTCGGTATTGAGCTGATCGACAAGCTCAGCTGTCGACAGCTTTGTCATGTCGAGCGACTTCGGCGGCGCATAATCTTTGCGGCGGATTCGCCACACGCGGCCATGCTGAGCGCCGACGCGGAAATCGACGTCCTTGCGCAGCGCCTCCTGCACAAACTGTGGATGCTCGACCCACTCGCGATAAAAGTCCGCCACGTAGAGGCAGCCGTCGGGGCCCATCGCCAGGTTGACCGGATGGCACCAACTGTCGGCGCTAGCGAGAAACTCCTGTTCCTGTTCGCCGCGCTTGGCGACAAACGTTGCGCCCTGCGGCGACAGTGTCTTGCGATGGACCAGGTTCGTCAGCGGTTCGCCGACGAACAGGTTGCCTTGGTACGGCGGGCCCAGACCATTCCCGCGAAACAGCATCGAGCCGCAACTGGCGTTGAAGTAATCGGTCCGCTCGCGGTTGAAGGTCCTGGGCGGAGCACTGATCGGATAAACGCGCCCGGTGTCGGCGGCGTCGGCCACCAGCGCGATCGACGCGCCGGTGGTGATGTACGGATTGCGGTTCAAGTCCTGCTCTTCAATGACCGCGTGACGGAACGGCACAGTATTCCACGACAAGAAGCGGTGATTGAAGTCATCCCGCCCGAGGCCGAATTGGCTGAAACCGGCCAGCGGCACAAACTCGCCCGTGTCTGGCCGAAAGCGAAAGTCATGGCGCCGGATCGAAGTCGTCTTGCCGGGCGGATCATTCGGCCGATGAATTTCGCCGCCGCTACGCCCATTGGCGCCATAGACCCAGTTGTCGAGTCCCCAGTAAAGCCCGTTGACGCGGAGCTGCTGATTCCCTTCGGCAAAGCCGGTCAACAGGACGCAACGCTCGTCAGCCCGGCCGTCGCCATTGGTGTCTTTGAAAAACAAAATGTCCGGCGCGCAGGTGACTAGCAGTCCGTCATTCCAGACGAGCGCGCCGCTCGGCCACTTCAGCCCGTCGGCAAAGACCGTGGACGATTCGTACTGGCCATCGCCGTCGGCGTCTTGCAGGAGCTTGATGCGGCCACCAGTTTCGGCCGTTGGGTAGTCGCTCATCTCGACAACGTACATCCGGCCAGCGGCGTCCCACGTCATCGCCACCGGGCTGTCGATCACCGGCTCAGCGGCGACCAGCTCGATCGTCAGGTTTGGATCCGCGAGCTTAAACTTCTCGCGCGATTGCGCCGGAGCTAGCTCCGTCGGCGCGTCGTCAGATCTTGCGGCGGCAGCCGTCAGCAAGGCCATGACGATCGCGGCCACTGAGCACAAGAATCGCATCACACTTGCCGGCATAAACGCGCCTCGTAAATCGACTAGCTGGTTAAGAAGAGTTTTTGCCACAGAGGGCACCGAGGACGCAGAGAGCGGATTGGGAGTGTGAGTGTGTTTCTGTGAGCCGCACGGCGCTAGCCGCGGGTTCTTCCGCGGTATCTGTTTTACTGAACGTTGAAACGAGCTAGTCGGGAGTGCGAGGCTCCCGCCGAGCAATGCGTTGTTGTATGTAGTTCAAATTCAGAGGACTTATGCGTTCCTCTCTGCCGTTCAATCGGCGAACGCATTGGATTGTCAAAATCACTTCGCGGCTCGGCAGGAGCCTCGCCCTCCCGTCGTGCGCGCTTCGATTATCGTCGCCGTGTGGCTCACTGCGACATTCTCGTCCTCTTCGTTCTCTCCGTGTCCTCTGTGCCCTCTGTGGCAAAAACTTCTTCGTCTTCTTCGTGCTTACTTCGGCTGTTCGAACTCTTTCAGCAGCTCGACCGCGGTGTCGACGATCTTTTCGCCCGAGCCTTTTTCGACGTAGCTGTGCAGGCCGGTCCAGACCTGGTAGCCGCCGCGGGCGTACGAGCGCTCATCCGGGACGTAGCCCACATAGTCGTTGGCCAGCTCAAAGACATACGTGTAGCGGAATGGCGAGCGGACCTTAATCTCTCGGCCGAGCGTGGTGAAGAACTCGCCCGGCACGCCGACCAGGGCCACGTCGCCGATCATGATCACTTGCACCCAGGTCTTGCGTTCCTCGCCCTGCCGCGAGGCGAGCTTCTTGCGCATGGCGCGAAAGACCCCGATTGTCGACTCGTGATAGGGCGCCGGCTGTCGCTTGGTGCAGTAGGCCGTCACGGCGTCCTCTTCTTTTTCTTCATCGAAATGGCGCACGTGCAGCGTCAACTCGCGGCGTTTGCCGGCCACGCGCTTCACGGGCCGGTCTTTCGCCTCGTCGAGCGTCTCGGCCACTGCGGTCTTGATTCGCAGCAAGGCCTCGGGCGCTTTCAGGTCGAGATTATGCGTCGAGCCGCTGGCGCCTTCGAAAAACAAAAACGTTCCGCCGCGCTCCTTCTCCAGCTCCTGCGCCGCCAGTCCGTAAAAGCTGGGCGAGCGAACCTGTGGCTGCACCGTGCCGATGGTGTGCGTCGAGTGGTTGAACAGCACCGCCTCAGGCTTGCCATCTTTGCGCGCGAATTCCAGCACCGGCAGATCCGTGTCGAACGGACCGGTGGGCCGTAGCGCGTCGGCCGAACTGCCGACCCAGAAGATCGTGCCGTCTTCGAGCAGCAGCCGGCTGTTACGCCCGACCGAGGCTTCTTCGCCCAGGCGGAACTTGAAGTTGACCGGTTGCAATCGGGCGTTCGCCGCCACGGCCGCCTCGACCGCGCAATCGGCCACGTGCCGCGTGAACTTTTCTTCGCGCTCGTAGCCATGAATGGTCACGGTCGTCGGCGCGTGATGCGTGTGCGTGCAGTTGATCAAGACCGCGTCGATCGGGATGCCGGTCTTGTCAGCTATCCGTTTCGCGGCGTCGTCCAGAATATCGCGCTCGATCATCAAAACATCGAGCGCCACCAGGCAGGCCTTGCCACCATCGGGCCCGGAGACGACCACGGCCGAGGCTCGCAGTTCGCCTTCCTGGCCCTTGGCGAAGCCGGGACCGATGCCGCCACCAATGACGAGCGCGTCCGTGGCTTCAAAATTCTTGGAAGCGGCGCCGGCTTGGAGTTCTGCGGCGGATATCGGCGTTGTTCCGAGAATTGCAGCGGAACAAAGAGCAATCACCGCAACGAACGCGCGCAAGTGGAAGCGTTTCATGGTGTCGATCCTGGGTGGAGATTCGAGAGAGCGACACCATTCTACTCGCCACGAGCGAGCAAAGAAGCGCGCCGTTGTCTAGCGAGAATCGACGAGAAATCAAATAGATCGTCAGGGGATGAGGACGAAGCGCCCTGTGCGTCGTTCGTGGAGTTTCTGTCGCCCCTGTCGGGGCTTACGACGATCTTTGCGCGACTGATACCTGGGGCTGCGCCGGCCGTTGGCCGGCTGACCCCAGGCTATTAACTTTCGCCCCCTTGGGGCTTAAGAGAGCGTACAGCGACCCTACGCTGCAATTCGCGTAGGGTACGCACTCCGTGCGTACCAAAAGACACGCGGTCGGTTGACCACCTTCTGCGCAGGCGCGCGAGCGCACTCGCTTCACATCACCGGCTCTTCCGCGTCGTACATCCCTTCGGCGCCGGCGGCCAGGGCTTGGGTTGTCGTGAGCTCTTTCTCCGGGCCGATCACGCGGAGTCGGCCAGCCAGCCAGAGGCTGATCAGCGTTGACGCGGCAGATAAGCCGCCGACGATCGGGTAGTTCAGCACCGGCCCACCCTCGTCGGCGGTGACGATCAGGCCGCCGATCGACGCCGCGATGCCGAGCGCCAGATGTTGCACGCAGGAGTTCGCGCTCAAAAATCCGCCGCGGCGATGCGGCTCGACGCTGCTGGTGATCATCGCCATGGCCGGCACCATGCGGGCTGAGTTGGTGACCATCACCATCGCCACCAGCGCCAGCGCCACAAACACCGAGGCCGAAGAGTAGCAGGTGATCGCCAGCGTGATCACGGCTGACAGCGGCGCCACGATTCGGAACATTCGCAATTTGCCATAGCGATCCGCCAGCCAGCCGACGGCCGGCATGACGAACAGCGTCGCCCCGCCGCCGGCGATAAAGCTCCAGAACAGTTTGTCCTGGGGGACGCCGATATTGCGGACCAGGTACTGGCTGATGAACGGGAACACGACAAACCCGGCGAACATCAACGACACGACCAGCGCAAATGCGCGCAGGTGGTTGGGGTGCGCAAAACTCTCGAACATGGTCCAAAACGCATGCTCGTCGGTCGCCCTGGTTTTCAAATGGCCGCGCATGCGGGGAAGCGTCGCGGCGGCAATCAGCAGGATCGGCGCTCCCAGCGCGGCCAGCGCGATGAACGGAAATTGCCAGCCATAGGTGATTCCCAGATGCAGCCCCAACGGCACTCCGCCGGCCGAAGCCAGGCCGAAGCCGGTCATCAGCGCGCCGGTGGCGCGGCCGCGGCGCTCCTCGGGGAAGATATCGCCGACGATCGACATCGCCATGCCACCTAAGATGCCGCCGAACGCGCCGGTCACCAACCGTGCTAGCAGCAGCGTGGCATAAGTATTGGCAAGCCCGCACAGCAGCGTGCCGACCAGAAATCCGGCATCGACGGCGATGAACGCGACTTTGCGATCGAGCCGGTCGATCAGCGCCGAGGCGATCAGTCCGGCGATCCCACCGGCCAGCGTGTACGAAGAGACAACAAAGCCGAACTCGCTGATCTCCAGCCCTAGGCTTTCCATCAACTGCTCGCCCAAGGGCATAATCACCATGAAGTCAACAATGGTGATGAACTGCACCGCGGCCAGCGTCATCACAATGATGGCTTCACGAGCGCGGGTCGTCGGATTCACCGCGGCGCCCGGCCGGCCAGTGGCGCTAGGCTGGCCAGTGGCGCTAGGCTGAGCAGCGGCGGCCGAATTGCGCGCGGGTGGAGTCTGCCTGGCGCCATGGGACGATTCGCCTCCGGCGATTTGCTGCCGAGCCCGCGTTGGTGGGGGCTCGGGCATACTCTTTTCCGCAGTCTCCTCAGCCTGGTCCACTCAAGACCTCCAGATTCCAGCGATCGGCCCCGGCTCGTGCGCGCGGGGCCGCTGACAGTTTGGCTTTATCCTTCGAACTTTGGGGCGGAAAGTCCAGAGGGCCTGTTGAAATTGAAATGTTCACCGCCGAGTTGACAGGGCCGCCGGCGGAAATGTTCGCTTTTTACTGCGCGCAAGCCAGTCAACCGGTTTGCTGTCGCGAACACCTTCTCCCCTGGGAGAAGGGCATGGCCTCTACGCCGAACTTCTTCGCTCAGCAACCTGGCTGGCGACGCAGGGGGTGCAAATCCCTCAACGCGGACCAATCAGCACGAACGTCGCCCAGTAATAAGGATGCCGCCATTGCTCCTGGCCTCGGGTCCAACGTTTGGCTTCTGTGAGAGCTTTGGCGTAATCGGTTTCGTCGGTAGGCTGCTTGACGATTGCTCCGCAGAAGTAGCTGATCAGGCTCGCGCCGGCCTTGTCGTCGACCAGCCAGTTGCTGGCGACAACGCGCCGCGATCCCGCAACTAAAAAGCTGCGCGAGAGGG
>Ga0070665_100000730_pt1 | contig 43799 bp, 36 predicted proteins | sample KBSS13metaG_FD_65862 | JGI IMG/M metagenome (GOLD analysis project Ga0070665, IMG submission 65862) | Switchgrass rhizosphere microbial communities from Kellogg Biological Station, Michigan, USA - KBS S1-3 metaG | ecosystem: Host-associated > Plants > Roots > Rhizosphere > Soil ...
TAGATGCCGTAGATCGTCATGTGCTCACGCTCGATTCCCGCACGGATAATCGGATCGTTCGTTGAATACACGCGTAAAGCGAGATCCCGAAGCGCCGCGCGCGAATGATCGCGCGCGGCGCTGTCGGGGGTTCTCAATTGAGCTTAGTACCGGCCGCGGCCACCTCCGCCGCCACCGCCACCGCCGTAGCCGCCGCGGCCCCCGCCACCGCCGCCGCTACGACCACCGCCGTAGCCACCACCACCGCCGCCACGACGTCCACCACCGCCGCCGCCGCCACCGCGATCTTCGCGTGGCTTGGCTTCGTTCACGGTCAACGGGCGACCGTCGTGCTCGTGCTCGTGCAGACCTTGGATGGCAGCCTGAGCTTCGGACTCGCTTCCCATTTCAACAAAGCCAAAGCCTTTGCTTCGGCCCGTGTCGCGGTCTTGAATGACCTGGGCGCTTTGCACTGAACCGTACGAAGCAAACAATGCTTCGAGGTCAGAGTCCTTTACGTTGTAGCTGAGATTGCCGACATAAAGTTTCTTTCCCACCGCTCAACTCCCCTTCGCCAAAAAAACCGACCAAACGCAGAACTTTCCAGGCCGGAATAGAAAGGGGCCACCACATGGGCCCAGCAGGCAGGAAGTCGAGAGGCGGTTCACAGTCTCCGCTAGCTGCGGCGGACTGTTGGATTTCCCCTTCGGCGGACCAACCAGCGTCTACTGGAAGTATACCCGACGTCCAGCGGGTTGAAAGCACTTCCAGCTATCAACCCCCGCTTTTGCCGTTGACCACCCCATGGCGAATGTTACGATGGGGGGACTGAGATCGTGCCCGCGCGAGCCGACGCTCGCGTACACTGAAATTGCTCTTCGTGAATTGATAAGCCCTAGCGGTCGTTCTGACGGCGCCCGGCTAACTCTCTCTCGACCGCGATGGATTTGCTTGCAGCTCAGTGATTGGCTGTAGCTCCTGGGCGGCTTTCTACCTCTCGGCCGGATGCCTGATTAGGCGTCCATCCAAGGCCGTGGCAGCTAGGCGTTTCCTGGGCATGCGGTCAGATGTTTGTTTTTTCGCTCTGTTTGTGGGAGTGGCAAGTTATGCCGCAAGGGACCATCAAGAAGTTGATTTCGGACAAGGGTTTTGGATTTATTGCCGGCGAGCGTGGAGAGCTGTTCTTCCACCACTCGAGCGTCGAAGGCACGACGATCGAAGCGCTGCATGAAGGCCAGAATGTGGAATACACCGAAGGACGCGGGCCGAAGGGCCCTCGCGCCGAGCACGTCAAGGTAATCTAACGTCTCGCGCTAGAGAGTCCGACGCTTCTAAAAGCTGCCCCGGAGGTCTGACCTCCGGGGCAGTGTTGTTTCTAGGTTGTGTTGTTTCTAGGTTGTTTCTAGAAAAATGGGCGACGCCCTAATTGATAGATCGGTCAGAGTTCTCCCCCTCAGGTTTTTGACGGTCTGGCGTTGAACCCAGGATTGGGCGATGATTAGGCTTGCCGGGGGCCAATTTCGTGCGGTGGCGGCCGCAGACGATTCCGTGAATGCTTCGGAGAAACTCATGTCGGCCGGCGAACTGATCCTGGCGCCAGACTCCATCGATCTGGAAAACGTCATTGCGGACATCGCCACGATTCGCAAATTCAACCCGCAGCGGTTTGAATGCGAACAACTGACCGCCGTGGTCTATGACGACCCGCAAACCCAGATCGTGGTGGGCTACAAGGACCTGACCGAAAACGAGTTCTGGTGTCGCGGCCATCTGCCCGGCATGCCGCTGATGCCCGGAGTGCTGATGTGCGAGGCGGCTGCGCAACTCTGCAGCTACCACGCGCACTCGCATGGCCTGACCAACGGCAAAATCCTGGGCTTCGGCGGGCTGGACGGCGTCCGCTTTCGTGAGGTCGTCCACGTCCCTAGCCGGTTGGTGATTGTCGCCAAGATCGTAAAGATGCGCCGTGGCCTGATCGTCGTCTACAAGTTCGAGTGCTTTGTCGACAACGCGCTGGTCTGCGACGGAGAGCTCCGTGGTATTGGGCTGCCAGGCACCGAGGCGCTGCCGCGGCACAACGTGGAAACCGCTTAATTGCGTCCCCATTGGTGGGCGTCCCGAGCGCGTATGAAATACGCTGCGGTAATTCACAACGTCGGCGAAGTATCGCTGACTGGCGTTGCCGGCGGTGATTATTGGCTTGATCGCCTGACGCCGAGCGGACTGAAGCCGGCGCTCGTCGACGGCGCCGCCGAGATCATGCTCAGCGCGACGAGCGCTCGTTATCTGGGAGTCCCCTTCTGCGAGTTATCGATTTCGATCTTTGTGACGCAGCCTGAGCAGAGTCCGCCAACAAAATATCCCTCAGCGGTCTTCCTGACACACGCCTACAACTCCTCGCGTTTGTTGGCGTTCTGCGAACGAACGTTCTTCCGCACCCCGTATTTTCAGGCGCCGCTCGAGGTTTGCGCGACCGATCTGGTTTCGGTGCTGCTCGGACCGGCGAATGCGCCTTGGTTGCGACTCGCGGCGCCCGCGCGTCGACAGGGCGACCTGCAATCGATCGCGCACAACCCAGCCGGTTGCTGGGAAGGCCCAATCTATCTGCCAAGCGTCCAAGGCAAAGCGCCGGAACACTTCTTTGCGAAGCTTTCGGGCCCTACGGATGACTTCCCGTTTCTGGCGAATGCGGACCGATGCGAGTTGAACGCCACGGCCGGCCAGCCGGCGCTTCAGGCCCTGGCTGATTCGCAATTCATCCCGCGCCAGTGGACGATCCGCCGCGGCGCCACGCATGCTCGCACGAAGACGTTTCGCTAGCCGATCCCTATTCCGCCGGCGGTTCGTCCCAGTTCAAGCCTTCGGACATGATCGTCACGGTGCAGCCGCCGGTGGCTGGCTTGACGAAGATCGTCAGACTCGCCTCACCCCGTTTGCGATGCAAAATCGAAGACGCCGTGGCGTTAAAGTCTTCGCCTTCCGTCTGCCAGCCTTGCTCGGCCAGTTTCCTCTGCAAAAGACTGACGACGCTCTTCACGCTGTTGGCGCTCGTGTACTTGATGTGCCCCACGAGCTCTTTGCGCTCGATGTTCTTGGCGTCCTTTGGCATCGGCAGGTCGAAGACACTAACGGCCTTGTTCGTCGGTTTCCATCACGCGGCGGTAGAGATCTCGCGGCAGGACGCGGAAGAGCGACATCAGGCCGTCGACGGCCATCGTCCAGTCGGCCCGCATCCCCTGCACACAATCCTCACAGTAGAAACAGTCGGACATCTCTGCGGAGTTGCCCGGCTATCGTTGGATTTACGCGAGTTTTCAGCGGGGGGACGGATCTGTTCGTGCGTCAAAACCCAACAATTATCGACAATTCACGTGGATAGGGGGCATCGCACTCCCCACCAGCGTCTCCCCCCGTTTGGTAACGCTGCGTACAATGCAGGGTCACTAGCTCGACTTAGCTAGCTCTTTTTCGTTGCTCAACGGGGTATGCGATGCGTCGCGAGTTCTGCGCTTGCCTGGCGCCAACAGTTTGTCTCATGGGGCTGTTGGCGGCGCCTCGCGCGGTGTTGGCCGAACCCGCTCTAGCTCCCGCTCCGACAGCCGTGACGCCATCCGCGCCGCTAGGCGTCGCCCCCGCCCGATTGGCCAAGAAGCTGCTGATCCTTGCGCCTGACGCATTTCATCCGCAGCTAAAAGACTATGTGCGGCACAAGCAAAAGCAGTTGGCCGTCGAGCTGGTCTCGTTGGAAAAACTTCTCGCCGGGGCGACCGGTCGCGACGACCCGGAGCGAGTGAAGCGTTACTTGTACGACCAGTGGAAAGATCATCGGGCTGGTTACACGCTCCTCGTCGGAGACGCCGATGTGTTTCCGGTCCGCTACATGGTGCTTGATCGGATTACGCCGGCGGCGTTTGACTACGCGTTTTATCCATGCGACTTGTATTACAGCGATCTTGCCAAGCAAGATGGCAGCTTTGATGACTGGAACGCCCAGCACGAAGGATTTCATGCCGACTACATCGGCGAAGTTCGTGGTGAAAAGAACAAGGACGACGGCGTCAACTTCGATCTGGTCGATTATCGCCCAGAGATTGCCGTCGGCCGCTGGCCGGTCAGCAGCTCGGACGAGGTGACGACTGTCGCGAGGAAAACCATGGCGTACGAGAAGAGCGTGCTCGATGGCACTCATTCCGGCGCCAAATCGGCCGCGCTGATTTCTGTTGGCGGTTGGATCGATAGCCGCGGGGCCATGGATCGCCTGGCGTCGCGGCTTCCGGTCGACTGGAGGATTAACAAACGCTATTACGCCGACAAGTCTCGGAATGACTTAACGCCGCCCCCGACGCAACCGCAAGTCGTCGATCTGCTGAATTCGGGTCAGCGATTGATCTATCACGCCGGGCACGGCTTCGATCACGGGTGGGACAAGTGCCTCTCGATCCGGGCGATCAAACTGGTTCACAATTCGGACCGGTTGCCAGTGATCATCTCGGCCGGTTGTTCGACTGCGCGACTGGCGACGTTGCCCCCGTACGAACCGTACGTCGACACTGCCGGCAAAGAGCATGCGGGCACGACCGCTGGCGAAGTCTTCACATCGCCGCCACCGCCCCCGGCCCCCTATCAAAAAGGAAGTTTCAATCCGACGGGCCTCGGCGAGCAATTGTTGCGACGCGGCTCCGAGGGCGCCGTGGCTTACATTGGTTGCAACACGGGCAGCCAGCCATGTGGCATGACGCTGCTCGACGGTTTCTCCGAAGCGCACGCGCGAAATGCCGACGCCCTATTGGGCGATTGTTGGACATCGGCGATTCGCCACTACTACGACAAAGAAGAGCTCGCTACGATCGCGCCGACCAAGGATTGGTATCCGGCCAGCATCTTCTTTCAAGGAATGAAGTTCATGCTCTATGGTGACCCGACTCTGCCGATGGGCAAGCTCGCGCCGGTGATCGACACCGCTGCCGCGCCCAAGGAAGGCACGTCCGTGCAAGCGCTGCAAACGGTCGTCCCGGCGGCGCAATCGAACGACCGCTGATTTCGCGGGCTATCTCAGCGTGCCACTGGCCTGCTTGCAAATCCGCTACCGTCGGGCGCGAACCGCGAAATCGCAAGCAAATTCGAGTGCGTGGTGATTTCGACCCCAAGCGGTGTCGCACTTGCGTTGCCGCGTCGCCAACGCAACACAGCTCGCCATTTTGTGCGATCCTTCCAGGATCGACGACAGATTTGTTCGCGATTTTTCCGGCCGTATCGCTGGCGCTCAACCGCCGGCTAATATCTTCGATCCCTGCCGGGATCGCGACTTCGGAAGACCGCGCGGCGTTCGTTCTCGTAACGCTGCTCGTGCTGGCAAAGTTGCTCGCTACCACTTGCCATTGCCAGGGCTCTCTCCAATCGGTGTCGGCTAAACGCATGCACGAGTGTCGTTACAAACCCCTTACACGATCGGGCTCGGTTTCCCGGTAATATTCCAAGCGAAGAGGCCGAGTTGCTTCTGACGCTTGCAGCGACCCGTAGCTCGTACTGCGCCCTGCCTACACCTACATGGCGATTAAGAATACGGGGGCCGGGTCGAAACGTCCGCAGGGGCAGGCGGACGTTGAGACAGCGATTGTTTGCCTTTACTCGCGCATCCAACCATTTGAGGAAACACTCATGTATCGGCGATTGATCGTTGCCACTGCGGTGCTGGCAGTGCACTGCTCGTGTAGCAGCTTCGCTGCTGAGACCGGTCCACAACTCCCCGGCGCGAAAGACGCCAACCCGCATCTTTGGCAACCGCGGACGAAATCGGTCGCGGTGTTCAAGAACGGCGTCGGGTTCTTTCTGCGCCAGGGGCCAGCAACACTGCGCGATGGGTGGGCGGTGGCCAAGGAGATTCCTCCAGCCAAGTTCGGCACGCTGGCCGTGTTTTCGACCAAGAAGGACGAGTTGGTCGACCTGGTTGGATCGGGGCCGGGCGAGATCGTCGAGTTCGACGGCGTCGACGCCCCCAAAGACGCCGAAGCCAAGCGCGCCAGGCTACAAGCCTCGCTCAAGCTGAATCTACAGCTCACTTACTCGTACCAAGAGACAGAACGCACAGCCGCCGGCAAATTGGTTTCGATCGGTCCTGAATTTGTCGTGCTCGACGGTGGCGGCAATAGCTTTGCTGTGCCGCTGGCCGCGATCCAGAAAATGCAACTGCTCGAAAACCCGTTACGCATTCATGTCGCCGGTGAAGACTCAAAGAGAATTGAGCGAACCGAAATTGGCATGGCCTACCTGCGAGAAGGCGTTGCCTGGATCCCGGAATATACGCTGCGCATTCTCAACGACGACACGGCCGAACTAACGCTCCGCGGCACACTGCTGAATGAAGCCGAAGACCTGATTCATTGCGACGTGAACTTCGTCGTCGGCGTGCCCCACTTTGTGCACGATAAACACCTGGCGCCCATTGCCGTGGGGCAGGTGATCCGCACGTTAGGCGCTGCCGTTGCGCCGCCGGAAGTGCAAACGCAAATCGCCAGTCGCGTGGCGATCAGTAACAACGGGTTGAGTAATTCCTTCAATACGCCGGCTGATCTAGGCGAGGGAGTTACTGATCGACCGGCCGAGGGAGAGTCGAAGGCCCTCAGCAGCGCACTCGGCAACCTGCCGCAACTCGACTCGGCAGGCGGAGCAGACTACACCGTCTATACAAAAAAAGACCTTACGGTTCGACGCGGCGAGCGGGCGATCGTCACATTGTTCGTCAAAAAGATCCACTACGCCCATCTCTATCGCTGGACTCCGCCAGAGCCGATGCAGCACTTGCTAGTCCTCAACAACGACACCGACAGCGCCTGGACAACCGGCCCGGCGCTGGCAGTGAACGATGGCCAGCCGCTCTGCGAGGACCTGCTGAAATACACGCCGCGCGGTGGCCGTTGCGAGTTGCCGGTGACGACGAGCGTGAACATTGCCTACGATAAGAGCGAGAGCGAGACTGAGCGTCGATTGAAGGCGCACGAGCCCTCACCGGACAAGTTTCTCGACCTGGTCACGTTGACCGGCCAGCTCAAAGTGCGGAATTTCGAAAAGCGCGACATCGATTTGGTGATTACCGACAAGGCGCCCGGCAAACCAATCTCCGCCTCGGACAAGGGGGAGCCGCGTGCTGATCCCGCCCATTTGCAATTACTCGATCGCGCCGGCACAGTGCGCTGGCAGGTCAAATTGAAGCCGGATGAGACTAAGGTGTTAGAATACAAGTACGAGCGATACGTGCCCTCGAGCTAACCGACGAGAGAACGCGTCAGCCCATTTTGCTGGCAATTGCATGCAAACCATCCTGACTGTCGAAGACGATCCAGCAATCCGCCGCGGCATTGTCGATGCGCTGCGATTTGCCGGGTACAACGTCAGCGAAGCGGCTCGTGGCGACACGGGCCGAGAGCTGGCGCTCGCGCGTTCGTACGATCTGCTGCTGTTGGATCTGGTTTTGCCGGGCGGCGATGGGCTCGATATCTTGCGCGCCGTGCGGCAGCAACGATCGTCACAGCCGGTGATCATTCTCACTGCCCGCGGGGACGAAGACGACCGCGTTGCAGGGCTCAAGCTTGGCGCCGATGATTACGTCGTCAAACCGTTCAGCGTGAAGGAGCTGCTAGCGCGTGTCGAGGCAGTATTGCGTCGTTCACCGGAACGGCCACGCGACGTCTCGCGACTGGAAATCTCGGGCGCCACGATCGACCTGGCCCGCTTCGAGGTCCGCTTTGCCGATGGCGAGCGAGTTGAGCTCTCGGACAAAGAAGCCGAGCTGCTGCGCTATTTGGCGGCCCACGCCGGACGAGCGATCACGCGCGACGAACTCCTGCTGCGAGTGTGGGAACTCGATCCAAAGGGAATTCACACCCGCACGGTAGACATGCACGTCACGCGCCTGCGCGAAAAACTGCGGGACGACTCGCAAGAACCGCGGATCGTGCTGACCGTGCGCGGTCGTGGCTATATGTTCGCGGCAACGACAGAAACAAACGGCACGGCCGCCAATCGTTCGATCTCGACCGAGTAGCAACCTTTGCCGGCAATCAGAACCATGCACCGCCCCTGGCAAATCTGGACGACATTCGCCGCCTGCCTGCTGCTGTTAGTCGCGGCAGTCGCCTGGCTGAGCGCCAAGGCGCTCGAGTCCGACGAAGCCGAAGCCGCCGCGCGGCGCCAGGCAGGGCTCGAAGAAAACGCCCGGCTGGCGCTGTGGCGCATGGATACTCTGTTGGCGCCGCTGATTGCGCAGGAAGGGGCGATCCCGTACTACGAGTACTGGCCCTTCCACTCGAAGCAAGATCAGGTTGCGGACGGCGCCGATTGGAACGGAGCAGCGCCGGTCGACGGCGCCAATGCTTCGATATTCTTGCAATCTCATGACCCTATGGTGCGAATCCATTTTCAAACCTTGGCGACGTCCTCCGGCAAAGACGTGAAAACGGCGCCGAGCGCAACGCTGAATTCGCCGGAAGTCCCAGTTGAGGGCGCTCGCGAACGCGCTGTGCCCAGTTGGATCAGCGAGGAACAGTATCGTGAAAACGCCCGATGGCTGGCCCAATTGAATGAGTCCGTGGATGCAGTAACTCTTGCGGAGCGCCTGCCACGATTACCGCTTGGCGTCTTCACTTCCGTGGCCAGCGGGATCCCGCAACTAGCGCCCACGGTTCAAGAACCAGTCCCACTGCCCGTGGCCCCAATTGATCCCGAAGCCAAGACGCAATCCCCATTTCAGGCTGGCAGTCAATATGTTCAGCCCATTCAGCCACCGAATGGCGAGGATATTCCTGCGCAAGTAGCTAACTCGCCGTCGACGCAGCAGGTCCGCAGTCAAACCGAGTATCAAGCGCGGCAACGATTTGTGGAGACGAACAGCTTTAATGCGAATGGCGGGCAGGCAATGACATACGTCGTAAAGAACGGTGGCCCACTTTACCTCCCTCCTCCGGGCGCCTCGACGGTGATGAAACCACTCTGGATCAACGGTCAGTTGCTCCTGGCACGACGCGTAAAGCTCGGAACCTATGACAATTTTGTGCAAGGCGCGCTATTGAATTGGCCCGGTTTGAAGCAACGACTATTGGCGGAAGTTGCTGACCTGTCGCCAAACGCCGACTTGGTTCCGGCGCCGACCGAGATGGGCGCAACGCCCAACGGTAGCGAATCTCGCATGCTGGCCTCGCTCCCTGTCCAACTCGTACTGGGAGACTTGCCAATCGCGGCTGCTGGATCGTGGTCACCTGTCCAATACTCACTACTGATCGCCTGGAGCGCCATCGCGCTGGCGACCGTGGCCGTGGCGATTGTGTTGCGCGGGGTGTTGTTGTTGAGCGAACGCCGCGCCGCGTTTGTCTCGGCCGTGACGCATGAATTGCGGACGCCGCTGACGACGTTTCGCCTATACGCTGAGATGCTCAGCGAGGATATGGTCCCGGACGAAACCGCTCGCCGCGGTTATCTGCAAACGTTGCGAGTCGAAGCGGAGCGGCTTACGCACCTCGTGGCGAATGTGCTGGCGTACGCGCGGCTGGAGCGAGGCGCGCTGACAGGGCGAATCGAACCGATCACCGTCGAGCGGTTGCTGGACGTAGCGACGCACCGACTCAGCGAGCGCGCCGCGCAGGCGGGGTTCACGATCGAAATCGTCGCCGATCCTGTCATGCGATCAAGCCAAGTCCTGGCCGATCCTTCGGCGGTCGAGCAGATTCTGTTCAACCTGGTAGATAACGCCTGCAAGTACGCGGCTGCCGCTCAGGAGAAGACAATTCGGCTCACGATCGACAATCGGCGATCCGAAGCAGCGCCGATTGAGATTCGAATCGCCGACCGTGGCCCCGGCGTCGCGCCGGCAGCGCAGCGAAAGTTATTTCAGGCGTTTCGCAAATCGGCGCAAGACGCGGCGATTTCGGCGCCCGGTGTCGGCCTGGGTTTGGCGCTCAGCCGCCGACTGGCGCGCGAACTCGGCGGCGACTTGCGTTACGAGCCCACAGCCGACGGCGCGTGCTTTGTTCTCTCTCTGCGCACGGCCTGAACGGCTTTACCGCAACCCGCCAGAGATATAGAGGGTTTCGCCGGTCGTCCAAGCAGAGTCATCGCTGGCCAGAAACACCACGGCCGGCGCAATATCATCTGGCTTGCCGATTCGACCCAGCGGCGTTTGCTGCTCGGTGATCTTGCGAAAGTCGCTTTCGTCGATACCGGCTGCGCGAAAGCCTTCGGTGTCGATCATGCCAGGGTTGACGGCGTTGACGCGAATCTTGCGCGGGCCCAATTCCTGCGCCAGCGACTTGGTGATTGCGTTGACTGCTGCCTTCGTCGCACTGTAGACCGACACGGTTGGCGGGGCGGACGACGCCACGACAGAGCTGATATTTACGATGCTTCCGCCGCTAGATCCGAACAGCTTGGCCGCTTCCTGCGTGGCGAGCAATAGCCCTAGGACGTTGACATTGAACAACTTGTAAAAATGATCGGGCGTAATCGCCTCGAGCGGAGCAAACTCGTAAATGCCGGCGTTGTTGACCAGAATGTCGAGCTTGTCGTACGCCTTTTTGGTTTCGGCGAAGAGCCGCTTCACGTCTTCCGGCTTCGAAAGATCGGCCTGCACAGCTATCGCGCGGCCCCCTTGCTTGGTGATTTCGGCGACGACCTTATCCGCGCCGGCTTGGCTCGACGCGTAATTGACGACGACCGTGGCCCCGGCGGCGGCGAGGTGCGTGGCGATCGAGGCCCCGATCCCTTTCGACGCTCCGGTGACGACAGCAACTTTTCCGGCAAGTTTGTTAGACACGATCAGGCTCCTGTGCGCGGCCCCGACTTTGGACTTGAACGGTTAACGATAGGCGCGTCCAATTGTTCGGGCAAGGCGCTCTTTGCGTCGGCTTTTGTCGCCGGCGTCGCCATGGCCGCTCGCGCAATTTTTCGCAGCATCCCGGCAAAAACTAGTTGGTGCAGCGGATAAATGGCGTACCAGTACGCCAGCCCCCACAAGCCGACCGGGTCGAAGATTGCGGTCTGCTGAATGGTTGAGTTGTTCCCTTCGCTGGTGACTTCGAATTCCAACCACGCGCGACCGGGGAGTTTCATTTCGGCCGCCAAACGGATCCGTTGGGGCGGTTCGTACAACTCGACGCGCCAGAAATCGAGCGCATCACCAACCCGTAGGCTCTCAGAATGTCGACGCCCACGCCGGACGCCAACCCCGCCCACCAACAAGTCAAGAAAACCGCGGACCGTCCATAGCCAATCCTGAAAGTACCAACCGTTTTGGCCCCCGATGCGCCGAATTGGTGTGAACGCCTGCGCAGCGGTTACAGGGACCGTGACACTCCGCGAATCGACGAGCCGTGAGCCGAACCGTTCTCCGCCCCAAACTCGAGGCTCGCCCGCCGACGAGCAAGCGTCGGACCAGCGAGTTTCGGCCGCCTCGCGATCTTCGTTCAATAGCGCTCGCGCGATGGCCTCTTTCACCGATCGTGGTCGCACGGCGAATGTCTTCGCAGCGAGATCGTTCGATATCAATGTCGGGTTTCGCAGGCTCTCAACCAGCTTGCGTCCCACGCGCGCATAAAGCGGCGTTACCAGGCCCAACCACAGGCTGGACAAATACGGCGTGAGGAATGGCACCCGGATCATCCACCGTTTCAGCCCACGCTGCCGGGCGTACTCGTGCATGATCTGGCCATACGAGACTTGATCCGGACCGCCGATCTCGTAAATCTGTGACGCTCCGTCGGGCAGGTCGATCGCGGCGAGCAAATAGCTCAATAGATCTTCGATGGCAATCGGCTGCGCCTGCACCTGCACCCAGCGCGGGCAAATCATGACCGGCAATCGCTCGACCAAAGCGCGAATCATTTCGAACGACAGGCTGCCGGAGCCAATGACGATTGATGCGCGAAACTCGACCACCTGCGGATGACTCGCTCGCAAGACCTTGCCGGTTTCCTGGCGACTGCGGAGATGCTTGGAAAGGGGCAGATCACGATCGCCGAGTCCACCGAGATAAATGATCCGGCGAACGTCCGCCGCTTTGGCCGCCTGCGCAAAATTCTCAGCGGCGACGCGATCCTGCTTCTCGAAATCGCTCTCCGCCCCCATCGAGTGGACGAAGTAGAAAGCGGTGTCAACGCCGGCCATGGCCGCAGTCAGCGAAGCGCGGTCCAATACATCACCCGCCACAACCTCGGTCTCTTTGGCCACCAGTCCCTGTAACGCTTCAGGACGGCGCGAAAGACAACGGACGCGGTAGCCAGCCTGCTCCAACCGCGGGAGCAAACGCCCGCCGACGTATCCGGTAGCTCCGGTGAGTAGGATTCGATCCGCAAGGGGCTTGTTCATCTTCGTCGCTTTCAGCAGACAGCTGACGCGGAGAACTGCTCAAGGCCGCGCCGCAGGAAACCGGCGCACAAGCATTGAGCAATGGCGTATGGCGCTCGCAAACCACCTGCCCTGGATCGCGCCGTCGCACTATAGCAGTTGTCGGCGGAATCCTCGTCAGCTAGCGTACTACCCCAACTCGGCGATCAATCGATCGACTTGCTGCAGTTGCGCGTCGACGCGCGAGGTCAGCGCATGTTGCTCGTGCCAGTGGATAAGCGCCGCAAAACAGTCGTGGTCGAATGCCGTTCCCGCGTCGGCCTGCATGATTCCGCGGATTCTTTCCCAGCTCAAACCATCGCGATAGGGCCGCTTGGCCGACAGGGCTTCGTAAACGTCGGCCACGGCCAGTACGCGCGACACCCAGTGCATCGTCGTCCCGTCCATGCGTCGATGATAGCCGCGACCGTCGAGTCGTTCGTGATGGGCGCTCGCCACATCGGCCAATGTGCCGAAAGTCGCCACCGTCTGCAGAATTCGCTGAGAGAATTCCGGATGCTTGCGAATTTGGGCGAATTCGTCCTCGGTCGGCTTGCCTGGCTTATCGAGAATCAAGTTCGACACGCCGAGTTTGCCGATGTCGTGCAGGAGGCCTGCGCGGCGAATGTCACGCTGGACTTCGATAGGGCAGCCGAATTGCTGCGACACGCCGACGCTGATCTCGGCGACGCGCGTCGAATGCTGAAACGTCCAGGGCGATTTCGCGTCGACAACTTTGGCAAAGGCGTCCGCCACGCGATCGAGCCCCGCCTCATCGGCCATTTGCACAGCATCGGCTGGCTCCCAGCGAGCCAGTTCTTGCACAAGGTCCGGCGAATGTAGCCGGCTCCAGAAATCAGCGTCGTCCTTGAATGCTTCCAGGGCATCGACCAGTTGTGGATCGAACCAACGGCCGCGCCGTTGGCGGGCCATCTCGATCGCGTCGTGCACGCCAAAGCGGCTGACAAATACTTCGACAGTCTGCGCCAGGCAACAAATGCGGGCCAGCAGTGGGATCTCGTTGCGCTTTAGCTGTTGCGGATGGCCATGGCCGTCCCAATGCTCGTCGAGGGCGAGAATGGCTTGCGCTGTCGCTTCGGGGAATTGCAACTGTCTGGCAATCTCGGCGCCCCGTTCGCAACGAATTTCGACGATTTGCCGTTCGCCCTGCGGACCGCTCCGCGCGACTGCCGCCAGTCGGAGCAGTTTTTCGATCATTGATCCGCCTGGCGCACATTGCCGCCAGACGTATTTCATTTTGGCGCCCGCTTTGGCCCAATCGATGTCCTTACTGGCGCGTTTTAGCCCGTGATCATCGGCGCCAAACAAGTAAGACATCTTGGCAGCGTTGCTCGAACAGCCCAGGTCCTTGAGCAATAGCGCGTAGAACAACGCAGAGCGATCCTCGGTCGTTAGTTTCAATTCATCGGCTATGCGCATGCCGATCATGGCGTTGCGCATGGCGTGCCCTTCTGGCTGGCCTTCGGTGATATCGAGCGCCACGGACAGCGCCGCGATGACTTCGGACATCCGAATCCGGACGTTGGGCACGAGGCGCTCATCAATGCCGGGGCCAGCGTAAGCCGAAAACGTGGCGACGCCTGACGCGGGATGCAGCATGGTTGCAATTCTCTGGCGAGAGTCTGGGGGGACAGGAGACGCGGAGCCTTACTCGCGCGAAGTGACCAATGGAAACCTACGTTAAGTCGCGCCGCCGAGTCGTGGCGTAGCGCTGGTCGAACATCGTCCACCAGCCTGCATCCATCAGTCAACGTTGATTGACAATGGACCTAAGACGCGTGCAATTTCGTCACAATCGGATTAACCGGCGGGCAGATCGGGGGGCCTATGACGATGCGACGATATCGTTTTCGCAAGGATTGCCAAAAACCCTCAATCGCAAGGCTGCGAAGATCTATGCTGCGCTCAATCAGCGCCGCCCTCGGGCGGTGTGTCGGATCGGTTTCGCTAGCCATCGCACTCAGTGCTTGCTCCACTGCAGCAGCCCAGCAGGATTGGTCGCAGCCAGTGCGGCTGCCGCCACCGCCGGCAACAACGTCGCTGGTGACACAGCAGCCTGCAACCTCGCTGCCGATCGCGAACGATAACATTGTGATTCTGCGCGAGCCTGTCGAAACTTCGAGCTGCGCGATGGCGACCGCCCCTTGGGGCGCAAACGAGCGACTGTTCGACAACGTCTCCGTCTTTGGTGGCCTGGACGGATCGAAGCAGCCGCAGGATTTTGGCGTCAACGCGCAGTTCGGCGGGCGCGCCAGCGTGAACTGGGGCATCCCACTCTTCGAATCGGCCGGCGTTGGCGCGCAGATTGGCACAGCCATCGACGCGACTGGCGACGCAGTACAAGTCGTCGAGCGGACGCTCGGATCGAAAGGAAGGACGCAGAGCTTTACAACTGTCGGTCTGTTCCAGCGATTGGAGAATGGTTGGAGCTGGGGCCTGGCATACGATTTTCTGTACGAGAATTACTACGACACGTTCAACCTCGGCCAGTGGCGTTTCAACGTCAGCTACCAGCTCTCGCCACGCAACACGATTGGCGTCTGGTCCGCGATCGCCTCACAAAGCGACCAGGGGCATTTTGGCGTGATCCCCGTCACGCTGACGCCGATCACCCAAACCAACGCTTACTTCAAGCACATCTGGGACTATGGGGTTCAGACCACATTCTGGTGTGGGCTCGCCAACAGTCATGGGCAAGTGAATGCAGTACTCGGCGACTTGCAGCCGGTCCGCACGCCGTTTGTGTTTGGCTCTGAACTCCTCATCCCACTGACAGATCGCCTGGCGATTTTCGGCCAAGGCAACTTCATGATGCCGGCCAGCAGCGGCGTTGTCGATTCCTACCTGGGCATCGCGTTCTATCCGCGCGGCGGAGCGCGGACCGTGGCGGCGCAGCGCTACTCCCCACTGCAGACCGTGGCCGCGCCAACAAACTTTGCGGTGGATCTGCGTCGTTAGGCGATACAGCGCGGATGCGACCTCGGCGGCGTCATGGATCGGTCGTTAACTCGATCTTGATCGGATAGATCAGCCCCCAGTCACTGCGGCGCTCGTAAGACTCGAGCGCAGTCGCCAGCGTGGGCGTGACCTTGCCGCGGAACTTTTGTTCGCCGTCGACAAACACGGTGACTGGTTTTCGTATGTCGACCATCTTGGGATGCAGCCAGACGGTGAATCGTTTGACGTTCTTGGTGTAGACCGCAATCATATTGTCTCCGCGGTTGGTGGCGTCGATTGCGGCGCCGTCGCGGCGGCGGCGTTCGTGGGTTAGCTTCCACTCGTCGAACTCAACGTCGTCATCGCACAGCAGCAAGTCGTAGGTCAGCTTGCCCTCCTCGGCTTCGTCGAGCGTGAGCCAGCGATTGTGTTTGACCTCGGAGCTGTAGTACCGGCTGTATCCCACGGGCGACGCCAGAACGATATGCGGGTAATACGGATCGCGGCGCAGGTGTTTGGTCGACTCGAAAAACTTCTCGATGTACGGACGGCTGTAACCCACCCAATGCCCGTGCGGATGCTCGTGATATTCGTAGTCGAGTTTTAACTTTGCCAGGATCTTGTCGGTCTCGCGGGCGTAGGCCACATCGGTGTAGTGCCAGCGCTCGTCCTTCTCGGCGTCTTCGACGCCTTGGATGATGCAAAGTTTAGTGCCGCGGATCGTAGGCCAGTAACCCAACTGCCACGATCCGGAACTGACGACCACGCCGGCAAATCGATCCGGCTGCCGATGGATGTGGTGGTAGGCGCCAAAACCTCCCATCGAGTGCCCGACCAGAAAGACTCGATCCGCGTCGATGTTAAAGCGGCGTTTGCATTCTGCAATCACGGCGGACAGATAGTCGTCGGCCTCGGGCAGGCACCAGCGATATGAAGACTCTTCATCCCAGGGCGCCGATGGCCCCACGGCCACCATGCCGGTCGCGTCGAACAGGTCACCCAGCTGGCTGCTATCGCCGTCGTCCTCGTCAATAAAGTTCATGTAGTAGCGCGGCGCTTTGCGACTGCTGGCGTTGCCGCCGCCGTGCATGAAGACGATCAGCCCAGTTGGGCGATCCGCGCGATAGCTCTTCGGAACCAGGTAGTACAGCAGATCGTCGGGATATTCTGCGAGCAGTTCCGGCGTCGTGAAGTGCTCTTTCGGCAAATAGCCGGGGTTCACTGCGTCGAACGTGTGAGAGCGAAGCTTGGCGAGCACGGGCTCGATCTCACCGTCGTACTTGGCGAGTTTTTCGTATAGCGCTCCCTTCTCGTCGTCATCGTCTGCGGCCAAATACTGCCTGGCGATGCGCGCGGCCTCATCAGGCTCGATCGCGCTCGCGACGCCAGAGCAACAAATCATGGCGAAAATCAGTGCCGACGAAGTGAGAATACCGAGCGCGCGAATACCGCGCGTCCATAAGAAAGCCCACCCCCGGCGCTGCCTGTCCCTTTTGAGTTTCATAACTCTCAATATGCAGGACGCTAAAACTGGATGCAACGAGCCTCTCTCGTTTGACTCAGACGAGTGCGCGATTCGCATTGTGCGTTAGCCACGCAATCGTATGGCTGCTAATCAGTCGGGAGTTCACGAAATGACGGAGGCAGCAACTAGCGCCGGGAACTGCACAATTTTCTGCCCTAGTCTTGACATGCAACCATTTGGTTGCATAATCTATCCGTGAATCAGGACATGGACAAAGTGTTCAAGGCGCTCGCCGATAGCGGCCGGCGCCTGTTGCTCGATCGGCTGCATGCCGACAACGGGCAGACGCTCTCGCAGCTCTGCGAACATTTGAACATGACCCGCCAGGCTGTGACGAAACATCTGGCGGTGTTGGAGGAGGCCAACCTCGTGGCCGTTTTATGGCGCGGCCGTGAGAAGCTGCACTATCTCAACCCTGTGCCGATCTACGACATCTCAGAACGTTGGATTGGCAAGTTCGAGCGCGGCCGCCTGCGCGTGCTGGCCGAGCTGAAGAAACACTTGGAAGGAGAGTCCGATGGCTGAGTCTCGCTTTGTCTACGTTACCTACATCCGCACCACGCCCGAAAAACTGTGGCAAGCGCTGACCGACCCGGAGTTCACGCGTCAATATTGGTGCGAAACCACGCAAGACTGCGACTGGAAGCCGGGCGCTAGTTGGCGAATCATGATCCCCGATGGCCGCGTGGCCGACAGCGGCGAGATTATCGAAGTCGATCCACCTCGCAAGTTGGTCCACACCTGGCGAAACGAATTCCGGCCAGAGCTACGCGCCGAAGGCCATTCGCGGATCACGTACGAACTGGAACCGGTCGGCGAATCGGTGAAGCTGACAATCATCCACGAGATGGATCGCCCTGATTCGCAGCTCATTAACGCGGTATCGGGCGGATGGCCCCACATTCTGGCCAGCCTGAAGAGCCTGCTCGAGACGGGCGAATCGCTCGCCGAAACCCGTCACTGGCCCGTCGACGTTTGATTGTTGCAGCGCGTGCCAGCAGTCGCGCGTCCAGGCTGCTGGCGCGTCCTCCGCTGCGCCCGCGGATTCATCTTGCACGCATTCCGCATATCGACCAGCATTACGGAGAGCCGCCCCGTACTTTTCCCGCCGCGAAAGCCCACTGCAATGCAAGAATCAGCCACTTGCCGCCGTTTCGGTTGGACTGACATTCGAACCGATCGAGTCATTCGCGTCCTCTGCGTGGCGCTACTGCTCGTCGTTGCCCAGGCAGACTCCGCCGCCGCGGCCGATTGGCCACAATTCCGCGGACCCGACGGGCAAGGGCACTCGACTGAGCGTGGCCTGCCGACCGAGTGGAGCGAAACGGAGAATGTTGCTTGGAAAACGCCCATCGACGGTCTCGGTTGGTCGTCCCCCACGATCCGCGGCGGGCAGCTTTGGATCACCACGGCGATTGAGGACGAAGGCTCGCTCCGAGCGATCTGTCTCGACACGCGCTCAGGCAAAGTCATCCACGACGTGGAAGTCTTTCGCAAAAAAGACCTTGGACGGATCAACAACAAGAACAGTCATGCCTCGCCGACGCCGGTGATCGATGGCGACCGGATTTACGTCCACTTTGGCGCGCACGGCACGGCCTGCCTTTCGAGCCGCGGCGAGATTCTGTGGAAGAATGAAGAGCTGGTCTACGACCATCGCCATGGCCCGGCCGGCTCGCCGGTGTTGTGGAAGGACCTATTGATTGCCAGTTGTGATGGGACCGACAAACAATTCGTCGTGGCCTTCGACACGCTCACTGGTCAGATCAAGTGGCACACGCCGCGCGAAGGGCGGATGGCCTATTCGACGCCGCTGGTGATTCGTGAAGGAAACACAGACCAGGTAGTCAGCCCAGGCGGCGACGCGGTCGCCGCGTACGATCCGGCCAGCGGTCGCGAGATCTGGCGATTCCGTTACGACGGTTATTCGGTCGTGCCCAGACCAGTGTTTGGGCATGGCCTGGTCTACGTCAGCTCCGGCTACGATTCGCCGATCATGTACGCGATCCGCGCCGACAGCAAAGGTGACGTCACCGAAAATGGCGCCGCCTGGACGTTGCGCCGCGGCGCGCCGCACAACCCGTCGCCGCTGCTGATCGGTGATGAGCTGTACCTGATCAGCGACCTGGGCGTGGCGAGCTGCGTGGACGCCAAGACAGGCGATTCGCTATGGCAAACCCGCATCGGCGGGGGATTCTCGGCGTCGCCGCTGGCCAACGAAGGAAAGATCTACTTCACGAACGAAGAAGGACTGACCACGGTCATGGCCGCCGGCAAGAAAGCGCAAAAGCTATTCGCCAACCAGGTCGAAGGCCGCACACTGGCGTCACTCGCCACGAGCGACCACGCGATTTTCTTGCGCACGGACAAAGCGGTCTACCGAATCCAAAACGCGAAGTAGTTTGCGCCAAGATCACAGCAGGAATAAACGCTCCGGGATCGCGAGGCTCCCGCCGAGCCGCGCAGCGCAATCAGCGATACCATACAACACTACGTCTCCACAAGCCACGCGCCAGTTCCGACAGCAGATAAACACTCTTCGTCCCACCTTCAGTGCTTATGCGGCTTCGACGGCTTCAATCCCGGCCCCACAGGTAGCGGCAGGCCAAGCATATCACCGTTCGGCTTAAACCCACCGCCATCGACGTCGACAAAGATCGGATTCCCAACGGCCGTGGGCATCTCTTTGGCGTGATCCGGCCCGACGACCGGGCCGAGTTGCTTTTCTTCGCCGGCGCAGGCGACGACCAGGTGCGCGTCGGCCTTCAGCTCGACCGGCACGTTCTCGTCGAAGACGATCGTCCCTTGATGGAACATGGCCGGCTGCGCGCGGCGCGTGAAGTTCAACTTCGGATCGGCTACTCCGTTGACGAAGATCTGCACGCGATTCACTTCGAGCCAGTTCGGGCACTGCACGCGGATCTTCAGGTGCAGCTTACCGCCTGGCGCCTTCAGATCATCGCCAACGTCGGCCGTGGCGCCCCCTTCGTCGGCTTTGGCCGCCGCTTCGAGAAAGGGGCCATTGCTGACAATGATGTGGCCATGCTCGCACTCATGCACCAGGTCCGCGACCAAGGCCTTGGCCGGCTCGTCGGTTTTCGTTTTGACGTAATTGCGCAACCAGCCGGACCCATGAAAATTCCAATGGGCGTCGGTATTCACCACGCCGGGCAGTCGATAGCCCAGGTTCAAGAGCTGTAACCAATGGAACATCGTATTGCTGGGTTCGCGTTCCTTCGCCAAGGCCTCGGGTCGAGAAAAGATGCTGTAAGGCGGGTGGATCTCGACGACGTCCATGAAGCTGAACATCTTTTCAAACCCGCCGTCTGCCTTACCGTCGAGATCGCGATCGCCGACCATTTGCACCAGGTTGGGGTGATTGATCTGCACGAGCTTGTCCGAGCCGTTTTCCCACATCGCCAGGCGCTCGATCTGCACGATTGGATCTTCGTCTTGCTTCGGCCCGCCGCCGTCTTGCGTGCGCGGCGTCGGCTTCAACGGAAACGCGTTCTGATGATTGATCGGCAGTGGCCGCCCGGTAAGTTCCATGCCGGGGCACGAGAGCATCCGGCTGGCGGCGTCAAAGTGCTCGATATGTGGCGTGTAAACTGTGATCCGATTGTGCTCGGTGCACGGCGCAAACTCGATGTGCTCGGCCAGTAGATTGAGCACACGCCCACGCTGGCTGGATGTGTTGTCGCCCGACGGCGTGGAGTGGCTGTGGAAATCTCCGCTGAGCCAGCCGCGCGTGTCGACAGTGCGCTTGAGCGCCGCAGTCAGCGGCGTCTCTTTACCGCTGGTGACCGTGAGCGTGGTAAACACGGCGTCGTATTCCGGTCCGTAGCTGATAATCACGTCGTATTCGCCCGGGGCGAGCGGCGCACGAAATGTCCCGTCGGCCGTGTATTGGACGTTGCGGACGCCGTGGATGGCGCTGTCTGGTCCGAAGTTGGGCGTGGGCGTTTCGCCGCGACCGCTGAATTGCACTTTGCAGGCGCTCGGCGCGCCATCAGCGTTGGTAATCTTCGCGACGACGTAACCTGGCGCCGGGAGCACGATCTCGGCTTTTGCGTCGTTCGTTGCATCGAGAGGAGCCGTTTTCTCACCGCGCCCCTGGGCGCTGACCGTCGCCTGATAGGCGCCAGGCGGCAAACGCGTGCTGAGCCGCCCTTCCGCGTCGGTTTGCCCGTGACCGACAGTTTCGCCGGTTGTCGTCCTTACTGTGACGTCAGCGCGATCGACCGGTCCGGCCGGATCAGTGACTGTGACTTCGAGCTTCGAAAGCTTTTCGCCACGTAGCTCGCGGGCCGAGGCCAGGGCATCGAGCGAATTCGCCGCTGGATACAAATAACGAACCACTTCGCGCGTGGCGCCGGGGGCCAGCGGCGTTTGCAGGTCAGTCGCTCGAATGCGCAGTTCCGGCTTGTCTCCGCGCTTCAGGGCACTGGCGACAACCTTGCCAGCCGGATCGGCCGTCAGCACGCCATACGCTTGCTGCCAGAACGGATCGTAGGCCCAAAACAATCCCAGCGCGTCCGCCTGGCCGAACTCGAACTCGCCGTCGGCGCGAATCGAATCGACCGCGCCAATTTCAAGCGGCTTGTCGCTCGTATTCGTCACGCGGGTGACGATCTTCAGTCGTGTCTCGTTCTCAGCCAGCGTGTAGACCACATCAGCCTTCGATTTGCTGTCAGCCGCCGGGCCACTGAGCGTGAGCGTAATTGTCGGAGCGGACTTCGGCTTGGCGTCTGCAGCCTTGTCCCCGTCGTTCTCCACCAGGCTCAAATCATACTGTGCATTGAGCGGATAGTACGCGCTCAATTGGTCGCTTTGGACGTCGCGTAGAGTTAGATCGATCACTGCGCCGCCCACGTTGCGGACGGTCATGTTGGCGTTGCGGCCCTTAATCGGGCTGGCAATCACTGCGACGATGCGGTCGTTCCGGAGCACCAGGTCGCCGTAGATGCAATCGACCTCCTTCCCCTGCGGCGCGGCGTCTTCCCAGGTAGCTTCGGTCAGCCGGATCAACTCGGTCGCCAGCGAGTTGCTCTCCACTGCACTGACGATGAGCGCTGCGCAACAAGCGGTCCAAAGTGCGATCTTGGGTCGAGACATGTTGCAACTCCTGAAATGGCTGAGTCTGCTGGGGACAATTGTTTTAGGCACCCATCTTAGCGACCAATTATTTGCGAAGTATGAGGTCTTGGATGGCCAGCGGCAATCGCCCGAGATGCCGCGACAGTGCGACGCCCACCCCAAATCGCGGTGCAAACACCTCCCAGGTCAGCTAAACTCGACCTTGTTGCTGTAATCCCTATTGGGGCAAATCCGAGGGTCGCATGCTCCTCCGTTCGATATTACCTGTTGCGATCATTCTCAGCGCGATTGCGTTGGACGTTGTCACGGCTGCTGAGCCGACCGTCCTCTCGACGATCACCGTTCCCGACGGTTACGAGGTCGAAATGGTTGCCGGGCCGCCGCTGGTCGAGCACCCAACGATGGCCGGCTTTGACGAGCGTGGCCGGCTGTTTGTCGCCGATAACGCCGGCGTGAACTTCCCGGCGGCTGAGCTATTGGAAAAACTGCCGAACTGTGTGCGGATGCTCGAAGACACTGACGGCGACGGCCGCTTCGACAAGAGCACGGTCTTTGCTGACAAGATGACGTTCCCGATGGGCGCGCTGGCCCATCGCGGTAGCGTCTTCGTCGCCAGCCCTCCGTATATTTGGAAGCTGACTGACACCGATGGCGATGGCCGGGCGGATCGCCGGGAGAATATCGTCGGCAGTTTTGGCTTCATCGGGAACGCGGCCGACATCCACGGTTGCTTCCTCGGTCCCGAAGGCCGGATCTATTGGTGCGATGGGCGTCACGGGCATAATTTTGTCGACGCCGATGGCAAATCACTGAGCAAAGGCCTGGCCGCCCGCGTCTTTTCTTGCCGGCCGGATGGCAGCGATATCGAAGTCTTCTGCGGCGGCGGCATGGACAACCCGGTCGAGGTTGCCTTCACGGAAGCCGGCGACATGATCGGCACGATGACGTTCTATAACCCAGACGAGCAGCGACATGACGCGCTGATGCACTTCGTCTACGGTGGCGTCTATCCGCGCAAGCACGCCTGCACCGCCGAATTCAAACGCACTGGCGAGCTGATGCCGGCCCTGAGTTTGTTCGACACCGTGGCCCCAAGTGGCCTGACGCGCTACCGCGGCACGGAGCTGGGCGACGACTATCGCGACAACATCTTCAGCGTGCAGTTCAACACGCACAAAGTGATGCGGCACGAGTTGGCACGAGCTGGCGGTACGTTTACTTCCAAAGACTCGGCGTTTCTTAGTTCGACGAATATCGACTTTCACCCGACGGACGTGCTCGAAGACGCCGACGGCAGTTTGCTGGTGATCGACACAGGCGGCTGGTTCCGGATCGGCTGCCCAACATCGCAGACGGCCAAGCCTGAGATTGGCGGAGCGATTTATCGCGTGCGGAAGAAGGGCGCCAAGAGCATTGACGATCCTCGCGGTCTAAAACTTGCGTGGAGCGAGGCGACTCCGCAGTCGCTCATTGCGTGGCTCGACGATCCACGACCCGCGGTGCGCGACCGCGCGATTGAGGAGCTTGGTGCGCGACAAGGCCAGGCATTTTCGGCGATTGCGGGCATAATTTCGAACCACGAAGGAACACCACGTCAGCGACGCAACGCAGTCTGGGCACTCGCCAGAATGGAAACGAACGGCGATCTGGCGTTTGCGGACGCGCTCCGAGACAAAGACGCCAGCGTGCGTCAGGCGGCGGCAATCTGCCTGGGCTCGCGCAAATCAGCTAGTGCAGTGGCGGGGCTTTGCGAGGCCCTGGCGGACGAAGCGCCGCAGGTTCGTCGCGAAGTCGCCACGGCGCTCGCGCGCTTGGGCAAGAAAGTTGGCCCCGCCGCGCCGACGGCGATTCTCGAACAGTTAGCGCAGGCGAATGATCGATTCCTTGAGCACGCGCTGATCTATGCTTTGATCCGGATTGACGACCCAGCTTCGACTCGCATCGGCTTGCAGCACAAGAACCCCGAGGTCCGGCGGGCAGCGCTGATCGCGCTCGATCAAATGGATTCGGGCGCGTTGAAACAAGACGAAGTCGCTGCCCTGCTTGACACGGGCAACGCCTCGCTCGCCCAGGCGGCGCTCGATGTGATCACGCGACGACCGGGCTGGGCCGGCGAAATCGTTGATCGGCTATCGACTTGGTTGCAAGCCAAGGAACTTCCCGAAGGCCGGGCCAGTGCTCTCCGCGGCGCTTTGCTGGCCTTTGCGGCGGACGTCAAAGTGCAATCGCTCGTCGCCGAAACATTGTCAAACGACAAAGTAACCCCGGCGGCGCGGCGCCTATTACTCGAAGTCGTCGCCCAGGCCGATCTCCGCGAGCTACCATCGACCTGGCAGGCCGCTACGCGGGCGCGGCTCACCGCGACCGATCGCGAAGAGTTGCGGCAAGCCGTGGCCACGATCGGCAAACGCGGCGTTGCCGACGCCGACGAGGCGTTATCGCGCATTGCCGGAGATGAAGCGCGCGACGACGACGTGCGCGTGCTGGCCGCGGCCGCAATCACTCGTCGAGGTGGCGCGCTGGATGACGCCGGTTTTGATGTGCTGGCCATCCAGTTCCTGCGGGACGACTCGCCGCAACTCCGGCTGACGGCCGCCGGAGCATTGGGACTTGCCAGGCTCAGCCAGACTCAATTGCCAAAAGTAATCGCTGTCGTCGCCGAGGCGAGCCCCCTGGAGCTGACGGCGATCCTGCCAGCGTTTGCCGATCTTAAGGACGAAAACCTGGGCGTGCAACTCGTCGATTCGCTGTCGCACTCGCCGGGCCTGGAAAGTCAGTCGCCAATTCAATTGGCGCGACTGTTCGAATCGATGCCGGCCAAAACCCAGCAAGCGGCGGCGCCACTGATTGATCGACTGAAGGCTGCCAGGGCCAAGCAAACGGAGCAATTGCAATCGCTCGTCGCGCGCCTCGACGGTGGCGACGCCACCATTGGTCGCGCCGTCTTCTTTGGACGCAAGGCCTCGTGCAGCGCTTGCCATCGGGTTGGATCCGAGGGCGCCAAGATCGGGCCTGACCTGTCGAAGATCGGCGAGATCCGCGCGGCGCGCGATCTGGCGGAGTCGATCTTGCTTCCGAGCGCTTCAATTGCGCGTGGCTACGAGAGCTTTTCAGTGAGCACCACGGCCGGTCAGGTCCACACCGGCCTGATCGCGCGCGAAACGCCGACGGCCGTTTACCTGCTCACTGCCGACCGCAACGAGCTGCGCGTCGACCGCGCGGATGTCGAGCAACTACAGCCAAGCCGGACATCGATCATGCCGGAGGGGCTGGATCGAGTTCTTTCGCCCGAGGAACTGCGGGATTTGATCGCGTATTTACGAACGCTCAAATAACCTGTAGGTCACGCACTCCGTGCGTGACAATCCGCCGCTCGACGATTCCATGTCACGCACGGGGGTGCGTGACCTACGGCCGGAGAAAAAACCCTTCCTCGGGCAATTTTTCTTGTAAGTCTTTCGCCCCAGGCGCGTCTAAACTGTCGGTCGATGAACGCGACAACCCTGGCGGCAGAGCACGTGAATTCGCCCCCCGCGGAGCTTGAAGACCGCGAGTTGACGGAGCGCTTTGCGCGCGGAGATCGTCAGGCGTTCGAGCAATTGGTCGATCGCTACCAGAAACGTGTCGCTGGACTCGCCGCCAGGCTATTGGGCTGGACCGACGGCGCGGAAGACGTGACGCAAGAAGTGTTTCTAGCGGCGTACAAACATCAACATCGCTTTCGCGGGCAGGCGTCGCTGTGGACGTACCTGGCCACGATCACGGTCAATCGCTGCCGCACGATCACGCGCCGGCGCTGGCTGAGAAAACGAATCCTCGGGCAACTTCTTCAACCGTCGGCGGCGGGGCAGGACGCCGCCGGGGATCGAATCGTCGCCGACGAAATGGCTCGCGAAGTGCGCGCCGTCGTCGCCAGGCTGCCGGCCACTGCGAGAGAAGTTATCGTCCTGCACTATTTGGAAGAACTCACCGTCGCCGAAGTGGCCGACGTCTTGCAAATCCAACGCAACGCGGTCGAAGTTCGGCTCACACGCGCTCGCAAATTACTTGCCACGTCGCTGGCGCATTTATCCGCAAACTGAAGCAAATGAACGACGAGCCATTAAAAGCATTGTTGCACAGGGCCGATGCCGAGAGCGAACCTTCGCTGTTGCCGGCGGGCGAGTTGGTCCGTCGCGTCGAAGGAGCCGTTCGACGGCAGCAGCAACGCAAGGCGACGGCCGTCGCGGTGGTGATTCCGATAGTGTTTGGCGTCATCGGCTTGACCGCGTGGCGCCACCAACAAAACACAGCGCCCACGGTTCGAGGTGAGCCGGCAACTGCGATCAGCAAATACCCAGCGTCCGCAGTAGAACAACGAATCGTGTCGTCGGCGCCGGACGAAGTGGAACTGGCCCTCCAAGAGCTGGCTGCGCTCGAGGCCGAGGCGAACTTTCATCTGCAAATTGCCCGTCGGATGATCGCTGACCGCGAACGAGACGCAACCCTGGCGTTGGCCCGTCGTGCCCTGACCGATGACGAACCTTCCGAAGCAGTGCGAGAACGGCTCGATCTGGTCGCCTATCGGATGATCGCGCGGGCGGATCGACTCCGCAGTGAGCCGCATCCGAATGAAGACCCGATCGTCATCTATCGCGAAGTCGTCCGTTTGTTTCCCACCACCGACTCCGCCGCCGAGGCGCGGTTGCGCTTGGCAGAGCTCGAACCGGTTCAACCCCCAGGAGGCGCCTGATGCGCTCAATACTGCAAATTTCTTGGCGGACCTGTTGCGTCGCGATCATCCTCCTCGGAATCGCTGCTAAAGCTGACGCTCAGCGAGATCGCATCCCCGAAGAAGGAGAGAAGCCGCCGGTTCCTACGAGCGAGGCCACGGCAATCTTGCGCATTGTCTGCCCGGCTGAGTCGGGCCTGACGAACCCGGCGCTGATCGAGGACCTGGTTCAAACGGGGTACGGCGTCACATCGTCGCTAGAAAAGTTCGAAAAGAAGTTTAGCAAGGAAGCCTTGAAAGCCGCCGAAGCGAAAGACGGATTGTTTGATATTACTCTGGAGAAGGAACGCTTCAACGATCTGCCCGCTGGCGTCTATATGGCGGACATTACGGTCTACTCATACGACCAGCGGCTGTCCGCAGATAAGCTTCTGAAGGAAGTGCAATCTGGCTTGCGTAGCGATCTCCGCACGCTCGACCGCGATCCAGACGAGGACGGGCGCCGATTTGAGAGGGAGCGAGAACTGGCCGACTTGAAGAATCGCGCGGAAGTCTTGGCAAAAGAGATTGAACAACTGGAAAAGCTGCGTGGCCTGGATACGTCTGACAATGTCGTCGAGCAGCGACTACTGCGCGTCGACAATGAAATGATGGCGGCGAGAATGCGCGCTAGCGGCCTGAATGCGACGAGGGAATCGCTAAGAAAGCGGATTGCCGAGCTTGCTCCCAAGGTCGCGAAGGCGTCGCAAGGCGATCCTGTAGTTCACGAGTTGGACAAGGTGGTCCGCCTCCGCGAAGAGGCAAAGGCCAAGCTGGCTAAGTTGGCCGCCGGCGGACAAGTCACGCAGGGGAGTATCCGTGACGCGGAAGAAAACCTCGCGCAGGCCCGCGCCGAATACGCCAAACAGGTCCGCCTGGCGACGCAGGACGCCGGCGGCCTGCGCCTGGCCGATTTGCAACAGCGATTGGAGGACAATGAGAGTGAGGTCGAAGAAAGCGCAGCCAAACTCAAGCAGCTCGAAGAGCTCTTTAGTGAGCTTAACTCTCGAGACAGATCGCGGGCGGAGCTCGACCATAAAAAAGCGATGCTGGAGACGTATCGCAAAGCCGCCAACAAGCTCGCCAGCGAACTCGTCGAATCTCGCATGCAGCATTTCAACTACATCGGCCCAACGGTCAGGCTGATTTCGGTGAAGACGACTGAAAATGAAAAGGAGTAGTAAGTCTTGATCGCAAGCGGCCACGCGTCTTAGCTTCGTCTTGCAGGCCCCAGGAAAGTAGTGACTAGTGAGAGGAGCGCAGGAGAGGCTTTACGTGGCGCCGGGCGGGCCCGATTCGGAACGTCCTTCTAACTGCTCTCCTTGCTACTTTCGCTACTCGCCTGCTCGCTCTCCGTTTGGCTGAGCGCAAACAAACGGAGAGGGCCGAACGGGGGTTTTAAAGTAGCGACGCTTCACTACCCACCGCTGCGGACCCTCTCCTAGTTTTTGCTTCGGCCGCACCGATTCGCATGTCGACTGGCTGCAGAGACGTTCCTTTCCGGATGATTCGCAATATCTCGCAGTTCGTCGCCGGCTTTCCAAAGCTCGCCGGGCCGTGGCCCAGGTCGTGTTCGTTGTTGCTCAACCTCCGATTGTTCTTTGCTCGGCAGGGAGCCTCGCACTCCCGTCTTGTGGCCTTCTTACCGCAAGTCCTCAAAGCCTCAACTTCTCAAGTCCTGCTTCCTCACTCGGCAGTCTTGATCGTGTTACGGTCCAGCCCGGTCATGTTGTTCTCGCGATTCGTGTCCTTGACTTCCTGGTTGCTGTCGACGAATACCAGCAGGTTGCTGAACTCGGTCTTGGCGCCGGTGGCCGTGGTCATTTCGAAGACACTCGCTGGCAATCGCATGTCGACGAACTTGACTTCGCGGCCGTTCACGCCGCTAACTCGGGTTGTTGTCTGCGGCATGTTGTCCGAGACTTTCATCTCGGTCGTGGCGGCCAACGAGACATTGAACTGCGACCGGACCGGAGTGCTGCCGATGTTGCGGAAGCTGATCCGATAGCGAGGGCCAATCTCTTCTTCGGGGCGACCACCATCGAGCAATCGCACGTCGACCAATTGCAGGTCGATGCCATCGACAACCACCGCAGGCGTCGCCGCAGCGACTGGAGTTACGAAGGTGTTGTTGTAGTAGGTCGTGTGGTAACCATTGGCGCCGTTCCGGTACGGATAAACGCCATAGCCTGGATAGCCGATGCCCCAGAAGATGAAGTTGTTCCAGCACGAGTGGTGGTGGTGACCGCTGCCAGACCCGCTGCCCTTGCCGTTACCGTTACCCTTGCCGTTACCGTTACCATGTCCGTGGCCTGATCCGCCTGTTGTGATGGGGCCATTGCCCTTGCCCGGATCAATCGGAATGATGCCGCCGTTCCCCTTTGTGGGGCCGACGGAACCGACGCCGCCGATCGGCTTGATCGGGTTTTTGATCGTAATTGGCTTGCCAGAAACGCCGCCAGTCGTGATCGGCGTTCCGGTTTTGACCGGGAACTTGGTCACTGTGCCCAGCCCGCCGATCGGCTTCTTGTGCGAGCGGTTGTTGTTATTGTTCAGCAGCACCAACGGCAGGTTGTTGCGTTTGAAGTTGTGATTCGAACTGTTGTGTGAGCTTTTGCTGCCGGATCCGCTCGACTGCTTGAAGCTGCCAGACTGTTTGAAGCTATTCGACGAACTGCTGCGCGACATCGAGTGCGATCCGCCGCTGCTGTGACCACCGCCGCCACCACCACCGCCGCCGCCATGGGCGTTGGCGACTCCGGCAGTCAGCGTCGCCGCTGATAGCGCAGTCGCAAGCGTCATTGTTTTGATCCAGGCTCGGTAGGCGGCATTCGTCTTCATGGCACTCTCCTTCGATGTCAAATGTTGCGGTGGGTCTGTCCTCTACTTTGCGAAGCGTAGGCGGGTGGGGAGTGTTACATGCTGGGTGGCGAAAGGCCGAAAGCGACGTTGTCGAGCGGCGAACCGTGCAAAAGGCCGGCTCCGGTGGCGAACCCAAAATGGCGCACAAGTCCGCTCAACGGACGGCAAAAAACGGCCGTTGGCCGATTTCGCCCGGCGCGGGTACAATTGCCTTACCGATGTGTCTTCCACCCGCGGAGAATTGCCTGGGCCTTGCGTGGCCCGAGCCGTCCGAGGGGTGTGTCCAAAGGGGGCGAACAGGGTTCGACCGGACAGCTTGAAGCGCAGGCGGCGTGCCGTGGTTGATCAGTTGGCCACGTAAAAAAGCTGATCACAATCTTCAATTGCTGAAGATTCCTTTGCTTTGGCTGCCTAAGAACTAGGCATCCCTGACTGCGGGCTTTCGTCGGAGAGGTCCAAAAGTCAGTCACCAATTCCGAACCGCCTCACGTCACTACTGGGCACGCGTGAGGTTAAAAAAGTTCCCGGTTAGTCTGCTTGGGACCCTGTCGGTTGGGGGCCAGCGGGCGAAGGATTAAATAAATCGACTACGCACGTAGAAGTTTGCGTGGAAATGTTTCGGGACGCGGGTTCGATTCCCGCCGCCTCCACTTTGTCGCCTCCACTTTGCCGCTCGTTTCCAACGAGTGACGATTGACGTCTAAACCCTTGCTTCGGCGAGGGTTTTCGCGTTTAGCGAAGCACTATATCTATTTCGATCTATTTCGTGCCCGTGGCTAGCCAGAAGATCCACCACGGCAAACGATCGCGGGCGATATTTGCGAGGGGTAGGGCGTCGTACCCGCCAACTGGATGACTGGCAGATTCGGTATTTCGATCGGATCCACGGCGACCTACTTGGAGTCAGCCTTCTTTCGGCTTCTTGTCGATCCAGTGGCTGGCTCGGGCGAGGGTCGAAAGGATCAAGAACGCGAAAACTGCTCCGACGATAGCTGACGACTCGCGCCCCAGGCCTGCGGCGATGCCGATGGCAGCCGTCAGCCAGATGCCGGCCGCCGTCGTCAATCCCTGGATCTCGCCCTCATGTTTACCTTTCACGATGGCCCCGGCTCCGAGGAACCCGATCCCGGCCGCTAGCCCCTGGATCACTCGACTGAGGTCAGCTTTGGACAGGCCGGCCCGCTCCGGGATCAACACGAACAGTGCCGCACCCACGCAAACCAGCATGTGGGTGCGAAGTCCTGCTGCCTTGCCGACTTGCTCCCGGTCATACCCTAGCAATCCTCCGAGAACGGCCGCGAGAAGGAGCCGTACGACCATTTGGATCACCTCGGCCACGTCAGGCAGGTCCGAGAAATCCGCAACCACTAAGTGCCACCAGTCAGACATTGTAGTACTCTCGAAAGTGCAGACAGTTCCCTAGCAGAAGGGTGGCTCAATCCATCCCCCACGATCGCCCTGCGTTTCCTCGATGATGGTACCTCGCAGGCGATATCCAACGCACGCCCGGCGCCGCAATTGCACTCTGACGCAACATTCCCCGACTACTCGTCTGCTTTCGGACCAGCCAGAAACAAACGTTTAATGACCTGCGCGACCGCCAGGCCTGCTGGGAACGGACGACATGTTCGATCTAGAATGCCTGCTCCTGACGCCTGGGAGACTCATCCTTCCCGGAACGTCATCCTCTGAGACAATTACTGCCTTCCCATTGGAGAATTCGTGGCACTGCTCTTCACGCTTGATAACTTTGTCGCGCTGGCGACACTGACCAGCCTGGAAATTGTACTCGGCATCGACAACGTTGTGTTTATTGCAATCCTGGCTGGTAAGCTCGCGCCCGAAAAGCAACATTTGGCGCGGCGGGTTGGTTTGGGACTGGCGATGCTTATGCGTATCGCGCTGTTAATGGCGATCACATGGGTAATGGGACTGACGGCCGACCTGTTTATTATACCAAGCTTTTGGACCAGCGAGATTGGCGACGCGCACGGCGTAAGCGGACGAGACCTGATCTTGCTGATCGGCGGGCTGTTTCTGATCGGCAAGGCTACGACCGAAATTCATAGCAAGCTCGAAGGCGTTCATGGGGAGCTTGCCTCGCAAGAGGCTGCGTCGTTTGGCCTGGTTCTTTTGCAGATCGTGTTGTTGGATATCGTATTCTCGCTCGATTCTGTGATCACCGCCGTGGGCATGGTAGCCACTTCGCCCGAAGCGCCGTGGGTGGGGATCACGGTGATGGTAGCCGCGATTGTGCTGGCCGTAGTCGTGATGTTGACGTTCGCGGGCAGAATCGCGGCATTTGTCGAACGGCATCCGACGATGAAAATGCTCGCGCTGTCGTTCTTGATACTAATTGGCGTGGTACTTGTGGCTGAGGGGCTGCACATGCACATCCCCAAGGGCTACGTCTACTTTTCGATGGCCTTTGCACTAGGTGTGGAGATGCTCAACTTGCGATTACGCAAGGCGCCTGCACAGAAGCCCCAGTAGCGGTCCGGGTGCTCCGGCCTCAAAGGGCGCTATTATGTGAAAGTGGCCATTCACTCTTGACTGGCAATCTTCAATAGGCCCAGCAGCGTTTCTTCATCGTACGCGCCATCGCGAAACGGCGCGCTGAATTGCTGCTGGATCAACCGTCGCAAGGTCGGCAGCGACTTGGCCATCGATCCGGAAAGAACAATCCGGCTGGCAGACGCCGTCGGGTCGATGCGTTCTGCGCAGCGAGCGTAGTTGGCAGCCATCGAGCGAAACGCCGCCAGAAAGAGTGGACCGACGGTCAGGTTTTCTGTGGTGACGCCGGCGATGCCGCCCGTCGAACCGAACGGGCCCGCAAAAAACGAGAGGTCCACCGCGAGTTCGGCAGCCTCGTCTGTCGACGCCTGGGCTGCCGACTCAGCCAAACTCGAAATCGCGCTCCAAGGGTCGCGGACTTCGGTCCCTTCTTCGCGCGACAGTTCCGTCAAGAGTTGCACGAGCACGTTCAACGAGCGCCCGGCCGGCAGGTGCGTGATCGTTTGCAGCAGGTCACCTTCGAAATAGGCGCGCGTTTGCACGTCGCCGGCAACAAGTTGCTCGCTGCGCCGGCTGACCTGGGAGCCGGTCGAAATGTTGATCGACAGTTCTCCGCGCTGGAGACCCGCGCCAAACAGGGCGCATTGCTGGTCACCATAGGCGCCGTAAACCGCTAATGTTCGATCGCCAATGTGGTATTCGCCCACCGGTTCGAGCGTGCGGACCAATCGCGGCCAATTGAGTTGATCGACGCCGAGCAATGAAAATGCTTCGCGATGCCAGTCGACTGTTCGCAGATCGAGCAGTCCGATCGCGTGAGTGACATGCATGTGGCCCGGGGTTCGGCAAAGCCGGCTGATCACGTAGTCACTCACCGTGACCGGCGTGGCGCGATTGGGCAGGGCGTTGTTTTCACGCAGCCAATGCGCCAGGGTGAGCGTCGAACCGGCTTGCAGCTCTCGCCCCAGCGATTGAAAAATGGCTTCGCCCAGCCGCTCGCGCAGGCGTGGCAAAAAACCTGCGCCCTGGCTGTCGTTCGCCTGGATGCGTAGATCTCGCCACGAAAGATAGTTTGTCAGCGGCTCCGCGTCATCACTCTGTAGCAGCAGGCCTCCCATCTGTCCGGCGACATAGAGCCGCTCTGCGTCTGGCGCCAAGGTAGCCAGCGCTGCCAGGACGTCTCGCGCGGTTGTTTCAATCGCGCGCGGGTCGACTTCGAAGTGGCCCACCGGCAAACCTGGCAGTCGCGCTGGAAACGGCCGGCTCGTGATATGGCTGACGCCCCGCACGGCGGTGTCGAGCACGGCGCCTTTAATGGAAGACGAGCCGATGTCGATCGCGAGGCATTTCATGATTTTCACGCGACTGGCAATTCGCGCAGCAAACAGGTTGCAGCGGCTCGCGTTTCGCGACGGCGCGGCTCAATTGACCACCATCAGATTGTCAGATAATCTATTCGCACCGAAGTCCTCTGGCAAGCGATCGCCGCTGTCAACATGGTCTCTGACCACCAATGATTCAGCGGAATTCACTTCGCGCCATGTCCGCAATCGAACCACGCATCAAAACGTCCCAAAACTCTTGTCGATTGGAATTGTGCAATGCCGATTGTCGCCATCACTGACTACACATTCCCCTCGCTCGACATTGAAACCGAGATTCTGGAAGCGGCCGGATTCGAAGTCCGTAGCGGCCAGTGCAAAACGCCCGAAGCGCTGATCGCGCTCGTCGCAAACGCCGACGCGGTGATCACGCAGTTTGCGCCGATCACGCCTGAGGTGATCGACGCGATGAAGCAGGCGCGCGTGATCGTGCGATACGGCGTCGGCGTCGACAACGTCAACCTCGAGGCCGCTCGCCTGCGCGGCATCCCGGTTTGCAACATCCCGACATTCTGCATCGACGAAGTCGCGGATCACACACTGGGGCTGATTCTAGCCGCCACTCGCTCGCTGCTGCCAAACGCCAACCTGGTGCGAGACGGCAAGTGGGGACTGGCGGGCCCGCTCACCGAGATGCGCACGCTGCGCGATCAGACCGTCGGCATCGTTGGATTTGGGCGGATCGGCGCCGCAGTGGCTGCGCGATTGGCGCCGTTCAAATGCAAGCGCTTGGCCTTCGATCCGATGACACCAGCGTCGGTGATCGAATCGTCAGGCTGCCAACCGGCTACGGTCGAAAAGCTGCTGGCCGAAGCGGACATTGTTACCCTGCACTGCCCTTCGACGCCACAAACCCGCAACCTGCTGAATTCCGGCTCGATTGCAAAAATGAAGCCTGGCGCGATTGTCGTCAACGTGGCGCGGGGCGACGTGATTGAGACTGCGGCGCTGGTTGCCGCTTTGCAATCAGGCCAGATTGCCGCCGCGGCGCTCGATGTCTGCAATCCCGAGCCGATCCCGCTCGACAGCCCACTCCGATCGCTGCCGAATGTGTTGGTGACTTCGCATATCGCTTCGGCCAGTGTCGCGGCGGTTCGCACATTGCGCGAAACCGCGGCGCAGCTCGCCGTGACGGCGCTGCGCGGTGAACCGTTGCCGACCATCGTCAACGGACTGTAGTTCGACATCTGTGCTCGAAGCCCCAGCACGTTGCGCGAGCCCCCGACCGGCACTGCTGGACAAGCCAGCAGTGGCACACCAAGCCTACACCTGCTTTGTCAAAGCGAGTAAACGGAGACTCGGATCAGCATGAGCCATCGTGTTAGCATTGCGGACCTACGCAGCTTTGTCATTGAGGCGCTCTCAACCGTCGGCTTAGACGCAAAAAACGCCGCAACCGCTGCCGACGCGCTCGTTTCGACTGACGGCATGGGCGTCCACACCCACGGAACCAAACTACTCGCCGGTTACCTGAAGAAATTGCAGGGGGGCGGCTACCGAGCGCAGGCGACGCCAAAGGTCGAGCGCGAAGGGGCTGGCTGGGCAGTCGTCGATGGCGACTCCGGCCTGGGCCAGGTGGGCGCCGACTTCGCCGTGCGGCTGGCAATGAAAAAGGCACGCGCGGTCGGCACAGGTTTCGTAGGTTTACGCAACACCGGTCATATCGGCGCGGCCGGTTACTACGCCGGAGTTGCCGCCCGCGAGCGAATTCTGTTAATGGTCACCGGCAACGACGTTCCGTCGGTCGCCGCGCCAGGTTCAAAAGGCCCGGTGCTGGGGAGTAACCCGCTGGCGTACGGAGTACCGACACCCAGCGGCGATCCGATCCTGCTCGATATCGCCACCGCGGCCGTCGCCGGCGGCAAAGTCTACGCAGCGCAGCAACGTGGCGAGCCGATTCCTCCGAACTGGCTCATCGGGCCGGACGGACAACCCACGACCGATGGCAGCCTCTACCCGGCCGAGGCGTGTCTGGCGCCAATGGCCGGCCACAAAGGTTACGGTCTTGGACTGTGGTGCGAGATCCTCTCAGGCGTACTGCCCGGCGGCACGATCACCTGGCAGATGGGAAGCTGGATCTTCGATCCGCCGTCGCGCCCCTCGTGGCACAATGCCTCGTTCATCGCCATCGACGTTGACGCCATGACGTCCACCGCTGAATTCAATGAACGCATGGCCCGGCTAATCGACGAAATTCACGCTGCGCCCACCACGGCCGGAGTGGAACGCGTCCTATTGCCCGGCGAGCGTGAGTGGAATCAACTTCGCGAGGCCAATCAAGCGGGCATTCTTCTGCCGGCCGATGTCGTGGAAAAGTTGCGCGAAGCGGCCAGTCTGACAGGCGTATCTGCCGCCTGGCTGGCGTGAAGCGAGAGCGAATTGCGTTGCTTCAGGCGCCGTTGAAGAAGTCCACCTGTGCTTCGTGGACCGCGGCACGCAACTTGTTTAGGGCCTTCGCCTCGATCTGCCGGATTCGCTCCTTGCTTACGCCCAGTTCTGCGCCGATCGCTTCGAGCGTATGCGTTTCATCGCCGCGCTGCAGTCCAAAATGACGGATCACAACCCTTTGCTCGCGGTCATCAAGCCGGCCCAGGAGTTTGCGAACCTGGAGTTCGCGTTGGCGCTGGGCGGTTTCTTGCTCGTACTCATCGGACCTGGATTCTTCTGAGTCGTAGAACAGATCCGAAGTGCTCGTGCGGAAACGATCCCGATGCCGATGCTCGGCATAGGTGGAACGGGCGAAGTTATTGATGATGGCCCAACTGGCGTAGGTGCTGAATCGATAGCCAAGCGCAAAATCAAACTTCTCCACAGCCTGAATCAACGACATGTTTCCGTCGCTGATGAGCTCGAAGAACGTATCCCGACTTCCCACATACTTTTTGGCAATCGAGACAACCAATCGCAGGTTCGCCCTGACGATCTGGTTTTTGACGTTCACGGACTCCTCGTACAGTTGGTTGACCACCGAGAAATCCCTGGCCGCTGCGCCGGCCGTTACGTGCTGGCTGCGCAACGTGCTCGCCTTGTACTTCAGGTAGTTGAACTTGCGGAACAGGTGGACTTCCTGCTCGCGAGACAGAAGCGGCACATCGTACAGGCTGGCTAGGTACGCTGGTAACTTTGCGGGAGGCCTCGTCTTCGTGCCCGGCGCATTACCAGCTGGTATCTCCGCAAGGATATCCGCCTCGAGCGACACGTCGCTGAACTGAGGATTTGGGACGTAGTCGAGCGCAAGTTCCATGATCCGCTGCGCTGGCTTGCACCGCGCCGATAAGGCCTGACTCTCAATCTCGGCGCGAAGTTGCCGTTCGCTTGACTTCGCACGCGGCCTGCCTGTCGATGCCTGAATCATCATGGGTTAATCCGCTACACCATTGGGCAATCGTAGCGCCTGCAAGATAGATGGTCATGGCCGGCGAAATTTGCCAGCCATGACCACACCATCACGAGCACTATTCCTTCGGCAGCAGCACGGTGTCGATCACGTGGATCACGCCGTTGCCACAGGCGATGTCGGCCTTCACGACCTTGGCGTCATTGATCTTCACGCCGTCCTTCGCGTCGATGGCCACCGTCGCGCCATTCACGGTCTTGGCTGATTTCAGCTTCACGACGTCGGCCGCCTTCACGTCGCCGGCGACAACGTGGTACGTCAAGATGGCAGTGAGCTTGGCCTTGTTCTCAGGCTTGAGCAGCGTTTCGACCGTGCCCGCCGGTAGCTTTGCAAACGCTTCATCCGTGGGCGCGAAAACAGTAAATGGACCTTTGCCTTTCAAGGTTTCAACAAGGCCCGCTGCCTTCAGGGCTGCGGCGAGGGTCTTGAAATTGCCGGCGGCGACCGCCGTGTCGACGATGTCCGACTTGACTTCTTTCTTTTGAGCGACGGTCGTTACAACGGGACCGGCGCACTTCTTACCAGCTACGGCAACCGAGGACGAAGTCAGCAGCACGGCAACGAGGCTGAATCCAATCGAACATTTCAGGGCAAGCGACATAACAAACTCCTTTTTCAAAACGGAAAGACTAAGAGCGACCGAGATGCTTGGGACAAGAACGAATGGACGATCCGCTGCGAGTTTTTTTGCCTGCCAACCGATGGCGGCAATGGGGCCCAACTTCGGGCGAAACTTGCTCCTTGCGTCTAGCGCCTGACAGAGTAAAGGGCCCAAAATTCGTTCAAATCGTTCACTGAAGTTATAGGCCCGTCCGGGCGAATGATCAACCATTAATTCGTTCAATTCGTCCAATCCGATACGGCTCCATCGCCGAATCCGTTGCGGTCACTTGCTTTAGACGCGACGGAATAATCTTTGGGAAATCCAACGTGGACGGGATGCCGACGCCGACCTACAATTCGTGCATATCGTCCATTTGACTGAAATCTCCAGATTAGGCGGAGTTCGTGAAAAAGCTCGTCACCCCCAAGCAGGTCGCCCAGGCCATCAACGTTAGCGAGTCCTCGCTCAAGCGCTGGTGCGACCAAGGGCTGTTGACCGCCGTCCGCACAGCCGGCGGTCACCGGCGATTGGCGGTGGACGACGTCTTTCAGTTCCTGAGAAAGTCTGGGCAGCAGCTAGTGCGGCCCGAACTTTTAGGACTGCCCTCCAACACAGGCCGCACAGCCGCCGTCGAAGAGCGAGCACGCGACCGACTCCGTGACGCGCTCATTGCCGGGGATGAGGACCAATGTCGACGAATTGTCTTCGATCTCTATTTGAGCGGCCAATCCGCCTGCGAGATCTGCGACCAGGTGCTTGCGCCGGCGCTGCATGATATCGGCGCCCTTTGGGAATGCGGCGAAGTTTCGGTCTATCGCGAACGGCGCGCGTGTGAAACCGAATTGAAACTCCTGCACGAGTTGCGAATGGCGATTCGCGCCCCACCGACCGACGCTCCCAGGGCCGTCGGAGGAACATTGGAATGCGATCCGTATCGGTTGCCGACCTCGATGATTGAGCTTGTACTGCGGGAACAGAGTTGGCAAGCGACTTCGCTTGGCACGCGACTCCCTGCGGCCACAATCGCTGAGGCCGTGCGCGACAACAAACCCAAGGTGCTCTGGCTAAGTGTTTCCTCGATCGAATCCGTTCCAGAGTTTTTGCAGGAGTATTCCCTCCTGCACAGCGTGGCGAGTGAAACCGGCGCGGCAGTAGTTGTCGGTGGGAGAGCCCTGACGGCAGAAATCCGTCAGCAAATGACTTATTCCGCGTACTGTGACACGCTACGACACCTCGTTTCGTTCGCAACGTCGTTGGCGCCGACAGACCGCAAGCTTTAAGCATGCGATAACGCCAACGCTCCAGCAGCGGTTTAGCCTCGAGACTCTCCACAAGTGGCAAGGAATGAATCCGATTACGAACGCCCCCTACGACATTGAAGTCTTTTACGACGGAGGCTGCCCCCTCTGTCTGCGCGAAGTCAACTTATTGCGTCGCTGGGACCGCCTGAAAAAGATCCAGTTCACAGACATCGACGCGCCGGCGTTCCATGCGGACGCTGTCGGCAAGTCCTACCAGGAGTTAATGGCAAAAATGCACGGGCGTTTGCCCGATGGGACCTGGGTGCAAGGCGTCGAAGTTTTCCGTCGACTGTACGGAGCCGTAGGTTTTAAACGACTGGTCGCGCTGAGCAGGCTACCACTGATCTCGCAGATCTTAAGCCTGGGGTACACGGTGTTTGCGAAGAACCGTTCGCGATTGACCGGCCGCTACGACGCGAAGTCCTGCTCGATAAAGCATGCTCCCGCAGAATCTGGTAAGCCCTAGCTCACCAGATGTCACTTCATGCGAGGTCCAGCGATCAATCAATCGCCTCGTCCGCTTCGTCGTCCGCGGCGCTGCATGGCGACGCCGCGGCATCCTCGCCCGTGATGTTGATCCCGCGCTCCAGAATCTCGATGGCCTGGCGCAAGTAATCCTTGTCGTCGATGTCGGGTCCGAAGCGGTGGGCGAAGTGCTCGCGGTTGTCGAGCCAGAAGAAGACCAGCCCGACGAGCATGATCGTCAGGTATTGCGGATCGAGATCTTCGCGGATCAGCTTGCGTCGTTGCGAAATCTCGATACGGCGGCGGATTGTATCGAAGATGTCTGGCTCGCCCGGCCAGACTTGCCGGTCCCCCTCCAGTCGGGTCCAGGCGCAAAGTCTCAGCAGCAACGGATTGCCGCCAATGTATTCCATCAACCGGCGGAGCTCCGAGCCGATGTTGAGGGGCCGGTTCACCGCCCGCGCTGCGCTCGGAAACCTTTGTGCATAGTTCTCGACCAGGCGCCGTTTCACAGCCAGGTAGAGCCCCTCTTTGCTGCCGAAGTGGTGATGAATCAGCGGGTGCGAAACACCCGAAGCGCTCGACAGGTCCCGAAGTGAGGTGTTGGCGAACCCTTGCTCGGCGAACAACCTCTCTGCCGCTGCGAGGACCGCCTCGCGCGTAGCGTCCGGGTCGCGAGTTCGGTGGCCTTCGTCGGTTGTCACGCACGACCTCGGGTTTGCAGCTAAACGGTTGGTAAACAAAATCTTAGGGCTCCTGCCCTGCCAACGTCAATCAAGAATCGAATATTTCTCGGAAAACGTGCCTTGCCCGTGCGATCCCCCCCAGCCTAGAATGTTTACCAATCGTTAAATAGTGCCAGCTCCAAGGTAGTCGAAATAATGCCCCCCCACCTGGTTCGACCCTCGCTGTGGCTCCTGATCGGCGCCGCAATCGGCGCCACGATGGCCGGCTGTGGCCCGCGGAATCAATACTTCGAGCCGCCGCCACCAGAAGTCACCGTGGCCACGCCGCAGCAACAAGACGTTACGCGCTATCTTGAGTTCACCGGCACAGTGCAGCCAGTTGTGACCATCGAAATACGCGCTCGAGTTCGCGGCTTTCTCAAAGAGCGCCATTTCGAAGAAGGGTCACTCGTCGAGAAGGGGCAGTTGCTGCTGGTGATCGACGAAGAGCCGTTTCAACTTCAGCTTGATCAGGCCAAGGCCCGCTACGACGAAGCCGAGACCGCAGTCCGCAAGGCCGAGCAATCCCGCGCTCGCGAACTAGCCCGAGCAAAGCTATCACTCGACGAAGCGGCGTTGCTGCAGGCCGAGAGTAGCGAGACGCGGCTGAAGAAACTGGTCTCCGGCCGCAACGTCACGCAAGACGAATTCGAACGAACCGAGTCATTGCGCAAGCAGGCAGCGGCGCAGGTCGATTCGTCAAAAGCCAGCCTCGACCAGGCCGAGGCCGATTTCGAAACCGGCATCCTTTCACAAAAGGCGGCGCTGGCCGCCGCTCGCACGGCCATGCGCAACGCCGAGATCGAGCTCGCGTATTGCCGCATGTCGGCGCCCATCTCCGGCCGCATTACCGAGTTGCACTACGACATCGGCAACCTGGTTGGCGACGGCCAGGCCTCGCTGTTGGCGACCATCGTTCAGGTTGACCCGATTCATGTCTACATGACGTTGAGCGAGAGTGACTTCCTGCAGTATCAGAAACGCGCCGGCGCGCAGTCGGACGCCGCCGCGGTCGACATGGGCTTCGCCGGCGACCACGGTTATCCCTACCACGGCGTGATCAACTACTACGATCCGGCCATCGACGCCGGCACCGGCACGATCCGCATCCGCGGAGAGTTCCCGAACCCGCAAGGGACAATCATGCCAGGTTCGTTCGCCCGCACACGATTGGCGGTCGGCCAACATCCGGGCGCCCTGTTGGTGCCGGAACGCGCGCTCGGCACGGACCAATCCGGGCGGTATCTGCTCGTCGTTGGCGCCAATGACGTTGTGGAGTACCGCGCCGTCACCGTGGCTGCTCGTCAGGAAGGCCTGTGTGTGGTTGAAGGAGCGATTCAACCGCAGGACCGCGTTGTGGTCGAAGGGCTTCTCCGCGCCCGCCCCGATATCAAGGTCGTCCCGAAACCAGTCGCCGAGAAAATGCCCGAAGCGGTCGCCCAGCGCGAAACGGCCGCAAGTGAACAATCAGGCCCGCCCGCGAAAGCCCCTGAGTAAAACGGGCGCGCTCGAAACGCGCCCTACCAATGCATGTTATCGAAATTCTTCATCGACCGGCCGATCTTCGCCAACGTCATCGCGATTGTGACGATGCTCGTCGGCTTCGTGGCGCTCTTCAATCTGCCGATTGAACGCTACCCGGAGATCACGCCTCCGACGGTCCAGGTGATGGCGGTCTATCCTGGGGCCGAGGCCCAGACGCTGGCCGACACAGTGGCCGCGCCCATTGAGCAGGAAATCAATGGCGTGGAAAACATGCTCTACATGTCGTCCACGTGTTCCAGCGATGGCACGTACAAGCTGACCGTGACGTTCGAGGTAGGCACAGATCTCGATGAGGCGCAGGTGCTGGTGCAAAACCGGCTGGCCGTCGCCATGCCGCGCTTGCCCGAGGAAGTGCAGCGCCAGGGAGTCACGGCCAAGAAACAATCCACGAACATCGTGCTGGCCGTTTCGCTCTTTTCGGATGACAACCGCTTTAGCGATCTTTACCTGGCCAACTATGCCACGCTGCGCGTCAAAGACCGCTTGAGCCGCGTGCCGGGCGTGGGCGACGTCAACGTCATCGGCGCCGGCAACTATGGCATGCGGATTTGGATCGACCCCGAGCAGCTCAAGGCCCGCAATCTGACCACGCAGGACGTGCTGCTATCGATTCGCGAGCAAAACACGCAGGTGGCCGCCGGGCAGATCGGGGCCTACCCCGCGCCGGATTCGCACGCGTTTCAATTGAATGTTTCGACCCGTGGTCGACTGGCCGATCCCGAGCAATTCGGCGACATCATCATCAAGGCCGACGACAGCGGCACGCAATGGGAGCAGCCCGCCGGCCAGATTTCTGGCGCTCGCCGCGGCGCGGCGAGATTAACCCGCTTGAAAGACGTGGCGCGGGTCGAGCTGGGCTCGCAAGTTTACGACCAATGGTGCGAGATCAGCGGTCGGCCGGCCGCCACGCTGGCGGTGTTTCAGTTGCCAGGCGCCAATGCGCTCGATGTGGCCGCGGCTACGCGCAAGGCCATGGAGGCGATCGCGCCGTCGTTTCCGGCCGGCATGAAGCATATCGTGCCGTTCGACACCACGGTGTTCGTCGAAGAGTCAGTCCATGAAGTCTACAAGACGCTGATCGAAGCTGGCGTTCTCGTACTGATCGTCATCCTGGTTTTCTTGCAGGATTGGCGGGCCGTGTTGATCCCGGCGACCACGGTGCCGGTGACGATCATTGGCGCATTTGCGGCGATGGCGGCGATGGGCTTTTCGATCAACATGCTGACATTGTTCGGCCTGGTGCTGGCGATCGGCATCGTCGTGGACGACGCGATCGTGATCGTCGAGAACGCCGTGCATCATATTGATCATGGCAAGCTTCCGCCCCGAGAGGCGACCATCAAGGCGATGGGCGAGGTGCTCGGCCCGGTGATCGGCATTACGTTGGTCCTGTTGGCCGTGTTTTTGCCGACCGCGTTTCTGGCCGGGATTACGGGGCAACTCTATCGACAATTTGCGTTGACGATCGCCGCGACCGCACTGATCAGCGCAATCAATGCCGTCACGCTCAAGCCGGCGCAGTGCGCGGTCTACTTGCGTCCGACAAAGGCTCGCAAAAATGTCTTCTATCGCGCGTTCAATCGCGTGTACGACGCTTGCGAGCGTGTCTACACCGCCATCATCCGCCGGCTGGTGCGACAGACGGCGCTGGTCATGCTGGTGTTCGTCGGGCTAAGCGTCTTCACCGGCTGGTGGTTCATGCGCATCCCGACTGGGTTCTTGCCGACCGAGGACCAGGGATTTGCGATCGTCGCCTTGCAATTGCCTGACGCCGCGTCGCAGACGCGCACCCGCGCGGTGATTACGCAGGTCAACGAGATCCTGCGCAACACGCCGGGCGTGCGAGGTTGGTTTTTACTCGGCGGCCAGTCGATTCTCGACCAGGCGATCGCGTCGAACGCCGCGGCGATGTACATCACGTTCACTCCCTGGGAAGACCGCATTGGCGACCCCAAACTTTCGCAAGACGCCATCATCGGCAGCCTGATGGGACAGTTCCAGCAAGTGCGCGAGGCGATGATCTTCGCGTTCCCGCCGCCGGCGATCATGGGGCTCGGCGTGGCCGGTGGGTTTGAAATGCAGTTGCAAGATCGCGGCGGCGTGGGGCTCGCAGAGCTCGAGCAGGCCGTGCATGAAATGGTCGCCGCCGGAAACTCGCAAAGCGGATTGCTCGGACTGCGCAGCACCTTCCGATCGGGCGTGCCGAACCTGTACGTCGACATCGATCGCGAAAAGGCCAAAAGCCTCGGCGTGTCGCTCGACACGGTCTTTACCACGCTGCAGACAGCGCTCGGTTCGGCCTACGTTAATGACTTCAACAAATTCG